>Ga0247718_1000139_pt1 | contig 17133 bp, 20 predicted proteins | sample 21E_DmetaG_FD_189045 | JGI IMG/M metagenome (GOLD analysis project Ga0247718, IMG submission 189045) | Soil microbial communities from hillslope of Landscape Evolution Observatory, University of Arizona, Oracle, AZ, United States - 2-1-E_D | ecosystem: Engineered > Artificial ecosystem >...
GGTCAGGTGTACAAGATCAAGGTCCACGAGATCCCGGAGGCCGCTCCCGCCGCCCGCGGCAAGGCGGTGGTCAATCTCATTCAACTGTCGTCCGAGAGAAAGCTCGTTGCGGTGATGCCGGTGCGTGACTTCAGCGAGGAAGTTTACCTCACGATGGTCACGAAGAAAGGCGTCATCAAAAAGACGCTTTTGTCCGAGTACCAGAACATCCGCGTCAACGGCATCAACGCCGTCAACATCGACGACGGCGACGAACTGCTCAACGTGATCCGCACCGACGGCACGTGCCAGATCTTCGTCGCGACGCGCGACGGCATGGCGGTGAAGTTCAACGAGTCGGACGTCCGTCCGATGGGTCGCGCGGCCCGTGGCGTCCGCGGCGTGAACCTTCGTGCCGGTGATGAGGTCGTCTCGGTCTGTGCCATCGACAAGGACGGCAAGCAGAAGATCCTTTCCGTTTCCGAAAAGGGCTTCGGCAAGCAGACACAGACGGGCAGTTATCGCCTGACCAAACGCGGCGGTGTTGGAGTGATCAACATGAAGACGACCGAAAAGACCGGCAAGGTCGTTTCCGCGTTCCCGGTCAACGAGGACAGCGAAATCATGATCATCACGCAGCAGGCAAAACTGATCCGCCTCGGCGTCGATAAGATCCGCGAAACCGGCCGCTCGGCCCAGGGCGTCACGCTCATCCGCACGGGCGAAGACGATCTTGTCACGAGCGCAACGCTATTGCCGGACGGGGAGGACGACGAGTAGTTCGGCGACGGTAAAGCAGCAAGAGAAGATTGGCTGACAGCTATTAGCTAATAGCTGTCAGCCAATTTTTTATTAGCAATTGCGGTATCAATGCTTGTAGCTACTCGAATAGCGGCGGTGTAGTCGAAGGCGGAGTTGGCGGATTTAGCCCAAAATGCTCGTAAGCACGCCGCGTTGCCATCCGGCCTCGTGGCGTGCGGTTTAAGAAGCCGATCTGCATCAAGTAGGGTTCGATTATTTCCTCGATCGAGTCTTTTTCTTCGTGGATCGAGGCCGACAAAGTTCCCAGTCCGACCGGGCCGCCGTCGAACTTTTCGATGATGGTGAGCAGCATCTTGCGGTCCATTTCGTCGAGGCCGTAGGTGTCAACCTCCATCCGGTCGAGCGCGGCGGTGGCGACATCTTCGGTGACGTGGCCCTCGTAATCGACCTCGGCGAAGTCGCGGACGCGGCGAAGCAGTCGATTGGCGATACGCGGCGTGCCGCGTGAGCGGCGGGCTATCTCGTGGGCGCCGGCTTCGTCGATCGCGACGCCGAGGATGCTGGCGGAGCGCTCAACGATCGTGCGAAGGTCTTCGATCTGGTAGAAGTCGAGATTAAAGACGATGCCGAACCTTCCGCGAAGCGGCGCCGTGATCATTCCGGGCCGTGTGGTCGCGCCGACGAGCGTGAACTTTGGCAGCTCCAGCTTGATCGAACGCGCGGCCGTGCCCTGGCCGATCATGATATCGAGACTGTAGTCCTCCATCGCCGGGTAGAGGATCTCTTCGATCGCCGGGTTGAGGCGGTGGATCTCGTCGATAAAGAGCACGTCGCCTTCCTGCAGATTGGTGAGGATCGCGGCGAGGTCGCCGGCCTTTTCGATGATCGGACCGGCCGTGGTCTTGAGTTCGGCGCCCATCTCGTTGGCGACGATGTTTGAGAGTGTCGTCTTGCCGACTCCCGGCGGGCCAGTGAGAAGGATGTGATCGAGCGCTTCGCGCCGCTTGAGCGCGGCCTTCATGAAGACGCGGAGGTTCTCTTTGACCTTTCGCTGGCCGATGTACTCGGCTAGGCGAGCAGGTCTAAGGGAAAGCTCGAATTGCTTGTCTTCATCCATCAGCGCACCGCGGACTTCGATATTGGGAGTATTCTCCATTTGTCAAAACAGTAGTCCCTTGTTGTACAAAGCCAAAACGTCCATAGCGAATGCCACCAGGCAATGCAGCACGAGTCCCATCCAGATGTTGCCGTTGTGGTAACTGAGCCAGCCGAGAAAGATCCCGGCCATGATCGCCGCGAAGGCCTCGGGCATCGGCTTGCCGAAATGGATCATGCAATACGGCACCATCATTACAAAGACCGAGTAGATCCCGAGTGCCGGCTTCAAACTGTGTAGCAAAAATCCGCGAAAGAAAAACTCGAGCCCGAAGAACTGCAAAAAGTAGATAAGTTCCCAGACAAGGAGTGTCGAGCTTAAATACGGATCGCCATTGTAAACCTTCAGGAACGGATACTTCGCCGCAAAGCCCGGCGTGAGCGACATCAGATACGTCAACGGCAGCATCACCACCGCGCTTTGCGCAAGCAGTGGAAGAAATCCACCTTCAATCCGACGACTCAGACCATAGTCGGAAAGTCTGCCCTTGAAAAGTGCTTTTACGATCAGCGCCGGAACGGCGACGTAAAAGAGCACTGAGACAAACACCCAGTAGCCGAGCAGCCGCAAGTTGTTGCCGCGTGTCGCGAGCACCCAATCGCTCAGCAGCTCTGCTATCGACCACTGTCCAATCGCGTGGAGAAATTCGATCTCCTTGAAGTAGTAAATGCAGGTCAGCCCGATCGCCGCGTAAATGAGGGCGACTACCGCTCGTCGGTCCAGAAGCTCGAGGTCGTCGCGGAGCTTGGCGATAAGTTCAAACATCAGTTTGTCTGTTCTATTTGGCCAAGAGCTGAAGGCTTTTGCGGAGGAGCTTTTGCACCGAGACTTCCGTCCCCTCCTGAACGGCCTGCTTGAGAGCCTTTTCGGCGGGGTTGCGCTGGTAGCCGAGATTGACGAGTGCCGACAGCGCGTCTTCGAAAACCGCATCCGCGGGCATCGCCGCTCCCGAAGGCACTCCGGCCGCTGCCCTCGCGGCGGTTCCTTCCGAAAGTTCGCCGACCTTATCACGAAGCTCGATCACCAACCGCTCGGCGGTCTTCTTGCCGACGCCAGGGATCGATGTGATGCGGCCGAGGTCCTCGGTGCGGATCGCCAGGATCAGCTCGTCCGCGCTCATCCCGGAGAGAAACGCGATGCCCGACTTCGCCCCGATGCCCTGGACCGAGATCAGCTTGAGATACAGCTCGCGCTCGCGGGCCGTTTTGAAGCCGAAAAGCTGAATCGCGTCTTCTCGCACGTGAGTGTAGATGCGCAGGCTTACGTCCGAGCCGACGTCGCCCAGTTCGTAAAAGGTCGAGAGCGGGATCGTCACCTCGTAGCCGATGCCACCGACGTCGACGATCACAGTATTCGCATGCTTTTCGAGAAGTTTCCCGGAGAGAAATCCGATCATTGTTTCACACTTGCAACACAATTGTAGAGCAATCGCCCAGGCTGGGCAACGCGGCATAGATCTCGCGTCATCCGATCGGCAGCCGCGTTTGCGGGACTCTTCTCCCCGACATATAGTTCATGTTTCAAAATTCGCAGTGCGCGATGAAATTTCTTTGCGGCTCGGTCGCAAAGAGTTATTATGAAGCATACGGCTATTTCGGGGCGGGCCGAAGAAGCGGTTGTCGAGGCAAAATCGGATCGATCTGGAACCGGATCTGTCGAGACCGTCAAAATAGTCATTAGTAGTTTTGAAAAGGGGTTGTCTTATATGCGTAGCAGCGTTTTGGTCAAGCGGGTCTTGCCATTCATTCTTGCACTTTCCGCCGGCTTGTTTGTAGCCAGCTTTTTTGTAGATATTATGCCGCGGTTCAACGTCCGCGATCACAGGATCGAGCGTTGCCGTCAGCTTCAACAGTTAAGGATCGAGAATTCCGACTTGCGAAGGCAGAACCAGGACCTTCGTGATGAGAACGAGATTTTGAGGCGAAGTAATCCGATGTCGCTCAAGCATATCCCGCGGGGCGAATGGAACACTTCCAGATTTGAAGTTCCGCCACCGCCGCCCGCATCGCGCTTCGTCAGATAAGCGGTTCGGACACGGTTTCAGATCGGGCCACAGGTTAACTCCGCCGTGAGGTTGTGTTAATCTGTGGCTTCGTTTTTGCCCGAAGTATGTGCTTGCCGATCGCGCTTTCCAGAATTGTTCTGTTCCTGACGACCTTCGTTTTCGGGTTGTTGGTTACACAGACCGCAAACTATCTTTCTACAGAGCGTGGGACTACGGCCCTCGAAGGTCAGGCCCATTATCTCAAGCACTGGGGTATTTCTAAATCTAGTAGCGGCTCAGGAATATCGGGCGCCTGCTTTGGTAGCAATCACGGGGAGCGCTGTGTGACCTGTCTGGCATGCCAAGACGGGAAAACCTGCTCCGACGAAGTTCAGAAGACAACAGAAATATCGTCAGAGCAACTCCTTATATTGTCGAAACCTCGTGCTACATACACTGATGCCGCCCGCGAGTACAACATTCAAGGTACAGTAAGGCTCAAGGTCGTGTTCCTGAAGAATGGAGTCATCGGGTCAATTCAGCCTATTACGGAATTACCGTATGGCTTGACGGAACAGGCGGTGGCGGCCGCTCGGCTGATTCGGTTCGAACCCAAGAAGGTGGCAGGCGAACCGGTCAACGTTACGAAGATCGTTGAATATTCCTTCTCAATCTATTAGCACTTGATGGACGAGGCCCGAGCCAGAAAACAAATCGTCGAGATTGGCAAGCTGATGTACGAACGAAGCTACGTAGTTTCGTCGGATGGCAATATCAGCGTACGGCTTGATGAAAATACCGTCCTTGCGACGCCGACGATGACGTCGAAGGGGCGGATGACAGAGGACTCGCTCGCGCTGACCGATATGGAAGGGAAGCCGCTCTCGGACAAGCGGGCGTCGTCAGAACTCGCGATGCACTTGCTGATATACCGCGAGCGGCCTGACATCAAGGCGGTTTGTCACGCCCATCCGCCGCACGGAACAGCCTTTGCGGTCGCCGGGCTCGCGATCGATAAACCGATCCTCTCTGAAGTCATCCTGACGCTTGGCTGTGTGCCGCTGACCGAGTACGGAACGCCGTCGACCGACGAATTGACTGAGGCGATGAAGCCTTACGTAGCACATCACAACGCCCTACTGATGGCCAATCACGGGGCCGTCGCCTACGGCGAAAGCCTCTGGCAGGCCTGGGACCGGCTCGAAACCTTGGAACATACGGCGAAGATCGCGATCCTCGCAAAGGCACTGGGCGGAGCCAACGACTTGCCGTCCGACGCGATCGAAAAGTTGATCAATATCCGCGAAAAGGCCGGTTATCTCAAAGAGAATGCGCGTTGCCAGGCGTGCGGCTACCTTCACGAGACGGGCATCTCGTGCGAGCTGGACGTGCAGTATCCGAATGGCTCATCACTGTCTAATAGGGCGAAGATCTCATTTACCCGCGAAGAATTGATCGAGCTTTTGAGCCAGGCGGCGCGGTTGAGTTAAACTACCAGCACTTTCTAACCCTTTTTTAGCGATTCAGGAGTAAGAACCAAATGCAGGAAGCACTAGGAATGGTTGAGACCAAGGGTCTCGTTGCGATGATCGAGGCCGCCGACGCGATGGTCAAGGCCGCCAACGTTCAGCTCGTCGGCTACGAAAAGATCGGCGCCGGTTTCGTCACCGCGATCGTACGCGGCGACGTCGCCGCCGTGAAAGCCGCAACCGATGCCGGAGCCGCCGCAGCGCGACGTGTCGGCGAACTCGTCAGCGTCCACGTCATTCCGCGCCCGCACAACAGCGTCGACGAGACGCTGCCGGTAGTCTTGAAGTAGTTGTCGGTTGCCGGTTGTCAGATTTTCTGTCGACTGACAACCGGCAACATACAACTGACAACTGACCAATGATCATTGGACGCATCCTCGGGACCGTCGTTGCAACGCAAAAGGATCCCCGTTTGAGCGGCAAGAAGCTTTTGATCGTGAAGCCCGTTAATCTCGACGGCTCGGATCAGAATGGCTATGTGGTCGCTGTTGACACCGTGGGCGCCGGTTTCCACGAAAAGGTCATCGTTGTCAGCGGTTCGTCGGCACGGATGGCCGAGGGTAATAAGGACTGCCCGGTCGATTCCGCCATCATTGGCGTGATCGACACGATAGATTTTGTGAAGTAATGCAATTCGGTATGCGAAATAGGTTGGTTCTGCCCATGTTCGTTCTTGCTTTGTTGGCTATCTCGTCAACGGCAAGAGCTCAGAATAATATTTCCGAAGAAAAGCGCAAACTGATCGCGGAGATGGTGTTGATCTTGAAGATGGATGAGATGATTCCGCAGATCACCGACGAGGCACTTAGGGGGATGGAGTCGACCTTTCCAACAATCTTCGATCGTGTGGTCGATTCTGATCAACGTCTGACGAAGGGGCAAAAGGACGAAATAAAAGCGAAACAGGCTGAGAGTTTTCGCTCATTCAGCGTTAAGTTTCGCGATCGAATGAGGACCACGATCGATTACAACAAGTATGTCGTCGAAACTGTCTATCCTCTTTACGACAAGTTCTTTTCTGAACAGGAATTGAGAGATCTTGTACAGTTTTACCGGACCCCGACGGGACAGAAGACTATCGCATCGATGCCGCAATTATTTGCCGAATCCCAACGGCTCGCCCAGGAAAAACTGCTGCCGCAGGTGCTTACTATCATCAACCAGCTGGTCGAAGAAGAATTCAAGAACATGGTCCCGGAAGGGCCCAGGAAAGAGATCATGCAGGAGGTTCCGGTCAAGCGCCGGAAGACAGACAAGTAGATGCAGATGGCCCGTGTAATCGGGACGGTAGTATCCACGGTCAAGAACGAGACCCTCGAGGGCCGAAAGTTCCTGGTCGTGCAAACCCTCGATGCTGATCTGAAACCGAAGGGGCAGCCGCAGATCGCTCTTGACGCGGTCGGGGCCGGCGTTGGTGAGTTGGTTTTCTGGTGTCGGGGCAAGGAGGCTTCATTCCCGTTTAAGCGCGACGAGACACCCACCGATTGTACGATCGTCGGCATCATTGATTCGGAAGCCCACGTTAGAAACATCGGCTAACTTATTGAGCAAGGCAGAATGTTGATCGCTAGAGTCATCGGCAACGTCGTCGCCACGCAGAAGAATCAGCGTTACGAGGGCTCGCGCGTGATGCTTTGCCGGCAGATCACGCCCGAGGGTGAAGATATGGATTACACCTGCCTTGCGCTAGACTCGGTTAACGCCGGTGAGGGCGACATCGTGGTGATCGCCCAGGAAGGTTGGTCGGCTTCTACCGCTTCGACCGGAAAGCCGGGAGCAGCGATAGATTCTGCGATAGTCGGCGTGGTCGATTATGTCGATCTGCTGCCGAACGAGAAGGCAAAATAGCTTGCACGAATGTTCGGGTTTCCCAAGAATTATGTCCTCACACGACATTTCAAATCTAGCTGAAAAGATTGCTCGACTACTCCAGGCCGAAACGTCTCGGCAGCCGGATCTGTCTTCGATCCAGCAGAGCCTCGAAAAGATCAACCAACGGCTCGACAAGATCGAGTCCGATCTAGCTAACTCCGCACCAAAAGTTACCACCTCGATTCCAGTTCATCCCGCCCACGCACGTTTTAACATCGCCGAAGCCATCGCCGACGCTATCTTCGAAGGCAAAATAAAAGAAAAGGCCTGCACGTTCGAGCCGAACGCGAGGCCTTGCGATAACTGTGGGATGTGCAGCTCCCGGGGATTCTGATTACCGATTAGCGGGCGCCGCCGGCTGCGCAGGAGCGGCCGGTGCCTGGTTTCTTCTCAGAGCATTGGGATCGCCGACGTCAGGAGCCTGTCGTGCAGCGGGATCGGCCTCGAAGTAAGGCTCTTCCTTGAAGCCGAGCAGTCCTGCGGTCAGGACGGTCGGGAACGAGTTGCGCGTGGTGTTGTAGTCACGAACCGCATTGTTGTAGTCGGTCCGCGCGACATTGATCCGATTTTCCGTTCCCGCGAGCTCGGTCTGAACATTCAAAAAGCCTTCCATTGAACGCAGTTGCGGATAAGCCTCCTGCAGACTCAAAAGTCTTCCGATCGTCCCGCCAAAGCTGTTGTTGGCCTCGATGATCGCCTGCTTCTGCTCGGGCGTTTTGTCGCCGCCCTCGGCCTGCCCCGGCGCGGCCGTCGCGTTCAGTAATCGGGAGCGTGCGTCCGCGATCTGGCCAAAAACCTCCTGTTCCTGCACGCCGGCCATCTGAGCCGTCTTCACAAGATTAGGGATAAGATCGGCACGCCGCTGTAAAGAACTCTCGACATTGGCCCACTTGCCCCTGACATTCTCGCGCTTGCCCGTCAGCTCGTTGTACCCACAGCCGCTCAGGCCGAAAGCGGCTGCTAATGCAATAGTTAACAATAAGGCTCTTTTCATAGCTTTTCTCCTCTTGATCTACGGTAAGTTAATTATTTATCTCTTCCGAGCGTACAGCCGCCAAAATCGGCGGAATAAACTATTTATTGCCTAATCGATCGACCGCGTCGATCACGTTCTCTATCTGCTCCATATATTCTCCGAACAACTCGTTGGCCTCCTTTTCCGTCATTTTATGGTCAAGATTGTTGCTCCGAATATTGAATATTCTCTCGAATGGGCCGCCGTCGAGCTCAAGTCGTTCTACGGCAAGAGCGACTACTTCATGCTTTTTGACCGGAGCCGCAAAACCATGGAGAAGCAGCGCCGCACGGAACAGCCCGGCGAAGCTGGCCAGGCTTTCACCCATGAGCTCCTGCAGCCCTTCGACGGAGGCAGAGGCAGGGATGTATTGCCGCCGCAAAAGAAGTAGTTTGCTCCTAAGTTCGTACTCGGTCTGATGGCGAAGGTTTGTGTCGGAAATTCTTAGATCGGCCAACAGGTCAGGGCCGTAGAGCACCTGCCGCGCCGCTTCCATCTGGTGAAATTCGATCGGAAATACATCGGCGGCATTCTCGAGTTCGGAAGCCGTAAAATAAATCGGAACGGGAAACCCCATTTTGACCCACTCGCGGATGCAGGCGTGAGCGTTTCGCAAGTCTTCCGGCCCGATCTGCCGTAGAGCGATCAGCAGGTTATATTCGGCGGAGTGACTGTCAGCATCGCCAGCCGCTGCGGGGCCGTACAGTATTACCGAGACCAGATTGCCACGATGCGTCGATCTGAGATCGTCGATGAATGCTGTGAATTGACTCGTCATAGCTCTCTACCAGCTGCCGCCGGAGCCCCCTCCGCCGAAATCTCCGCCACCGCCGAAGCCGCCGCCGCCTCCAAAACCGCCCCAGCCCCCTGATGGCCTACGGGATGAGGCGCTGCTGGCAATCATCGAACCGATGATCCAAGGCAGCGCACCGCCTCCACCGCCGAAACCACCGCCACCCCATCCGCCCCGGCGGCCACCACCACGGCCACCGCGGGACGAAAGCATCACGATAAGGATCAATATGAACAGACCGACACAGCAGATCAGCCCGGAGCCCGAGCTCCGAACTCTTACTGGCGGTCTGTTCCGAGGCGTTGTGGTAGGTGCGGCCGTCGTTTCGCCGCCACGGCGTCGGGTGATCGTTTGGATATATGCGTCGATCGTGTCCGATATGCCTTTGGCGTAGTTACCATTTCTGAATTCCGGCACGAGGTGTTGTCGTTGCAAACTGCCGGCGAGCGCATCGGGAAGTTCGTCCTCAAGATCACGGCTGACCTGCGTGAAATACTTTCGATCGTCGATCGCGACAAAGAGTAAAGCGCTAGGATTGTCATCCTGCTGTGATCCAATCTTCCAGCCGCGGGCGACTGCCAGCGAGTAGTCAAAAATGTCTCGGTCACCGGTTGTGCGCACGATCGCTACCCCAAGCTCGGTCGGTGGGTTGGACGTGTCGCGAAAGTTCTTAATCTTTGCTTCGAGTTGCTGCCTGGCGGCCTCGTCGATGACTCCGGCGAAATCGTTTACGAAACCGGTGGGCGCCGGCAGCGGCGACTCATCGATCGAAAAATTCTCCTGGCTCTGCGAAAAAACGGATGCTGCCGCGACAAACAACATCACGGCAGACACACAAACACCAAGCTTCGCAGCCAAGAATCGTCTAAACATCAGCAGTAAAAGAATTTTGCCAGATATGACGATAATACGAAAGTAATTTGTTCGGTGTTCCGTCCGGTGTCGAGGTCTCTAGCTCTTCTGAACATCGACGATCTTTCCGCGGAAGACGCGCAGGACCTGGCGAATCGTCGGGTGGGCTTGGGCATACGCGAGGAGTTCTTCTCGCGTCGGGTGGTCGGAGAGTTTCTGGAGTTCGGAAAGAATTTCGACGTCTCCCGTCAGGGCAGCAAAATCAGGAATTTCGATCCTTGGTGTGGCCGTCGCAGTGATTGGCACGACCTCGTTATGCGAACCGTTGCCGTTGGCCGATTGCCGACCGATCAGCGATACGACCAAAGCTCCCGCACTGGCAATCGGTGCAAGCGTGTCGCCCGAGCGGATTAATTTCAATTCATATGAGTCGTCGAGCCAGGAGTCCTCGACATGCTCGAGATCCTCGCTGGTGATCGGGGGCAGCTTTACCGGTATCGACTCGAAGAACTCCGGAGTAAAAACAGACTCGGTTGAAAGCGGGGACGCGACCGAAGTTGCCTGAATCTCAGGTGTAGAGAAAGGGACCGCATCTGGATTCGGCCTCTGCTCACCGGGACCGCTATCATTTAAAGTTTTTTTTTCCTGAATCGCAGGTCGGGCATCCGCGGCGGCGGCTTTCGCCGGAGCATCTAGTGCCGGGCTCGCCGGAAGCGAAGATTCCAATTGGGTTAGGCGCGACAAGACGTCTTCAATTAGGGCAAGACGCCGCATCTCGATCAACTTTACCAGCCCGATCTCGAGCATATATCTCGGCTGCGCGGCGTCGCGAAGTTTCGATTCGGTATCGGCGAGTGAGTTGAAAAAGCGGACAAGATCGGACTCACTAAAATTTTCGGCGAAGGCTACCAACTCGTCTTTGGTCAGCGTCGAGGATTCGGAAGCCGTCGCGGGGCCGCCGACCTTGGCAACCAGCAGGTCGCGAAAAATGCCGAGCAGGTCGCGACAGAAGTTCCTCAGATCCTGACCTCGCGATGAGATCTCTTCGGCGACTGCAAGCGGACCGGAGGGATCTTTGTCAACGAGCGACTGCAGAATCCGCTTAAGCATTTCGGAGCTTGCCAGGCCGAGCGAATCGACCACATCGGTGACCTCGATTTTGCCGGTCGAGAAACTGATAACCTGATCGAAATTTGACTGCGCATCACGCATCGAACCGTCGCCGGAACGTGCGATTTCGCGAAGAGCCTCGTCGCTTACTGCAACCCTTTCGGCATTGGCGATCAGCCTCAACCGGTCGTAGATCTTTTGTAGCGGGATGGTGCGAAATTCGAACTGTTGCGTACGCGAAAGAATCGTGTCCGGCACCTTATGCAGCTCGGTTGTCGCCATTATGAAAACGACATTCGGCGGCGGCTCTTCCAGTGTCTTGAGCAGTGCGTTGAACGACGAGGTCGAGAGCATGTGAACCTCGTCGATGATGAAAACTTTGAAGCGGTCGCGCGACGGCGAGATGTTGATGCCCTCCAGGATGATGTCGCGAATCTCCTCGACCTTGGTGTGCGAGGCCGCGTCGAACTCAAGCACGTCGAGCGAGCGTCCCTCTGCGACCTCGGTGCAAGAAGGGCACGCGTCAGGATCACCAAATTTGCACGGCGTGACCGTCGGTTTATCCGATTTGTGGCAGTTGAGGGCTTTTGCCAAAAGGCGCGCGGTAGTGGTCTTACCGACACCGCGGGCGCCGGAGAAGAGATATGCGTGATGGAGCCGGTCGTGCTCGATCGCGTTACGCAGTGTTCGCGTAATGTGCTCCTGGCCGGTGACCTCTTCGAAGGTCTGCGGCCGCCACTTTCGAGCAATGACCTGGTAACTCATCGGAGAAAGGATAAAGGATAAAGGATGAAGGATAAAGGGAAGAGCGGCGACTTTCCGCCTTTATCCCTTATCCTTCATCCTTCAAAAAGCTGGTGGCTTCAGACTTACCCGCAACACAGGCTGAAATTGCTACCGTTGCTCGATTCCTCGCCTAGCGGGTTCACAACTCAAACCTTGTGCGGAGCCTGAAGCCGTGTGTCGGATGGCAGTCGGCGGTTCACAGTTGGCAGCAAAGATGGACTGCCTCAGGCCGCTGTAGATCGCCTACCGAATTCTGGCGGAAAGGGTGGGATTCGAACCCACGGTACCCTTTTGAGGTACACAGCATTTCCAGTGCTGCCAGTTCAACCACTCCTGCACCTTTCCGGAAAACTGAAAATTCCAAATTTCAAATTCCAAACCGGAGACAAACGAGATCAACTTGGAATCTGGAATTTGGAATCTCCAATCGTTCGCTGGCGGAGAGGGTGGGATTCGAACCCACGGAACCCGTTAGGGTTCAACGGTTTTCGAGACCGCCCGATTCAACCACTCTCGCACCTCTCCGCGCGAATGAATAATTCTAAGCGGCGGGTAGTGAATGCGCAAGTCATCAAGTCAGTACCGCGTGCGTAAGCGGGTGGGTTCTTGAACGCCTGGCAAGAGACGACCCGCGAATAGCCGCGAATAGGAGCGATCAGAACAAGTCTATTTATTCACGAACATTAGCGTTATTCGCGGGCAAAAAACCGGCGGCACGAGGCGCGTTGTTTCCAGAATTGATCGAGCATTGAGGTGCAAGAACCCACCCAGCTCACGCAGGCGGTACTGATTTGCGTCTCGCCCGGAAAAACTCCTGCATCAGCGACCGGCATTCTTCTTCGAGGACGCCACCGAGGGTCTCGAAGCGATGGTTGAGAAGTTCGCTAACGCCGATGCCGAAGTGTGTTACCACGCCGCCGAAGCGTTCGTCCGGGGCACCGAAGACGACGCGTTTGATTCGGGCGTTGACGAGCGCGCCGGCGCACATCGCGCAGGGTTCGATGGTTGAATAGAGAGTCATGCCGGTGAGGCGGTAGTTGCCGATCCTGCGGGCGGCTTCGCGGATAGCAAGGATCTCGGCATGGGCTGTAGGATCGATATCGGTGATCGTGCGGTTTGAGGCGGCGGCAATCAGTTCGCCGTCATCACGGACGATGCAGGCACCGATGGGAACCTCATCGATGTCGCGGGCGACGTGTGCCTGGGCGAGGGCCTCGTGCATCCAAATTTCATCTTTGACGTTTGGCACGAGCGTTATTGTAGCGTACCGGAAAAAGTCCGCTCAAAATGCGGAACATTCCGCAAAATCCTTGCATCTAAAGGTTTAGGGTGTAGAATTTATTCGGAGCACGGCCTCCCGCCCAGGACATCGCCGCCGCTCACCCCGCTGTAAGAGCCCCAATCGCTATGAGAGACGACGTCAGAGTCGGAATACACACAACAAACTCTCCTGACGAAGACATCCACACCGCCGCTGTGCCGGAGGCTTTTCGTTCCTTTGCTGAGGAGGTCCGCCGCCGCAACCAGCAGGCTAAGACTACACCGCTGAACATCGCCCAGAAACTTGCTCCGGGTGAATTCAACACCGCGATGGTGCACTTCTATCGCGGCGAGGTGCAGCGTTCAAACACGTGGCGCAACCGGCTCGACACGACGACCAACTGGGCCGTGATCACAGCCGGTGCGACGCTTTCTTTTGTTTTCAGCTCGCCCGGCAATCCGCATTTTGCGATCCCGATCAACACGCTGCTGGTGGCGACCTTCATGATGATGGAGGCGCGGCGTTACCGATATTACGAGGTGTGGGCGAACCGGGTCCGCGTGCTCGAGACCGGTTACTTCGCCCCGATGCTCTCGCACCGAACGATCCCGCCGGACAAGGAATGGGCCGAGCACATCTCGGCGGACCTGGTCGCGCCGCACTTCACGATCAGCGAGTGGGAGGCGATCGGGCGGCGGCTGAGGGCCAATTATCTCTGGATTTTCATCCTGCTCAGTCTGAGCTGGACGCTCAAGGTTTATATCCACCCGACGCCGGCCATATCAATCGACGAATTCGTCTCGCGGGCGCAGGTGGGGCTTGCTCCCGGCTGGTTCGTTATACTGTGCGGCGTAGTTTTTAATTCCGTGATTTTTCTCATTGCGCTAACTACTCGAAAGCTTCGACAGGCGTCTAGCGAGGTGTTGCCGATGGACGATTTCGAATGGCACCCTTTCAAGCAGATGTCCGATTGGGCCGAGAATAATCTGAAACGCCGCAACACCATCCGCCGCTCAAAGAAAGCCCGCAATCGCCTGCGTTCGATCCACAAGCCAGAGGCGTAAAAAGCACGAAAAGCCGTTTTTCCCAATACGTGTCGAAAGCGCAAATTTTCGGCTGGCCTGACGCCTTTCTAATATCGAGAATTTGATCTTCGATATTAGAAAGGCCATTTTTTATATCAGGAAACGAATTTTTTTGTCAGGCAAGACATTTCTCGCGACCGAAATTCCGCTTGAGGCGCTGATAGCCGGCCAATTCGCATTTCTAAAAGAAGGCTGATACTTTTTTGCTTACCGGAATTTATTAACGACTGGAGGATTAAACAATGCCGATCGAATTGGAAGACCGCGGACAGGCACTCGAGAACGAGTACTTTCGCCGCAAGGAACAAGAGCTGATAGCCAAGATGAAGGAGAGACTCGGGCAGGAGAACTCGAGAAGCCTCGAAACGAAATGTCCGAAGTGCGACGGCACGCTGCACGAGACAGACTTCGGCGGCATTCAGATCGACGTCTGCGATAACTGCTCCGGCGTTTGGCTCGACGCGGGCGAACTCGCGCAGATCGCGCATAAAGACGAACAGAGCGGAGGTTGGTTCGGGAGACTTTTCAGATAATCGGGATGAGAACTAGCGCGATTGGACCATTCGTTTTATTGATCTCGCTGCTCGTGCTGCCGCCTGTTACGAGCGGGCAGGCGAGTGTCAGTTCAGCGAATCGAACGAAGACTTTAGCTAATCAGACGTCAAGCGAAGTCCGAACCCTGAAGCTCGCGAGTAAGCTGATGAAGCGCGAGATGCCATATCGCGTCATTCTCCCGCCCGCATACTCGGCAGCACCCAAACAGCACGCGTCCGAAGCTTATCCCGTGATTTACCTCCTTCATGGGCTCTGGGGACATTTTGATAACTGGACGGACAAAACGAAGCTTGCCGAGTACGCAGGCGACCATGGATTCATCATAGTGACGCCGGAGGGCGGCAATGGCTGGTACTCTGACAATGTTGGAAAGCAGGATGATAAATACGAGAGTTATATCATTCAGGAACTGATCCCCGAGGTCGACAAACTGTTTCGCACCGCCGCCGGACGCCGCGGCCGCGCGATCGCGGGGCTTTCGATGGGCGGGTACGGAGCGATCAAATTCGGCCTCAAATATCCTGAGATGTTTTCGCTCGCCGGCAGCTTTAGCGGAGCGCTGGGTGCCGCATCATTTACTGAGAAGGTCCGTGGCGCGGTCGGGAAATCGATCGATGAGATCTTTGGGCCGATCGGAAGCGAAACGCGAAGATCGAATGACATTTTCGCAATGGTCCGCGATCTGTCACCCGAGAGGATCGGTGCGATCCCGTTCATCTATCTGGACTGCGGGACTGAGGATTTTCTCTTTCAAAACAATCGCGATTTTGTGAGCCTGTTGATCGAAAAGAAAGTGCCGCATGAGTACCGCCACCTCCCTGGCGCTCATAACTGGGCGTACTGGGACGCGCAGGTACAGGAGTTCCTTCGCGTCGCCGCCAGGCAGGTCATGAAGATTGAAGCGACTAAGCCGAATGGTTAGAACGACTGAAGTGCGAGCGTGCTTACATGAGCACGGGGTGCGAAGTTCTCCGCGAGCAACAGTCGAATCATCCAACTATCGTAAACGCTGCTGAACAACGTCCCGTTGCAAACGGGGAGGTCCGCGCTCCAGCCGCACGCTCTACCTTTAATTATAGTGCCCGATTTTATTCGTGAATTTTATGAGATTTTTAGTTTCACTGTTTGTTCTTGTCATATTTGCATTGTCAATTTCCGCGCAGTCAGACCACGCGGCGCGCATTACCGAAATTCAAAACGCACTTCAGAAGGCGAATCTCGATGGTTGGCTGTTTTACGACTTCCGCAACAGCGACATCGTCGGCCAGCGGATACTAAAGCTCGAGCGGGCGGGCGGCTCACGGCGTTGGTATTACTACATTCCGGCAAAAGGGGAGCCGACACGTGTCGTCCACGCGATCGAGCCGGGGGCTCTGGACGCACTGCCGGGTAGCAAGCTTATCTATCGTGAATGGCAGTTGATAAACGACCATCTTTGTCGACTGTTTCGATGTGACAAGAAGTCTAAGGGACGACCGATGCGCGTCGCGATGCAGTATTCGCCCAACAACGACATTCCGTACATCTCACGTGTTGACGCGGGCACCATCGAGATGGTGCGAAGTCTAGGCGTGGAGGTCACGACGAGCGCCGATCTTGTCCAGCAGTTTGAGGCGGCATGGACGCCTGAGCAGTTCGCGATGCACAAAGAAGCGGCCGAGAAGATGCAGCAAATCATTCTTGAGGCCTTTGGCGAGATCAGGCGGCGGATGAATGAGAATGTCCCGACGACCGAAATCGACATACAGCAGTTCATGATGAAACGTTACGGCGAGGTCGGAATGCAGCCCTCGCCGATGATTGTGGCGGTCAACGCGAACGCCGCTTCGCCGCACTATTTCCCGACAAAGGACCGAAACTCGCCGATCAAGCGCGGCGACCTCGTGCTGATAGACACCGTCAGCAAATTAACAAAACCGAAAGCCCCGGCGGCTGACCTTACATGGGTCGGCTATGTGGGCGAGACGGTGCCTGAGGAATACTCCCGAGTCTGGAACATTGTCCGCGAAGCGCGCGACGCCGCCTTCAATTTTGTCCGATCGGCATTTCGCGACGGAAAAGTTATCAGGGGTGCGCAGGTCGACGACGTGGCCAGAGGGATAATCAGACAAGCCGGTTACGCTGACCAGTTCCTGCACCGCACCGGGCATTCGATCGGTGAGGAAGGCCACGGCAACGGCGCCAACATAGACAACCTTGAGACCCGAGACACCCGCACGTTGATCCCTCGTACAGCTTTCTCGATTGAGCCGGGAATTTACCTTGCCGGCAAGTTCGGTATCCGCTCCGAGATTGACGTCTATGTAACGGAGAACGACGCGATCATTACGGCCCCACACCAGACGGAGATCATCGCGATAATGAAGTAGTTGGGTGGTATCGGCTGATTTGCTG
>Ga0247718_1000140_pt1 | contig 17120 bp, 16 predicted proteins | sample 21E_DmetaG_FD_189045 | JGI IMG/M metagenome (GOLD analysis project Ga0247718, IMG submission 189045) | Soil microbial communities from hillslope of Landscape Evolution Observatory, University of Arizona, Oracle, AZ, United States - 2-1-E_D | ecosystem: Engineered > Artificial ecosystem >...
GATGCGGCGACGGCGGGCCAGGCTGCGGATGCCTGCCGCAAGCTGCGCAAGCGGGCGGGCCAGGGCCTGCCCATCCTGGCCGTTGCTGCGTCGGACAGCGTCGAGGACCGAATCGCCCTGCTCGAGGCGGGCGCGGACGACGCCCTGGGCAACGACTTCGACATCCGCGAGCTCGAGGCCATCGTGGAGGCGCTGCTCTCACGCAGCCAGCCCGCGTCACCCGAGGCAGGCGATGATCGGCCACGGCCAGAGGCTCTGCCCAGCCACCCTGGGCGCGTGATCGTGTTCGGCGCGGCCAAGGGCGGGGCCGGCACGACCACGCTCGCGGTCAACGCCGCCTTGCTGCTTGCTCGAGCGGGCGGCAGCGTTGCCATCGCCGACCTTGACCTCCATCACGGCCAGGTCGCGACCCATCTCAATGTCGCGGGCCGCCATTCGACGGCTCACCTCGCGCGCGACGAGCACGTGGCCGCGAATCCGCACCTCGTGCGCCAGGCCGCCGCCCGCCACCCGAGCGGGTTGAGCGTCTTCGCCGCACCGGCACGGCCGGACGAGGCCGCGCTGATCACCGTTGACGACGTGGTCCAGCTGGTCGGTTCAATGCGCCGCGCCTTCAACACGGTCGTCATCGACGCGGGCAGCGTCGCCGGCAGCCGCGCGATGGCGCTGATCGCGATCGCCGACCGCTCGTACGTGGTAGTCACACCGGACATCCCCGGCCTGCGCGCGGTCCAGGGAGCCATCGACACGATGGCCGACGCCGGCGTGCTCGGCGAGCAGACCGCCTACGTTCTCAACGAGCCGCACGCCCACGGTGCGATCGACCAGTCGGACATCGAGCGCCACCTGAGCGTGCGCATCACGTTGCGCGTGCCGCACGACGGCGAGAGCTGCATGCGCGCGGTGAACGAGGGCGAGCCGGTCAGCGAGCTGGCGCCGCGCTCACCGACAACCGCCGCCCTGCGGCGGCTGGCCATGCTGGTCGCCGGCGAGGAGCCGGGCGAGGATGCCGAGCTAGAGCCGGCCGAGCGACGCGGCGGGCTGCTTGGCGGACTGCTCCGCCGAGGCTAGCAAGCTCGCGCGCTCACTCATCCAGGGTAGATGCCAAGGCCGAGCAGCTGGATGGTGGAGTAGCCGAGAACGGCTGCAGCACCCACGACCAGCGCGACACGGACCAGACGGGCCTTCAGCACGGCTGCCACGCCGAGCAGGAACAGGGCCACGGCCATGAACACCGTCACCAGCGTGAAGGCGTCGCCCTTCGAGTTTGCCTCCGACCCGGCGAGGAACTCGCCTTCGGCCTGCTCGTCGAGCCCAACCGCGCGCTCGAGCGCCTCATTGGTCCACGACGGATTGTCGTCGACGAAGGGTGAGCTCGGCTGCGCACCTTCGGGCTGCTCCGCCCACCAGCCGATTGCCTCGACCAGCTCTGGGCGCATCAGCGTCTGGAGCACGTAGTCACCCAGCTCCTGCTGGCCGGTGGCGACTGCGGTCGCGTACTGAAGGAACAGGTTCTGGTCCTGGACGTCCGTCTGGAACGCCTCGTTCCACGCCTGGCTGGCTGCGTCCGAGCTGCGTATCGCCTGGGTGTACTGAGTCAGGGACTCGCCGCCCCACAGCGCGCTCTGGTACGAGGACCAGGCGATCAATATGGCTCCCACGCCGAGCAGCAGGGCAATCGCGTACTCGAGCAGTCGATCGAAGCGAGGCTCCTCTTCGCGCAGGGCCACGGCCGGGCGTTCGTCCGTCATCTGATCCCTCGATCTCGCCACCGGCTCACGGGTGCAAGGCGTCCCGCTGTGCTTGCCGGCCACGGCGCGAGCGGAGTGTATGCGCCTGACCGCCCTGATGGCAGTGCATCTCGACAGCGGCCGCGGCTCGCGTCCTGTCCACCCGCCGCTCGACAGTGCCTGGTGCCGAAGGTGAGGATCGAACTCACACGCCCTTGCGGGCAGCGGATTTTAAGTCCGCCGCGTCTGCCTGTTCCGCCACTTCGGCTCGGCGTCCGATGTTAGCCCGATTAGACACCGCCCCCGTTTGCGCCACCGTGCGCGACGACGCATGTGGGCTATACCAGCTGGATGAGCGATGACAGCCCGGAGCCGTATCCCCGGGTCCCGGTCGTCGGAGGAGTCTCGAGCCAGTCACTGCCGGCGCGGGCGTCTAGTTCAAGGAGCTGATGGGCATGCTGAGGTTGCTATTCAGGCTGTGGCTGTTCCGCCGCATCTGGGGCTTCATCACCGGCAGCCGTCGCGGTCGCGGCTGATGGGCTCGGCCCGCGGGCTGCGCCGTGGAGTTGGAGGCGACGACCGGATTCGAACCGGTGAATAGCGGTTTTGCAGACCGCCCCCTTAACCACTTGGGTACGTCGCCCCGGTGCTGCCGGCGGGGACCGGCCTCGTCTCAGCTTGGCTGGCCCTCGAGGATCCGAGCTTCAGTCAACGGTCCAAGGCCGAAGCGGCGATTTACTCTCAGATGGCCCATCCTGGGGCGCTTTGACGCCTTAGCTGGCAGCCAAGCCGCCCGTGATGATTCGCCCTGACATCCTATCAGGTGGCCTGCGCCGACCTCGGCGCAGGCGCCACTCGACGATCGGTGGAAGGAGCCCATTGTCGCGTTCGGTGTGGATGGGTGTGGGCCCCAGCCTGCCCGGAGCCGTGTCCTCAGCGCGCAGTCCAGCCGCCGTCGGCGTAGACCTCGGAGCCGGTGATGAACGAGGCGGAATCGCTCGCCAGGAAGGCGATGACTGAGGCCATCTCCTCCGGCTGACCCCAGCGGCCCAGCGGCGTGTCGGCAAGGATGGCGGCCTCCATCTCCGTGCCCTTGGCGACCTCGACCATCGGCGTGTCGATGAACCCAGGATGCAGCGAGTTGACGCGGATGCCTTCCTTCGCGTAGCGCAGGGCGGCGTTCTTGGTCATCAGCCGGACGGCGCCTTTTGCCGCATGGTAAGCAATGGATGCCCCGAAGCCGCCGACGGCCCCGAAGATGGAGCTGACGTTGACGATCGATCCGCCGCCCGCCGCGCGCATCGCCGGCACAGCGTGCTTCATGCCCAGCCAGACGCCTGTCTGATTGACCGCGATCGTCCGGTCGTAGCCTTCGCGGGTCTCCTGCTCGCAGTCGGCCAGGGTGCCGATGCCCGCGTTGTTGACCAGCACGTGCAGCGCCCCGTACGTCGCGACGGTGTGGTCGACAACCGCCTGCCAGGCGCCTTCGTCGGTCACATCCAGATGCTGGTACGAGGCCCGGCAGCCGCTTTGGCGGATCGCCTCGGCGAGCGCCTCCCCCTCCTCGTCAAGAATGTCGGTGATGACCACGGTCGCGCCGCTGCCAGCCAGCGCCGACGAGGCGGCGCCGCCGATGCCGCGCGCGCCACCGGTGACGATCGCGACCTTGCCTTCCAGGCCGGGAAAGTGCTCGGCCATGTCGTGATACCTCCGTCTGCCTGCTGCTGAGTCACTCTCATGCGAGGATGGCCGCCGCGACGGCCCATGACACGTGCCATGTGGGCGCCGCCTGACGTGTCATTCGGCCTCTAGGCAAGCGCGCACGGCCAGCAGGAAGTCGTTAACGGGATCGCAGGCTCGACGTCACCCTGGCGTCCGGCTTGGCCTGAACCCTGGCGTGCGCGGGGTCGAGTCGACCTTCAGTCGATCAGGAAGCGCGAAGCTGGCTGGCCCTCGAGGATTCGAACCTCGGTTAACGGATCCAAAGTCCGCTGTCCTACCACTAGACGAAGGGCCAGCGGCGGCCATGGTGACGGATCAGAGGAAAGGAATGGAGCGGAAGACGGGACTCGAACCCGCGACCCTCACCTTGGCAAGGTGATGCTCTACCAACTGAGCCACTTCCGCTCGCTTGCCCGCCGCTCGTCCGCCGGGCTGGGTGGTGCCGAGAGCCAGATTCGAACTGGCGACACCGTGATTTTCAGTCACGTGCTCTACCAACTGAGCTATCTCGGCGCGTCTGCCCGAACACCGGCCGCTGCGGCGGTCTCGCTTATTGAAGCACATCTGCCGATCTGGCGGCAATCGACCGTCCGGCCTCAGGGCAGCGGTATCGGTGTCAGCGATGGGCTGACCGGAGCAGTGGGCGTCGGGGCGACAGGCGTCGCGGTCGGTGCGACAGGCGTCGCGGTCGGGGCGATGGGTGTTGGGCTCGGCGGCGGCACCGTCGGCTGGCCGGGCGACGCGCCTGGGCTGGGCGAGACCGGCGTCGCGGGCGCGGTCGGCGTGGGTGTCGAGACGACGGGCGTTTGGGTGGGAGCCGGCGTCGGCGATGTCCTGCCGATGCCACTCAGCACGATGCCCAGCACGAGCAGGACGGCGACTGCCAGCACGACCAGCAGCCCGCCCGTCTCGTCGGGAGTCAATCGTCGTCGTCCCTGCCGTTCCATACCACTCTCTACCTGACGCTACCAGCGCAGGCAGCCTAACCGAGATCGGCGGCATTGCTCATGGTACGAACGTCCAGCGGGGGACTACCGCTCAAGGCACGAAGCCGATTGACTCGGTCGACGATTGGCGGGTGAGTGGACATCAGGCCGGACGCGCGCTTCTCGAACTTCTTGATCGGGTTGACGAAGTAAAGGTGCTGCGTCGCCCGGTTGGCCACCTCGAGCACCTCGCGATCGCTGCCGATCTTGAGCAGCGCGCCCTCGAGGCCGTGCGGGTTGCGCGTCAGCTCGACGGCTGACGCGTCGGCCAGGTACTCGCGCTGGCGACTGACCGCCATCTGCACCAGCCGGGCGGCGATCGGGGCCAGGATGGCGAGCACGATCGCCAGGATGAGCAGGATGATCGCCAGCCCTCCCCCGCCGTCGCGTCCGCGGCCACCACGCGTCGCGCGCGAGCCGCCGCCCCAGAACGTGAAGCGCAGGAAGAAGTCGGCCAGCAGCACGATCGAGCCGACGAGGACGCCGACCAGCAGCGCGAACCGGATGTCGAGGTTGCGCACGTGCGACAGCTCGTGGCCGATCACGCCCTGCAGCTCCTCACGGTTGAGCTTCTCGAGCAGGCCGGTAGTGACCGCGATGCTCGCGTGCCTGGGATCGCGGCCGGTGGCGAAAGCGTTCGGCGCCGAATCGTCGATGAGGTGAACCCGTGGCGGCGGGATGTTCGCGGCCAGCGACATCTCGCGCACGACGTTCATCAGCTGCGGCGCGCTCTCGTCCGTGACCTGGCGCGCGCGCGATGCGGCGAGGACGATCGAATCGCCGGCAAAGTACGAGACGCTCGTCATCAGCAGCGCGATCGCCACCGCGATGCCGATCGCCACGTACCCGCCCTCCGGGTAGCCGGAGACGGCGTAGCCGATGACGAAGCCCATCACCGCCAGCAGCCCGACGACGATCACGACGAGCAGCACGGACCGCCGCCGGTTGGCGGCGATCTGCTCGTAGAAGCTCTGGACCTGGCGACCGCTCATCTAGTGTGGCCGGCCGTGTGCCGGCGCGGCAGGCTCAGCCGGCCGGCGGCGTACCGGTCCCGCCGAAGCCGAGATCGACCGTCGGCACGTTCGCCGCCTCTGGCTCGGCGTCGAAGAACTCGCGGCGGGTGAAGCCCAGCGGCCCGGCGATCAGCAGGTTGGGGAAGGTCGCGATCGAGGTGTTGTACTCGAGGACGGTCGCGTTGTAGTGCTGGCGGGCGAAGCCGATCTGGTTCTCGGTCGTTGTCAGCTGCTCCTGCAGCTCGAGCACGTTCGTGCTCGCCTTCAGCTCGGGATAGTTCTCGACGACCGCGAACAGCGAGCGCAGCGCGCCGGTCAGCATGTTCTCAGCCTGCGCCTGCTCGTGCGGGCCCTGGCTGCCTGCCGCCACCGCCTGCGCACGGGCGGCGGTAACGTTCTCGAGCACCGACTGCTCGAAGCCCATGTAGCCCTTGACCGCGTTGACGAGGTTCGGGATCAGGTCGTGGCGGCGCTTGAGCTGGACCTCTATCTGGGCGAACGCCTCGTCGATGCGCAGCCGGCGCTGGACCAGGCCGTTGTAGATGAGGATGCCGCCGACCACCAGGACGGCGAGCACGATGAGCAGGATCCAGACCAGTTCCATGCGACCTCCGGGTGGGTGACGTGCCGTGGGCGGTGGGCGCTCTTGCCTATTCGAGCAACTCGGCCAGTCTAGCAGTCGATGCCGTCGGATCGACCTGCGGGATCAGGCCGGCGGATCGCCGCGTCCGCCCCACCGACCCACGCCCTCTTCCTCGCGCACGCCGGACGCCGAGCTGCCGAAATCCCTGAAGTAGGAGATCGAGTCCTCGCGGCCGAGCGGGTGAGTCCGGCCGCGGCCGCCACGCCTGCGGGATATCGCCCACCCGAGCGCCACCAGCCCAGCCGCGGCAAGAGCCAGGATCACGACGACTACCTGTGGGTCGAGCATCGCCCCTCCTCTTCAGCGCCTTGGTGGGCGGTGAGGGATTCGAACCCCCGACATCCTCGGTGTAAACGAGGCGCTCTGACCAGCTGAGCTAACCGCCCCGGCCAAAAGTGTAGCGGCGGCCATCTTGGCCGCCGCCCGCTCGTCGGTGGAGTGGTGCCCAGGCCGGGACTTGAACCCGGATGACTTGCGTCATACGCCCCTCAAACGTACGCGTATACCAATTCCGCCACCTGGGCACTGGTACCGAGGGAGGGACTTGAACCCACACGACCTTGCGGTCACTAGGTCCTGAACCTAGCGCGTCTGCCTATTCCGCCACCTCGGCGCGCAGCCCGAGACACCGAACATGCCTCAAGCGAAGGCTCAGTCTAGCACGCCGTCGTGCAGGGCCAGCGGCTTGCGGCCTGGCCTAGACGTTCGTGCGCAGGGCGTAGTTGGCGGCCGAGAAGAGGACGAACAGGAAGCCCAGCACGATGGTGAAGCGGAAGAGCTGCTTCTCGATGCCGCGCCGGCTGCGGTAGACAGACGAGTCGCCGCCAAAGGCGGCGCCCAGGCCGGCGCCGCGCGCCTGCAGCAGGATCGAGGTGATCAGCGCGATGGCCACCACCATCTGGCCGACGGTCAGGATGGTGTGAACGTCCACGAGCGCGCGCTACCTCCGATCAGATCTGGGAAGTCCGCAGCATAGCACGCTGCCGGCGAGCCCTGGCCCGGTCAGCCCTCGATGAGCGACCGCCCGGTCATGCCCTCCCCCGGCGGGAGGCCGAGCAGCGCGAGGAGCGTCGGCGCCACATCGGCCAGGATGCCGTCACGCAGTCGCAGACCACGCGCCGCCGGCCCGACCAGCACGACCGGCACGCGGTTCATCGAGTGGGCCGTCAGCGGCTTCCCGTCGGCGTCGCGCATCTCGTCGGCGTTGCCGTGGTCGGCGGTCACGCACAGCAGCGCGTTGCCGTCGCCAGCCGCGAGAACGGCGGACGCGACACGATCCAGGCAGCCGTCGACGAACTCGAGCGCATGAACGGTCGCCTCCCACATCCCCGTATGGCCCACCATGTCCGGGTTGGCGTAGTTGGCGACGATGAAGTCGTAGGCTCCGCTGGTGATCGCCTCGACCAGGGCATCGGTCACGCCTTGCGCGCTCATCTCCGGCGCGAGGTCGTACGTGGCGACCTTCCGGCTGGGCACCAGCAGCCGCTCCTCGCCGGCAAAGGCCTCCTCGACGCCGCCGTTGAAGAAGTAGGTCACGTGAGCGTACTTCTCGGTCTCGGCGACGTGGAGCTGGCGCCAGCCGAGGCCGGCGAACTGCTCGGCCAGGCCGCCGGCGACCGTTGGCCGGAAGGCGACCTCGACCGGCAGCCCGTCCTCGTACTCGGTCATCGTGACCACGTGAACGTTCGTCGGCCGATCGCCGCGGTCGAATGCCAGGTCGTCGAACTCGGCGCCGTCGACGAGCGCGTGCGTCAGCTGCCGTGCCCGGTCGGCCCGGAAGTTGAAGTGGACGATCGCGTCCCCATCGCGCAGCCGGCCGTCCGTGCCGTCGATGACCGTCGGCTGGACGAACTCGTCGTTCTCGCCGCGTTCGTAGCCGGCCTCGATCGCGGCCAGCGGCGACACCGCGCCCAGCCCACGACCGTGCACGATCGCCTCGTACGCGCGCGCGACCCGCTCCCAGCGCCTGTCTCGATCCATGCCGTAGTAACGCCCACCAACGGTCGCGATGCGCGCTCCCGGGTGGGCATCGGCCAGGCGCTGCTCCAGGTCGGCGACGAAGCCTGTGGCCGAGCGCGGCGGGGTGTCGCGCCCGTCGAGCAGCGCGTGGACGAGGACATCAGCCACGCCAAGCCGGCGCGCCAAGCGGGCGATCGCGACCGCATGCCGGTCGACCGAGTGGACCCCGCCCGGCCCGACGAGCCCGACAAGGTGCAGCCGACCGCCCCCGAGCGCCGCCTGCGCCGCATGGCGCAGCGCCCGGTTGTCGTCAAAGGACCCGTCAGCAAGAGCGGCATCGATGCGCGGCAGGTCCTGCAGCACCTGCGTGCCGGCGCCCAGGTTGAGGTGACCCACCTCGCTGTTGCCCATCTGCCCTGCCGGCAGGCCAACTGCCTCGCCCGATGCCTCGAGCTGCGCATGGGGCCAATCGGCCAGCAGGCGACGCCACGCGGGCATGCTCGCCGCGCGGATGGCGTCAGCCTCAGGGCGGCGGCCGATGCCAAAGCCGTCGAGCACGACCAGCACGAGCGGCCGCGGCCGATCAGACAGTGGTCGTTCCCTGGCGGGCACCCTGCCGCGCGGCAGCCACGACGCCGGCGCGGGCGACGATGCCGGCCATCTCCTCCACCTTCAGGCTCGCCCCACCGACGAGCGCGCCGTCGATCGACGGCTCGGCGAGGAACTCGTCGATCGCCGCGCTGGTGACACTGCCGCCGTAGAGCACGGGGATCGCATCGGCGTCGGCGCCAGCTTCTGCCAGGACCGCGCGGATCGCGTTGGCCATCTCCGCAGCATCTGCGCCGCGGGCGGTCCTGCCCGTGCCGATCGCCCAGACAGGCTCGTAGGCCACGACCAGATCGGGCGGCAGCTCGGCGCGGTGACGGCGCAGCTCGGCGATCGTCGCCTCGAGCTGGCCGCGAACGGTCGCCGCTGCGGAGCCTGCCTCGCGCTCGGCGAGATGCTCGCCGACGCACAGGATCGGGCGCAGGCCATGCTCGGCGCAGCGCAGGAGCTTGCGTGCCACCAGCGCGTCGCCCTCGCCCTGATCGCGCCGGCGCTCGGAGTGACCGACGATGCACCAGCTGGCCAGGCCCTCGAGCATCGGTGCCGAGACCTCGCCGGTGTACGCCCCCATTGCCTCGGCGTGGACGTTCTGCGCGCCTACGGCCGCCGATGAGCCAGCAAGCGCCGAGGCAACGGCGGCGAGGCTGACGTAGGGCGGGCAGATCACGCGGGTCACGCCGGCGACATCGGTCGCCGCGGCGATCTCGGAAGCGAGCCGCCCCGCCTCGGCCGGGGTCGTGTTCATCTTCCAGTTGGCGGCAACGATCAGTGGTCGCATCTGCTCGATTATCGGCCCGGCGCGCGGGCGGCGACTTCTAGCGCGCGCGAGGCGATCGTCTCGAACGCGCGCTGGACGAGCGCCCGGCTCGTGCCGAGCTGCTCGGCGAGCTGGCTGAACGTCGCCTCGGGGGCGGCCAGGCGGGCGCGGGCGACGGCTTTGGCCTGCGCCGGCAGCCGCTCCAGCGCGCCGCTGGCGGACAGCAGCTCGATGTCGGCCAGCTGCCGGCGCGCGCTGCTGACCGAGCGCGCAAGATTGGCCGTCTCGGCGTTCAGGACGCGGTTCATGTGGCCGCGTAGCGCCCTGCCCACGAGCCGCGATTCGAGCTCGAGGCTGGCGGCCGTGCTGCCCAGCCGGCGCATCAGCGTGACCACCGTCTCGCTGCTCTTGGCCGTGACGACCCCACGGCCGCGCCTGACGCGGGTCGTCGCGGGCAGGCCGATCTGGCCAAGGCGAACAGCAAGCGGCGCGGCCTCGTCGAGGGCTACGACCAGCTCCAGGTGGGTCCGCCCGGCGGCCAGGCTGAGCGAGCCGTGGGCGAGGAAGACGCCACGCAGCCACGCGATGCGGCAGTGACCTGCCGCGGCGTCCCAGTCGAAGGGCTCGCCGGCGGGTTCGGTGACCTCGCCGAGACGTACCGCCAGCCGGCCGACGACCGGTGAGCGGGCGCCGCCGTGCGCCGCCCGTCCGAGGCCTGCTCGCTCCGCGGCGCGGCAGCACCGGCGCGCCGGCTCGATGGCGGCCAGCTCGGCCCGCACGGCCGCTACCAGGTCACGGTCGGGCCTGTCGAGCGTCTGCCGCTGGCCGGCGATCAGCGTCGGGCCCCCGTCACCTGGCTGCGCACGAGCTCGCCCGACTCGAGCAGCGCCATCAGCGCCACGCCAACCTTGTGCGGGTCGTGGTGGTGTGCCTTGGCCGCGTCGACCACGTCGCGCAGCGCGATCCGTGGTCCCGGGCCACCGATCGGTGCGAGGTCGACACGCACCGGCTCGGCCGGGTAGCCGGCGGGTGCCCGCGCCTTGAAGTTGTCGTTGGCCAGCACCGCGTCGATCAGCTCGAGCATGTCGTGCCGGCGCAGCGCGTCCACGTGGTCGGACAGCGCGTAGCCCTCGGTCTCGCCAAGCTGGGTGGCGACGTTGCAGATGAACACGCGCAGCGCGGGCGACTCGGCCAGCGCCCGGCGCAGCCGCGGGATGAGCAGCGCGGCGATGATGCTCGTGTAGAGGCTGCCCGGCCCGAGGACGATCAGGTCGGCCTCGGCGATCGCATCGAGCGCCTCAGTCGAGGGAGCGACGTCGTCCGGGCTGATCCAGATCCGGTCGATGCCGGACGTGCGGGTGATCTGCTGCTGGCCGTCGAGCACCGTGCCGTCGCGATACAGCGCGTGCAGCGTCAATGGGATGGCCGCTACAGGGACGACCTTGCCCCGGACGGCCAGGACCCGATTGGAGAGCCTGACGCCCTCCTCGAAGTCGCCGCCGGAAAGGTCGGTCAGGGCGGTGATCAGCAGGTTGCCGAAAGCATGGCCGGCCAGGCCGTCTCGGTCGGCGCCATTCTGGCGAAAGCGGTAGAGCAGCAGGTCGGTCATCGTCGGCTCGGCGTCGGCCAATGCGGCGATACAGTCGCGGATGTCGCCCATGGGCGGGATGCCGAGCTCGCGGCGCAGCTTTCCTGATGAGCCGCCATCGTCGGCCACCGTCACCACCGCGGTAATGTTGCTGGTGTGCTCCTTCAGGCCGCGCAGGAGCACTGACAGACCCCGTCCACCGCCGATGGCCACGACCCGGGGCCCGCGTGCACGCCACCGGCGCTGGTAGAGCAGCTCGGCAAGCGGCTCATCGCGGGCACGGAAAGGCTCGAGCACGACTCGCATCAGCCCCCAGCCGCCGAGGGCCAGCAGTGCCAGCCCGCCGGTTGCCAGCGCGGCGACGCGGAGGGCCGGGTCGAGGAACTGCAGGCTCAGCAGGTCGAGCAGCCAGCCGAGCGCCCCGCCGCCCGGGTTGTCGCGATAGATCTCACGGATCAACAGCCCGCCGGCCAGCGCCAGTAGCAGCAGCCCGACGAAGACCAGCAGCACCCAGCGCTTGATGCCCATGCCCGGGCGAAGCCAGCGCCAGCTCGGTCGAGAGCGCTCGCTCCCGCTGGGGGCGCCGCTCACGCCCGGTCGAGCTCGCGGTGCCAGATCGTGACCGGGCCGCCGTTGCTGTCCCGCCAGCGCCGGGCGATCTCCTCAGCGATGGCCACTGAGCGGTGGTAGCCGCCGGTGCAGCCAATGCCCAGCGTCAGCCGCTGTTTGCCCTCGGCCTGGTAGGCCGGCACGAAGGCACGCAGATAGCCGTCGACATGCTCAAGGAAGAGCTGCGTGACCGGCTGCTCGAGCACGAACTTGCGGACCGGCTCGGTCAGCCCAGACAGCGGCCGCAGGCGGTCGACATAGAACGGGTTCTCCATGAAGCGCGTGTCGAAGACCAGGTCCGCCTCGAGCGGGATGCCGTGCTTGTAGCCGAAGGTCACGATGTGCAACGCCATCTGCGCATGGGCACTGTCGGTGCCCAGCGCCGCATAGATGCGTTCGCGCAGCTGCCGGCTTGACATCTCAGAGGTGTCGACAACCACGTCAGCCTGCGCGCGGACCTCCTTGAGCAGCTCGCGCTCGCGCTGGACCGAGGCGGCCACGCCCTGCTCGGTCTGGAGCGGGTGGCGGTGTCGTGTCTCGCTGAAGCGGCGGATGATCACGTCGTCGCGCGCCTCGAGGAAGAAGACCTGCGGCTGGATGCCACGGCCCTCGAGCGCGCCAGTTGCCGCAGCGAAGGCCACCTCGGGATCGCCCGAGCGGGCGTCGAGCACGAGCGCCAGCCGCTCGAAGCGACCGGGCTCGCGCACGATCATCTCGGCCAGCCGGCCGAGCAGCTCGGCGGGGAGGTTGTCGACGACGGTGTAGCCCACGTCCTCGAGCAGCTTGCTGACTGTCGTCTTGCCTGCCCCTGACAGGCCGCTGATGATCGCCACGTGGGGCCGGATGGCTGGCGGCACCACGCGTCCGGGCTGCTCCGCGGCCCGGTCGGGCTCAGGCATCTGCCGCTGCCCGGGCCTGCTCTGACCGCGCCGCCAGCCGGATGCTGAGCTCGTAGAGCGGGTAGATCACGATCGTCATCATGACGCTGCTGATCGGGTCGGCGGGGGTGACGACGACGGCTACGATGAACAGGCCGAGCAGCACGTAGCGCCGACTGCGGCGCAGCCGCTGGCTGCTGACGATGCCGGCACGGGCAAGCAGGATCAGCGCGACGGGCAGCTGCATGACCAGCGCGAAGGCGATGAACATCGTGGTCACGAAGCCGAAATAAGCCTCGGTCGTGATAAGCGGCTGGATCACGCCGCTGATCTGGAAGCCGAGCAGGAACGCTACCGCATAGGGCAGCACGGCATAAGCCATCACCACCCCGGCGACGAGGAACAGCGTCGCCAGCGGGATCCACGGCCGGGCGAGGCGGCGCTCACGGTCGGTCAGGCCGGGCGAGACAAACGCCCAGACCTGGTACAGCAGCACCGGGAAGCCGAGGGCGAGGCCGATCATGAGGGCCAACTTCAGGTGGAGCATTAACCCACCTGCCGGCTCCGTGTACCAGAGCGGACCGGGAATGGGCTCGGCCAGGATGGTGGCGGCCTGCGGCGCAAGGAAGATGCCGACGATCGTTCCGGCGCCAACGGCCAGCAGGCTGATCACGAGGCGTCGACGCAGCTCGACGAGGTGCTCGCGAAGCGTCATCAGCCGCTCCTCGGGCGAGCCCGGCGAACCGGCCAGGACCATCTGCTCGTCGCGCGTCGTCGTCAGCTCGGTCATCGATCGTCAGCCCGGCCGCATGTGAGTCGGCCCGGGTGGAGTCAGGCCCCGCTGGTGGTCGGCCGACTTGACTCGTCGGTGACCGGCCGGGCCTCAGCCTCAGCGGCCGGCGCCGGCCGGGCGGGCGTGGGCTGAACTGGCACGGGCGGGTTGATGGACTCGCTCACCTCAGTGCTGGCCTTGCGGAACTCGCGAATCGTCCGGCCAAAGGCGGCTCCAACCTCGGGCAGCTTGCCCGGGCCGAGGATGATCAGCGCCAGCGCCAGCACGAGCAGCAGCTCGAGCGGGCCGATCTGTCCCAGGAACGGCATGGGTTGCTGTCTGCCTCCGGCGCTAGGGTGGTCAGGTCATCCTAGCATCGAAAACGGGCCGACCAGTCCGATGCGGCGATGGCCAGCGCCCTGCCCGGATCCTCGTCGTCCGTGCGTGCGGCGTCGGCGATTGCGCGCGAGACGTTGACCAGCAGAGCGCCACCACGACGCAGCGAGGCCGGCTGAGCGGTGGCCGGACCGTAGGCCATCACCGCCTCGACGTCGCCACGCTGCCTGCCCGCGCCCGGCACCAGGAAAGGCATCGACGGTGCGACCTCCCGCGCACGGGCCAGGTCCGCCGGAGCGGTCGCCCCCACGACGAGACCGACGTTCGGCCGCTCACCGGCCCACGATTGGGCAAGCTGCGCGATGCGCAGGTAGAGCGGCATGCCGCCCACGTCGAGCTCCTGCACCTCGGCGGCGCTCGGGTTGGAAGTCCGGCACAGCAGGTAGACGAAGATGCCGCGACGGGTCAGGAACGGCTCGAGCGCGTCCCGCCCAAGGTATGGGTTTACGGTCACGGCGTCCGCGCCGAGGGCGTCGATGAGTGCGATCACGTGGCGCTCGGCGGTCGAGCCGATGTCACCCCGCTTCGCGTCCGCGATGAACGGGATGTCCGGCGGCAGGTGCGCGCGCAGCCGCTCCAGCACGCGCAGGCCCTCGCTGCCAAAGGCCTCGAAGAAGGCCAGGTTGGCCTTGACGGCCGCAGCGTAGGGCGTCGTCGATTCGAGCAACAACCGGCCGAACTTCTCCAGGCCCGCCGCATCGTGGCTGAGGCCGGGCGGGAACTGGTCGGGCTGCGGGTCCAGGCCGAGGCACAGGCTCGAGCCGGCGCGCGCAGTCCGCGCCTCCAGCTTGCGCAGGAAGCCCATCAGGCGGCCCTTACCGGCTGGGACAGCGGCGGCGCCACCTGGTCGAGGCTGCCGGCCGGGCCCACGTCACGGATCTCGAGCTGGAGCGACTCGTAACCGCCGAAGGTGCGGCTGTCGAGCCGTGCCACGATGTCCAGCCGGTCGCCGTCGCGCAGCACGTCCGGCAGGTCGTCGCGGCCGAAGCAGATCCCGTCAAGCACTTCAGCGCCCTTGCGCAGCACCAGCTGGCTGTGCCCACCGTTCGCCCGTCGCACCCGGCTGACGACCATGCCGCGAATGCCGACCAGGGGCTGTGGGTTGGCCGTGCCGACCGGCTCGAGGCCGGCCAGCTCGCGCAACAGCCGGTAGTCGACATCGTGCGGCTCGACGACCAGGTCGATCAGCAGGCTGGGCTGAGTCGGTCGCAAGTCGGCGGCACCCTCCTGCAGCCGGCGGCAGAACTCGACGAAATTGGCCGCCGGCATGTGGCAGCCGGCGGCGGCGCTGTGGCCGCCGTACCGATCGAACAGCTCGGCCATCGTCGCCAGGGCAGCGACGATGTCAAAGCCGCCGCTGCGGGCCGAGCCGCGCCAGGGATCAGCGCTGTTGCAGAAGACGACCGCCGGCCGGCCGCGCTCGTCGGCGAGGCGCCCAGCGACCAGGCCGATGATGCCCGCCGGCCACGGCCCGGCGACGATCGTCACCGGCGCATCAGGCTGTGCATCGACCGCTGCCCGTGCCTCGGCCAGCGCCGTCGCGAGCAGCTCGCGGCGGACCCCGTTCGCGGCTTCCAGCTCAGCCGCCAGGCGCTCAGCCTCGGCCGCGTCCTGCGCCAGCAGCAGCCGCGCCGCGACCTCGGCGTCGCCCACGCGGCCACCGGCATTGAGTCGCGGCACGAGCCCGAAGGCAAGCGACTCAGGGCTGATCCGCGCGGCATCAACGCGCGCCGCGCTGAGCAGCGCGGCGATACCCGGCCGGGGCCGGCTGCGCATCAGCTCCAGGCCAAGCCTGGCGATCGAGCGGTTCTCGCCGACCAGCGGCGCAACGTCCGCGACCGTGCCGATCGCCGCCAGGTCGGCGAGCTCCAGTGCCTCATCGCCGAGCAGCAGCTGGGCGCATTTCAGGGCCACGCCGGCGCCGCTCAGACCACGGTCCGGGTAGGTGGAGTCAGCGCGCATCGGGTTCACCACGGCCGCCGCGGCGGGAAGTGCCGGCGGTGGCCGGTGATGGTCCGTCACCAGCACGTCGATGCCGGCAGCCCGGGCCAGCTCGATCTCAAGCCCGCTGGACGTGCCGCAGTCGGCAGTCACGATCAAAGTCCGGTCGTTGACCCGCGCGCGCTCTATGGCCGCTGATGAAAGGCCATGCCCCTCGTCAGTGCGGTCAGGCACGTAGGTCGCGACGTCAAGACCGAGCCGTCGCAGAGCGATGGCCAGGATCGCCAGCCCGGTCAGCCCGTCAGCGTCGAAGTCGCCGAAGACGAGACAGCGTTCGCGGCCATCGACGGCGCGCCCGACGCGCGCCACGAACGCGGCGGCGTCCGGCAGCAGTGCCGGGTCGCGCAGGCCGGCGCGCGCGTCCGCCGCCCACGCGTCCAGCGCCGCCGGGCTCGCGTGACCGCGGGCGGCGAGCAGTCCAACGAGCCGCTCGCTGAGCTTGTGGCGTGCTCCGGCGGCCACGACAGCCGGGCCAAGGTCGACCGCCTGGCGAATTTGCCAGGCAAAGCGCGGCGTCAGCCCTTCCACGAGCCAATGGTGACAGGCGCCACTTATCTGCTGCTTATCGCGCGCGCATTCGCGCACCCGTTCCGAGTCTCAGCGAGCGCGGACCGTGGCTACCTGGCGGTCGCGCCGCCGCTCAGCCCAGTGATGCCAGTCGACCAGTAGCGCGGCGGCATTGAAGATCGAAGAGTAGGCGCCGGCGGTGATGCCAACGACCATCGCGAAGATGAACGCGCGCGTCGCCTCGCTGCCCAGCAGCAGCAGGCCGAGCAGCACGAGCACGGTCGTGATCGAGGTGTTGAGCGAGCGGCCCAGCGTCTGGAGCAGGCTGTGGTTGACGATCGCGGCGAACGGCTCGCCCGCGTGGCGGATCCGGTTCTCGCGAATGCGGTCGAAGACGACGATCGTGTCGTGGACGGAGAAGCCGATCACGGTCAGCATTGCCGTCACGAAGAGGGCGTCGATCTGGAGGCCCATAAGCGTGCCCAGAATGGCAAAGACGCCGACCACCAGCACCACGTCGTGGATGAGCGCCGCGATGGCGACCGCGCCCATGCGCACGTCGGCGAAGCGATAGGTCATCCAGCCCAGGATCCCGGCCGAGCCGAGGATGATCAGGATGATCGCCTGCTGGCCCAGCTCGGCGCTGATGACCGGGCCGATCGTTGACTCCTGACGCACCTCGTCGATGACCCCGAAGCGTTCCTCCAGTGCCTCGCGCAGCTCGCCCAGCCGGCCCGGGGTCGGGGGTGCGGCGCCGCTGGGCAGGGTCGCGGCCGGGCTCGGGCTCGCCGTGGGCGCCGGACTGGGGCTGGGACTGGGGCTTGGTAAGGGGCTTGGGCTCGGTGATGGTGATGCGCCCGGATCGGGCGATGCCGGGGATCCCGCGGGCGTCGGCGAGGCAGGGCTCGGCGAAGGCGAGGCCGCTGGCGACGGGCTGGCAACCGGCAGCGGCG
>Ga0247718_1000141_pt1 | contig 17116 bp, 13 predicted proteins | sample 21E_DmetaG_FD_189045 | JGI IMG/M metagenome (GOLD analysis project Ga0247718, IMG submission 189045) | Soil microbial communities from hillslope of Landscape Evolution Observatory, University of Arizona, Oracle, AZ, United States - 2-1-E_D | ecosystem: Engineered > Artificial ecosystem >...
CGGATGCCCTGCTTCAGAGCGTCGGCAGACAAAGCGATGGCGGCCGAACCCCACGGCACCAAATAGCCAACCTTCGCAGCGGCGATCGGCCGCGTCGCAAACGGCGCATCGTACTGCGACGGCACCGGCGTCGTCTTGACCGTGATCGCCGTGGGAGTGGTGACGAGCTCCACGTCGTAGAGCATCGGCAGGTTCCACGCGGTGATGTCGTAGATCTGATCGTTGAGGCGCATCTTGCGGCGCTCTTCTTGCTTCTTGATGAACTCGGGCGACTGCTCGGTCTTCGGATCGAGCAGGTTGCGGATCATGCGCGCGGTGGGCTGCGCATTCGACACGATGTAGGCGCCGGCAGGGATGGTGCGCGAGGCAAGCTTGATCGCCTCTTCGGCGCGGCGAACGTCGATGCCCTGCGTCGCCAGGTTGCGCGCGAGCAGTTCCGCGCGCGATGCGTCCTGGCCGGGCACGATCACGTACTCGCGGATCGCTCCCTTCTCACCCTCGGAGACCGCGCTGCGGCGATACTCGAGATAGTCAGCCAGGAACCGGTCGCGATTCCGGGCCGCGGTGATCGCCGTGACGATCGCGGCGTTGAAGTGATGCATCACGCCGTCGCGATAGGTGAGCGTGTCGCCGTCGCTGCGCGAGAACGACAGGCCGCGGGCCGACGCCTGCTCGTAGGTCATGCCGATCGACCCCTGGAAGGTCGGCCACGAATCGCCGTAGCCAGGATAGAACGCGTCGTAGACCTCGCGAACGTAGTAGGGCCAGCCGCGCTCATCAAAGCGCGCCGCGTTGGCCTTGCCAATGAGTTCCCACGCCGCGATCTGGCTCTTGGTGACGTGGGGGTTGATCGCTTCCGCCGGCGGCGCGAAGTAATACGCGTTGTCGCCACCCTGCTCGTGCAGGTCGACGGTGATCTGCGGCAGGTACTCGAGGCCGATCTTGATACGGCCGCGCGTCTCGGGCTGTGACTGCGCAAACCAGTCGCGATTCATGTCGAACAGGTAGTGATTGCTGCGGCCGCCGGGCCACGGCTCATCATGTTCGGCGGAGTACGGGGCCGGATCGGCGGTGGCGGCCCGACCGAGCAGGTTGTTCGCGACGAAGCGCGCGCGCCCGTCCGGGTTCTGCATCGGATCGATCAGCACCAGCGCGTCACGCAACACCGTGTCAACGCCGGGATCACCCTGCGCCGCCAGGAGGTGATACGCCTCGAGCAGCGCGGCATCAGACGACGAGATCTCGTTGCCGTGGACGCCGTGAATCAACCAGACCACGACCGGCAGCTGCTTCAGCAAGCGATCTGCATCGCCGGCCTGGTGCCGGCGGGGATCGCCAAAGCGCTGGAGGTCGGCCTTGACCTGTTCAAGCTTCGAGATGCGATCCGGGCTGCCGATCACGAACAGCCATAGGGGACGGCCCTCCCATGAGCGGGCGTACTCAATCAGCCGGCTCTTGGTGGGAGCGGCCTGCTGCAGAGCGCGCAGGTAGCGCTCAACGCCATCAGGCGGAGTGATCACCTCGCCGTGGTCGTGACCGAGCACCGACTTGATCGTCGGAATGGCCGGGTCGTACTTCGCTCCGGGCCAGAGCGCGGGTTCCTGCGCAGACACGGACGCCGGCCACAGAACACACAGAGAGCACAGAGCGAACAGAAGCAAAAGACGGGATCTCATTTATCGAACAGCTCCACTAGCGATTGTGCAAAACGGCCCATCCGGTCTTCGGCTTCGCCGTAGTTGCCGGTGATCGCATTGCCGAGGAAAGACACCACGATCGGTCCCGAGCGCGCGTAAATGATGCCGACATCGTTGGCCAGCACCGGGGGGAAGTCGCCGGTCTTGTGGGCGACTGGGACAGAGAGAAAGTGATTGAGGCGTCGCGCGCCGGCCTGCTGCGCGCGCATCATGCGTAGCATGTCATCACACGCGGCCTTGCTTGCAATGGTGCGCTTCTCGATGCCTTCGAGCATCCGCCCCATGCCGCGCGGCGTGATCTCGCCGAGCCAGTAGTCTCGATCGCCATTCGTCTTCGCCTGACTCGCGGCCTCGATCCTGGCCAGATCGGCCGCAGTGGGCTGGGACAGGTTTGCCGGCGCGAGCAGGCGGTACTTCGCGAACAGATCGCCGGTGGTCTGCGTGAGGCGCTCGGTGGCGTAACCTGACTCCTTGAGCCACTCGTTCACCCGCGCGACTCCGCCAACTTTTGCGATCGCAAGGTCCGTCGCGGTGTTGTCGCTGGTGATCACCATCTGCAGCAGCACATCGCGGAACGTCGGCTGCAGTCCGGCGTCGTGATAGCGGAAGATGCCGGAGCCGCCGCGAATATCTTCCTTGCGAATGGTGATGCGCTCGTCGAGATTGAGCGCGCCCTTGTCGGCCATCTGGAACGCGAGCACCAGCACCGGAATCTTGATCACGCTGGCGCTGTTGAAGGTCTCGCCGTCGCGAACGCCCGCGGTCTCAACGGTGGTGAGGTGCTTCACCCAGATGCCGGCCTTGCCGGGGAATTCGGCGGAAGCGCGATTGAGGAGGGACTGAAGCGCGGTCGGCTGTTGAACCGCGAACACAGCCAATGCAGCCAGGGCGATGAGGGCCTTCACGCCCGATAAATGTAACCGGGACGGTCGCTTTGGCGTGACAAAACGTTACGGCTTCCACGCCTGGTTGCAGAAATTGCCACAAAAAACGGGCCCAAGCGCAGAAACTGCTGCAAAAAGAGGGGGGATGACGTCAGTCCCCGTTACAACCACCCGCGCTGCCTTGCCAGGCGGGCGGCTTCGATCCTGTTCGATACACCCAGCTTCGCGATGGATTCCGACAGGTAGTTACGAACGGTGCCTTCCGAGAGACTGAGGCGCTTGGCAATGTCCGCGCTGGCCAGGCCCTCTTCCGCGGCCCGCAGCACCTGCCGCTCGCGATCCGTCAGCGGGTCGGCCTCGCCCCACGCGTCCTGGGCGAGCTGCGGATCGACGACGCGCAGGCCCTGGTGGACACCGCGAATGGCATCGGCAAGCTTTTCTGCCGGCGCATCCTTCAACAGGTATCCCGACGCTCCCGCATCGAGGGCACGGCGCAGGTATCCGGGACGAGCAAAGGTGGTGAGAATGATGACGCGCGGCCGCTGGCCTTTGCGCGTGCGATGCAGCTCGGCGGCCAGCTCCAGGCCGGTCATGTGCGGCATCTCGATGTCGGTCAACACCACGTCGGGATCGCTCGAGGCAGCAAGGGCCAACGCTTCCCTACCGTCGTGCGCGCGCGCCACAACCTCGATGTCGTGTTCGATCTCGAGCAGCGCAGCAAGCGCGCCAAGCACCATGCTCTGGTCTTCGGCGATAAGGACTCTGATGGACATGGGGCTTGGGGCGTGAAGTTAAAGCGGCAGGGTAATCATCAGCCGCGTACCGCGAGCCGTGTCGAGTTGCAGCGCACCACCGAGAGACTGAATCCGTTCGCGCATGCCGGTCAGGCCGTTGCCAAACGGCGCCGGCCCTCCCCTGCCGTCGTCCTGCACTTCCATCAACGCAGAACCATCCTGTGCGTAGAAACGGATGTGACAGGTGGTGGCCGCAGCATGGCGAATAACGTTGGTCGCGGCCTCGCGAAGCGCGAGCGACAGCGCCGTCTCCTGCGCCGGTGCAAGCTGCACGGGACGCGCCTCGATCGTGGTGTCGATGCCGGCCGCCGTCAGCGTCTCTCGCACATGCTCGATCTCGGCGGCGAGGCCTGACGACCGGTAGCCGGTGATCGCCTGGCGCACATCTGCCAGGCCCTGGCGCGAGATGCGCTCGACCTCTGCGATCTCCTGCATCGCGCGCGCCGGATCGCGCGACATCAACTTTTGCGCCAGCTCGCTCTTCAGCACAACCACCGAGAGGGTGTGACCAAGGAGGTCATGCAGATCGCGGGCAATGCGTTCTCGCTCGGCAAGCTTTGCGAGGCGCTCGACTTCCTCCTGCGCCATCCGCAACTTCGCGTCGCCGGCTTCCTTGGCGCGCGCCTGGATCGTCAGCGAACCAATCAGCGCGGAAATCACGATCGACGCCATGTAGAACCACCACTCGGCGCCGATCAGGAACGACGACAACGCGCCAACCGCCAGCTGACCGCCGAGGACCATGAACGCGGTGCGCGTCGTGAAACCGTTGGCGATGGCCGCCGACCCGTAGATGAAGAACGTGGCCGCCGACGGATTCCACTGGCTGTTGACAATGGCGATCAGGTCGAGCGCGCCAACGATCCACAGGACGCGCGGCGACCGCACCAGGAAGCTGGCGAAGTACAGCGGCAGGAAGACCAGGAACGATGCGACTTGCACGGCCTTCGCGAACGGCTCGAAGGGAGCCGCGATCGCAACGTAGAGGAACGGCAGCGCGTAGATCAACCACGCGTAAACCTCCCAGCCGAGGCCCCTGAGGCGATGCACGAATGTCATGATCGACGTCGCCTATTCTCGCAGTTTTCGGCCACCGAGGTAGACGGCCGAGACCCTGCGGTACGCGTCCACGGCCTCGGTTGGATCGGCATCCAGGACGACGATGTCGGCGATTGCGCCGGCGGCGATCCTGCCGAGTGAAGACTGACCGAGGCGGTCTGCGGCCCTGGACGTCGCGGACTTCAGCACATCGGTCAGCGGCATGCCGGCCTGGGCCAGCAGCTCCAATTCACGAATCAACGACACGCCGTGAAGCGTCATGGGATTTCCGGCGTCGGAACCCGCAAGCACCGGCACGCCGGCGCGGATGGCGCGAGATGTCTGCTGCATCGATCCCTCAAACGCCCCCTTCATCGTCGACGACATCGCGCTCTGCTCATCAAGGAAGGCGGCCATGGGCGACTTCGGGTCGAGGAACGACTTCAGGATCTCCGGCAGCGCGAGCCGTCGCACCAGGTCGTCTCCACCACGAACCGCACTGCGCTTCCATCCCCAGTCAAGCACCACCAACGTGGGCGTGAACGTGACCTTCTTCGCCGCCATCAACGCGATGGTCTCGTCGCTCAAGCCTCGCGCGGTGTGCTCCAGGCCGTTGGCTCCGGCATCGATCGCCAGCCGCGCGTCGGCGTCCGTGCCAACGTGAACAGTGGTGCGCATCTTCCTTGATTTGGCTTCCGCCATCGCCGCTCGAAACACGTCTTCCTTCATTCGCGGCAGCGGGCTGTTCTCGAATCCGGGTTCGAGCACGAGCTTGATAACGTCGACGCGCGCGCGATCGAGTTCGGCGATCGCCTCGCGCGCAGCTTCCGGGGTCTCGATCTGTCGCGTGAGCAGATCCGCGAGGCCAGGCAGGAACGAGAACATCTCGGTCGGATGTCCGCCTTTCGCCGTCAGCGACGGACCGGAGAAGAACGTCCGCGGCGACTTCTTGCGACCCGCGGCGACCTCGTTCGACAGCGCCCGCATCTCCTTCACGTCGTCTGTCAGCGAGAGCACTGAGGTGACACCGGCCGACAGGGTCGCAGTGAGATCGTGGGCGAGCCGATCGTCGGTCATCTCGATCGGGGAGGCGCCGATGCCGCCCGACCCACCCCAGTGCGCATGCGAATCGAACAGCCCGGGAATCAGGTAGCGGCCGCGGAGGTCTTCGACTCGCGCACCCTCAGGCAACGCGACGCGATCGTCATCCAGGGAGATCTCGGAGATGCGGTGATCGCGAATCACGACGCGAGCGTTCACGATCCGGCTGCCGAGACCATCGAGCACCGTCGCGCCGCGAAGCACGAGCACCTGCCCCTGCGCTTCGCCTGCCTCGACACGTCGCGCGCCGGGCATCTCGCTCATCTTGAACGCGGGCGCCGCCAGCGCCGATACGCCGAGCGTCACCGTGAACATCGCCGCGACGATCGCCAGCGATCGGCGCGGAATCGGCTCGGTTCCCTCCCACCGGAACAACATCGAGGTGAGGGCCACGCCGACGATGCCGATGGCAATCAGGACGGCCAGCGATCCCGCAAGCATCATCAGGCTGTCGCCTCGCACAATGACGCCCGAGTACGCTTCGTTCAGGTAAGTCGTCGGGAGGATCCGCGCGAACTGCTTGACGCCCTCAGGCAGCACGGCGAACGGCATCGCAGATCCGGACAGGAACATCATCGGAAAGAAGATCAGGTTCGCAATCGCCGGAGCCGTGCGGATGTCTCGCGCGGTGCTGCCGACCAGTAAACCCAATGGCACAAGCCCGCCAACTGCATGCCGAACAGCAGATTTCCAAGGATGATGAGTACGACGAGCGAAATGGCGCCGGTGATCATCGCGGTGATGCCATGCGCGAGCGCGACGGCCACGGCCGGTGCCGGCGTCACTCGCAGGCGTCGAAGCAGTCCCTTCTCGCGCTGCTGCACCAGCGGCAAGGCGACACCGAAGAGCGCGCCTGACATCAGCGTCGTGGTCAACAGTCCAGGCATCATGACCGCCATCACTCGCGCGTCACCGCGGGCCATCACGTAGCCAAACAGCAGCAGGAAGCCCAGGGGAAACGCGGTCATCCAGAACAGCGCCGTCTTCGAGCGGCGGATTTCGGTGAGCTGCGCGCGCAAGAGCGCAAGCGTCGAGCGAATCATGACTGGACAACCTCCAAGTCTTTCTGCGCCATCTGTGGCCCCACAAGTTGAAGGTAGACGTCTTCGAGTGACGGACGCCTCAGGCGCAAGTCGTCGAGCCGCGCGCCTGACGTGCGAAGCGAATCCGCCAGGCCGACAATTGCCGCCGTTGGATCGGGCGTGCGATACCGGAACAGCGATCCGTCGCGGCCCTCGAACGTGGCTTGCGGCACCAGCGTCGCTGGATCGATCACGCCGCTGACTTCGAGCCACAGCGTCGAGGCGCCGGCCGCGCGAGAGAGCAACTGGAGCGGAGTGCCATCAGCGACGATCTCGCCAGCCGCGAGTATCAGAACGCGATCGGCCAACGCTTCGATCTCGTCGAGATAGTGCGACGACAGCAGGATCGTCTTGCCGTCGCTCTTCAGCGCGATCAGGATGTCGTGAATCTGCCGGCGCGCGATCGGATCCAGGCCGGACGTCGGCTCGTCGAGGATGTAGAGATCCGGATCGTGCAGCATCGCCATGGCCAAAGCGAGGCGCTGCCGCTGTCCACCGGACAGTCCGCGCACCATCGCCTTGGCTTTGCCGGTCAGATCAACTCTGTCGAGCGTCCGAGCGATCCGGCGCCCGCTGGAGGCGCCGGGATACAGCGACGCATAGACCTGCAGCGTTTCCGTGACGGTGAGGTCCTCCATGAACGCCGTCGACTGCAGTTGCACCCCGAGCCGCGCGCGCAACGCCGCCGGGGCGTGCGCCGGATCGATGCCGAGCACCGACACCGTGCCGGACGTGGCCGGGCGAAGCCCCTCGAGAATCTCGACGAACGTGGTCTTGCCGGCGCCGTTGGGCCCAAGCAATCCGATGATCTGGCCGGTAGCGGCAATCGAGACGTCAATGCCGCGCAGCGCCTGCACGTCCCCGTAGGACTTCCTGAGCTCGCGAACCTCGATGGCAATCATGGAACAAGGGTGCCCGAGGTGCCTGGGGTGCCTAAAGTGCCGAAGGTCAGGAGTGGCGCATGACGAATGTCATACTGTCGGAATATGGCGGGAAAAGCGCATTCCTATTCGATCCACATGCGGTGGACGGGCAATACCGGGCAAGGCACGCGGGAGTATCGAGGCTACGAGCGCAGCCACGAATACTCGGTAGAGGGAAAGCCGGTGATCCCGGGCTCGTCAGATCCCGCGTTCCGCGGCGATCGCACGCGCTACAACCCTGAAGAACTGCTGGTGATGTCGCTGTCGTCGTGCCACATGCTCTGGTACTTGCACCTCGCCGCCGAAAGCAAGATTGTCGTAGTGGACTACCAGGACGCCGCGGTGGGGACGATGGTGGAGGATGCGGAGAAGGGTGGGTACTTCACGGAAGTCATCCTGCGGCCGTCGGTGACGATCGAAGCGGGCAGCGACGCGGCGATCGCGGAATCTCTTCATGCGCGCGCGCATCATCTCTGTTTCGTAGCCAATTCCGTCAACTTCCCGGTGCGCTGCGAGCCCGTAACGCGACAGCAGTCCTAGATCGACGAGCGTTCCAACCTTTCTCTCTTCGCGGTCATCAAAGGCGGACATGGACCGCCTTTCACCCCTGGACGTCACTCGTCAGAACGTTCGTCACGCTGTCAGAAACCTGCTTCGAGACCGCAGCTTCGCTGCCATCACGATCCTGACGCTCGCGCTCGGCATTGGCGCGAACACGGCGGTGTTCAGCCTCGTGAAGACAACGCTGTTCAGCCCGTTGCCGTACGGCGACGCGGAACGCTTGACGTTGATCTGGGGACCCGATCGCGGAGAGTCCACTCACCTGTCTCTTCGCGAGGTCTACACGTATCCCCGAGAGACGCAGAGCTTCGCAGACATTGCGGGCTACCAGGAGACCGACGCCAGTTTCACCGGCGGGCAGGAACCCGAGTTGATTCGCGCGGGTTCGGCGACGCCCAACCTGTTTGAAGTGACGCGCACGCCGGCGATGCTTGGCCGCGTCTTCTCGCCCGCGGATACCGCCGGAGGGACGAGCGACGTGATCGTCATTGGCCACGGACTGTGGCAGCGGCGCTTCGGCGGCGCACCCGACATCATCGGCCGCAGCGTTCAGGTGAACGGACGCACGCGAACGGTGATCGGCGTGATGCCGGAGGGGTTCCGCCTGCCGATGGACTATTCGTCGCTTCGCCCGACCGAAGCGTGGATTCCGGAAGTGGTCAACCCGTCCAACCTCGGCGCGTGGGGCAACCGCTCGTACTCGGGCCTGGCGCGACTCAAGGATCACGTCTCCCCTGCGGCGGCATCGAGTGAATTGCCCCTCGTTGCGGCGCAGTGGGTCAAAGCCGGCTACGTGCGCGCGCAGGCGGATGGCAGCCTTGGCGGACTGGCCCGCCGCGTGATTCCGGCTCACGAATTCATCACCGGCGAGGTGCGCGGCACGTTGCTGATCCTGTTTGGCTCGGTTGCGTTCGTGTTACTGATCGCGTGCGCGAATGTTGCCAACCTGCAGCTGGCGCGGGCGGATGTGCGGCGCCGGGAAGTGGCGTTGCGCGCTGCGCTCGGCGCGGGACGGGGACAGATCGTCTCGCAGTTGCTGACCGAGAGCGTGCTGCTGTCGATCGCCGGCGCTACCGCCGGACTCGCGGTGGCGTGGGCGGGACTGCTGATCGTGTTGACGCTCAGGCCCGCGAACCTGCCGAGACTTGACGAGACCTCGCTTGATGCGGCCGTGCTTTTCTTTACCGCGCTGCTGGCGGTGATCACCGGCATCCTGTTCGGGCTGCTGCCCGCGCTGCAACTCTCGAAGCCTGACGTGACCGGCGTGCTGAAGGACGGCGGACGCACGGGCACCGCCGGCCGATCGCGACAACTGGCGCGCCGCGGTCTCGTGGTGCTGCAGCTGGCGTCATCCGTTGTCCTCGCGCTCGCCGCGGGACTGCTGATTCGCAGCCTCGTCGAACTCAACCGGATCGATCTCGGCTTCAATTCATCGAACGTGCTGACCGCTCAGCTCCAGGTCCCGGCGACGGACTATCCGCGCCCGGCTGATGTCGTGCGCTTTCATCGTCAGGCGATTGAGCAGGTGGCGCAGATCCCAGGCGTTCGCGCCGTGGGCTCGGTGCGCGTGTTGCCGCTGGCGCGGACGATCGGCGACTGGTCGATCAAGATCGAGGGTCGCCCCTACGTGCCTGAAGAGAATCCGAACGGCGACTTCCAGGCGGTCACGCCTGGCTACTTCGAAGCGATGGGCCTGAAGCTGGCTCGCGGACGATTCATCAGCGGAGCGGATCGGGAAGACACCATGCCGGTTGCCGTGATCAACGACACCATGGCGGCGCGCTACTGGCCGAACGAAGATCCTCTCGGCCGTCAGTTCATGATGGGCACGGACGACAAGCCGTGGCTCACCATCGTCGGCGTCGTCGCGACCGTTCGTCACAACGCGGTGGTCGAGGAGCCGCGCGCGGAGATGTACATCGCGCACTCGCAGTTGCCTGGCCACATCGGCAACGCGCCGCGCGGCATGACGCTGGTGCTCAAGACGGATGGCAACCCGTTGGCGATGAGCGGGCAGGTGCGTGATGCGATTCGCGCCATCGATCGCAACCTGCCCGTGTCAGGCATCCGCGCGATGGACGATGTGGCGGCGGATGCGCTTGCGCAGCCTCGATTCGTGACTTTCCTGCTGGCGCTGTTTGCCGGAACTGCGTTGACGCTGGCGTCGATCGGCATCTACGGCACGATCTCGCTGCTGGTGTCGGAGCGCACGCAGGAAATGGGTATTCGTCTCGCGCTCGGCGCAAACAAACCGGCGATCCTCAAGCTGGTGCTGGGCCAGGGCATGATGCTGACGCTGATCGGCCTTGGGTTGGGGCTCGCGGGCGCGGTGCTGCTGACGCGCACACTGTCGGGGTTGGTCTACGGTGTCGGCACCCTCGATCCGCTGACGTTTGTGGCCGTGCCCGCGCTGCTGGCACTGGTCGCGCTGCTGGCGTGCTTCCTCCCCGCAAGACGCGCTGCCTCCGTGGATCCAATCACGACGCTGAGGAATGGCTAGGCGGCGGATATCATCATGGGATGCGTTCGCTGGCGGCCTTCCTCCTGCTGATCGGGCTTGCCGCGCCGTCATTCGCGCAGGAGCACGCGCACCAGGATCCGCCCGCCCCTGGTGGCTGGCATTGGTCGGTCGAGGGGCGCGTCTTCTTCGGCTACAACTACCAGCGCCGCGAGTTCACCGACTTCGATGAAGTCGAGTCACAGAACTGGGTGATGACAGCGCTGTCGAAGACATTCACCCGCGGATCAGGGTTCCAGCTCTCCGGCATGTTCTCGCTCGAGCCCTGGACGCTGCGCGACATCGGCTCGCCTCAGGTGTTCCAGACCGGCGAGACGTTTCAGGGTGCGCCACTGGTCGACTATCAACATCCCCACGACCTGATCATGAATCTCGGCGGCAGCTTCACGCAGCCGTTCGGCGCAACGTCGGTCACCGTCAGCGCGTACGCGGTTGGTCCCGCCCCGATCGGACCGATGGTGTTCATGCATCGGCCGTCGGCCGCAGACAATCCGCAGTCGCCGCTCGGTCATCACTACCTCGATGCCACTCACGTCACACCTGGCGTCGTATCGCTCGCCATCGAGCGTGATGGATTCGGCTTCGAGGTCGGCGCATTTCATGGGCAAGAGCCGGACGAAGACCGGCTCGATCTCGATACCGCGGCACTTGATTCATACAGCGCGCGCCTGTCGTTCGCTGATGGCCCCTGGCAGGCGCAGATCTCGGGAGCCGAACTCAAGACGCCCGAGCGCTCATCGCCGTACGACGCCAGGCGCGTGACGGTATCCGTGAGTTACTTTCAGGGTGACGATCTGCGTTCGATCGCGTGGACGGCGGCCTTCGGACAGAACCGCGAAGTGTTCGGCAATCTCGAGGCCTACCTGTTCGAAGCCACGCGGCGGGCCGGCCGTCATTCTTTCTACGGGCGCGCGGAGAGCGTTGCCAAGGACATCCTCGATGCCGGCTTCCATCCGATAGGCTCGTCGCACACTCATCGCCAATCGCAGATTGGCGCGCTGACACTCGGCTACGTGCGCACGATCACGGCTCGGTCGTTTGGATCACTCGGCGTCGGCGGAGACATCACCGGCTACCGGGTGCCGGCCAACCTGAAGGAATCCTACGGATCGCCGGTGTCCTTTCACATCTTTGCCCGTCTCAGCGGCAGCGCCGGCGCGCGATTGACGCACCGGCACTGAGCTGGACGGCGCTATTCAGCGATGTAACGCCACGGCGCCGTCAGCGAGTCGCGCTTCCAAATGGTGAAAAACGGCTGCGGCGGCGGCATCTTGCCGTCCGGTCCTGGCGCGTTGCGCAGGATGTAGCCGATCGTCACGCCGAAGTCACCGCTGGCCGCGATCACCGTCTTCTCCGGTCCCCAGTTCACCGCGCTCGAGTTCGGCGAGCCGCCAGGCCCCGCGACCTGCGCGCCGATGGCAACGTTGCCGAACACGAATGTCGGCGTGTCCGGCCCGCCGAAGTTCGCTGCGTCCGGGCTTCCGTAGAGCGTGAACGCTGGACCGATGCCCATGGTCTGCGCGTCGCGCGAGAAGGAGCGTTCCGCTTCAGCGAGGCTTTCGCGGTAGGTCTCGATCGTCTTTGCATCCGCCGATGACGCGACGATCTTCGCCGGCAGTACACGTCCGAGCGGAATCGCCGGTGCGGCTGCCTGCGCCGGTGCGCGCTTGTAGGCGAGGACCCGCCAGCCTGCTGCTTGCTTCTCCCAGTAGGCCATGTACTTCGCGTGCTGCACCGTGCCGTCGGCGCGGTTCACGACCATGAACCCCGCGGTGTATCCGTGACGGCCATCGCCGGAGAGCCCGACACGAGCGGGCGTCCACGTCGCCTTCGCGCCGGCGTTCGCTGGATTGCTGCGCAGGGCTTCGATCGCCTTCTGCGCGCCGTACGCCACGCCGCCAGGTGCGGGCATCGCGACATCCGTGGCAAACATCGCGGAGATGCCGGTAATGAGATCCGTCTTCGCGCTCGCTTCCGAGAACGCCCGATCGGCAGCCAGCAGTTCGTCGGAGATCTGTTGCGGGGTTGAAGTCTGCGCTGTGACGAGCACAGGGACGAGCAGGGCGATGAGCAGAGAGATTGTTGATTTCACGTTAGACGGTTTGCCGTGCGGGACTTTTTGTATCCACGGATCCGTGTAATCCGTGGATGACGGATCAGACTCCGTACTTATCCGCATCCCACTGCAAGCCAAGCTCCGTGGGTGGGGCCATGTAGCCTGCCAGTGCCGATGCCGCAACGACCGACGGCGATGCGAGGTAACCCTCGCCCCCGAGACCCATGCGGTTCTGCCAGTTGCGATTGAAGGACGTGATCGCGCGTTGGCCCTTCTCGAGCGCGTCTGGTCCCTGGCCGAAGCACGGTCCGCACCACGATGCGCGGATCTGGCCGCCGACGCCGCGGAAGACGTCGGCGATCGATTCACCACCGAGGCGGGCGTCGGGACGCTCGATCAACAGCTTCACGCCGCCCGATCCCGGGAACACGACGAGCTCTCGCTGCACCTTCGTGAGTCCCTTGTGGCGTGCCGCCATGAACACGAGCGCGGCCGCGAGCAGGTCGTCGTAGCTGCCGTTGGTGCACGAGCCGATCATCGCCTTGTCGAACTCGATTCGTTCGCGCGCCACGTCTTCGGCCGGGAAGGCATTGCCCGGGCTGAACGGCTTGGCGATCATCGGCGCGACATCAGCGAGGTTGAACTCTTCGTCGAGGTCGAAACGCGCGTCCGCGCCGCACCCGAAGTGCGGATACGGCAGCTCGGTGATGCCCTTCGCGCGATACCACGCGTAGGTGATGTCGTCCGGCGCGAAGATGCCGTTCAGCGCTTCGGCCTCGGCCATCATGTTCGCGATGGTATTGCGGAAGGCGATCGGCAACTGCTTGTCGCCGTCCACCAGCTCCACCGACATGCCCTGCGATTGCTTCGCGCCCCAGCGCCGCAACAACTCGAGCACGATGTCCTTGCCGGTCACCCACGGACTGAGCTTGCCGCGGAACGTGACGCGGCGCTCTTTCGCCATCGTGAAGTAGATGTAGCCCGTCGACCATCCAAATCCGAGAGTCGTCGAGCCCACGCCCATGCCGACCGCGCCGTACGCGCCGTAGGCGCGGCTGTGCGAGTCCGCTCCGGGAATGAATTGGCCCGGCAACACGAGGCCCTGCTCCGGAAAGTAGAAGTGAAAGATGCCGTCGCCTGGCGTCGCGTAATACGGCTTCTCGATGCCGTGAAACGCCGCGAACTGCCGCCCAATCTCCGTCTGCTTGTCGTCGTCTTTTTTTCCAGTGAAGACGAAGTGATCGTTGGCGACAGCGGCCTGTCTCGGCAAGATCGAGTTGCCGCCGGTGATCTGGTTGAAGGTGTGAATCGAGAACGGCGCCGTGCCGTCCGACGCCGGGAGAAGGTCGGCGTAGACGCGTAGCGTCGCGCCAGGCACCACTGCCGCATCCTTGTCGACGCGATGCGCCCACACGATCTGCGCGGTGGTCGACAGATTGCGCGCCACGTCCGGATCCGGGAACACCACTTCGGGCTTGCGCGTCACCGACGCGATGAACTCGCGACGACCCAGCGCGAAGATGCCGCCGCTCTGACGGATCTCGTCTTCCTTGGCGCTCAACGGCACCGGCGTGTAGGTCTTGCCCTGCGTCGTGTTGACGATCTCGCGTGACGCCGGATCGAACGTGAACTCGTCGCCGTCGCGCGCGTCGGCAACCGCTTCCGGACTCTGCACGACGTGCAGGCCGAGGTTGAACGAGTTGCGGCGGAAGATGTCGCCCATGTTGTTCCCGCAGATGATCACCATCTCGAGACCAACTTCTTCAGCGATGGCCTTCAGGCCGGCCGGAGACATTTCGCGCGAGCTGCCAATCGCAAAGCGATCGCCCGCGATCACGAACGTCTCGCCGCGGTGCACGCGGGCGCGGAAGTCCGGCATCAGGTAACGGAACGATCCGGCCTTCCAACGCTCGTCGAGCGTATCCAGGCTCTCCGACACGCAATCGGCAGCGGGCGTGATCTGATCGGTGTCGATCGCGTCGAGCTTCTTCGCTGGGTTCTTCGGGTCCCAGATGATCAGCGCCTTGCCGCGGATGAGCGGCGCGATGCCGGCAATGGCGGTGTCAGATGCGCGGGGACCGGGGAGAGATTCGACCGTGACGCCGGGCTTGAGGATCGCGGGCTTTGCAACTTGCATAGCCCACGATCTTATCAGCCGCGATGCTGCTTGCTGAGCGGTGTTTCTGAGGGCATTACTTGACCGTGACCCTGGCGTAGCCGTTCGTCCAGCAGCACTGGTTGCCGGGCGACGTGTCGGGGCGGCCAAAATTGTCCACGCGCACGCGGAGCACGTAGTTACCGGCCTGCGTGAACGTTGCCGTCGTTGATGCTGAGCCCTCCAGCTCGGTCAATCCCGAAGTGACCGGGTCGAACTTCACGGGCCCGGGACCGGAGTGCTTGTACCACCTGATGTTGATCGCGGGACGCGCGGGACCGCGTGACTTGAACTGCACGCCGCCTTCGGCGCTGGCGTCGCGTTCGCTGTCGTCCTTCGTCCAGATCGTGATCGGCAGCGGCACGCCGGCGGAGGCCTGCATCGGCTGGCTCTCAATGCCCACCGGACCACGGCCGGTCATGGTCTTCGCCGTGAAACCTACCAGCGGCGGGATTGATCCCATGGCCATTGGCCACCGCAGCCCGTAGGCGCCCGTCTTGGTGCGGCCCGGGACCTTGTGGGTCTGCCCGGCGTGGCGCAGCGTCCACACGACGTCGCCGGTGTATTTCGCGGGAATGTTTACGGTGAACACGCCGCGCTCGCGATCGCGCCGCGCGCCGGTGGGACCGCCACCCTGGACGGGGGTAAACGTCGTCGGTTGGCGGCCGTCGAACTCCTTCGGCTCGATGAAGTTGTTTGGACCGAGAGGAATCTCGACCACCTCGGTCGCATTCAAGTTCGAGTAGCCAAACGACAGCGTTGCGGTGCCGTCGGCATTTTCGTAGAAGCCGTCAAAGAACGGCACGACACGCTGGCCTTCAGGTGGTGTCGGCGCAAGCGGTCTGGGCGCCTGGTCGGAGACGATTCCAATCGCCGCCGCCGCAAGCGCCATTCCAAACAGAAACGAACGTCCGCGCACGCCGGTTACTGCCGATCCCGCGGCGCTGCCACGTTGTTGGTCGTCGCCTTCAGCTTCGCCTCGCGCTCTGCCTTGATGCGCTCGTAGCCGGCGTCATCAAGGTGCGTGACGGCAATCCACGCGTGCGACATTTCGTCGGCCGTGCGGCTGCCGGGCCCGACCCACTGATCCGGATCCGGGTTGCCCTTGTTGTTGGCGGTGTTGTCGTAGTACCCGGTCATCACCAGCACCGCGCCTTTCGGCACGAGCGGCGCGTAGTCGTCCTGGTAGATGTGGCTGGTGTGCCAGTTGTTGGTCCAGTTGGACACCGAGCTGATCATCTCCAGCTTGCCAGTCTCCGGATAGAAGATCTCGAGCGTCTTGCCGACCAGGCGGAAGTGGCCGTGCGGCTGGAAGCTGTCGATGCGCACCGGCGTCTTGAAGGTGTGGAAGCCCTGCGTCACCGTGGTGCCGTGCGGCGGAATCTCGAGATCGCCGCCCTTCATCGTCATCAGGTACAGCCTCAGGTCCTGCTTGTACTTGGCTTCGTGATCTTCCGGATAGAGCCAGATGCCCATTTCGATCACGTCGTTCTTCAGCTCTTCGCCGGTCGGGTAGTAGTGCACGTCCCAGCGCACGAGCGCGTTGGCCGGCATCGTGCGGCAGCCGTCCTTCGGCACGATCTCGCCCGCCTTACCGAGGGCATATTCAGACACGCGCTCCGTCTCGACGTAGTTGCCGGTCTTCTGGTCGAACTCGACGAACTCGGTGTTGGCGTGGTGCGCCGCGGCGCGGCCCTTCAGCGAAGGCTTCACCGACACCGCCTTGATGCAGCGGTTCTTGTCGAGACCCGTCGGGACGATCGGGCGCCACCACACGTCCTGTCCGCGCGCGGGCAGCGTGAAGGGTTTGGTCTTGACGATGATGTCTGGAGGACCGAACTGCTTCTCGAAGGCCCACTCGTTCGGGTTCTCGAACGTCACTGGCGGCGGCATGTCAGCCGGGTTGCCTTGCGGCGCACCGCTGTCGACCCACCTGGCGATGGTCTGGATTTCCTTCTCGCTCAACCGCAGGTCATCCTTCAAATGCTGGATGCCGACGTTGCGGTCATAGCGGTAAGGAGGCATCTCGCCGGCCACCACCTTGTTGCGGATCGACCGCGCCCAGGGGCGCGTCTCCGCGTAGGTGACCAGCGACATCGGTCCAATCGAGTTGGGCTGATGGCACTGCTGGCAGCTGCGCTGGAAGATTGGCGCAATGTCCTTGGTGAATGTCACTCCGGTTGCTGCCGGAGCTTGTTGAGCCGCCGGTTGGGCGACTGACACGGCGACGAGAAGGGCACTGCCGAGAACGAGAAAGCCTGCCCTAAATAGACGGACGCACGCCTGAGACATCTAGCACCTCTAACC
>Ga0247718_1000144_pt1 | contig 17009 bp, 14 predicted proteins | sample 21E_DmetaG_FD_189045 | JGI IMG/M metagenome (GOLD analysis project Ga0247718, IMG submission 189045) | Soil microbial communities from hillslope of Landscape Evolution Observatory, University of Arizona, Oracle, AZ, United States - 2-1-E_D | ecosystem: Engineered > Artificial ecosystem >...
GTACTGAAAGAGATGGCCTCGTCGCATCCACGGCTCGAATGGCTCGAGCCCGTCGCGGGCACGACCGCATTTCCAAAAGTGAAGGGGGTCGACGACACCACCGCCTTCGTCGACACATTGGTTCGCGACTACGACACGATTGTGGTCCCCGGCCACTTCTTCCAGGCCCCGGCACACATCCGCATCGCCTTCGGCGGGGACCCCGTGAAATTCAGGGCATCACTCGCACAGCTGGACCGCGCGCTGCGCGAGATGAAGTAGGCCACAGAGGCACAGAGGCACAGAGGCACAGAGACGCAGAGACGCAGCCACACAGAGGCTCGGTCGCTGGCGGCGCTACGCGCCGCGCGGTCAGATGAAGCGCCGTGAAGATGAGTCGGCGGGACAACCGCATCTGGCCGATTCATCTTCACGGCGCTTCAACTGACCGACCGCCGGCCGGAGGCCGGCGGCCAGCGACCTCTCAACCAAGAACGTATCGCTGAATGCCGTCCTTCATCAGCGGTCGGCCAAAATTAAGAAGCAACCCGCGCCGTAAATGGCTGACTCGCAAATACGTCAGGATCTGCGCCTCAAACACTCTGTCGAATGCCGACACGCTCTTGATCTCAACGATCACCTCGTCTTCGACAATGAAGTCAGGGAAGAACTCTCCAAGCACCCTGCCTCGGTGAAAGACATTGAATGCCGGGCGGTCCTTGAATCGCAATCCGTTGAACTCAAACTCGATCGCCAAGCCTCGTTGATAGACCCTTTCCGAGAGGCCGGGACCGACTGACCGATGCAAAGCGACCGCACAACCAATGATTCGCTCGGTGAGAATGTCGCGCTCGTCCATGTCGTGGACAAAGCATGGGTGGTGCCGTTCGTGTTTGCCCGCATTTCCGAGATTCCCCAACCGAGAGTCGCAGATCCTGCAACTCGCGGTTGTCAATGTGATCGCAGGAATTTCTCCGTGCCTCTGCGCCTCTGTGGCACAATCCGCCGCGGGGAGAACACATGATTAGACGCACTCTTTTAATGGCTGCCGCCGTCTTGGCGATCGCGACGAGCGCGCTCGCGCAGGCGCAGGTGAAATACGTGAAGTACGAGGCCGCGGGCGGTGCAGCGGGCAACGGTCAGTGGGGCGTTCTCGACGGCGACACGATTCGCGACATCGCGGCCGCGCCGTGGGTGAACCCCAAGCCCACCGGACGCACGAAGAAGCTGGCGGAAGTGAAGCTGATGGCGCCGGCGGAAGCAAAGAAGGTGATCGCCGCGGGCCTGAATTACAAGAGCCACATCGGCCAGGCATCACCGGCGAAGTACGTCGGTTTGTTCGCCAAGTTCCCGACGTCGCTGATCGGTCACGAAGGCGAGATCATCTACCCCGCCGATGCGACCACCGTGCACTACGAAGCGGAGATCTGCGTCGTCATTGGCAAGAAGGCGCAGAACATCACCGAAGCGCAGGTCAAGGACCACATCTTCGGCGTTACCGCCTGCAACGACGTCAGCGAGCGCGCGTGGCAGAAAGCCGACTTGCAGTGGTTCCGCGCCAAGGCCGCCGACACCTTCGGCCCGATGGGACCGGCGCTGGTCACCAACGTTGACTACAAGAATCTCAAGCTGATTGGCCGCCACAACGGCAAGGTGGTGCAGGAGACCGAGACGCCGCTGCTGATCTTCTCGATCGACAACATCGTGTCGTACACCAGCCGCTACATCACGCTGGAGCCAGGCGACGTGATCTTCACGGGCACACCCGGCGTGACGCAGGCGATGAAGCCCGGCGACACGTTCGAGGTCGAAATTCCCGGGATCGCGCTGCTCCGCAACAAGGTCGTGCAGGGTAAGTAGGCGTTGGGGTTACGGGTGCCGGGTCACGGGTTACAGATTGGGTTCTGTAACCCGTAACCCGTAACCGTTACTATTTGGGCCGCGACACCGGCGGCACGATGCCGTTCACGCGGTAGGCATTCACCAGCTTGCCGTAGTGCTCGCCCTGGTGCTCGATCCAGCCAATCAGCTGCGGCATCGGCTTGGCGCCAAGCGCGTCCAGCACCGCGTACGACGCGGCAATCGCCGCTTCCATTTCGGCAACCACGGCCGCGCGCGTCTGCGGCTTCGCGGCCAGCGCCTTCTCCGCCGCACCGAAGTCGTACTTCTCGCCCTTGGCGATCGCGGTCGTCATTTCGAGGCCGATCGTGACGTGACGCAACTCGTCGATCACCGTGCGTGAATCAGGATGCGGCTTGTACGAAAGCTTCGCGTCCGGATAGACGGTGTCCTTCGCCATGTTCAGGATCTTGTTGTGCACGTTCTTCCACGTGTTGACGATGACCTGCTCATACGTCGGCGGCGGCTTCGGCGTCGTCGTCTGCGCCAGCGCGGGGGATGCGCCCAGCACCAACACAGCAAGCAGAATCATCGTAACGGCAGCAAATCGCTTCATTCCCAGACCTCCATGGAGGATATATGCCGAAGTTGGTGGAAAGTATTCCCGGCCTCGCGCATCGGGCGACGGCGAGTCAAGCACGGGCAGGGACGAACAGTGTGACCGTCTACTGAATACGGTAGTCGGTCAGAGCGAAGGAGGCCATGCCACCCTGGATGTTGATGCCGTGACCAAACGAACAGCCACCGCCGAAGGTGAGTCCCAGGCGTGTGACGTTCAGCAGGGCCCTGTCGAACTGGTACTTGGTGTCGATGTCCACGTTACCGAAGCGGCCGTTGACGCTCGACCAATTCTCGGCCTTCAGCGGCACCGTCACCGTGCCACTACCAGCCGCGAGCGTATAGGCGCGCGGATTGGACCACCACCGATCGTAGGGACCCTCGCCATTGTTGTTGGCCCACAAAAATGGGCGCACCGAAATCGGCAAGGTGCATTGCGACGACAACGGATCGAGCGAACGGAAAAGGACCGGGCCGCTCGTGGTGATTGTGAAAGAAGCTACAAGCGTCCCGTGTACCGACGCGAGGGGGCTGGCCGTGAACAGATAGTGCATTGAGCCAGACGAGGGGAAATCGAACGTGAGCGCCGCTCCCTGGTTTGACAGCGAGTACGGCTGCGGGTCGCTGATCGTCTCCCATGCAGACGTTTGCAGCGCCAGTGTCAGTGGTGTTGGAGAAGGCTCGGTGGGCGTTCCGGCGCAGGCAATGGCCGATACGACGGCGACCAGCGCGCCAATTCGGCGCAACATTGAGATCCGGCAAATCGTAACACGCGGTCATCGCGCAGGGACGAATTGCACCCGGCGTATAATCCCGCGCACCATGAAGCTGACACCGGTTCGCGCGGCGCTCTACGGCGGCCTGACGGCCGGAGCGCTCGATCTGCTGGACGCGTTCATCTTCTTCTGGTTTTACAGCGGCGCGCAGCCGATGGGCATCATGCAGAGCATTGCCGCGGGCTGGCTTGGCCGCAATCCGGCGAGGGCCGGCGGCATCCCCACCGCCATGCTCGGTTTCTTCAGTCACTTCCTGATCGCGATGATCTTTGCGTCCGCGTACGTCTGGGCGAGCGGCTCCATCGAAGTGCTGCGCCGGCATTGGATCGTCTGCGGCTTGCTCTATGGGATTGCCGCGTACTTCGTGATGACGTGGATAGTGGTGCCGCTGTCGAACGCCGGTGGCGGTATTTCCCTGACGCTCGCACTCCCGGCCAGGCCGGTGCTGATCAACGGGCTCCTGATTCACGCCTTCGGAGTTGGACTGCCGATCGCCTACTTCGCTAAGCAGACCCGATTCGCCAGTACCTGACCCTGCCCCCCGATCGCTGATCCCCGTCATACAATGCGACGATGGCCACTGTCGCCGCCACGGATCTACGCCCACGGCGGCTGGTAATCGACCATCTCTCGCTGACGATCGAAGGACGCCAGCTGGACGAGGTACAACTCGGCGGCTGGGTCTACGGCCCGGACCTGGGTACGGCGCCGGCGGTGTTAATCGTCGGCGGCATCACTGCCTCCCCGTTCCCGTTCGGCGACGGACAATCGACGGGCGACGATCCACGCACCGCCTGGTGGCCGTCGTTGTGCGCACCCGATCTGATCGACCCCGCCAAGTACACCGTCCTCTGCCCCTCGTGGCCGGGCAACGGATCGACGTGGAAGGGCTTCGATGATCCGAAGTCGCACGAGTTCATCTCGGTGGCCGGCCTCGCGGACCTGGTCGCCGCCTGGCTCGATGGCTGCGGTTGCGACATTCCCGTGACCTGGGTCGGCGCAAGCCTTGGCGGCATGGTCGGCGTGAGCTTTGCGGCGCGCCACCCCGATCGATGCGCAAAGCTCATCACGATCTCCGCGGGACTTCGCCCTGATGGCTGGGGCACCGCCACACGACACCTGCAGCGCGAGCTCGTGCGCGATGGGCTTCGCAACGGCGACGTCGCCACGGGCATGATGCGGGCGCGCCAGCTTGGCATGTTGACCTATCGCGGCCGGGACGAGCTGGATACCCGGTTCGGCAAGCTGTTGCCGCATCTCGAGCGTCCGCCCGTGGCCGAGTATCTCGATCATCACGGCCGCCGCTTCGCCGAGCGCTTCCCGGTCAAGACGTTCCTGCTGCTCAGCGAGGCAATCGACCGCGAATCGATGGGCGATGCACAAGCGGTGCGCGACGCCTGCGCGCGTATCAGCGCCGAGACGATCGTCGTCGGTGTGCCGGGAGACATGTTGTTTCCGTGGGCGCTGCAGGTCGAATTGCACCGCGCTCTGCAGGCCGCGGGAGCCGACTCGTCGCTCTATAAACTCGAATCGCTCTACGGCCACGATGCGTTCCTGGCCGATCAGGATCGGCTTGCCGACCTGCTGCGCGGCGCGGGCGCGTTTGGTGTGCCGCTAAAGGCGGCGCCGAGGCCGCGATTCGAAGGCGTCGGCGTTGAACCAGTGCGTGAGATCAGGATCGGCCTGGTCGGCTGCGGCACCGTGGGTCGGGGCCTGCTGGAGATGATCGACCGGCAGAACAGCGCGGTGGCCGATCGCTACGGCGTGAAGTTCCGCGTGTCACGCATCGCGGTTCGCGACGTGACGAAAGATCGCGGCCCTCGCGCCACCGGTATTCCGATCACCAATCGCGCGCTGGAACTGGTGAGCGATCCCGAAGTAGACGTCGTGGTCGAAGCCGCCGGCGGCATGGCGGTCGAACCCATTCTGGTGGCCGCGCTCAACGCCGGCAAGCCGGTCGTGACCGCCAACAAGGAACTGCTCGCCTCGAAGCTCGCCGAGCTCGGCGTGTTGTCGCACCGAACCGAGACGCCGCTCTACTGCGAGGCGGCGGCCGCCGCGGCGATCCCCATCGTGCGGCACCTCAGCCACCGTGCCGACGAGATCGACAGCGTCTGGGGCATCATCAACGCCACCTGCAACTTCGTGATGACCCGCCTCGAGCAGGGCGACCTCACGCTCGATGAGGCGATCGGCGAGGCACAGCGCCTCGGGTTTGCTGAAGCCGATCCCAGCGCGGATATCGACGGCCTCGACGCCGCCGCGAAGCTCTCGATCCTTGCGTATCGTGCCTTCGGCGTGTGGGTGCGCCCCGACGGCTTCCTGGTGCGCGGCATCCGGGACATCGATCCGGCCGATTGCGATCTCGCCGAGTCGATGGGCTTCCGCATCCGCCAGATCGCGCGCGCGACGCGCATCAACGGCGCGCTCGACATCGCGGTCGAGCCGCTATTGCTGCCTTCGTGGCACCTGCTCGCATCGGTCGAGGAGGAGTACAACGCGGTCTATCTTCGCTGCGTGTCGTCGGGCGACCTGAGCTTGTTCGGCAAAGGCGCCGGCGCCCTGCCAACCGCGACCGCGATGCTTGGCGACTTGATCGATCTTGCGCAAGACAACTCCGCGCGATGGCCGGTGCCGCATGCCCTGCCTGTTGCGAAGGAGGGCGCGGCGGTGGCCCCGGCACCGCGGCGTCATTACCTGCGCATCACCGGTCAACCGCACCCGGGCCTCGAGCGCAAGTTCGAGGGCCTGGTGCGCCGGCTCGGTCTCGTCGTCCAGAACCGCGCGACCCGCGGCGACAAGGATCGCGTCGACATCGCGTTCATGATCTCGCCGAGCACCGACACGCAGATCGCCGAGGTCACGGCGGCGGTCGAGCGCCTCGCCCGCGTGGAGCAACGGCTTTGCCTGGGAGTGCTGGACTGATGGAGAGGGATCAGGGATCGGGGATCAGGGATCAGGGGATCGCCGATTGGCTTGAGCCCGCGTCCTGCCCGGCCGAGCGGCCGCCCTTTGGGGCGATGGCACCCGCGACGCGCAACCTGCACAATGCGATCGACGAGCATGCGCGGCGGACCGGAGTGCCCTACCTGCACCCTGACGAGCCCACCGTGCAGCTCGATCTACTTGGCTCGAAGAACGTCATCGCGTGGCAGGAAGGCAAGGCAGCGTTCCTGTTTGCGAGCGGAGGTTGCTGGTCAGAGCTGCCGCATCTGTACGCGCGTTACGGGACGACCGCCACTGCGGAACTGATCAACAGGCTGAAAGCACTGGAGCACGCGTCCGCGGCCCTGGTCTGTGACTCCGGCATGCAGGCGACAGCGCTTGCCTTCGACGCGCTGATGGAGCCGGGCAGCCATGCCGTGCTGATGCGGCAGGTCTACAACAAGACCCGCAGCTACCTCGAATGGATGGCGGCGCGAATCGGCGGCGCGGTCACGATCGTCGACGATGGCGACATGGCGGCGCTGAAGAAGGCGATCCGCCCGGAAACGCGCTTCGTGTTTGCCGAGACGTACACGAATCCGCTCGTGCGCGCGCAGGACTTCGACGCGCTGAAGCGCGTTATCGAACCCGCCCGCGCGGTAGCGCCGGCACTGCGCTTCGTCCTCGACACCACCATCGCGTCGCCGTGGGCGTTCACCGTCCCGCCGCTCGAGAACGGCGTCGACATCGTGCTCGCGAGCGGCACCAAGTCTCTCGGCGGCAACGATCGCGACATGTGGGGCTACATCGCGACCAACGACACGCAGTTCGGAAACGCGGTGATGGACCTGATGGCCATGCGCGGCGGCATCCTCGACTGGCGCCGTGCGTCCGCGATCGTGGGGGCCTTCGATGCCGCCCCGGCATCGCACGCGCGGCGATCGGACACGGCCGCCAGCGTCGCTGCGTTCCTCAGCCGGCACCCGAAGGTCAGCGAAGTGTTTCACCCGTCGCTGCCCGGTCATCCCGACCGCGAGGCCATCGCCCGTCACTACGCCCGGCACGGATCGATGCTGTCGTTCCGGATCGCCGGCGCTGACGAGGAGCGGACCCGTCACTATGCGGACGTGCTGGCGACCACCGGCATCGTGCGCTATGCGTTATCGTTTGACGGGCTGGCGACCAAGGTCAACCATCACAAGACGGTGTCGGAATACTTCACGCGGGAGGATCAACTGAAGCGCAACGGCTTCGATCGGCTGATCCGCCTCGCCATCGGCCTCGAAGACGCCGCCGACCTGATCGCGGCGTTGAACTGGACTTTGCATCACGGCGACCGCGTCACCACTGCCGACATCGAGCAGTGGCAACGGGCGCGCGCCAATTCGCTAGGACTCTGACATGGGCGCGGCCACACATCTCGGTATCAAGCCAGGGGAATACGACAAGACGATCGCCACGCTGATTCCCCACTACAAGGAGCTGCTCGCGGCGGCGGCCGACGCTGTCGGCACGCTCGCCCGCGCGACACCCGCCGTGGTCGATCTCGGCACCGGCTCCGGCGCGCTGGCGCAGCACATCGCGAAGGTGCGGCCCAAGGCCCGGCTGATCGGCATCGATGCCGATGCGTCCATGCTCGAGGCGGCGACGCGCCGCCTGCGCGGCAACATCCAAACCATCGAAGAGAACTTCGAGCACATTCATATTCCCCGTTGCGACGTGGTCTCGGCGTCGTTTGCGCTGCACCACGTGCCGACGGCAAGCCGCAAAGCCGCGCTCTACAAGCGCTGCTTCGCCGCGCTGCGTCCCGGCGGGATGCTGGTCTCGGCGGACTGCTATCTCGCGGCCAGCGCGCACCTGCAGCGCAAGCATCGCGACGCATGGCTTGCTCACCTGGCGCGCACCTACACCCCGAAGAAATCCGAGGGCTTCCTCCGCACGTGGGCAAAGGAAGACGTCTACTTCACGCTGGAGCGAGAGGTGGAATTGCTGAAGGACGCCGGCTTCGCGGTCGAAGTCGCGTGGCGGAAGGACAGCTTCGCGGTGCTTGTCGGACTGAGGTAGGTCCTAAGATCTCAAGACCTCAGGACCTCACGACCTTACGAAAACTGCACCACCACGATGTCGATGTGGCGCTCCTGCTTTTCGGCAGGCTGCCACTGTACAAGGATCGGGCTCTGGTAAGTGCCGCGCAGCAGCACCGGGACGTTTGATTCCCGATCGGCTCCCGCCAGGAAGCTGACGCGGCGCGAGCGCAGGAAGCGGCGTGCCGGCAGCGACATCACCTTCGCCACGAGACGCTCGAACGTGCCCTGGTCGAGGCGCAGCGCCTCCATCAGCGAGTTCAGCACGTGCACGACGTCGTACTTCGCGTAGTTGAGCGTCTTGCCGGGAATCGCGCGCGGGTCGTTGATCATGTTCCCCGCCTTGAGGCGCGCGAACCGCAGGGGGTTGCGCAGCACGTCGACGAGGTCGTGCTGCATCAGCAGCGTTTCGTATTCGTTGACCGTGAGGCCGACGTTGCGCTCGGTCGGATCGACCACCAGGTCGACGCGGGCGCGCTCGACGCCGGCGCGCGCGACGATCTCGTTGATGCGTTCGAGCAGGCCGAGCTTCGGGTCCGCGAGGTTGATCGAATCGATCGGGTGTTTCGAGACCGGGATCGTGACCGAGGTGCGCGCGACGACCTCATCGTGGTCGTAGGCGACCACGGTGGTCTTGCGCTGGCGGCACAGCGCTTCGCTCTTGCCGTCGAGCTCGATGAAATACACGGGCGCGTCGGGACGCGTGCGATAGGTGACGCAGTTGCGCATGCCGGCGCCGATGAACGTCAGGTGCGAGTCGCCGTTGCGAGGCTCCACGACCTTCTGCTCCTCGCTCAACTCGCTGCGCAGCTCCATCTGGTCATGACGGTATTCGCCGCCTTGCGGGAACAGCGCATGGAACGCGCGGAAGAACTGCGACACCAGGTCGTGTTCGTGATTCAACCGGGCGGTCAGGCTCTGATCGAGGTAACCCGCGGTGGTGTGAAACGAGGTGTAGAGCGCGCGGCGGTGGCGGCGCAGCAAATCGCCATGCTCGTCGGCGATGCGCCGGTTGACGTCAATCGCCTCGAAGCGGCGTTGCGGCGCCAGCGTCAGCGTCAGTTCCGTGGGTCGGGTAGCAATCATGCGTAGCTCGTCTTGTCCACCAGGGCCGTGGCGACTGTGGAAGAACCTTGTGCGATTTGCACCGGCTGCGTCAACTCCGCAGCCGTCAGGCCCCTCATGGCCAGGATGCGTTCGATGGTCTCGCCCACCACGCTGTCCGGCGTGGAGGCGCCCGCGGTGACGCCGATGCGCACCGGGCCATCGGCCAGCCAGCCATCCGTCGTCTGCTCGCCGGCGGTGCCGACGATGTGGTGGCGGATGGTCGCGCCTTCCACACAGCCGGGGCTGTCGATGTAGTAGGTGGTGACGCGGGGCGCGCACATCCGCGCCAGCGCCTGGGTGTTGCTGCTGTTGTAGCCGCCGATGACGATCATCACGTCGAGGCCGCCGTCCTTGAGCATGTCGAGCACCGCGTCCTGCCGCTCCTGCGTGGCCGAGCAGATGGTGTCAAAGGCGCGGAAGCGCGATTCGAGCCCGTCCGCGCCGTGGCGGTCGAGCATCGCCTTGCGGAGAGTCTCCTGCACCTTCAGCGTCTCGCTCATCAGCATCGTCGTCTGGTTGGCGAGGCCGATCTTCTGCAGGTGCAGATCGGGGTCGAAATTCGGGCTGGCGGCGTCAGCGAAGTGCGTCATCAGCTCGGCGCCGCTGATATTGCCGCGAATGAAGTTGCACACTAATTCGGTTTCGGCGACGTCGCGCACGCACAGGTAGTGGCCACCGTCATGCGTCAGCGCCTGCGAGGCCGTGGCGCGCGTTTCCTCGTGATAGTGCTTGCCGTGAATGATGACGGTGTAGCCATCCTTCGCGTAGTAATGCACCTTCTTCCAGACGTTCAGCACGCTGCCGCAGGTCGTGTCGACCATGACGCACTGCTTGGATGAGAGGTGCTTCAGTTCCGGAACGCTGACGCCGAACGCGGGCAGGATCACCACGTCTCCGGCGGTGACTTCCTCGAACCGTTCGACCGGATCCTTCGACTCGCTGAGGATCTGGATCCCCATGTCGCGGAGGCGCTGGTTGACGTCCGGATTGTGGATGATTTCGCCCGACAGGAACACGCGGCGATCGGGAAACTGGCGGCGTGTCTGATACGCGTAATCCACCGCGCGATCGACGCCGTAACAAAAGCCGAATTCCCTCGCGAGCTTGAAATGGATCCCGCCCGCGCTGGCCTCGTACCCGAACGTCTTGAGACGTTCGACGGTGGTGCTCTGATAGGTACGCGCCAAGACAGGTCCGACCTCGGATTTCAGGCCGAAACCCTTCTGGAAATACGTTTGTCCCACGTCCCCTAAGTATAGCCCGGTCTGTAGGTTGGCCCAAAACTTGGATTCGCGCATGTCTGCGGAAACCTTACTCATTCCGTGGCGGGTTTTTCCGCCACTACGGCTGAACTAAGGAACATCTAAGAACCATTTACTTTATATCACAAAGTTATTTGTGCCGCCGTGTCCGGGGATACTGGGCGAATCAGCATGCTGGCGGCGCATCAGGAACGCGTGGCGGACGTCGCGCGACAGGTAAGGGCACGCCCGGCGGGTGCGCGCCTGACCATCCGGAAGCAGACGCCGACGCACAGCATCCGGGATCAGGCCTACAAGTCGGGCCTGCACGCGGTCGATGTCAGCGCGTTACACCACGTGATCGAGATCGACGCGGCGCGGCGGCTGGCAACCGTTGAGGGCCAGGTCACGATCGGCGCGCTGTCGGAAGCGTCCCTCGCGCAAGGCCTCCTGCCGGCCGTCGTTCCCGAATACCCGATGTTCACGGTGTCGGGTTTGATCAACGGCGAAGGCATTCAGTCATCGGCGCATCGCTACGGCGTGTTCACCCACACCGTTCGCTCGGTCGAACTGGTGCGCGCCGATGGTGACGTCATCACGGCCTCGCGTGATGCACACCCCGTCGTGTTCGCGGCGCTGCCTGAATCGCTGGGCACTCTCGGTATCGTCACCGCAGCGACAATCCAACTGGTGCCGGCCAAGCCGTTCGTGAAGTGCACCTACCGCCGGTATCGATCGCTCGGCGACTACGTCGCCGCATTCAGCGCGTCGCTCGAACAACCTGACTTCCACGAGGGAATCATCTTCGGGCCGCAGGGCTACGTGCTGGCGACGGCGGATTTCGTGGATGCCGCTGGCGGCCTGCCGCAGTTCGACCCGTTGCGCCCGGGCGGCGAGTATTACCACCAGCATGTGCGGGCGGCCGCCAATCGTCGTGACGTGACCGAAGAAGTGATGCCGACGCTGTCGTACCTGAGGCGGCTCGAACGCGGGTTGTGGTGGCAACTGGAGTCGCACGCCGACTTCCCGTTGTTGTCCGAAACGGATTGGGGCCGTCGCCACATGGACGCGCAGGTTGACGCCATGTATCAGGCGACAGGGTTCGCCAGCGCGGGAGTCACGGCGCTCGAGCGCGATCGGCATCAGATCAACCAGGACATGGGTGTCAGGCTGCAGGATCTGCAGGACGGCATCGCGTGGGTTCAAGCCAACCTGCGGGTCTATCCGCTGTGGAACTGCGCGGTGCGCATTCCCGAGGATGAACGCGCCACCATCGGCGCGCCGCATGTCGTCGACATCGGCATCTATGGCGAGCCCGGGATCGACGACTATCGCCACGTCAGAGACATGCGCGCGCTTCAGCAACGCGTGCCGTTCCCGTCCACGTGGGGCGTTTCCTACCTCACGTGGGACGAGATCCGCGCCAAGAATCCACAGCGCTTCGATCGCTACGAACGCGCGCGCGCCGAGCTGAATGCCGATGCGGCATTCCTCCACATGAAGGACAAGGTGGTGTGGATCGATCCCGCCACGCCAAGCCCGCGCGCCAGCAAGTGGTGGCGGCTCGATCGATCGTTCGGGCCGCGCTGGCGCTGGAATCCCCTGGCCTACCTGGTCATCGCCGTCGCCGCGGTATCGAAGGCCGTGTGGCGGAAGCCCGCCATCTCACGCTAGATGCGCGCCACACTCCCAGACGGCCTCGAGATCGAGGCCTTCTCCGATCTCGAGGCGAAGATCCTGTACCGGGAGATCGTGGCCGAGCAGACCTACGAGCGCCACGGCGTCACGCTGGCGCCGGGCGCGGTGATCTTTGACGTGGGCGCCAACATCGGTTTGTTCGCGATCCACATGGCCCGATCGGTGCCCGGCGCGCGCATCCGATCGTTCGAGCCGGCGCCGCAGACTTTTGCGATGCTGCAACGCAACCTGAGCGCGCACGCTCCGGAGGTAACCGCCGTCGAAGCGGGCTTGTCGGCGCGTGACGAGCGCGTCACGATCATGTTCGATCGCTTTTCGTCGATCACCACGTCGATGCATCCCGCCGCGATGTCAGGGGCGTCGAAGCCCGGTGCCACGCTCATGCAGTGGATCACGGCTGGACTGCGCGACCTGGACCGCACCGATTCGAGCGGCGTCAGCCGCGGCCTGTTGCGCGCACTCAATCGCGGGTGGTCCCGCTGGCCGGCGGCTGCGGTGGTGCTGCTCGCCGCCGCGGGACTCGAGGTTCGCAAGCGGATCTTCAGGTCCAGTGTGTCGATTCAGCTACGCACGCTCTCAGGGGAACTTGCTGCCAGCGGCCTCGACCGCATTGATCTTGCCAAGATCGACGTCGAGGGCGCGGAAGAACAGGTCCTCGACGGCATTGCCGATCGCGATTGGCCGCGCATCCGCCAGTTCGTGATCGAAGTGCATGACGTCGACGGCCGGCTCGAACGCATGGCGTCCCGCCTGCGAGCACACGGCTATCGCGTGGCGATCGATCGTGAGGATTGGGCCTTGCACGAACTGATGGGAATCTCGACGATCTACGCGGTGCGCGAGTAGCCGCGCGCGGCAGCGGCAATACAATCGGCCGCCTTCGACACGCCGCCGGTGCGTGCGATCAAGTCCTGGAGGCGCGCAATGCGCGCCGGGATCTCCGCGTCCCGCATCAGCGAGTGGATCGCCGACCCAAGCTGTGCGCCGGTCAGCGCTCGCTTGTCGAACCATGTTCCGACGCCGGCATCCGCAATCCTCACCGCCATGTCGCGCTGATCCGCAAACATCGGTATGCCGGCGATTGGCGTGCCGGCCGCGATCGACTCGTGCGCGCTGTTGATACCGCAGTGCGACACGAACACCTTCACGTTCGGGTGCGACAGGATCGCGAATGGCTGCGGGCCCCATTCCATCACTCGCAACGACGACGGCAGGCCTGGCGGCAGGCGATCGGCCTGCGCCTTCTTGAGGATCCACAGCGCCCGCCTGCCCGGCAGGCTCAACGCTTCGGCGATGGCCTGCAACAGCTCTGTTGGGGCCACCGCGAGCGTTCCGAGATTGGCGTACACCACCGGCGGCCCGTTCGACAGCCACGCGTCGAGATCGGCGGGCAGCGGCTCGACCGGCGGTAGCATCGGGCCGACCATGTGAATGTGATCGGGCAACGGACGCTCGTATTCCAGTCCGAAGACGCCGTCCACCAGGATGGTCTTCCCCGCCAGCGGCGCGTCAAAGCGCACCGGCGGCAGTCCACGTGATTGCCGCAACGCGTTCTGCTTCCGGCCAACGCTGAATTGAGCGCCGATGGTCGCCAGCTTTCTGATCGCAGGGCCAAATACTTTCTGCAACGGATTCACCGAATGGACCGAACGCCCGGAGAACAGGTACGGCAGGTGATCTGCCGGCGGCAACAGCGTGACGGGAACGACGGAGAGGAGGTCCGCGTTATTGACGACAACCGGGATATTCGCTTGCTCGGCAGCCGCCAGTCCTGCCGAGGTGAACATGTCCACGACCATCACGTCCGGCCGATCGGCGGCAATGACCGCCTGCAGTCCGTCGAACATCATCGGCCACACCAGCGTCAGCCCGTCAAGGATGCCGAGGGTCCCGCGAATCAGGTTCGCGTCGAGAGACGCGGCCTCTTCCCGGCGCCGCAGTTCACCGGCGATCGGCCCGAGCCCTCCGAGATCGATGAACGGTACGGCCGCCTCACGCGAGACATGCGCGCGCATGTCGCCGGCGCAGGCGATCGCCACACGCCATCCCCGGCGCTTCAGTTCAACGGCCTGGCGAATCAGCGGATTGAGGTGGCCGATCAGCGGAATGGATGTAAAGAGCGCGTACATCAGTGCAAGGCGACAAGGATAACTCGGCCGTCGCGCTAGACTCTTGGCCGTGCCGTACGCGTTGTTTACCGCTCTGCCGTTCGTCGGTCATCTCAATCCATTGCTGCGCCAAGCGGAGGAGCTACAGAAGCGTGGCTGGCGCGTCGCCGTGGCGAGCACGCGCGAAATGGCCGATCACTGCGCGCGCGAGTCACCGGCGATCCCGTTTGTGAACCTCGGCACGCTCGGGGACACGATTCAGGAGCTGCGCGCTGCGGAAGCGGCAGCCACGGTCGATCCGGATTACCGGCGCGGCGGCATGCGTTTTCTGCCGGTCCTCGGGAAGATCTGGCCGGTGATGTTTGACGGCCTGGTTGCGGCGGTCGCCTCCGACCGCCCCTCCATCCTCATCGTCGACATCTTTTCGTGGGCTGGAGTCGATGCGGCCGAGGCCACGGGCGTCACGTTTGCGCTCAACAACCCCTCGCTGCTGACCGGCGTGCCGCAAGGCCTGCTTGCGCCCGCTCCTGGCGTCCCGATGATGACAACGGGACAGTCGATTCACGACATCGGCTGGCTGCAGCGAACCGCTGAACCGTTATTGCGCGGCCTGATGGCGCTCGGCATTCGCTTCACGGTGCTGCGTGGCGTGAACGCATTGCGTCGAACGCGCGGCTTGCCCAACACCACGCTCGAAGCGCCGTTGCGCGGCCGCCAGATTCTCGTGAACGGCGCCTTCGGACTCGAATACGTCAGGCCGCTGCCGGCGAACGTGGAAATGGTCGGCCCCATGCTGGCCGAAGATGTGCCGCCACTTCCGCCCGATCTCGAACGGTGGCTCAGCGACGGGCCACCGGTGATCTACACCAACATGGGCACCGTCTCCGCCAACAGCACGGAGCAGCTCGGCCGGATTGCCAACGGGATTGCCGTGGAAGGGATGCGCGCCCTCTGGATCGTCCGGCCGCCGCATGCTGACCGCATTCCACGGCCGTTGCCGCAGAGCGTCAAGTTGATGGATTGGGTACCATCTCCGCGCGCGGTGCTCGCGCACCCCAACGTGCGGGTCTTCGTGTCGCATTGCGGCATCAACAGCGTGCACGAATCTTTGGCGGCGGGAACGCCGGTGGTCGGCATTCCAATGCTGGCCGATCAGCGTGACATGGCCGCGCGGGTCGCCGATGCAGGCGTTGGCTTGTGGCTCGACAAGAGCCGCTTCACGACCGCGCAGTTGCGCGATGCGATCGCCAAGGTCTCGACGGACTCGGCATTCCGCGACCGCATCCCGGCGCTGCAGAAAGCGTTCGCCAAGGCCGGCGGTGTGAAGCGGGCCGCCGACCTCATCGAACGTGCGGCCGCTCAGTAGTGGCGGTCGAGCACGAACCACCCGAACGCGCGCAGCCGAATCTTGTACAGCGAATCGGGCACCAGCGGATCGATCGCCGACCACGCGTTTTCGACGATCGCCCGAGCCTGCGCTTCGCAGTCCGCCAGCGCTCCGCAACCGTCGATCAGGTGCACCGCGTCAGCAATGCGCTCACGATCTGATGGGTGCTCCTGGAGGATGCTCCACAGCTCGCTGCGTTGCTCGCGATTGAGCAGACCCATTGCCCGTGCCACCGGCGCCGTGATCTTTCCGGCGGTGATGTCTTCCCCGCGCATCTTGCGGTTCTCATCGAACCCTCGCAGGTTCAGCACGTCGTCGATGATCTGGAACGCGAGGCCGAACGCTTCGAACAACCGGCCCAGGCCCTCGGCTTGTTCTTCTGTGCCGCCGCCAATGAGCGCCGCCATGCGCGCCAGCGCCCCGGCGGGAGCGCCGGACTTCAAGCGGTGAACACCGTGGACTCGCCTCTCGAGGAGTTCGCCGTGGCCGGACTCGACGATCTGCGGCATCAGTGACACGAGGCCGTCGATATCGAACGCCTGCCCGGCATGAGCAGCGCGCACCGCGTCGAAGTACGCGGAATAGACGCGCACCCGCAACGCGTCGCTGAGCTGCGCGGTCCGCATCGGCACTTCAGACAGGAAGTAGCTCGCGCATCCTGCATTGATCGCCAGGGCCACGCCATGCACTTTGTGACACGACGGGCCGCCGCGCCTCACGTCCGAGTCGTCCTGGACGTCGTCGATGATCAGCGAGCCGACATGCAGCAGCTCGGGAACGGCAAGCCAGTTGGAGAACGGCTGCGAGTTGCCGCCGACCAGGTCCATGCAGGCCAGCAGTCCGTAGGATCGCCACGCCTTGCCGCCGCGCAGGATGATCTCGCGGATCGGCACCAACAGCGTTCGTGAGTACTGATCGAGGCTGATGCCGTCAAGGTAGTGCTCGCAACCGGGGCCGCCGATCAGGCGGGCTGCTTCGGCATCAGTCGGGCGTTCCGGCAGCAGCGCATCGATCGCGCGCCTTGTTTCGCGGCCGACCGACGCGAACAGCGCATCGGTGGTGTCCACCACGCTCACGCCGCTGCGCTCGACGAAGCCGCGGCCGGAGACCTGCGCGCCGCGCCACGATCCAGTGATCTCGACCATGCCTTCCCAGAAGCCGGGCGCCGAGACAATGGTGATCATCTCCTGCGCCGGGAAAGCGGCCGCGATGTCGAGGGAGATACCGGCCGCGGGTACGTTCAGCAG
>Ga0247718_1000145_pt1 | contig 16909 bp, 13 predicted proteins | sample 21E_DmetaG_FD_189045 | JGI IMG/M metagenome (GOLD analysis project Ga0247718, IMG submission 189045) | Soil microbial communities from hillslope of Landscape Evolution Observatory, University of Arizona, Oracle, AZ, United States - 2-1-E_D | ecosystem: Engineered > Artificial ecosystem >...
CTTACCTTGCCATCAGCGCGGCGCACGGGCCGGCCGAGGTCGAACGCACACTCGAAGCGGCGGACGGCGCGTTCCGCGTCTATCGCAAGGCGCTCGACGAAGGCGTCCACAAGCACCTCGTGGGCCGCCCCGTGAAGCCGGTCTTCCGCAAATACAACTGAGGCGATGCATGGTCCCGCGCACGGTCCGGATAGGCTCAAAGCTCCTCGGCGAGGGAACACCATGCTATGTCATCGCAGAAGCTGGCGTCAATCACAATGGCGATCTCGCGCTCGCCCGGCGCCTCGTGCACGTCGCGGCTGACGCTGGCGCCGACGCGATCAAGTTCCAGACTTTCTCCGCGGGCCGCCTCGCCACCGTTGGCGCCCCGAAGGCGAAATATCAAGCCGCGACGACCCAGCCGGACGAGTCGCAGATGGAGATGCTGCGGCGCCTCGAGCTCGACGAGCGCGCGCACGCTGAGCTTCGCGACGAGGCGCGTTCGCGCGGCATCGAGTTCCTCAGCAGCCCCTTTGACGAGGAGAGCGCCGACCTGCTCGTACGCCTCGGCGTGCGAGCCATCAAGATCGGCTCCGGCGAGATCACGAACCTGCCCTTCCTCCAGCACCTCGCGCAGAGCGGGCTACCGCTGCTCCTTTCGACGGGAATGTCTTATCTTGCCGAGGTGGAGGAGGCGGTTGCATCGATCCACGCCGCCAGAGGAGGGCCGCTCGCGCTTCTCCACTGCGTCTCCGCTTATCCGGCCGCGGCCGCCGATGCGAACCTTCGAGCCATGGACACGCTGCGCACGGCCTTCGCGGTACCCGTCGGCTTCAGCGACCACACGCAGGGCGTGGAGGTGGCTCTTGCCGCGGTCGCCCGCGGTGCCGCGCTCCTCGAGAAGCACATAACGCTGGACCGCAGCATGAGCGGCCCGGATCACTCGGCGTCCATGGCGCCCGACGAGTTCGCCGCGCTCGTGCGCGCCGTCCGCCTGGTCGAGGCGGCGCTGGGCGACGGCGTCAAGCGCCCGCGGGGACCGGAGGTGGACAACACGGCGATCGGCCGCAAAAGCATCGTGCTGCGCGCGCCTGTACGCGCGGGCGAGAGACTCACTCGCTCCCACTTGGCGATGAAGCGCCCGGGCAGCGGGCTCGCCCCGCGTGAGCTGCCGCGGGTGGTGGGTCGCGTAGCGCGTCAGGATCTGGCGGCCGACCATATCGTCGGATGGGAGGACTTAGCGTGAGCGGCTTGGACATCCGGCCTTACAGGCCCGGCGACGAGAAGGCGATCCTCGACCTTTTCGCGATCTGCTTCCAACGGCCCATGTCCGAAGCGTTCTGGCGCTGGCGCTTCCTCGACAACCCTTCAGGAGCGCAGCCGATGATCGAGCTCGCATGGGCGGGCGACACCCTAGCAGCGCACTACGCGGTCTCGCCGGTGCGCCTCCTGGTCGACGGCCGCGAAGTGCTTTCGGCCCTCTCGATGACAACGATGACTCACCCGGCGCATCGCGGCAAAGGGCTGTTCACGACGCTTGCGCTGCGGCTCTACGAGCGTATGTCGCGAGAAGGGTACGGTGCCGTGTGGGGCTTCCCGAACGCGCAGAGTCACCGCGGCTTCGTCCGCGATCTCGGGTGGGAAGACCTCCTCGAGATTCCCACCCTGCGCCTTCCCGGGCCGGCACGGGGCGGAGGCGAGGCTCTGGCCCCCCTCGATGCGGACGACACGCGCCTCGACGACCTGTGGCGAGAGACGCGGAGCGCGACGGGCGTCGAGGTTGTGCGGGACGGTGCACACCTCCGGTGGCGCCTGGGCCGCCACCCGGAGAACAGCTACGTTCTTCGCGGAGTGCAGGACGGACGCGACCTGCGCGCGTACGTCGTCTACAAGCGCTACGGTTCCGAGCTGGACGTCCTGGAACTCCGTTCGATCGACGACAACGATGCTCGCCGCCGTCTTGTCGGAGGTCTCCTGCAGGAAGCTGCTTTGGCAGGTGCCTCCGCGGTCAACTGCTGGCTGCCGCTGCGCCACCCCCTCCACGGCGACCTGGAGAAGGCTGGATTCGGCCTCACTTCCCCCGTCACCTACATGGGCGCGCGCTCCCTCGGCGGCTGCACCGGCCTCGACGACCCGCGCGCCTGGAGCTACGCGATGATGGATTCGGACGTGTATTGATGCCCAGCAAGATCCTGTTCACCACGGGGATCCGCTCCGAATACGACATCCTCCAGCCCGTGATCGCCGCCTGCGCCGCGAGGGGTTTGGACCCAGGCGTGATCGTCACGGGCGCGCACCTTTCCGCGCGCTTCGGCGGCACCGTAGGCGAGATTGAGCGCGATGGTGTGCGCATCGTGGCGCGCATCGAGAGCCTCCTGGATTCTGATTCGAAGGGGGCGCGCGTGCGTGGCGCCGGCATCCAGCTCGCGAGCCTGGTCGAGACCTTCGAGCGCGAGCGGCCTGATTGGGTGGTCGCGCCGATGGACCGTGAGGAGGCCATCACTGTGGCGCTCGCGGGGGCGTACCTCCGCATTCCAGTGGCCCACATCGGCGGCGGCGACATCGCCTCCGATGGGAACGTTGACAACGCTGTACGTCACGCCGTCACGAAGCTCGCGCACCTTCACCTGGTCACGACGCCCCGCAGCGCTGAGCGCGTTGAGCGCATGGGGGAGGACGCGTGGCGCGTTCACGTCGTCGGCGCGCCCGGGCTGGACCGCCTGGTTCGGACGCCGCCACTTGAGGCGACGGAGATACGCGCGCGCCTGGGATCCGCCGTCGCCGACGGCGACTTCGCGCTCGTCATCCAGCACCCTATCCTCACGAACGCGGATGGCGCCGGCGCGGAGATGCGCGCGACGCTGGAGGGCGTGCTTGCGACGGGGCTTCCCCTCGTGGTAATCCACCCGAACAGCGACGCCGGCCGCGAGCCGGTCGTTCGGGAGATTGAGCGCGCGCGGCGGGAACACCCTTCCCTCGTGCACGATTTCCGAAATCTGCCTCGGGAAGTGTTCGTGACGCTTCTGCGCCGCGCCCGCGTCATGGTGGGCAACTCCAGCGCTGGCATCATTGAAGCCCCGCTGTTCGGGCTGCCCGTCGTCAATACCGGCCCCCGCCAACGCGGTCGTGAGGCCGCTGAGAATGTCGAGTTCGTCAACAACGACGCTCGCGAGATTCAGGCTGCCGTTGAGCGTGCGGCATTCGACGACGGCTACCGCGCTCGCGTCGCGAAGTGCTCGAACCCGTACGGCGACGGCCGCGCGGGCGAGCGCATCGCGCACATACTGGCGGCGACGCCCATCGACGAACGGCTGCTGAACAAGACAAACACCTTCTGAGGAGATTGACGTGAGGATCCTGATCCTGAGCGCCCATCCGGACGACGAAACGATCGGATGCGGCGGCACGATGCTCGCGCACGTCCAGCGTGGCGACGATGTCCATTGGACCATCGTCACGAAGGCAACTCCCGATCGGTGGGCCCCTGCGACGATCCGCGCCAAGGAAGCCGAGGTCGAACGCGTAGCGCGCGCTTTCGGCATCAAAGACGTCGCGTGGCTCGGCCTTCCCAGCACGCGCCTGACGGACCTCCCGCTCAACGAGGTGGTGGACGCGCTGCGGCAGGTGATCGAGCGCGTGCGGCCCGAGATCGTGTACCTCGTCCATCATGGCGACGTTCATACCGACCACCAGGTCGTCGCGAACGCCGCGATGATCGTGCTGAAGGCGTTCCACATGCGCCGGCTTGGCGTCCGCCGCATTCTCGCATTCGAATGCCTTTCCTCCACCGAGGCTGCCCCCCCGTTTCCGGCTCGAGCCTTCCTTCCGAACGTGTACTGTGATATCACCCCCTATCTTGAGCGCAAGCTCGAGATCATGCGGATGTTCGGCACCGAAGTGCAGGATGACCCGCTGCCGCGCGGCTCGTCCGCGATTCGCGCGCTCGCCCGCGTCCGGGGGGCCGCGATAGGCGTGGAATACGCGGAAGCATTCATGCTCGTGCGAGAGGTGGACGCTTGAAGATACTGGATCCTGCCCCGCTGTCGCTCTCCGCGAATGAGTCGCTTCGTGCGGCGATGACGCTCCTGGACCGCACCGGCGTAGGCATCGTGCTCGCGCTCGACGAGGGGCGCCGGTTCGCCGGCACGATCACCGACGGCGACGTGCGGCGCGCCATCTTGGCGGAGCTTCCGCTCGACGCCCCGCTCACTGAGGTGCTCGCGCAGAAGGCGCAGGGGCCCTTCGCGCGCCCGCTGACGGCGGCGCCCGGAACATCCCATGCGGAGCTTGCGCGTTTGATGCGCGGCCGCGGCGTGCGGCACCTCCCTCTCGTCGGTCCGGACGGCGGAGCATCGGGCCTCGCCGTCGCCGATCCAGCGCCACCCGCAGCACTCTTGCTCGAGGCCGTCGTGATGGCGGGCGGCTTCGGAACGCGCCTGCTTCCTCTCACGAAGGACGTGCCCAAGCCTATGCTGCCTGTCGGCGACAAGCCGCTCCTCGAGCGCCTCGTCCTGCAGCTGCGGGACGCCGGAGTGCAACAGGTGAGTCTCACTACTCACTACCAAGCCGACAAGATCCGCGCCCATTTTGGCGACGGTGCGGCCTTCGGCGTTAGCCTGGAATACGTCGCCGAGGAGAAGCCGCTCGGCACCGCTGGAGCGCTCGGCCTCCTGCCGCCGAGCGACCGCCCGCGCCTCGTCATCAATGGCGACATCTTGACGCGCGTCGACTTCCGCGCGATGCTCGCCTTCCATGAGGAGCAGAAGGCGGACCTTACCGTTGGTGTGCGGCAATACGAGCTCCAGGTGCCCTACGGCATCATCCACTCGCGCGGCGCCGTTGTGGAGCGCATCGAGGAGAAGCCGCGGCTCTCGTTCTTCGTGAATGCCGGCATCTACCTCCTGTCGCCGTCCGCGCACGCCGAGATCACGCCGGGCGAGCGACTCGACATGCCCGACCTCATCGGCCGGCTCATCGCAAAGGGCCGCACCGTCGCGAGCTTCCCCGTGCACGAGTACTGGCTCGACATCGGCCGACTGAGCGACTACGAGCAAGCCCAGCGCGACGTGGAGTCATGGAGGTCGACCTCTTGAGTCTCCGCGGAAAGCGCGTCGTGGTCACAGGCGCAGGAGGCTTCATCGGAAGCCATCTGACGGAAGCGCTCGCACGCGAGGGCGCGGACGTCCAAGCGGTGGTCCACTACAACGCACTGGGAAGCTGGGGCTGGCTCGACGAATCGCCAGCACGCGACGAGATCACGGTCCACTTAGCTGATGTGCAGGATCCCGGGAGCCTCTCTGCGGCGATGAAAGAAGCGGACGTCGTCTTCCACCTCGCCGCGCTGATCGGCATCCCGTACTCGTATGCGGCGCCACGGTCGTATGTTCGCACGAACGTGGAGGGCACCTTGAACATCCTTGAGCTCGCCCGGGAGCATGGGGTCAGCCGCGTCGTCCATACCTCTACGAGCGAAGCGTATGGTACGGCCCGCTACGCTCCCATTGACGAGGAGCACCCGCTACAGGGGCAGTCTCCCTACGCGGCGACGAAGATCGGCGCGGACAAGCTCGCGCAGTCATATCACCTGTCCTTTGGCCTGCCTGTTGTGACGGTGCGACCGTTCAACACCTTCGGGCCACGCCAGTCCGCGCGCGCGGTCATTCCCACCATCATTAGCCAGTGCTTGACCGGCAACGAGGTTCGCTTGGGGAACCTTACGCCGACGAGGGACCTGAACTACGTCAGCAACACGGTCGACGGCTTCTTGCGAGCGGCGGAGTCCTCCCGCGCCATCGGCCGCACTGTCAACTTGGGCAGCGGGCGCGAGATTAGCATCGGCGAGCTCGCTGCCGAGATCGTTCGGCTCTGCGGCCGCGACGTCCGCATCGTGTCGGAGGAAGCGCGCGTGCGGCCTGATGCGAGCGAGGTGGGCAGATTGATCGCGTCGAACAACCTCGCCGAGGAATTGCTCGGATGGACGCCGGGCGTCACGCTGGAGGAGGGGTTATCCCGCACCATCGAGTGGATGCGCAGCCACCTCGACCGCTACCGCCCGACGAGGTATGCACTGTGAAGCGCGCGTACATCTTCGTCTCCGTCCACGACCCGCTCTTCGCGGCCGTCGCGCGCGATCTGCGCGACCGCCACGGCGTGGAGACGTTCGGCGCGCTCGCGTTCGGCCGCGACCAGCTCCCCTCGCTCGAGTCCTGCGGCGTGACCTGGTCAAGGATCGACTTCATCTCGGATTGGCTGCGCGCCTCGGGCGACGGCGAGCAGGCCGACCTGGCGTTCCTGGAGAAGGCAGAGATCGCCTTGGGACAGCCTAACTTGTACACCATCGTGGGGGCAGACCGTCATCTCGCCCGCCTCCCCTACGACCGCATGCTGCGGCTTCTCGAGATCAGCATTCGACAGGTCGAGGCGGCCCTCGATGCGGTGCGGCCGGATGCCGTCATCTTCGAGAGCGTCGAGGGAATGGCGAGCTGGATCCTATACGCCGTCGCGAAGACGCGAGGTATCCGCTGCATCGGCTTCGACACTGGGCGGATCCGCGGCCGCGTCGCCGTGTACAACGACGCTTGTCAACGCTGGCCGCTAGCTCGCCGAGCATTCGCGCGCATGCAGGCCGAGGGCCTTCGCCCGGAGGAGCACGCGGCAGCGGAAGCGTTCCTCGCAGACTTCCGCACGAGGCGCCCGCGGCCAGTCGTGCTCGGCGAGATATCCTCGGTGAAGAAGCCCGACATCGACCTGGCGGAGGGGTTCAGGCGGATGCGGATGACGCTGCGGCGCCGGCGCGTCGACCCCGACAACGTGACGCTCGATCGTGCAGGCACGATGCTGCGGCAGCGCGCGCGGCGTCTATGGCGGCACTCGCGCAGCGCGCCGCTCTTCGAGGTGCCCCCACCTGGGGAAAAGTTCGTGCTTTACCCGCTGCACTTCCAGCCTGAAGCTTCGACGCTCGTCCTCGCGCCGTTCTTCCTCGACCAAGTATCGCTCATCGAGGATATCGCGAGAAGCCTCCCGGTGGGCCACCGCCTCTACGTCAAGGAGCACTTCGCCAGCTTGGGCCGGCGGAGCGTCGAGGACTACCACCGGATCAAGCGCATCTGGAACGTGCGCCTCGTCAGCCCATACGTCGACTCGTTCGATCTCCTTGAGCGCGCCTCCGCCGTCGCGACGATCACAGGGACGATGGGCTGGGAGGCGATCCTCTTCGAGCGGCCCGTGGTCGCCTTCGGCGAGATGTTCTACGATGACTATCCGCTTCTCCTCCGCGCTGGGCAAATCCCGAAGCCTGAGTGGCCACGCCTCTTCCAAACGGCCGTTCGCACTTGGCGGCCGGACCGAGAGACGCTCCTCCGCTACGTTGCGGCGGTGCTCGAGGGCACGGTGGAAGCGAAGGTCTCGCTACAGAACCCGTGGACGGATGCTCGCGTCCTCGACGAAGGGAACGTTCGGGCGCTCAGCGACCTGACGATGGTGGCGGCGCGGGTATAGACATGCGTACGCGCGTCGTCGCGCTCCTCCCGCGCCTGCGTGGGCTCCTCATGCATGGCGGCACGCAGTATTGGGCGTCCTCTGTGCTCGCGAGCGGGGCGGCGCTGCTCAACAACTACGCTGCGGCGCTGCTGCTCGGCCCCGCGATTTGGGGTGTTTGGATCGGCACCCGACTCCTGCTGACGTACGGCGCGAACCTGCACCTCGGCACCGTCGACAGCATGCAGCGTGAGCTCCCAATGCTCCGCGACATGGGCGAGGAAGTGCGCGTTCGATCGACGGCGTTCGGCATCGCTCTCAGCTCTGCTGCCCTTGCGGCGCTACTGCTATTCGCGCTCACCTGGGTCCTCCCGCTCGACGACAACTGGAGGCTCTGCCTGCGCTTTCTCGCGCCGACGCTCGTCCTCCTCCAAGCGAGCGCCTATGCCGGCGCGGTGCATCGCGCCCGTCAGCGCTTCGATCTGGTCGGGCGGATGTCGTTGGCCGAGGCGCTGGGACACACGGTTGGCGTCGTTCTCACGCTCGCTCTGGGGCTGCACGGCTTTCTTGCAGGCGTCCTTCTCACGTACGGCGCCGTGGCTGCTTATGGGCTCGCTGTGATGGCAGACCTCGCCAAGCCAGCTTTCCACCGCGGCGCGGCGCGGCGACTCGTGTCGGTCGGTCTCCCCATTCTTGGCTTTGTGGTCGCGCTGCAGTGGATGAGCACGATGGACCGGGTCGTCGTGCTGGGGATGTTCACGGAGGCCGAGCTCGGGCTCTACGCGCTCGGGGCGATGGCATTCGTGCTCCCGCACACCGTGTTCAACGCCGCCAACTCGGTCGTCTACGCTCTCATGTGTCGCCGCTTCGGTGATGATGGCCAGCCACGCGGGCTTCTGGCCGACCTCCTTTCCAGCACGGCGCGGCTTGCCGCCCTCGTCGGCGCGGTGGTCGCGACCATTGTCATTGCGCTGCCCCTCGCGGTGCGGCTCCTGCTCCCAGAGTACGCAGGGGGCGTGGGCGCGGCGCGCGTCGTCGTCGCGGGACTGTTCCTGGTAGGCTTGGCCGGGACGTCGGTGAACGTCCTCCTTGCGCTTGATCTTAGGCGGGCCAGGAACAGCGCGCTTCTGCTGGCATCGGCCGTCGGGTTCCCAGCGAGCATACTGCTGGCGCGGGCGGGCCTGGGTCTCGAGGGCGTCGCCGGGGGAGCCGCCGCAGGTTACGCCACCTACTTCGCCGCGACCAGCAGGGGCGCCCTACGCGCACTCGACGCGAGTGGCGCGGAGATACGTCGTTTCTACGCTAGCGTACTTGTTCCTGTCGGTGCATTGGCAGCGGTGCTGCTCCTCGCCCTTCTGCCGCTGCGGCCCTGGATACTCGCCGCTGCTCAGGTCGCCGCGGTGGTAATTTTGGCCGGCCCCAGCACGTGGCGGCGGCTACGGGAAGTCCTTGACACCGCCCCACAAGCCATCGGCACGGAGCCAGCTGCGCGTTGAGCCGCCTCGGCAACGGCTAAGGGGGGGGTCCACGATGGGCCGCGGATGTGCGGCATCGCAGGCTACCGCGTGTTCGGCCGGCTCGCGCCTGCTGACGTCGCCGTCATCCGGCGGATGACCGACGTCATGCGGCACCGCGGCCCGAACGACGAGGGCCAACTTCTCCTCCGTGTAGCCGACGGCGCTCGATGGGACGCCCGCGACGCCGCGCCGCCCATCGAGCACGACGTTGCGCTGGGCAACCGCAGACTCGCCATCGTTGACCTCTCGCCGGCTGGCCACATGCCGATGTGGGACGCCGCGGGCGAGTTCGCCATCACGTACAACGGCGAGGTGTACAACTTCATCGAGCTCCGCGCGGAGTTGGAGAAGCGTGGGCACTCCTTCCGCACCGGCACGGACACCGAGGTGATCCTCGCAAGCTACCGTGAATGGGGCGTCGATTGCCTCTCGCGCTTCAACGGCATGTTCGCCTTCGCGCTCTACGACTCGCGCGACGGGTCGCTCTTCTGCGCCCGCGACCGCTTCGGCGTGAAGCCGTTTTATTACCACCACGCGAACGGCCTCTTCGTGTTCGGGTCGGAGATCAAGGTCATCATCGAGCATCCGGGAGTGCCGCGCAGGCCCGACGACGCGGCCGTGCACGACTACCTCGCGCTGCGTCTCGTCGACCACACCGAGCGCACCTTCTTTGAAGGCATCCTGCAGCTGCCGGGCTCGCACGCGCTCCGCCTGCACGCGGACGGGCGTCTCCAGCGCTGGCGTTGGTACGAAGCGCGCGCCGGAGGTGCCCTCGCGTCCACGCCCGAAGAGAAGCTTCGCCTCGTCTCACTTTTTCGCGCCACATTCGAGGACGCCGTGCGAATCCGTCTGCGCTCCGACGTGCCTGTCGGCACCTGCCTGAGTGGCGGGCTTGACTCGTCTTCCATCGTCGTCGTGGCGAACCGCCTGATGTTCGACGAGCTGAAGCTTGACCGCTCCGTCGCCGGCGAGCATCAGCGCACCTTCACGGCGGGCTTTGATGACGCACGCTTCGACGAGCGCCAGCACGTGCAGAAGGTCATCGCCTCTACGGGCGCGGACAACAAGGAGACGCTGCCGACGCACGAGCGGTTCTGGGAAGACCTCCCGCGCGTGATCTGGCACATGGACGAGCCCTTCCAATCCACGAGCCAGTACACGCAATGGTGCGTCATGCGATTGGCTCGCGAGTCCGGCGTCACCGTCACTCTCGACGGGCAAGGCAGCGACGAGGTCCTCGGCGGGTATCCCGGCTATCACGGCGTGCTTGTCGCGACGCTCCTCGCGCGCGGGCGGCTCAGGAGCGCGGCGCGCGCCGCCCGCGCGGTACCCGACGCTGTCTCGCACTCCGGCCCCCCGCGCGTCTTGGCTCGCGCGGCGTACGCGCTCCTGCCAGGCCCGCTGCGGCGCGCCTCCCGCGCGGCCATGCGCCGAGTCGCGCCGGGGCTCGCGCCCGAAGGCGCGGTGTTGCGGCTGATGCGGCCCGAATTCGCGCGTGCCCACCGCGCGCGGCGGGAGAGTTTTGCGCGGGAGCAGGCGCGCCTGATGCGGGATCTTCCGGCGCGCCTCGAGGCGGACACGCTGCGCTACAGCCTCCCTGCGCTCCTTCGCTACGAAGACCGCAGCTCCATGGCGTTCTCGGTCGAGGCGCGCACGCCGTTCCTCGATTACCGGCTCGTCGAGGTGGGCCTCTCTCTCCCGGCGGACCTCCGCATCTCCGACGGGTGGACGAAGCTCGTCCTCCGGCAGGCGATGGAGGGTCTCCTCCCGCCGGAGATCCAATGGCGGCGCGACAAGAAGGGGTTCGTGACACCCGAGGTCGCGTGGCTGCGCGCCAACGCTGACCACATCCGCGCCCTCTTCACCGACGGGCGCACCCTGTCGTACCCCTACGTGGACCCGGCGAGGGTGGCGGCGCTGCTCGACGAGGTCCTGGCCGCGAAGGGCGACAAGGAAGCGTCGACGGAAGTGTGGCGCATCGTGAACCTCGAGCTGTGGATGCGAGTGTTCTTCGTCACGGAGGCGGCAGGTTGAGGACCGGCCACCTTTCGTCCGCCGTGTTCGGCGTCGGCCTCGCCCTCACCACCTTCACGGCCCTGCGGCTCGACCCATGGGCCGCAGGCCCCGGCGAGATCATCATGGGAGCGTGGATCGCCTACCGTCTGAGGGAAGCGTGGACGAGGCATGGCCTAAGCGTCCGCACGCCGGCCATCGTCGTGATGGGCTTTTGGGCGCTCGCGTTCCTCCTCCTGGGGATCGGATGGGCGCAAGGCCTCCTCTCAGGAACGTGGGACCGGAGCGGGCTGCGCACCCTGCTCGGCCTCGTCGTCGCCGCCGGAGCGACGAGCCTGTTCATGACGCAGCCCGACCTCCGCGACAGGTCCCGCATCGCCGCTCAAGCCTTCCTCATCGCGACGGTGGTGCCTCTCGCGATTCTTTTCGCGCTGCAACGCAGCCAGGGACTCGTCGGCTTCGGCCCAGGCACGGGCGTGCGATTCATGGGGCTCTCCCAGAACCCGAACCAAGTCGCGCTCGCGCTCCTGCCCATTCCGTACCTTGCGCTGCTCCTCTTCCGGGAGGGAGGATGGCGCCAGCTGGGGTGGTCCGTCGCCGGCGCCGCAGCGGTCGTCGTCGGGATCGGCGTCGCAAGCGAAGCGCTTCTCGTCTCGTGGAGTCTGAGCGCGGCGGTGGGCGGCATCGTGCTTGTCCTTCGTCTCGGGCGCAAAGCCCCCGCGCGCAGCCTCCCGAGACGCGCAGCGAACGCGATCGCAGGCGTTGCGATCGTGGCCGGCATCGTCGCCGCCCTCTTGCTCGCCCCCCGCGTCCTCGCCGACCTCAACGCGGTCGATCGCCAAGTCTCCATACGCCTCGAGCTCTGGCATAACGGTGCGGACGCGGTCCTCTCCTCCTACCTCGTCGGGCATGGGCCAGGCGCTTACTCAGGGCTGAACGGGCCGCTTCAAGGATATGAGGCGCATAACGCGGTCATCGACTGGGCGACGAACGCGGGGCTTGTCGGAGGATTGCTCCTCGTCGCATTCTTCATATGGGCCGCGCGCGAGGCATGGCGCGGCGGCTCGCTCGCGATGGGGCTTATGGCCCTCGCTCTCGTCGCGTTCGCGCAGTTCCATTTCATCCTCCGCCACCCCGCGTTCTGGACGATGCTCCTCCTCCCGCTCGCGATCCAGGGGCCGCGGGCGCTTCCGTCGCCCGTGCGCGCCGCATCGGACTCCGCGCCTCTCCCCGAGCGCCCGCTCGTGAGCGTCATCTGCACGACGAGGAACGCGCGGCGCACTTTGTCAAGCGTCATCCGCAGCATCCAGCAGCAGACCCACACCCGCTGGGAGATGGTCATCGTGGATGACGGCTCGATCGATGGCACGCCAGACTTCGTCGCGTCGCTCGCGAAGGACGACGACCGCGTCGTGCTGGTGCGCTCCGGACCCATCGGTCGCGGCGCCGCCCTGAACCTGGCCTTGTCGCGCGCGCGCGGACCGCTCGTCGCGAACATCGACGCGGACGACCCCGCGCACCCCCGCCGGCTCGAGGTCCTGTCCCGGCTGATGGCGGAGCGCCCCGACTTCTCCGTCATCGGGACTGACGCGATCATCGTGCGGGGCGACGAGGAGCCGCGTTGGGAGGAGGTCAAGGGCGTTGTCCGCGTCGAGGACGCCACCGACGCTCTCGCGAACTACAACCCGGTGTGCCACAGCGCGGTACTGATGCGTCGGGAGGACGTGCTCAGCGTCGGCGGTTATTCCGTCAAGCGCCGCTCACAGTTCGACTACGACCTGTGGGTGCGTCTTGCCGCGGCGCGCTATCGCATCGGTATCGCGAATGTGCCCCTCCAGGCGAAGCGCATCCACGAAGGCCAGTCGTTCGAGGCGAAGCGCCGCCTGCGCTACCTGTGGGGGAGCGCCCAAGTGCAAGCGCGTGCCATCCAGGAGTTGGGCGGTGGAGCGCGGAGTTGGGCGGTCCTGCTCGCTCGCCTCGCGTGGGGCCTGCTGCCCTCACGCGTGCGGACCTCCCAGCGCGAGACGCTGGAGCGTCAGCTCCGGCAGAGCCCCATCGGAGGTGCACGGTAACGTGTGCGGCATCTGCGGGATCCTCTCCCACGACACTGCCGCCGCATCCCCAAAGGCGGCCGAAGCCATGGCGCTGGCGATTGCCCACCGCGGTCCAGATTCCGCGGGGACATGGGCAAGCTCCGGCGTGGCGCTCGGCCACCGGAGGCTCGCAATCATCGATCTCTCCCCCGCCGGCCACCAGCCGATGGCGTCGGCGAGCGGCCGATTCACGGTCTCGTTCAACGGTGAGATCTACAACTTCCGCGAGCTCCGGACACAGCTCGAGGCGCAAGGCATCAGCTTCCGCGGCGGCAGCGATACCGAGGTCCTGCTGGCCGCAGTGGAGCGGTTCGGGGTCGTCGAGACGCTTCCGTTGCTCAACGGGATGTTCGCGCTCGCCATCTGGGACGAGCAGGAAGGGGTCGCCTACCTGGCGCGCGACCGATTCGGCGAGAAGCCGCTCTACTACGCTGTGCAGAATGGCACGTTCCTCTTCGGCTCCGAGCTCAAGGCGCTGCGCGCGCATGGCCTGCTGTCCCGCAGCGTCGACCGGGCGTCGCTGGCGCTCCTCCTCGAGCGAGACTGCATCCCGGCCCCACGCACCATTCATCCGGTGATCCGCAAGCTTCCCCCGGCGACATGGCTGTCCGTGAGACCAGGGGAAGCGCCCTCGGAGCCGACGCGCTTCTGGTCGGCCGAGGCCGTGGCGGCCGCGGCGCGTCAGGCTTCCCGCGCGATGGACGAGGACGCGCTTGCCGAGCGGCTGGAGCGAGCGTTGCGCGTCGCAGTGCGGCTGCGCATGGAGTCGGACGTGCCGTTGGGCGCGTTCCTCTCTGGCGGGATCGACTCGTCCTTGATCGTGTCCATCATGCAGAGCGAGAGCGCGGCTGCCGTGCGCACCTTCACGATCGGCTGGGACGACTCCGACTACGACGAGTCGCAGGCGGCTCGGGCGGTGGCGGAGCACCTTGGCACCCAGCACACGGAGTTCCGCGTCACCCCGGAGGACGCGCTCGCCGTCCTTCCCGCGCTTCCGCGCATCTACGACGAGCCCTTCGCGGACGCGTCGCAGATCCCGACCTATCTCGTGGCTCGGCTGGCGCGTCGGCACGTGACGGTCGCCCTCTCTGGCGACGGCGGCGACGAGCTCTTTGGAGGGTACAACCGTCACGTGCACGGCCCGACGCTCTGGGAGGCCGCCGCGCGCCTGCCGAGACCCCTGCGACAAGTAGGGGCCGCCGGCCTCCTGTCGATGCGCCCGGGGACGTGGGACGCGCTGGCTCGCCTCCTTCCCGAGAGGCGTAGACCCCGCTTCACCGGCGAAAAGATCCAGAAGCTCGCCCTCGCGCTCCGCAGCCGGGACGCGGACGAGTTCTACGCCACCTTCGCGCGTCGTTGGCCAGAGGCGTGGACGGCCGTGGTCGGCCTGAGCGAGCGCCCGGAAACAGACGCTCTTCTCCCGCAAGAGCAGGAGCTGGCTCTAGCGGAGCGCATGATGCTGCGCGACACGCTGACGTACCTGCCGGACGACATCCTCGTCAAGGTGGACCGTGCAAGCATGGCGCACGCGCTGGAGGTCCGCGTCCCGTTCTTGGACCCTGGCGTCTTCGAGGTGGCGTGGTCGTTGCCGCTGGAGGCGCGCGTGAAAGGCGGCCAAGGGAAGCGGATCCTCCGTCGCCTCCTTCACCGGCACGTGCCGGCCCACCTCGTGGACAGGCCGAAGACCGGCTTTGGCATTCCGATCGGCGAGTGGCTCCGCGGCCCGCTCCGAGACTGGGCGAGCGCGCTCCTCGACGAGGGACGACTTGCACGTGAAGGCTACCTGCGTCCGGAGCCGGTTGCGCGTCTCTGGCGCGAGCACCTCTCGGGGAAGCGCGATTGGCAGTATCACCTCTGGAACGTGCTCATGTTCCAGCTGTGGCTTGAGCACCAGGAGCGGGCGAAGTGAGCCGCGTCCTCCTCTTTGTCAATGAGGCCGCTGCGTTCTTCCCGCAAAGGATGGCGCTGGCGCGCGCGTGCCGGGCAGCCAAGTATGACGTGCACGTGGTCGCGCCTCCCGGACCACGAGCGGACGAGATCATCCGCGAGTTCGCGTTCCACCCCCTGCCGCTCGATCGCAAAAGCACCGATCCGCTGCGCGAAGCGGCCACCGTCGCGGAGGTTCTGCGTATCTACAGGGCGGTCCGCCCCGATCTCGTCCACCATTTCACGATCAAACCCTGCCTCTACGGAGGCCTGGCGGCTCGCGCGGCGAGCGTCCCCGCTAGCGTGTCGACGATCACGGGCTTGGGGTACGCGTTCATCAACGACTCCCGCAGAGCCCGCACGGCGCGCGCCATCGCGCGCGTCGGATACCGCGCCGCGTTCCGTCATCGCAACGCGATCACGGTCTTCCAGAACTCGGATGACCGCGAAGAGTTTCTTCGTATGGGTCTTGTCAAGGCCGACCGAACGCGGCTCATCCGCGGCTCGGGGATTGACCTCGCGCGCTTCCCCCGATGCCCCGAACCGGAGGGACCGTTCACGGTCGTACTGGGCGCGCGGATGCTCCGAGACAAGGGCATCGGCGAGTTCGTGGAGGCGGCTCGCCTCGTCCGCGCGAAGCTCCCGGAGGCACGCTTCATCCTCGTCGGCGGTCTCGACCCCGGCAATCCTGCGGCAATCGCGGAGGACGAGCTTCATCGCTGGACGTCGGACGGCGACATCGAGTGGTGGGGACAGCGCGACGACATGCCGGAAGTGCTGGCGAGCGCGCACGTCGTCTGCCTACCATCTTACCGCGAAGGCCTCCCACGCATCCTCCTGGAGGGCGCAGCGACGGGGCGGACGCTTGTTGCGACGGACGTGGCCGGATGCCGCGAGGTCGTGCGGCACGGGTCGACCGGGCTTCTCGTGCCCGCGCGCGACGCGCACGCGCTCGCGGAGGCCTTCCTGCGGCTCGCAAGCGACCCGACATCGCGGCGCGGGTTCTCGGACGCGGCTCGCGCGCTCGTCGAGAACGAGTTCAGCCTCACGTCCGTCGTCGACCGGACGCTGGAACTTTATGGCGAGCTCCTCGCCGCTACGACACGTTGAAAAACCCGCGCTGGCCTCGCTCGGTTGCGATGGGCGACGGTGCAAAGCGGTTGTTCGACATCGTCACGTCGCTTGCGCTGCTCGTGCTGGCGCTTCCCGTCATGCTCGTCGTCGCGCTCCTCGTCCGCTGGCGCCTCGGTTCACCCGTGCTGTTCCGCCAGACGCGCGCGGGGCTTCGCGGACGTCCTTTCGAGCTGCTGAAGTTCCGCACGATGACGGACGCGCGTGGACCCGACGGCGCTCTGCGTTCCGACGAGGCGCGGCTCACGCGCTTCGGGCGGTTCCTGCGCGGGACGACGCTCGACGAGCTTCCTGAACTGTGGAACGTCCTACGCGGCGACATGAGCCTTGTGGGACCGCGACCGCTCTACGTCCACTACATCCCCCGTTACACGGCTTTCCAGTCGCGGCGTCTCGAGGTGCGGCCGGGCCTCACCGGCTGGGCTGTCGTGCACGGTCGGAATGCGTTGGGATGGGAGGACCGTTTCCGCCTGGATGTGTGGTACGTGGACCATCGCTCCTTCGCGCTTGACCTGAAGATCCTTTGGCGGACGGCCCTCCTGGTTTTCTCGCGGAAGGGCGTGAGCGCCGAGGGGCACGCGACGATGCCTGAGTTCACCGGCGCGCGGGAGCGCGAGCCGCTCCCATGACGCCGCGCCAGCGCGTTGCTTCGCACATTGCCGCTCTGCGCGTCCCTGCCGCCCTCGCGCTCGCGCTGCTCCTTCCGCTCCACTTCACGGCTGTCGCCCCGGGGGGCTGGGGACTGACCTTGAGCGCCGGCGACTTGTTCGTCGC
>Ga0247718_1000148_pt1 | contig 16796 bp, 17 predicted proteins | sample 21E_DmetaG_FD_189045 | JGI IMG/M metagenome (GOLD analysis project Ga0247718, IMG submission 189045) | Soil microbial communities from hillslope of Landscape Evolution Observatory, University of Arizona, Oracle, AZ, United States - 2-1-E_D | ecosystem: Engineered > Artificial ecosystem >...
GTGTTGAAGTGGGCGACGCCGGTGGTGTTGCTGCCTGCGGGGAACTCGTGGGGGTAGGGGTCGGTGTTGCCGAAGGCGTGGATGGTGGCGGCGTCCGCATCGGTGAGGGTGCCGGTGCCGCACGCGAACCACAGCACGTCGGAGTCGATCTGGCCGCTGGCCGTTGTGTCGTCGCGGGCGCCGATCGCGAACGTCGTCTGAGCGATGACCGGGACGGCGGTACGCGGGGCGGGCGCTGAGAACGCCGCCCCGTTGCCGGAGACGCGGATTCCGGTCGCCGTCCACGCGCAGATGACGGTGATGACCCCGTCCTTGGCCCAGGTAAGCGACTGGGTGATGGTGTCGTTCGGGCCAGTATCGCTAATCGCCTGAATGGCGTTTGCGATCGGTTGGACCGAGATGCGGCTGTCATTGACGCCCCACCAAAAGAATCGAGGGTCACCGTTTCCGGCGTTGAGGGAGTCGGCCGAGGAGTAGCCCATCCGCACCCGCATCGCCACCCACCCCTGCGTCGCGTTCAGCAGCGACGCCGGAGCCTGCACCCTGGCTGCCGCCCTCGTCGCGGTTGCCCCGTCCGTGTGGATGTACGGCGTCGCAAGCGGCTGCAACTCGAACTGCGCGCCGTCCACATAGAACGTCTGCGCACCGGCCGTACGCTTCGACACGTACAGCGTGAAGTTCGTAGACGGCGCAACGAACGTCACCGACAGACGCTTCCACGTACCGTCCATCGCAGTACCAGCGCCGACGCCGCTACCCGTATACGCCGCCTCAAGAGACACCCCGGCCGCAGCCTTCACCCACACCGACCACGTGTAGGTCGCACCGGAAGTCATCCCGCCGATAGCGAAAGCCACACCGTGGCCGGTGTTCGCGGCGTCCACCCGCAACGAAGCCGTACCGAACTTCGCCTCCGTCGTGACGCGGGAGATCGTGGTTCCCCCGCCGTCAGCAACCCACCCCGTCGTGTTCGTCTCGAACCCGCCGTTCGTCACCAGGTTTGTGCTGGCCTCCCATATCCCGTAGGAGCTATCGACGGCCCTGCCATCGCCCTGCGTCCCCGCAGTCCTTACCGCGTCGTTGATCTCGTTCCCGCTCACCGTCAGCGGCTGAAACGACACCGCAGGCATCAGGTCACACCCACGAGTCGCGCCACACAACCGACAGCGACGCATCAGAAGCCGAAGCCGACGCAGACCTGAGCTCCACCGAGTTCGCCCCCGGCTCAAGCGACCACCACACAGAACCCGGGAACCGCACCCGGTCATACAGATTCGTGCCGTCCCCACGCACCGCCATCCGCGCCTGCATATCGAACTCCACGAACTCACCGGCCGCCAACGTCACGTTGTCCAGGTAGACGCTCTCGCCCGTTGCGAGGTTCTTCACCTGCGGCGAAACGATCGGCCCCGTCACACGCACCAGAGGCGCCACATCAAAGTTGCCGGCGTTCTCCGCCACCACCGTCACCGTCGCACCCGAACCGCCACCGAACGACACATCGAACACCCACGGAAACACCGCACCAGACGTCGCAACCTGCCCGATCCCAGCCACCACATGCTCCTCCTGGCTGTAAATCCGCGGGTCAGCACACACAAGCCCGATCAGAAACTCCTTCACGAACCCGCCGGACACCCTGAAGCTCTGCAGCCGCCCGTACGCCTGCATCGCCGGCAACCCTTGCGGTGACGACTCCAACGTCACGTCCTCCCGCAACCCACGCAACGACCGCTGCAACTGCGCCACCGCCTGATTCCGCGCAGCCGCGCTCACGTTCACAATCCGGCCACGCAAAGTCACAGGGCGGGCGCCGAAGTAGAACGCACCCGCCACGGCACCGTCCGCCTCCGGCAGCTCCTCCACGTTCTGCCGCACGGTCGGCGCGTCGAACCCCGTGACCTCCTCGAGCACCATCGTGCCGTCGTTGAACGTGACGGTGGTGCCGTCCGCGGCCGTCAGCGTCCAGGGTGCGCCAGTCTCGTACATCAGCCCACCAGCGCCCTCAGCTCGAACTCCACCTCACGCGACCAGATATGGCTGTCACTCGGCCCCTGCTGGAAGTAGTTCTGCACCACCAGGTTCGCACCCGACAGCGACCCGATCGGATCCCACAGGTTCGCCTGGAACGACCGCAGCGACCGGAGCCCCGTGAGAAACGCAACCTGCTGCCGCTGGTACTCCTCCACGCTCATCGTCGCGCGTGTCGTCCGCTCCTGCTCCTCCGTCAGCCGCCGGATCTGGTCGCGGATCCCGTTCAGGCTGTTGATGATCTGGATCTCGGTCTCGATGTTCCCGCGGCCGAGGTTGCCGGCGAGGAACCCTTCGGCGCGGCGAAGGGCCACCACGTCGTCTGCGGTGTCGGCGGTGCCGCCGGCGAGCGCCTGCGCATACCGAATGTCAGCCGGCAGGTCGACGAGGCCCCGCTGGAACGCAGCCTCCGCCATCTCCGACTCCCGCGCCTGAACCTCAGCGGCACGCACCGCGTCCGCCGCCGCCTCCCTTGCAGCCACGGACGCCTCCCGCTCCGCCTCCTCAGCCGCCCGCTGCGCCTCAGACGCCGCCGTCTCGTCAATCTCGCTAATCGCGGTGAGCGTCGAACCGAGCGCGTCCCGCAAGTCCTGCTCCTGTTGACGGGCCACCCGTAGGTTGTTGCTGACACGCTCGATCGCAGCGTCACGCAACCGCCTGATCTTGATCTGCCGCGCCCGCTGCAAGCTCCGTTCGAGCGTCTGCCGTCGTTGAATCGCCGCCCGCAGCTTCTTCTTCAACTGATCGCCAGCCTGCACCCACATGTCGCGGCTCGCCTTCATGTTCCCGACAAGGATCTGGCCGAGCCCCGGCAACGTCACCGCCTGCGTCCCACCCCGAAGCCGCTCAAAGCCACCCATCGCGGCACCGAAGCCAGCGAGCGGCGCAGGCGGACGGGTGAAGCTGGGTAGCACGATCGGCATCCGCTCCTGCACGTCAGCGATCCGGCCGCGGACGCCCTGCCGCTCTCGGATCAGCGCCGTCTTCTCCGACGCCCTGTTCTCCGCGGCGATCTTCTTCGTAAGGTGCGCGTCCAGCGCCTCCAGCGCCCGCAAGTCATCATCGAGCCGTCGCGTGTCTGCCGCGCGCGCCTCACGCAGGTACAGCCCCTGCAGGATCGGGTCCTCCGGCTCACCGGCCCGCTTCGGCTTCGCCTTCGTGATGTCCGCGATCTGGCGGCGGACGCTCTGCCGTTCGTTCCGTAGCGCGACCCGCTTCTCGATATTCGTTTCCGCCTGAATCTTCCGTGTAAGCAGCCGCTCGATCTCCTGCAAAACGTCCAGGTCGTCAGAGAGACCGCGCGTGTCTTCGGCGCGCTGCAGCTTCTCCTGCAACCGAAACGGGATCAGCGGTGACGGCCTCGTACGCGGCGGCCTCGCCGTCGTCAAGTCGAGATCAGGATCAACGGCGCCGCCACCACCAGATCTATTTGGCTGGCGAGGAGGTGTCCCGGGGTTCGCTGTCGGACGTGGCGGCGACGACGTAGACGGCTGGTACGCAACAGGAGCTACGCCCCGATGGATTCCAACGTGGGCGTGAGGGCCACCCGCTGTGCCAGCAGCAAGGGTTCCGATGATGTCGCCCCTGCGGTAGTAGCCACGCTGCGCAACCGTCGCAAGATGCGTGATGTAGTAGGTGTTTCCGGTCTCGTTGCCGACGAAGTAGAGGCTGTACCCCTTGAAGCCTGCGGGCGTCAGTTCCGGCGGGCCGCCAGTCGTCCGGGTGATGGTGCCGTTCTCAGGTGCCGTGATCGGCGTGCCAGCCTGCGCGAAGATGTCCACGCCGGGGAAGCCCGGCAGCCCTGATGTCTGATGTGTCGCATTGAACGATTGCGGGATGGCCAACGTCCGTCCGCCGAGCGCCGCAACAGCGCCCGCGCCGGTGCCGCTTGAGCCGCGACCGCGAAGTGCGTCCACAGCAGCCCCGACCGGGCTGAACGCACCCTTCGTGAAGATCTCCTTCCACCAGTTCGGGTTTCCGGCCTCCTCACGAATTTCGCGTTTGATCTCATCCCAGTTCGTGGCGATCTCGATGGCGACGAAGATCGTTCCGGCAGCGCGCAGACGACTGAGGATGCCTGCCATCCCGGCGAGCCCGCGCGCGCCCTGCGCTCCCATCGCACCCGAGCCGGCGACACCAAGGAGCCGACCGAATCCGGCGGCGAGCGTGCCAGCCAGCACCAACTTGAACGCGTCATCCCATCCGCCAACCGCATCCGCAACGTCATCCGCAGCAGAGGCGAGATCACCGACCACCTCAGCGGTCGTCTCAACCGCATCCGCCACACGCTCATGGAGCTCCTCGTTCTCAGCGAGACTGTCGGCCCACTCCGTCAGCCGAGGTAGTAGCCGTTCGACCGTCGGCAGGAACGCGCGTCCGAGCGCAGCCTGCGCGTCCTGAAGCGACGCCCGCAACGTGCGCTGTGCGTTCGCCGCACCATCGGCGGTACGAGCAAAGTCGCCTTGCTGATCGCGTGTCTGCTCAAGCAGGACGCGGTAGCGGGCGAGCAGTTGTCCCGCAGCGGTCAGCGATTCGCCCTTCCGCATCAGCCCCGTCCGCAACGCATACGCCTGCACCGAAGCTTCCCGCAGATCCACGCCGAACCGACGCAACGGCTCGGTCTCACCAGCGAGCCCCGCCCGTATCCTGTCGAGCATCTCGGTGGGGTCTTCGTTGTTGAACGACGCCATGTCGGAGGCGAGCTGCACCATCTCCGTCGACATCGCGGCCGCCTCTTGGCGGGCGTAGCCCATCGGGATCAGCATCGCGCCGATCGAGGAGGCGTTACCTAGTGCGGCCTCGCGGGACATCCCGAGAGCGGCTGCGGATCCTTCAGCCCACTCAAGCACCTCGGGCGCGCTGTCACGGAACGTGACGCGGACGCGGTTGATCGCCTCGTCAAGATCCGACGCAGCGGTGATGGATTGCCGCACGAGCGCGGTGAACCCGGCCGCCCCGAGGAACGACGCCGACGCGAACGCAACCGAGCGGGCGAACCCCTGGAACGCTCCCGCGCCGACCGCGACACCACGGGAAAGCTGCCCGACGTCATCGTTCATCCTCCGGGTGGAGGTGCGGAACCGCCCTTCCGCCTGCGTCAAGTCACGGTTGAAGTCCCGCGTGTCAACGCCCAGAACAACGCGGGCGGTGCCAGCGAGGGAGCCGCCGAACGCCATCAGCTACCGCCGCCGATCTCCCGCATGATCCGCCGATGCCGCTCCTCTGGAGTCTCCTCCATCGACATCCCGTCTGGCAGCGTCACCGTCGACGCTCGCTGCTTCGCCTCATGGATCGCGGCGACCTCATAAGCCGCCTCCTCCACCGCCCACTGCGTCACCTCATCCACACCCTCAAGCCCGCAGCACTCACACCGAAACCGGGCGACGAGTGGAAAGGCGGCCCTGGAGCGTTTCGCAGCTCTCACAATCCGGGCCGCAGCCGTGGACTTCACGAAAGGTCTCGAACCTGCTCAGAGGCACAACCCCGAGCGTCACACCGAGCGCGTCGGTGTCCCGCTCCCTCATCGCGATCTGGCCAAGCATGTCGATGTCCTCCGCCGGCACCCCCGACGTCAACAGATCCTCCGCTGTCATCGGCGGGTCGACGAGGCACATCGCGGCAAGATGCCTGCGGAGCGCCGCGAGATCCTTCACGATCTCCACGTTCAGCTCCGGCTTCCCAGGCTGCCCATCCTCGCCCAGCTTCTCGTTCACGATCTGCGGGCTGCCGCCCGCCCACACCTCCATCGCCACCATCCGCAGCCTCTCCGGCAGCGCATCCCCCTCGATCAGAATCGCCAAGTCGGGGAACCGCACCTGGACCTTCATCCCCGAGGGAAGGGTGACGTTGTGGACGGCACGTGCCGCCCATTCGCCGGCTTTACCGCCGGACGAGCTCGGCGGTGCTTCTGTGATTGTCATGTCGCTCTGCCTCCTGAAGGCTCTGCGTGTATTCCTCAAGCCGACGCTCGAGGTCGGTCAGCATTTGGAGGCAGCCGCGGCAGGTTCGGAGGGTGGCTTTGACGACGCTGCGCGTCGCCGCCACCGACTCCCTGAGTTCCTGCGCCTGGGCTGCGTCCATCACAGCCGCTAATCGGCTACGGCTTAGTAGCTGGCGACGGCGTTGCGGACGACGCACTCGACGACGTTCGCGAGAGTCGCGTCCCGCTTCGCCTGAAACTCGTATCCCATCCGGATCGGCGAACCATCCGTATTCGCCGGCACCGTCACGTTCGTCGGAATCACATTGTCCAAATCGAACGTGATGCTCAGGTTCGCGTTCCGAACAACAGCGATGTTCAGCGCCTCCGAACCCACCGTCGACGTCGGCGTCGTGCCGCCCGTCGTGCCCGTGTAGAACAGCCGCCGCTCCGCATCCGTCTCGAAAAGAATCGAGAGGCTGCCGGTGACGGACAGCATCCCGTTCGCGGTTGTTCCTGCCGCCATCCCGGTGTCGCCTGGGATGAGCGTACGGTTCTGCGCAATCGTCAACTCGAACGAGTCGATCACACCCGTAGCGGAACCGCCCTTCGTGATCGTCACCTCCGGATACACCATCGGCGACGTAGCAACCGGAGTACCAGCCGGATCCGTCTGCCCGCTCAGGTAGCTGAGGCCGATCCAGTCGCAGCTCACGGAAAGCGCCTGCTCTGCACCACCGCGGATGGTCATGCTCGACACCTGGCAATCGACGTAACGATCAACGTAGGCGCTTGTGTTCAGCGCCTTGTAGAGCGTCGCGTAGGGGGCGCTGCCGCTCGCGGTGCTCGAATACGTGTGGATGTAGTTCGGGTTCGTGCCGGTCGTCGTCACCTGGCCGAACGTCAGGAGCGCGAGCAGCCCGAACTCATCCGGGCGCACATAGTGCTCGCTGCCACCCTCAACACGGAGCCCGACAACTACGGGGTCGCCCTGCAGCCGGTTCGCATCCGTCTCCGCCAGCGTGATCGTGTTCCGCGCAGGATCCGGACCGAACCCGCCCGTGTACCGCAGCTTGTACGAAGGCGTTGTCTGCGCTGTACCGAGCGCCGTCTGCTTGCCGACAGCAAGCGTGAGCGCGTTACCAGGGACGGCAGGCATCGGTTACTTGTCTCCCTTCGCCTTCGGCTCCGCAGCCTTCACTGCGTCCCATGCGTCGAGATCCTGCTGCTCGGCGTAGTTGCTCGTCTCGTACACCTTGCCCTCCTCGAACACGACAAGCTTACTGCCGAGCTGGATCTGCGCGTTCTGCACGTTCGCCTTCAGCTCGTATGCCTTCTTCTCGGCCACGTTCCCGCTTATCGGCTACTCGCTACGGGATACGACGGATCTCGTTCTGCAGGTGCGCGAGCAGCGCCCGACGGGCGGCGGTTCGTCCTCTGCCGAGGAACCGCAACGGCTTGATCCCGGTGCCGGCGCTCCGGTCACGCCGCGCACGACCGGGCTGCTTCAGCTTCCGTCGACGGTTCCCGAGCGTCCCGTGCTCGTGGAACCACGCGTAGAACGGTGGGCTCACGATCAGCGCGTCCCAGCCGCGCACAGTGCGGCGGGCGGGAGCGACCTTCACGTTCGCCATCGCCCCGGTCTGCCGCCGCTCGGACGCCACGTCACGCGCAACCTGCGCGCCCTCCGCGGCCGCAGCGTTCAACGCCCGCGGGATCGCTCCCTCATGGATCCGGCGCCGCAACTCCGGGAACCCGTTCGACACCTTCACCGATGAGGTGATCTTCATCCGGTCGTCTCCGCGAGTTCATACGGGCTCTCGATACCGGCGCGGATGATGAGTTCGGCGAACTGCGACACGTAGTCGATCTCCACCGACACGAACCGCAGCAGCCACACACCGCCAGCGGCCGTGAGGCGTTTCCGGTTCGCGATCGCGTCCCGCAGCGCCTCCGCCGCGTCCTCGAGCGGCTGCGGGTCCACCGAGTCTTCATCGCTCCGTGGCTCCACGAGCTTCAGGTACAGCCGCGCGTGGATCTCGGCCTCCTCCCACAGCCCTGCGTCGGCGCGGACGATTCCTTCCGCCCACACGTAGCCGCGGCTGCGGCGGGTGATGCCGCCCTCAAACAACGGCGGTCCCGAGTCGAACTCGATGGCAAGGTCGGTGGCGAGTTCGGCGCGTACCGCCTCCCGTAGATCGCGGAGCGCCATCAGCCGAAGAACGAACGGTTGGCGTGCAGATCCAGGATCGCCTGCGCCCGCCGCGACAACGCCAACGGCCCGACATCCGGACCGAAATAGTCCTCCGCCGCAACCCCGCGGGGCGCACGCTGCGACGCCCGCATGTATGCGTTCGCAGCCTCAGCCGCCACCGCGTACTCCACATCCGACGGAACCGACCCCGCACCCCAGTTGCCCGTAACGGACACCTCCGTGCCTTCCCGCAACACAGCTGGCAACTTGATCGCGAGGTAGGTGCCCTGCGGCGTCCTCTGCCGCGGCTCCAGCAGGTACTCGTCCTGCACAGTCAGCGTCAGCTGGTCAGCGACGGGCCGGTCGGTGTACGCAACGACGCTCGTCACGGCTGATGCTTCGTACGGCGCGAGCGAGAGCCTGCCGCTGCCGTCGTACACGAATCGCTTCGTCGTGTTCGTCTCGGTCGGCTTCCACTGACGTCCGGAGTAGGCGTGTGCGGCGTCGCTGAACGCGTTGATGAAGAACGCGAGCAGCTCGTCGTCCTCGCCTTCCTCCGCCGACGTGCCTTGTGTCCCCGTCCGGTCGAGCAGCAGTTCGACCGTCTCAATCGACGTCAGCGCGTCCGTATTCAGCGTGATCGGCATACCCCCGCTAATCGGCTACACCGACGCCACTAGGACGGCGGGACGCCAACCTGCACGCCCCGCCGTCCAAGCAGATGAGAGCTACGACGCGTTGATCTCGCGCGGACGCCCGTCCCCGTCGAACACCTTCGGATCCGGGGGCGTATGCTCCCCCGCACCCGCGGCAAGCGTCTGCGCGATCGGCACATCCGGCCGAGCCGTATGCAGAGGCGGCGCCTCCGACTCACGATCCGGGGCGGACGGGCCGATCTCCTGCGACGCCGGCGACTCCGCCGGAAGCGCCTCAGTGACCGACTGCACGATCGGGGCACCAACCACAGCGCCCGTCTCGAGGTCCTTGTGGCTCTCGATCGTCTCCTCGACGCTTCCGTCCTCGACGTAATCGCGGCCGTCCGCATCGCCAGCGTTACTCCTGCTCCGTGCCATGCTGGTCGCCTCCTTCTTCCTACGTCGCGGAGTTCTGCAGAACGCGCATCGCGTCCGCGTTGATGACACGACCGTCGACCCGCTCGAACCCGCGGAAACCGACCTGGCCGTTGTTGCTGTAGAGCTCAGTCTGCCGCTGCAGGCTGAACCCGTTGACGCGGCGGATCCGGTAGCCCCGGGCGATGTCCCCGAAGATGCCCCACTTCGCCGACGCGGCCATCGCCGCGAGGTCCGGGGAGCTGTAGATCGGGTAGCCGAGGAACGTGTCCGGGCCGGTCGTGGCGACGTTGACGTTCCACAGCGGCCGGTTCTGCGAATCGACCATCGTGTAGAAGTTCTTCGCCGCCGAGTCCGACACGACGAACACCGCGTTGCGGCGGTACTGCGCCGGCAGCGCCCAGATCGCGTTGATGAGCGCCGTGTAGTTGACGCTCGTGACGTTCCCGACCGCCGACTGATGCACCGCGACACCCGAGGAGGCGTGAGCGATACCGAGCGGCTTGCCGGAACCGTCGCCGGCAACGAACGCCGTCTCCTCGAGCACACCGATGCTCTCGCCGAGCTCCTGCGCCAGGTAGCCCTCGAGCCCGAACGCGGAGTCGGTCAGCAACTCCTCCGACACGATCACCGAACGAGCGGCCTTGTAGGCGCCGAGCGACACCTGCCCGAACGTCTCGTCCGAAGCGGTGTAGCCGACGTTCTCCCCCGTCCACGTCGCGACGCCGTGCGCCGAAACGGACGGCACCTGGATCGTCTCGCCCGAGTCCGTCACCATCGTCGATGCGAGCTGCTGGATCGGGCCGGTGAACCGGAGGATGTTGATGATCTCGTTCGCGAACGCGGTCGGCACGAGGTTCGCGCCGGCGCCAGCGGACGCCTTCGACAGGACGCGCTGCTCCTCGATGTCCAGCTCGGACTCGCGGCGGGCCGTCATGTAGTGGAACCACGCCGAGCGGAACTCCGGCGTGTCGTGCGGGCGCATCTGCCCGTTCTTCTCGCGCCACTCGCGCAGCGTCAGCGGCACCTCGTCGCCGGAGGCGCCCCGGAGCTCAATCGGAGTGTCAAGCGCCTGCTTGACCTCCTGCTCACGCCGGTACAGCTCCTCGGCGGTCTGGAACCGCTCGGTGAGCGAGCGGAACTCGCCCTCCATCTTGTCGTACTGCTCGCGCTCCTCGGCGGTCATCCCGCCACGCGTCTCCGCGTCGGTGAACAGCTTCTGCATGTCCGTGATGAGGACGTGCCGCTGCTCCTTGAGCGCGAGGATGTCGTCACGACGCATCGTCGAGACCTCCTCTTAGGCTTGTGAGCACGACGAACTGCATGCGCCGCTTCGCTGTCTCGAGACGATCCGCGTCCGAGACCCCAGGGGGCGCGTCCTCATTCACCGCCGCTTCCGACGCCGCACGTACTTCCTCGGTGTCGTCCCGCCTATCCGAAAGGTCGTGGCCCAGCTCCGCAAGCTGCGGATAGGCGCCCATGAGGAGCCGCTGCCACGCCTCGGGTGAGTCGGCGTACTGCAACGCCCGCGACCGGAACTGCGCTTCCGTAGTGGGGAACGCAGGATCCCAGGTGGTCGAGACGTCGAGCAGTCTTCGGAACCCGGTCAGGAGACGGTGTGGTTTGCCTCCGCGGGCCTGAATCTTCTGGTTGCCGCGACCGGCGACGAACCCGTAGCTCATGCCGGTGATGTCGCCGCTGTCCACAAGCGCCTTCACGCGCGAGCTCAGATCGGTCTTCACGAGCTTCGCACGGGCGCGCAACCCGCGGCTGTCCGCCTCGAGCCGCAACCGACCGGAGCGGGTCGTCGCGAGCAGCTGGTGCGGGTGGTGCTCGTGCAGGAACGGGACGTTGCGCCCTTCCTTCAGCACCGAATCGAACGCACCAGGCGCGATCTCCTCGCTGAAGTCGCCGAGGTCGGCGGGTGTTCCGTATACGGCGGCGTACCCGTCGAACAGGTAGACGTTGCCGCCGTCCTTCATCTCCACGTCGTCGAAGCGCGCCGAACGCTGGTTCGGAACGTCCGCGAGCGCCTCGAAAAACTCCTGTGGCTTCACGCCCCCGCTTATCGGCTAGGCGTAGAAGCACGCTCGGCAGCTACACGAGTTCTAGTTCCACAAGAAGTGCGGGGTCGCGGTCTCGGATGCGGTGGGTGGCGTACCCGCTGGCGTAGATACGGCCGCCGCCGCGAATCACGGCCCGGCCACGCGCGTGCTTCGTTCGCGGACGTAGCTGTGTGGGAGGCCGCCGGATCCGGCCGATGACACCGCCACCAGGGGGTGGGGTGGGCGGTTCGGTTTCCTGCTTCGCACCGGTTGCGAGGATGTCGCCGCCGCCCGAGACGGTTGCGGTTCCGCTTGCTGCTGGCGGCTGCGCACCGTCCTTCGCCCCGTGCGCGGTGATGTCGCCGCCGCCGGAGACATCTGTTGTGCCAGAGACAGCCTTCGCGCCTCCCGCGACGATGTTTCCGCCGCCAGCGACAACACCGGCGCGTTGCGCGTTCTCGCGCCCGGTCGTCGTGATCTCACCACCGCCGGCGACTGCAGCGGCGATTCGTGCGCCCTTACGGCCAGTCGCGCTGATATCGCCGCCGCCCGGAAGTTGCGCGACAACACGCGCTCCCTCACGTCCTGTTGCGGTGACATCACCGCCGCCAGCGACACCAGCGATACCGCCCGTTGCTTTCCTTCCGGTGGCGGTGACGTTGCCTCCGCCGCTGACGGTTGCGATGACGAGGGCGCCTTCGCGGCCTGTCGCTGCGATGTTCCCTCCGCCAGCAACGATGGCCGAACCCACCGCGTTCTTTCGCGTCGCGAGGGTTACATCGCCGCCTCCCGCAACCACCGCGGTGCCGCTGAGGGCCGGGCCGCCCGCCACGGTGGCGGTGACTTCCGGCATCCACTTCTGCGTCGACGACGCTGGGAGTCCGGTATCGCCTGGTGCGCGACGGGCGGCACCGAACGCTAGGTCTTCGGTATAGACACCTCCGCCGAACCTACGCCCGGGGTCTGGGCGGAGAAGCGGCATGGGTTAGCCCCAAGCTACGTCGAGCTCGCCGGACACACCCTGCGTCATTGCTGTTGCGGAGTGGGCGTATCCGAGGAAGCTGATGCAGGCACCGTCGTACACCCGCGGCAGCCCCGCGAGCATCATCACCAGCTCCCGTTCCGTGGGTGCGTTCGCGCCGGCGAGAGGGATCGTGTAGAGCGGGCGGCACAGCACCAGAGCGGACGTTTGCGTGATGCCGGCCGAGAACTGGATCGACGTGACCGACCGCATCCCCATGTCGCCAGCAGCGAGCGGCAGGAACGGGCCCAATCCGGCAACCGCGAACTGGAAGCGGGCTCCCAGCGTCGTCGAAGGAGCTGTCGAGAGCGGGTTCGGGCCGACAGTCGGCGTGGTCGGCATGGCGCCAGCGTTACCGTCCTGGTCGGTGTAGTTCAGCGCCGACAAGTTCCCCGTTGTGGTGGCGTTACCGCTCGAGTTCACGATGAACGCGAGCAACCCCGGCTCCCCTGCGGACACATACCGATCAGGTCCGGTGGTATTCGTCAGCGCCTGCAGCGTCGTCGGATGCGGGTTCGGGATCGGGTAGTAACCCACCCGGTCGATCACCATCAGCCTGTCCATCGTGGCAGCAGCCTGATGCGCAAGCGCCCGAATCACATGCTTCGTGTCTGTCGACTTGTTGCCGCCATGGTAGAGCGCACCCGCCGTCGTGTCTGTGGTACGAGTGAACGTGTAGTTGGTACCGGTGTAGACACCCGCTCCCGGCGTCCCGCCGACCGGCCACATGTCGTACCAGACACCCGCCACCGGAGCGGAGGTGAACGTCTTGCTCCACGGCAACGTCAACCGCTTACCAGCACTGATCTCCGCGATGAGATCGTCGTAGCTGGCGAACCCAGGCATTACGAGTTCAGGTGCGCGTCAACGTCCGTGAGCGTGTACGTGCCCTGGGCCGCGAACGCCTCATCCGTCACATCGCTGTAGCCGAGGAAGTTCCCGCCCGACACCGCATCCCAGAACCCAGCGAACGCCACCGTCGCACCAGCAGGCACATCGAACACCGGCGCGTTCGAGTCATCCAGCGAACCACCCGATGCGGCGTTCCAGTTGATCGCCTTCCGAGCGTAGGCGGGGCTCCCGCCGCTGATCTCGTTCGCCCCAGTGTCGCCAGGGTTCGCGTTGTGCAGGCTCGCGTACGTCTGCGTCACCGTGAAGCTGACGTTCCGCCAGGTATTCAGCCAAGCGTTTTTCTGGTACGAGCTGTACGGCATCAGTCGCTCTCCTCGATCTCAGACTCGACACTCCCGGTGATCTCGCCGGTCTCCGGGTCACGCACGATCTCCCGCCTCACCCGGCCGGAGCCACGCACCTCCACATTCACGTTCGGCGGCTCCACGTACACCGTCGGAGACTTCGCCGCCTGAACCGTGATCGGAGCCTCCACCGTGACCTGGGCAGGCTCAACGTTCACCGCAGGGGTCGACACATGCACCTCCGCCGGCGGCGGCGCCTCAACCGTCACGCTCGGTGCCTGCGCAGCCTCCACCGTGAACTGCGGCTCCACCCGAACCTCCGGTGTCGTCACATGCACATCCGGCGTGTTGACAGTCACCTGCGCCGGCTCGACAGTGACGTGCGGCGGCTGCACATCGACATGGACGTCAGGACGGATCGCCTCCATCAGCGACCGCAACTCCTCGAACCGCGACCGCCGCTCCTCAAGCAGCTCCCGTGACCGCACCTCATCGTTCACCGGAGCCGGCGGCTGCGGCGGCCCAAGCACCGCCTGCGACGCCTTCTCGCTCGAGGTGGTATCGCCACCCAGAATCGGCGGGCGATCCTCAAGCGCGCGAATCTCGTTCGGCAGGATCGCGTCGACCTCGTAGAGCAGCCGGTAGAACTCGCCGCGAGCCTTCGCGTCAGCCCGCATCAGCCCCTCCATCACGAACTGCGGCCGCCACGACGGGAACGGGAAGATGCTCCGGTCGTTCGCCAGCGCCTCCTCGATCCGGACCGTCCACGGCATGATCCCGTGCGTCACAAGCTGGATCGCCTCCGACTCCCGGGTGCCGTACGTCAGCGAGTCGCCGGTGGAGCCGCCGATGTAGGAGGGCGGGATGTTCAGGATCGTCGCGATCGTCGTCGCGGTGAGCCGCTGAGACTCCACGAACTGCATGTCCCGCAGCGACGTCTGCACCCGCTCAAGCTCCATCCCCTCCTCAAGCACCGGCGTCCCATGCGACTTCCGGGAACCGCCGAACACGCTTGAGAACGAGTCCCGAAGGTTCTTCAGGCCGCCCTCACCGAGCTTCCCCGGATGACGAAGCACAAGCGACAACACCGCGCCGCGCTTGTAGAACGACCCCTCAAACTGGTCGCGCGCGATCGCGGCGCCGAGCGCGTCACGGCACATCAGCACCGCCGAACGGCCCTTCAGCCCGTCCAGCGACCACGCGGGGATGTGCAGCACCTCCTCATCGGTGTAGACACGCTGCTCGCTCGACGTCCGCAGCACGAACCGCTTCCGCCGCGACTGCGGCTCCCACTCCACCGTGATCTGGTTCGGGTCGAGGATCCACAACTCGTCGACGAGCACCCCATCCGACCGGGTCTTCAGCAGGAACGCGTCGCCGTACAGCAGCAGATGCGCGGTCACCGTCTCCCAGAACCGCCCGGCGGGCGTCAGGGAGTTCGGCATGTCGTGCAGCATCCGCCACGCCCGATGCTCCCGCGCCGGCACCTTCTCGCCGTTCACGTCCCGGTACACCTTCAGCGGCGACATCCCGACCGCACCGGAGATCAGCCGCACCCCGGCGTTGAACGGTGCCACCCCGAGCGCCTTGTCGACCGTGATCCGCTCCCCGCTCGCCGTCATCGGGCCGCCAAGTGCGTCCAGCAGCCAGTCCTGCGGGAACGCAAGCCCGCTCCGGTACTCGGCGCCACCAGCAAGCCGCGCCAGCAGACTCACAGCGTCCTCCCGTACCGGACAGCCACCATCACCATCGCCGCGCCGGCCACCATCCAGCCCGCCGGCTCATACGCCTGCCACGCGCCGAACGCGAACAGCAGCACTCCGGCAGCGAGCGTCGCTGTCATCAGAGCCTCCACGGCTCCGCTAATCGGCTACAGGACGAGCAAGCCCCGTTCCTCATACACCGACGGGCCCGCATCGCCCACCACAGCCGCCACACCGACCGTTGCCGCCACCAACGGCGAGATGTCCACCCGCGAAGACTTCCGCGACCACGCCCACGCATCGCCAAGCGGACGGGTCACAGCCCCCTTCACGGCCGACAGCAGCTCCGGCGTCCCCAGATGCCGCAGCCCCTTCTGCTCAACGAGATCGAACAGCAACCCGCACGCCGCCGCATAGTCGCTGGTCGACACCTCCTCCACATCGACCTGCGCCTCCTCCAACTTCGGCAGCAGCGACTCCGCCGGCCCCTTCGCGAACCTCACCGACGTCACCTCATGCGCCGCAACGAGCTCCGCCAGTCGGCCCGCAACCCACCCGGTCCCGCGCCGATGATCGACCACCTCAACATGCGGCAACCCGTCCGGTCGTTTTCCTGAAGCGACGATCGCAGCCCGCGAACGATCCGGAGTCACGTCGAAAGACAGCACCACCGGATCGAGCAGCACCGAATCCTCGTCCTCCAACTCCATCCACGCCTCCACACCGATCACCGACACCGACTGGCGCCCCGTCGGAGGCCAATCACCGATCCCCAGCCGCTCCACCGCGAACGTCCGGGCGTCCATCGACCGTCGCTCGTTCGCCACATGCTCCCTGTCGATCCTGATCCCCAACGCCGGATTCGCCTGCGCCCACAACCGCTCGTCGTCGAGCAACTCGTCGTCGACAAGATCCGGTGTCAGCTCCTTCCGCTCCGCGTCGAACACGCCCGCCGAGAACTCGAAGTACGCCAGCGACGGATCACGGCCACGCACGCCCCGCTCACGGATCCGTGCGAACACAACACCCTCCTCATGCACCTCCTGGTCAACCGCCGACCCGGCATACACCACCTGCGGGTTCGGCATCGCCGACAACGTCGGCAGCAGCGCCCCAATCGCCTTCTCCGGCAGGATCATCGCCTCATCCAGCACCAGCTTGTCGCACGAAAACCCGCGGCCACCACCCTTCGTCCGTGTCCGAAACCGGATCCGCTGCCCCGTCAGCAACGTGATCCCCTCCTCGCCATGCGACCGGACAACCCGCTTCACCCGACGGCGCAGATCATCACGCCCGTCGATCAACAACTCAAGCCGCGAAAACGCCTCCAACGACGTCGGAAACTCATGCGCCGAATGGATCACCAGACGCTCCCCGAGCTCGAACAGCCAGAACAACTCCAGCGCCTCCAGAACCGAGCCCTTCCCGTTCTGGCGAGGCACGTTCAATCCCACCTCAAACGCCGCCCACTTCCCATCCTCCCGCACCCCCAACGCCCGCTCCAACACGAACACCTGCCACGGATCCAACTCGAGCCCCGCCGACGCCGCCAACTCCACCGCCTCACGCCCACGCGACACCACCGCCGGCGGCGCACACCACACACGCGGCTCTACC
>Ga0247718_1000149_pt1 | contig 16765 bp, 16 predicted proteins | sample 21E_DmetaG_FD_189045 | JGI IMG/M metagenome (GOLD analysis project Ga0247718, IMG submission 189045) | Soil microbial communities from hillslope of Landscape Evolution Observatory, University of Arizona, Oracle, AZ, United States - 2-1-E_D | ecosystem: Engineered > Artificial ecosystem >...
AGGGGAAAGTGCGCGGGGTGGGGCGGGAGAGGAGTTGCTTGCCGGAGGGTGAGAGGTTGGCATATTGTGCGTTCGAGGCGACCGCCCGCAACGACGCCGGCCTCCATGACTCATCGCACGATCCTGCCCATTCGTAACGGCGGGTCCCAACCCCTCCGTGTCGCCGTCGAGCCCTGGGCGAACGAGTATCTCCTGCCGCCAGGGGAGCGGCTCGAGGTCATCGCGACAGCCCCCGAGAGCATGCCTACGTTCGAGATCGAGTGGACAGAGCATGTCATGGTGGTATACGTCGAGGGTACTGGCGCCCTCTACGGCATCCGGAAGGATGGAGTCGACATCAATTGATCAGGCGCGGAGAGTCGCAAAGTACAACGGACAACAACGCTTGTCGTTACCCATCCGAGCCCGCATGAGCATCTCCGCGAAGATCTTTCTCGCGCTCGTCGTCTCGCTCTCCGCGTGTGCCCCGGCCCCCCGTCCGTCGTCGGCGGGGGGAGACGGCGCCCGCGCCCCGGAGCTGTACCTGGACCACGTACCCATCGCGGTGCACTCGCTGGACGCCGCTACGCAGACGTACGGTGAACGGCTCGGCTTCCGCATCAAGCCCGGGCGCCCGCACGCGAACGGGATCCGGAACGCCTTCGCCAAGTTCCCGGACGGCAGCTACCTGGAGCTGATCACCGCGCGGGAGGCCACGGACGACCTCTCCCGAGGGTACACCGAGTTCCTGGAGCGCCAGGAGGGCGGGCGCTTCCTGGCACTCCGCGCCGATTCGCTCCCCGCCGTCGCGGCCCGGTTCGAGGCGCACGGGCACGCGAGCACACTGAACCGGTACGGGCCGGCCTTCTCCATCCTCAGCCTCGCCGATTTCGCGCTGAAGCACGTGTTCCTGATCGAGTACCCGGAGCCGGTCCGGGACAGCGCCCGGCTGCTCCAGCACCCGAACACCGCGCTCGGGCTGGAGACCGTGTGGATGCCCCGGCGCCGGTTCGAGGCGCTGGCGCGCGTTCCGTCGGTGTTCCGGGTGTCCGCGGACGGCTCCGCGATTTCCCTGGCGCGGGGAGTGATCGCCCTCTCGGACGAGACCACGGGCGGGAGCGTCGCCGGGGTGACGGTCCGGGTGCGGAGCATCGACGCCGCGCGGGAGGCGGTCCGCCGCGGGACCGGCGAGGAGCTGCCGATCCGCGAGGACGCCCGCGGACGGAGCATCCGGGTGTCGGCGAGGCTGGCCCATGGCGTCTGGATCGAGTTCGTGGAGCGCCCCGGGTGAGGAACCTGGACGACGTCTTCCGGGGGCTCGCGCGCTCCTCCTTCCGCAGTCGCTTCCGCCTGGGGCCGCGCGAGCGGGAGTACCTGCGCACCCGCGGGATGGACGCGGTGCTGGACCACGCCCGGGACTTCGTCGGCAAGAGGCTCGCGCCCGCCCACCCGCCGAACGACGGCAAGCAGACGCCCTACCGCGGGCACCCCGTCTTCGTCGCGCAGCACGCCACCGGCACCTGCTGCCGTGGCTGCCTGGAGAAGTGGCACGGGATCGCGAAGGGACGGGAGCTCACACCCGACGAGCAGGCGCACGCCGTCGCGGCGCTGGAGCGCTGGTTGCGCGTGCAGGGCCCCGGGTGACTCCACGCCGTGCGCCGTGGAGCCGGGCCTCCACACGCTTTGTTATAGACATTGACGCCGGACCGAAGTATAGTACCAGACGCACCGTGTGTATTGCGCGGGAGTGGATATCCCAGCTCCCGGCATGAGGGGAGGCCGGGGCACGTCTCCGGCCACGGCTGGCTCAGCCGCCGCCGTGCGGCGCACGCGGCATACCGCCTGAACTGCTGCTCCGCGGGTTCCTCGCCCCGTGGGCCGTTCACTGCCCGGACTGTTCTCCTGCAGTCGTAGATTTTCCGAGTGTTACGTAGAAATCATCCATACCGCGGCGACGTATGAGCCTGAGCACAGCGACAGCCTCGTCCCACGCAGCCCTGCCGAGCACCGGCAGGGCCGCGTGGCGAGGATTCTTGCCGGATGACGTGGCGCAATTCGCCGAGAGGGCGGCCCGCTACGCCGAGCCGGTCCTCCTCCTCGGGGAGACCGGCTCGGGGAAGACGCACCTGGCGACCATGATCCACGAGCTGAGCGCCCGTTGTACGGGACCGTGCATCCGCGTGAACTGCGGCGCCATCCCGGAGAGCCTGTTCGAGCGCGAGATGTTCGGACACGTGCGGGGCGCCTTCACCGATGCGCGCGAGGCCCGGGAGGGCCTCTTCGAGGCCGCCGACGGCGGGACGTTGTTCCTCGACGAAGTGGGAGAGATCCCGCTGCCGATGCAGAGCAAGCTCCTGGCGGCCCTGGAGGAGAACCGCATCCGCCGGCTGGGCGCCACCCGTGACATCCACGTGGACGTCCGCGTGGTGGCGGCCACGAACGCCGACCTCACCGAGATGGTGCGGCGCAAGGCTTTCCGGGAGGACCTGTTCCACCGGCTGGCCGTGCTCAGGTTCAAGATCCCTCCGTTGCGCGAGCGGCAGCGGGACCTCCCCGTGTTCATCGAGCACCTGCTGGACCGGAGAGTTTGCGCGGGGGCGATGCCGGCGGTCAGCAAGGAGGCCCTGCGGACCCTGCGTTCCTATTCCTGGCCCGGGAACATCCGGGAGCTCGACAACGCTCTCCGGTATGCGCTGGCTTTCATGGAGGGAAGTGTGATCGAGCCTCATCACCTCCCGGAGGAGGTACGTGGAGAGGGGACCTTACCGCTGGCGGGCTCGGATGACGCCCGCAGGAGGGTTGCCTCCCGCTACACGGCTCCGCCGGATTCCAACCTGGAGCGAGCCATGATCCTCGAGGCTCTGCGGATCACCTCGGGGAACCGGACGCAGGCAGCACAGCGCCTCGGGATGTCCCGCTCCGCGCTTTGGATCAAGCTGCAGCGGTACAGGAGCGAGATGGAGCTGGACCCCGTCTGAGAACGGCTCCAGAGGTGCCTTTCTCCTCCTCGAATACATTACCCTGAGGCAGTCCACCGAAGGTCCCGGGCTCGACACCCACACAGGTGCCGAGCCTCTTCGCGCGTCGGCGATCCCACTCCCACGTGAGGTGAGGAGCCGGGGAAGACCGAGGCGGAGCAGGGGAGCGGCATCTGTGTAGACGCCGTCTAAACGGTGTCTATAGGGCGTCCTCCTGGTGTAGCGCCAAGGGCGACATATTGTATAAATCGCTGCCGTATTTAGCCTTGCGGTTGCGCTTTTCCTCCACTTTGAATGGTATCCCCCTTGCCTTCTTCGGGAGCGTCCCTGCTCCCGGTCGCACAAGCAACCTTTCACGCGGAACGGATATGGGAACGAGATTCCGATTCGGTGCGAACACCATTCTCATGTTCACCGCCATCGCCGGCCTTTGGGGAGTCGTGGAGACCCGCGGGGCGGAATGGGCGCGGCAGCTCCGCCTGCTCGGGGTCCGGGAGCTGGCCGACGTCCGCGCTACCGGGCTGGACGGCCGCAGGGCCAGCCTCGCGGCCGACGGGACGGAGACGCTCTACCTGGTCTTCAGCCCCAAGTGCCCGATCTCGGCGAAAGTGGCGCCGGCATGGAAGGCGATGCTCGACGAGCCGCAGATGCGCGGCCGCCGGGTGGTGGGGCTCGCCTGGAGCGACGACCGGCCCGTGGAGATCCATACGTTCCTGAAGACGAACCATCTTGACGTGCCGGTCTATCAGGTCCCCCCCGACGAGCTGGAAGCCGCTACCGGTATCCGGATGTCTCCCGCGGTCCTGGTGACGGACCGGTCGGGGAGGGCGGCCTTCGTCGGGCAGGGGAGGAGAAAGTCCACGGAGGAGGGCCGCGACAGCGTGCTCCATGCGCTGGGGCGGGGCGGTCTTTCCATGCATCGTTGACGGAGAGTCACATCCACACCGGAGGAACGGGTACATGCGAGCACAAGCGATCCTGCGACTCGTCCTTGCCTGCGGGGCTCTGGCGGCGTGCGAGCGGGCTGAGACGGGAGGTGTTGGAGATGCCGAACTCTCCTCGGCGGCGCTCTTCAGCTACCAGTGGACTCTCGGCAGCATGCGCTCAGCGGCGGACACGACGCTCCTGATGCCGTCGGACCTGGAGGTGGGGGACTCGCTGATCGTCGTCGCCGATCGGGCGGCGCCCGACGTGCGGATGGTGGGCGCCGACGGAGAGCTCCGCAAGGTATTCGGCCGCCGGGGCAGCGGCCCGGGTGAGTTCCAGGATATCCGTGGCATCGCTCTCTCGCCGAAAGGCGAGGTCGCGGTGTCGGACTCACGGAACCGGCGCGTCAGCATCTTCGGCCGTGACGGCGCTCTGCAGGTGGAGATCCCGCTTACGGGAGGGCGGCTGGGCTCGGTTGCGTTCGATTTCCTCGGGAGGCTGCACGTGGACCGGCGTGGCCCCATCGACGGGAGCATCGGTGCGGGCGGCCCCACGGTGGCCGTGTACTCCACGCGGGGGGAGCTCCTCTTCTCCTACGGCAGCTACGAGCCCAACGTCGACCCCTTCGGAGACGCCTTCCTCAACCAGGCGCAGCACGCACCGGTAGAGGGAGGCGGGGTGTGGCTGCTGTATCCCTATAAGGGCGTTCTCGAGCTGCGTGACGCCGAGGGCGTGACAAAGCGGCGCATCACCCTGCCGCCGCCCAAGGGCCGGCCCGTAGATGGACCCTTTGTGGAGCCGGTGGGGGGGAAACCCGGGAGCATGATGGTGGTGCGCATGCCCGTGGCCGACGACCTCGCGGTGGACGAGCACGGTAACGTGTACGTGGCGGTCCTGCAGACCCCGGAGGGAAAGCGGATGTACACCGAGATCCTGGTCTACGACCGCCACGGGAAGCTGCTGGGATCGCAGATGCTGAACCGGCCCACTCGCAAGATCGCGGTGAGCGGGAGCCAGCTGTACGCCTTGAGAGAATCACAGACCACCCTGCCCGGGATCGACGTGTACGAGATCCTCGGCCCGTCCACGGAGAGCTAGGGGCGGGTTAAGCGGAGTCCCTGACACCCATTCGACCGAAAGTCCAACGGGAGGTAGCCATGAGGAAGATGGAAGGCCGGAGGAGGATGCTGGCGCTGGTGGCGCTGAACGCGCTGGTGTACGGTACCCTGGCCGGCACCACCCCGCTGCGCGCCGATTCCGACGAGAGTGGAGAAATCAACTGGATCCAGGAGTGCGCCTGCGTCCGGGTGGATCCGCAGACCGGCAAGTGCGCCGACTGGGAGCCCAGCGGCTGCCCGTGGGCGAAGATCCAGTCGTGCGGGGCCGGGTGCCCCTGAGCTGAAGTTCCGAACGCGCGGGGCCGATGTCCCGCGCGCCTGGAGAAACGCCGCCGCGATCATGTAGGAAGGGGCGCTGCTCACGCCGAAGCCTGGTCGGTGATGGACGTCGGATACGATGGATGCGTTGTGGTTCCCTGACAACCTCTTTCGCGAGGAGCGATCATGAACATCCGGAAGATCCGCAAGAGCTCTCTGGCGCTGGTGGTGCTGAATGCGCTGGTGTACGGCACGCTGGCCGGCACCACCCCGCTGCGCGCCGACGACGAGAGTGAGGATAGCATGTACATCCAGGAGTGCGCCTGCGTCCGGGTGGACCCGAAGACCGGCACGTGCGCCGACTGGGAGCCCAGCGGTTGCCCGCGGGCGAGGGTCCAGTCGTGCGGGACTGGCTGCCCCTGAAGTAGGCCGAGCGTCGCGGGCCGAGCACCACCGGGGAGTGGTACTGCCCATGGGAGGGGCTCCGGCCCGCGGAGCGGCTGGTGCAAGACGACGTCCTGAGTGGCGCCCGCCCCGCGCAGCAGGGGAGCGATGCTGCCCAGCAGCCGGGAGGGCGAGGTGAGTGGTGTACGCGGCGGTGGAAGTGGTTTGCACGCTACGAGAACCCCTTGTTCAGGAACGATGGCCATGAGCATCCCGAAGATCCGCAGGAGCTCTCTGGCGCTGGTGGTGCTGAATGCGCTGGTGTACGGCACGCTGGCCGGCACCACCCCGCTACGCGCCGAAACCGAGGATGGTGACCTATTCCGGTACATCCAGGAGTGCGCTTGCGTCCGGGTGGATCCGCAGACCGGCAAGTGTGCCGACTGGGAGCCCAGCGGCTGCCCGTGGGCGAAGATCCAGTCGTGCGGGGCCGGGTGCCCCTGAGTTGAGGCAGGCCCGGAATGGGTGTCCTCCTGCCCTCAACCGTTACGGTGGACCGGGCCACGGGCGCTGATGCGCCCTTGGCCGTGGTACGCCGGAGCGCTCCGCTCCCCGTGCACCTGCTCGGCGCAGGCCTGCTGCTCTGCGCGCTGGTGCTGATGCCGGGCTCACTCGGCGGAGCGGAGCAGTTCGCCCTGCCCAAGGAGCTGGTGCTCAGCCTGAGCGCCTTCGCGGCGCTGGTCGTGTGCCTGCAGACCTACCGGCCTGTTGCGCTCGACGCTGCCGACCTCTCCCTTGCGCTCTTCGTCGGCATCTCGCTGGCCTCAGCCATGGTGGCCGCGGAGAACGGGTGGCTGGCAGCGCGCGCGCTCGGCCTGACGGCGGGCGGCGCTGCGGTCTTCTGGGCGGCCCGCAGCGCGGCGCGTGAGGGGGGGAGCGGGGCAGGCGTCGCGTGGGTGGCGGTGATCCTCCCCGCGGCCGCGGTGGGAGGGCTGCTGGAGGCCTACGGAGCCACCTACGGGCTCTCCGTGGCGGGCCGGGGTCCCGGAGGGACGCTGGGCAACCGTAACATCCTCGCTCACCTGCTGGCGCTCGGGCTCCCCGCCTATCTCCTGTGCGTGGCCCGGGCGCGCGAGCGCCGCGCCTTCGCCCTGCTCCTCCTCGGCCTGGTGCCCGTCACCACCGCCCTGACGCTCACTCGCTGCCGGGCCGCCTGGCTTGCCGCGGGTGTCATGCTGGCGGTGTTCGCGGCGACGCGCTGGGCGGTGGCCCGCAGCGGCGCGGGCGAGCCCATGGAGCGCGGGAGAGCGGCGCTGCTCGCGCTGGGGGTCATCGTGGGGATCTCCCTGGCCGTGGTGCTCCCGAATCGCCTGGATTGGGTCTCCCGGTCCCCCTACCTGGACACGGTGCGCCAGGTGGTCGACCACCGGACAGGGTCGGGGCGCGCCCGTCTTGTCCAGTACGGCAACACGCTGCAGATGGTCCGCGCCAACCCGCTCCTGGGAGTGGGGCCGGGGAACTGGGCGGTCCAGTACCCCCGGTACGCGCCCGTGGACTCTCCGGTCGGCACGGAGCCGCCCGGGCCCGTGAACCGGCTGCCGAGCAGCGACTGGGTCGGGATTGCGGCGGAGAGCGGCCTTCCGGCACTCCTGGTGCTGATGCTCGGAGGGTTGCTCCTAGGGCGCGCCGCGTGGCGCCGGTGCATGGAGGGAGAGTTCGACGCGGGGGCGGCCCTGCTCTGTACCCTCGTCGCCGTGGCAGTCCTGGGGAGCGTGGACAATGTGCTCGCCCGGCCGGCGCCCGCCTTCATGGCCTGGCTCGCCCTCGGAGTGCTGGCGCCCGCAGCAGTGCCGGGAACCCGGCCGTGGAGGCTCGTGGCGTCACGGTTGGCGGCCGGGATCGCCGTGGGACTGCTGGGGGTGGCGCTCGCGGTCCCGGCGGTTGGCCGGCTGTACGCGCGGCACCTCTACGAGACGGCTGGCTATGATGTCGAGCGGATGGAGAGGGCCGCACGGGTGAACCCGGGGGACTACGAGGCTCGCCTCCATCTCGCGTTCCAGTGGACGCAGATGAGGGAGTGCGATCGGGCGCGCCCGCATGTGGAGGCGGCCCGGCGGCTGTATCCCCACAACCTAGAGGCGCAGCGGCTCCTCCTCGCCTGCCGGCTCTCGGAGCCGTCGGCGCACGAAGGGCGGAGCCCATGAGCGGGCAGACGGCCCCCGGTGTCGCTGTCCGGATGCTCTCCCGGGTATTCCTCGTGCTGGTGGTGCTGTCCTCGACGGCCTGCTCCGACGTGGGAATTTCCGGCGAGGGGGCGGGTGGGCCCGCCTTCCTCGAGCGGGGGAGCGAGGCGCCCCCTTTCGACCTTCCGGTGCTCACCCTGCAGCGGGGCACGGGAAGGCCCCACGTGTCCCCTGTGGAGCGAGTGCGCCTGAGCGACCTCCAGGGGCAGGTCGTGCTCCTGCACTTCTGGGCTACATGGTGCGGCCCCTGCGTGGCCGAGCACCCCGAGATGGTTAGGCTCGCGGCACGGTACCGGTCCCGTGGTGTGGCGGTCCTCGGCGTTCTCCACCGGGACAGCCCCACCGACGTCGCCGCGTGGCTCGCGGAGAACGGAGGGCTGGAGTTCCCCATCCTGGTAGACCCGGCGGGTCGGGTCGGCACCGCGTATCGCCTGCGGGGTGTCCCGCAGACCGTGCTCATCGACCGGAGCGGACGCCTGGTCGAGAGCTTCTTCGGCCGGTTCGCACCCGTCGAGGAGGTGGTCGACTCGCTCCTCTCCGCGAGGGGGGAAGCCGGGCCGTGAGTCTGCGCCCCCGGCTCTTTCGCCAGGCGGCCGCATGGACGCTGGGGACCGCCGCTCTCGTGGGCGGTCCGGTGGCCGCCGTGGAGTACGCGGTGCCGGAGGTGGAGCCGCTCGCGCACACCCCGCCGGAGCAGACGAGCTACATGCGGCTGCGTGTGCTGGAAACAGGGACCCCCGCCCGGGCGGCCCGAGTGCAGTGGACGGAGCTGGGGCGCATTTCTCCTCACCTCGTCTGCGCCATGGTGAAGGCGGAGGATCGCGGGTTCTTCCACCACCAAGGGTTCGAATGGGAGCAGACGAGGAACGCCTTTCGGAAGCTACTCCTGCGGCAGCCGACCGGCGGAGGGAGCACGATCACGCAGCAGACCGCGCGCAACCTGTTCCTGGCTCCCGAGCGATCGCTCCTCCGCAAGACCCGGGAGGCGCTCGTCGCGCGGGAACTGGAGCGCCGCCTCACCAAGCGGCGGATCCTGGAGATCTACCTCAACGTGGTGGAGTGGGGGGACGGCGTGTGGGGCGTGGCCGCCGCGTCTGGTCACTACTTTGGCAAGGCACCGGCCGACCTCGACCCGTTCGAGGCCACCTTCCTCGCCAGCCTCACGGCTGCTCCACGGCGGCAGCTGGCGGGGGAGTACCGGGTCCGCGCCGAGCGGGTCCAGAGCCGGGTGCTGGGGCAGATGTACAGGTCCGGGCTGATCGGCGACGCGGAGTGGCGTGAGGCACGGGCGCGCTCCATCGTCGTCCACGACCTCCTGGCGGCCCGCGTGCCCCTGCTGGATGCACTACGGAGGGACGGCTGGGGAAGGGCTTCCGCGCTCACCCCCCCGGCGCGCTTCCACGCGGAGGTGCTCCCCGCCTCCCGGACCTTAGAGGAGGCGTGCGGCTTTGCGCGGGAGATGGAGGAGGAGCGCCTCTCCAGGCAGCTCGCTGTCCCGGCGGCCGCCGGGACGGGGCTCCGGTGAGCACTCCCCGGCCACTCGTCCTGGCGTGCGTCGCCGGGGCCGGCTTGCTCGTCCTCGGGGGAATGGTGCTCGGAGCGGGCGCCGGCGGGGATCTGCCCTTCCCCAGCGAGGCGGGTATCTCGGCTGCCCGGGAGGCGCTCCTCAGGGGGAACCCGGTTCCCCTGGGCGTCTCGCGAGATGGAAGGCTGCTGCTGCTGAAAACCATTGGCGACCGGGACTTCAGCCTCATCGTGGTGGACCGCACCACGGGACGGGAGGTGGTCCGGAGCGTGGAGCGGAGCTCCCAGGTGGCCGCGGTGCTACGGCCGGACGGGCGGGCGCTGGCCTTCCTGAGCGACCCGGACGGGGACCAGAGCTTCCTCCCCTCTATCCTCGACTTCGAATCGGGCGGCACCCGGAGGCTGGACCTCCCTCCCACCAGCACGGCGACCATTCTGCAATGGTCTCCGGACGGGAAGTACCTGGCATACGTGGCGACGAGCAGGGGATCTAGGGAGCGGGCGCTGGTGGCGGCAGCGGTGGACATCTCCGCCCCGCGTGCCCTCGTGCTGGTCCACAACCTGGCGCCCCGCGGCGGGATTGCCTGGTCCCCCGACGGCCGGAGCCTGGCGGCGGTGCGGGAGGAAGATCCCGGAGCCGTCGCCATCCTCCCGCTCTCGGGAGAGGCACGCGTGCTCCCGGTAGAGTCCCGGGGGCGCGTCCAGGACCTCGTCTGGGCGCCGCACGGCCGCTCGATCCTGGCATCGGTGCGCGGCCCGCGGGACGAATACTTCCGGCTCGTGGAGCTGTTCCCCGGGACGGGGCAGGTACGCGAGGTCGCACGGGGGCCGGGAGACGTGTTCGGGATGAGCTATCTCCCCGACGGAATCGGAGTGGCGTACCACCTCAACGTGGACAGCGAGGCCGTCCCTTACGTCTGCGAGAGGGCTGCCGCGCGCTGCCGGGCCGTCGGCGCAGAGGGGGGGAGCAGCATCGTTGCGGGCTTCACGCCGGAGGGAGACACCGCCCTCATCTTCCACCGGGGGCGTACCCGTCCCCCCGCGGTGCTCGCGGTGGAGCTGCGCGGGGGGCGCGTAGCGCGTGTCTTCGATTCGTTCGCGGAGCCGGCGGACAGCATGCTGGCGGCCGAGAGGGTGGACCTCCGCTCACGCGACGGACTGCGGATTCCCGCCTACCTCTGGAGGGCTCCGCGCACTCCGGGCCGCCCGCCCGCGGCCGTCATCCGCGTGCACGGCGGCCCCGCGGTCCAGGCGGACCGTGGATGGGACCGCACCATCCGCTACCTGGTGAACGCCGGCTACGATGTGATCCAGCTCAACTACCGCGGCTCCACCGGCTACGGAGCCTCGTTCGAGCTTGCCCCGGGCGAGGAGTGCGCCCGGGTGAACGACATCCTGGCGGCGTGGGGCTTCGCGCGGGACTCGCTGGGCGTCCCGGCCCGGCGCATCGTGCTGTTCGGACACAGCTACGGGGCCCTGCTGGCCATGAAGGCGGGGGTGCGGCTTCCCCCCGACGCGGGAGCGGTGGTGCTCGTCTCCCTGGGAGGAAGCTGGGAGTCGGGGCCCTGCGGCCGGCCCGCTCCCAGGCCCCATGGGGGGCCGCGCGTGCTCGCGTTCCACGGCACCAGCGACATCGGCCTCTCTCCCGGGGAGGCGCGCGAGGCCGTCACGCGCCACTTCGGAGCGGAGGTGTTCCGGCGCCCTGGAGCGTACTGGCGGGTCTTCCCGGAGGAGGGGCACACCTTCCGCCGCAATGGGACGTGGGCGGAGGTCTACGCCGCCATCGTGGAGGCCACGGAGAGAGGGTGAGCGCCACACGACCCATGCCGTGCACGAGATCTATCGCGAGGGCCCTCGCCCGGCTGGTCGGAATCGCTGCGGTAGGGGGGTGCTCCGGCGGCCCGCCCGAGCTGCCTCCGCTGCCGCTGGTGGAAGGTCCACTGCAGCCGCGCGTAGTCGCTCCCGCGCCGGGAGAGACGCTGCCCCCGTCCGGGGCGTACACGGTCTACGGTTCGGTAGGGAACGGGAGGGCGAGGCTCACCATCAACGGCGCCGCGGTTCCCGTGCTCCCCAACGGCGCCTTCCTCGCGCGGGTCCCCGTGCCCAATCCCACCGCTCCCCGGTTCGAGCTGGTGGCCGCTCTACGCGCCGACACCGCGCGCCTCCTCCTTCCGGTCAGGATCGGTTCCCCTGCGGCCGCGGGCATCCTTCCCAGGCGTGGTCCACGCCTGGGGGAGAAGAGCGCCCGGAGTTCAGTGGAGGAGGGGTGGGGAGTGCTCGTCGGCAGCGACGGAGCGGCGGATCTCCGCGACCCGGTGGTGGTCGGACGGCCGGAGCCGGATGGTCCTTTCACCTGGTTCCTCCTCCCCGGAACCCGCGTACGCGTGACGGGAGCGGAAGGTGACTTCACGCGCGTACGTCTGGACTCGCGGCTGCAGGTCTGGGTAAAGTCGCGCGACATACGCCCCTCCGGGCCCCCGGCGGATTCTGTGCGCCGCGCCGGGCAGCCCCGCGTGGTGGGTTCCAGCGACTGGGTGGACGTGGTGATCCCCGTGAGCGAGCGGCCGCCCTTCCAGGTGGAGGAGGTGGGAGACGGATTCGTACTCACGCTCTACGGCATGCGCCTGGACAGCGCGGACGCCGGACCGGCTGCCGCCGGCGACCCGCTGGTGCGCCGGATCGATGCGCGGCAGCTCGGCGGTGACCGGTCGCTCGTCCGGATCGTGAGTACGGAGCCCCCGTACGGCTACGCCGCCCTGTGGCAAGACGGTGCGCTCGTGCTGCGCATCCGCCGTCCTCCGCGGGGCCACCGCCTCGCGCTGCTGCGCGGCCTGGTGATCGCGGTGGATCCGGGCCACCCTCCCCACGGCTCCGTAGGACCCACCGGGCTGCGGGAGGCAGAGGTCACCCTGGCCGTTGCGCGGCACCTCAAGCGGCATCTGGAGTCGCGCGGGGCGCGGGTAGTGATGACACGGAGCGATTCCTCTCCCGTCGCACTGGAGGAGCGGCCGCTCATCGCCCGGCGCGCGGGTGCGCATGCGCTCGTATCGATCCACGTAGACGCCCGACCCGGCGAAGCCGATCCATACGCCGCTAGCGGAACGCGTACCTACTACTTCCATCCGCACTCTGCAGCGCTGGCGCGGACTGTACAGGCGGGGATGGTCCGGCGCCTGGGACTCGGCGACCAGGGGGTCGTCCGGCGGGAGCTGGCGATGGCCCGGCCCACCTGGATGCCGGCGATCCTCTGCGAGGGGGCCATGCTGATCCTCCCAGAGCACGAGGCCGCGCTCCGGACACCCGAGTACCAGGAGGCGTATGCGAGGGGAATCGTGGACGGGCTGGAGGAGTTCTTCCGCTCCGTCCGGTAGCCCGCGCCAGCTTTGCATCCCTTTTCCGACAAAGCGTTGCGGGGAGCGGAGTTTGGCACTAGCTTTCGGGTCGTCCCCTCCCGAGGCCGCACACAGAGGCCGTACGCGCATCCATGTTCCGCTCCCGCCGCATCCTCGGCATCCTGGCCGGCATCGTCGCCGTCCTGGCGCTCTCCACGGCCATCTATGCGCGCATCCGCACCACGGACGGCGGCAAAGTGGTCGAGACGGCGACCCGGCCCGCCGGTGATGTCTCCGGCACCTCCGCCTCCGGCACCTTCTCCACCGACGTGGCCATCCCCGTGGAGGGGAAGGAGGCCGTCCGCGGCACGCTGACCATCGCGGTGAGCGCGGCGGGGCAGGCCGAGGCGTGGAAGAAGACGGTGATCACCGCGCAGGTGGGCGGCCGTGTTACGGGACTCCCCGTACGCGAGAGCGACGCGCTGGGCGTCGGGCACCCCCTGGTCGCGGTGGACCCCGCGGAGTATGCGCTCGCCGTGCAGGAGGCGCAGGCCGGCCTCCGCGACGCCGAGGCCAAGTACCGCGAGTTCACCCTCTTCGACGACCGCATCACCGACGAGGCCACTCGGCGCGACCGTGAGCGCGTGGCGCGCTCCAAGAGCGGGCTGGAGGTGGCCGAGGTACGGCTCCGTCGGGCGCAGCTCGACCTGCAGCGCACTCGCCTCTCCGCTCCCTTCGCGGGGCGGGTCGCCGACCTCAAGGTGGTCCCTGGACAGTGGGTCCGCCCCGGCGACGAGCTGATGACCGTGGTGAACCTGGACCCTATCAAGGTGGAGGTGCAGGTGCTGGAGAGCGAGGTGGGGTACCTGGCCCCCGGACGGCAGGCGAAGGTCTCCTTCGCCGCCTTCCCCGCCGAGAGCTTCGCCGGGCGGGTGGAGACCATCAACCCGGTCGTGCAGAGCGAGACACGCACCGCGCGCGTCACCGTGCTCGTCCCCAACCCGCAGGGGAAGATCCTCCCGGGGATGTACGCGCGCGTCTCGCTGGACGCGCGCCGCTTCGACGACCGGGTGCTCGTCCCCCGCTCGGCTATCCTGGAACGTGATCGCCGCACCATGCTCTTCGTGCAGGAGGACGGGCTCGCCAAGTGGCGCTACGTCACCACCGGGCTCCAGAACGACTCGCTGGTGGAGATCGTGGCGAACCCCGAGACGGAGACGGTGGTCCCGGGAGAGGTGGTTCTCACCGACGGGCACTACACCCTGGTCCACGACGCCCGCATCAAGCTGGTGGACGACGTCAAGACGGCGGGGGGACGGCCCCGGTAGGCGCCTCTCCCCTTTTCCGCGCCCGCCATACCGGAGTTTCATGAAGCACGTCTTCGCATTCCTCGCATCCCTCGTCCTCACATTCCCCCTAACGGCGCAGCAGGCGCCGCAGCGCCTCTCGCTGGAGGAGGCCGTGCGCATCGCGGAGGAGTACAATCCCTCCCTCCGTGGAGCACACGCCGACCTGGGGGTGGCCGCCGCGCGCGAGCGGCAGACGCTGGGCGCCTTCCTCCCCCACGTCAGCACCTCGCTCTCGCTGGGGGGGAGCGCCAACCGCAGGTGGGTGGGGGAGGACCCCTACGGGAACCCCCTCCCCTCCGACAAGGCCATCGAGAGCACCAGCTCCACGGGATCGCAGTCGGTGGGGGTCTCCGTCCCCGTCTTCCAGCGCGGACGCTTCGCCGAGCGGGCCGCCGCCGGCGCGGACGAGCGGACCGTCGGCGAGCAGGTGCGGATGGAGGCGGGGAGGCTGCGGGGGGAGGTGGTGCGCCGGTACCACGACGTGCTCCGCGCCGAGCGGACACTCGCGCTGGAGGAGCGGCTCCTGGCCTCGGCGCGGGAGCGGCTGGATGCCACCCAGCGCCTCTTCCGCATTGCCGCGCAGGGGCTGGCCGAGGTACTGGGCGCGGAAGTGGAGGTGGCGCGGCAGGAGCAGGCGCTGGAGGAGGCGCGCGGCGAAGTCCGCAAGGCGAAGCTCCTCCTGGGCGAGACCATGGGAACACCCGACACGGAGCGCGTGGTGCTCACCAGCGAGCCGCTGGCGGTGTTCGACCCGGCGCGGCTCGGCGCCGATTCGCTGGTGGCGCTGGCGCTCCGCGCCAACCCGCGGATCGCGCAGTCGGCCTCCGCCCTGGCCGCCGCGGAGCACCGCATGGGGGCTGCCAGGGGGGGGCGCTGGCCCACCGTGGACGCCCGCCTGGGCGTCAGCCGCTCGGTGTTCGGGCAGGAGTACGAGGGGGCCGGCATCCTGGACCCCTCCGCACGCGCCGACCGCAACCTGTCGCTGGGCTTCTCCGTCTCGCTCCCCGTCTTCGACCAGTTCCGCGGCTCCGTGCAGGTGGCGCAGGCGGACGCCGCGCAGACCCGCGCGCGCGAGGCGGCGCGCGCCGCGCGCCTGGCGGTGGAGCGCGAGGCGCGGAGCGCCCTGATCGACCTGGAGAACGCGCACCGCGGCATCCAGCTCGCCGAGCGCGCCTCGAAGCTCAGCCAGGACCGGCTGGAGCTGGCCCGCGAGCAGTACCGCCTGGGCGCCATCCGCTTCATCGACCTGCAGGCGGTGGTGGACCGCGCGGCACAGGCGGAGCGCGACGCCCTGCGCGCCCGCTTCGGCTTCGCGGGCGCCCTCGCCACGCTCGAGGAGAAGGTCGGCGCTCGCGTGCGCCCCTGAGCGGAGGCCGAGCCGAATGTCCCTCCCTCGCGTCTCCATCGGCCGGCCGGTCGCCGTCGCCATGTTCTTCCTGGGCGTCGTCTTCCTGGGCGTCCTCTCGTTCGTCCGCCTTCCCATCGACCTCCTCCCCGACGTCGCCTATCCGCGGCTGGTGGTCTACACCTCCAACCCGGGGGCGGCCCCGGCGGAGGTGGAGCGCTTCGTCACCGAGCCGGTGGAGCAGGCGGTCAGCACCGTGCCCGGGGTGCAAAAGGTGGAGAGCGCCACCCGCGAGGGCGCCTCGCTGGTGACGGTGCGCTTCGCCTGGGGGACGGACATGGACTTCGCCGCGCTCAACGTGCGCGAGAAGCTCGACAACCTCCGCGACGCCCTGCCGGAGATGGCCTCGCGCCCCGTGGTGCTGCGCACCGACCCCCGCAGCGAGCCGGTGATGGCGCTCAGCGTCTCGGGGAGCCGCGACCTTCCCGCGCTCAAGGAGCTGGCGGAGGCGGTGTTCCGGCGGCGGCTGGAGCAGATCGAAGGGGTGGCGCAGGCGGCGGTGACGGGCGGGCTGGAGCGCGAGATCCAGGTGGAGGTGGACCCCCGCCTCATGGAGAGCCACGGGCTCACCATCGCGGACGTCTCGGGAGCGCTGGCCGCCGCAAACGCCAGCGCCCCCGGGGGAACGGTGCTGCGGGGGCGCTACCGCTACTCGCTCCGCACGCTCGGGGAGTTCCAGAGCGTGGCGGAGATCGGCCAGGTCCCGGTGGCGCGCGGCGGAAGTCGGGGGGGGGAGAGGAGCGGACGGCAGGGAGGTGCACCCGCCGCAGAGATCCTCCTGCGCGACGTGGCGCGGATCACCGACGGCTTCCGCGAGCGGGAGTCGGTGGCCCGCTTCAATGGCGAGGAGGCGGTGGGGCTCCTGGTCTTCAAGACGGTGGAGGCCAACACCGTGCGGGTGGCGGAGGAGGTGGAGCGGGTGATGGCGGAGCTGCGCCGGGAGTACCCGGAGGTGAGGGTGGAGGTGGCGATGAGCCAGGCTGGCTTCATCTCCGACGCCCTCTCCAACGTGGTGCAGGAGGTGGTCCTGGGCGGGATCCTCGCTTTCCTGGTCCTCTTCCTCTTCCTGCGCGAGCCGCGCTACCCCATTGCCATCGCGCTCGCCATCCCCATCTCGCTGATCGCCACCTTCGCCCTCCTCCACTTCGCGGGGGTCTCGCTCAACCTCCTCAGCCTGGGCGGGCTGGCGCTGGGGGTGGGGATGCTGATGGACAACTCCATCGTCGTGCTGGAGAACATCTTCCGGCACCGCGAGCGGGGGCTGGGCC
>Ga0247718_1000150_pt1 | contig 16749 bp, 26 predicted proteins | sample 21E_DmetaG_FD_189045 | JGI IMG/M metagenome (GOLD analysis project Ga0247718, IMG submission 189045) | Soil microbial communities from hillslope of Landscape Evolution Observatory, University of Arizona, Oracle, AZ, United States - 2-1-E_D | ecosystem: Engineered > Artificial ecosystem >...
GGTCAATGGTTAGCGTCTGCTAAGATAAAGACATGACCCAGTTCTCCGCCCCCACCCTGCAAGTCCCCAAACTCCTCCGGCCTACGTGGGACGACGACGACCAGCCGACGCGGGCGGCGGCGGTGGACTCGCTCATCGCGGAGAACCGCAAGCTGACCCCTCCCGATGCGGCCAACAAACGCGCCGTGCCCCGGGCGTCCATTGCCGAACTGAACGCGGCAGACATTGACGCCCTGCGGGAGCGGTTCGCCAAGACCAGGATCGACAACCGCGGCCCCGTGGTCCGGTTCCTCGACATGCTGGACCTCCCCCGCAACACCATCGCCGGGCTGTTGGCCCCCGGCATCCGCCGCCGCAAGGAGGCACAGGGCGATACGGCGGCGCTGGGGCAGGGGCGCGTCTACTTCTCCGACATCCTCGACGACCTCGGGGTTGAGAACCGGGTTGTGCGTGGCGTGGTAGGGTTCATCGGGGACGTGGCCCTTGACCCCCTCACCTACGCCGGACCCGCTGGCTGGGGCGTCAAGGGAGCGTCTGCCGCCGGGCGGACGGGGCAACTCACCAAGGGCTTTGCTCGGGCGGCCAAAGAAGCGGTGGAGGCCGCCAAGGTTGGGCGGGAGGCGGCCGACCCGATGATCCGCCAGTACCTCGCCCACGCCGGGGCCAAGACCGCCGACGAGGTGGGGACCGCCCTCTTTGGCACCGGGCGGACACGGCTGAACAAGGCACTTCGGGTGGTCGGCGCTGACATCGAAGGAAAGGGCTCCAGGCTCCTCACAGACGCTCTCGACGACGTAATCCACCCGCTTACAGCCCCGGCCGAAGCCGAGCGTATACGGGCCGCCAAAGCCCTCTACGACCGTTACGGGCGGCACAACGCGCCCGGGCTCAGGATCGGGCGGGACGCCGCCGGGAAACTGGCGGTGCAAGCGGGAAAGAACCCCGGAACCACCATCATGGCCGGGACGGGGCTGGCCCATATCCCCTTCACCGACATCTCCCTGTCCATTCCCGCCGTCACCAACCGCGCCCGGATGGGGGTGGCTGCCGGGATGCTCTCGCGGGGGGTAGAGGCGAGCGGGGTGCTGGACCCAGAGGTGAAGGCGATCCACGACCTGACGGGCGTGGTGAACACGAAGGTGGCGGAGGCGGAGGGGCTGCGCAAGAGGCAGGCGGAACTCGACCGTCTGACGGATTCCGGCGTGGTGGGCATCAGCCCCGAGCGGACGGCGGCGGCCCTGCGCATGCAGGAGGTGGTGGGCGAGCTGACAGCCAAGGACGGCCCTGTGGCCCAACTCAACGCCCGGCTCCGGGCGCTTGAGTCCAAGCCCCTCTCCAACCCCGCCGACCTGCTGTATGCCCAGAAGGTGTTTGCGGCCAACGACGCGAACGCCCGGCGGATCGTGGCCGACTACCAGATGGGTGATGTTGAACGGATCGCCAGCCGTGGGCGGTGGGACGCCCTTATGGGCGAGTTCAGCGACGAAGTGAATGCCCGCGTCCGCAAGATGGGCGAGGAGCACGAAGCCATTGAAACCGCGAAGTGGAAGGCGTCGCGCGAGCCGGTCGATACCGACTGGCCAATGAAGCCACTACTGCACACAAAGGCCCCCTTCGACGAGGCCGCCGCCCGCAAGCAGGCTACCGCCACGCTCCGGGGCGAATACCGCGCCCGCCTGCAACCCGACGACCAAGCCATCTTCGACATGAGCCCACAGTCGATGGAGGCCGCGGACAAACTCTCCGACGCCCTGCACGCGAAGATGGCCGCCAACATTGACCTTGCTACGGCGACCGCTGGGACGCTGGACGCGACACTTTCCACCAAGGACCGCGCCCTGATGGACGCGGCCAAGATGGTCATGGGCCTGTCCCCCGACGACCTGGGGCACACCATGTTCGCCCCTCTCCGCGACGTGGCCCGTTCGATTGCAGAGGACCGCGAGGGCGTGGTGGCGATGCTCGCCAAGGGCGCGGGTGCCCGGCTCGCCAACACTGACGCCAAGGCCCGCACGTTGTTCGGGCGGCATAGCGGCAAGACACACGACCTGATCCGCGACTACCTCCGCGCCACCTCCCCCGCCAGCAACCCGATGGTGGACTGGACGCTCAAAGAGATTGGGCGAGACCTCAAGGAAATCGTCGGCAACCCCGCCCACAACATCCGGCCACAGGACCAGCCGGAGTTTGAGCGGCTGCTGGGGAACCTGATCGACGCCGTGGCCTTGGAGGGCCTGCCCAGCGGCGGGGACGAGGTGTACCGGATCATCGACGAGGCGCGGGCTGCCGGCCTGTTCAGCGAGGCCGCGCACCCCGGCCTGTACGCCGCGGCCCGCCAGTTCGCGGACAAGTGGCAGGGGCTCATCCGAGAGATGGGGCAGACGGAAGTAGCCGCGGGCCAACTCGGAAAGCTGAAAGAGGGCTACGGCTTGCCCAGCATGGTCAGCCGCGAAACCTCCACGCGGATCGCGGGGCAGAAGCAGTTTGCGACGGGTCTGCGCGGGCAGGAGGCCGGGGCGGGTGCCAACGTCGGAAAGCTGGTCGAAGCCTTCCAGAAACCACGATCAACCGACCTGTACCGCTGGACCGACGCCAACGGGAACGCCCGTGAATTCATGCAGGCAGAGCGCGTCTACGCGGACATTAGGGAAGAAACCCTCAGGCGCATGGACCCCGAGGCCGCGAACCACATCCGCGCCATCCAGCAGACGATCAAGGAGTTCGACGCGCTGCCCCCGTCCAAGCAGCCGAAGCCCGTCCCGGTCAGCCGGGCGCAGGTGAACAAGTGGGTCAAGGAGGACGGCCGTTTCCGCTGGCTTACGGGCGGAGACCTGTCGGGCGACTTCTTCGAGACTGCCGTATCCCACGCCATCGCCAGCCGGTTCGGGTCCAGCTACAAGTCCTACCTGCACGGGCGGCTGATGGACTGGGCGACCCAGTACGCGCGGCCCCTCGACTCTGCGAAGATCGACACCGTGTGGCAATCCTCTGGCGACGGGGCCACGTTCAGGTTCGACAACGGGGCGACGGGCAAGCTCTACAAGGGGCCGAAAGGCGAGCCGTACCTGGTGGTGGGCGACCAGCGGTTCCGCAAACTCCGCGACGTGGAACTAGAGGCCGGGATTCACAACCCGTCCGCCGCAATCACGCGCGACCCCAAGGCTGTCGGACTCTGGTTCCCGGAAGAGGTGGCCGACCTGATCGAGCGTGCCAATGTGCCGTTCCGGGACGAATCCACCGTCGAGGCCATCATCAAGGGCGCGGACGAGATCAACAAACTCTGGAAGATGGTAACGCTCACCCACCCGTCGTGGACCATCGGCGACATCGTGGGCTCGCTCTACCTCGCCGCGTTCGGCGGCCTCAACGTGCCCAACATGGTCAAGCGTTCGCGCGACGCCATGCGGATCGTGACGGCGATGGGCCGCAAGGATGAGGCGGCGCTGTCGCGGCTGGAACTCAACGTCGGCGGGCGCACCATTACCGGCCTGGACGTGGCTCGTGCCGAAGGTGGGGCGGCCCTGTTCGGGGCGGGCAACGCCTACGAGGCGATCATGCACATGCTCGCCAACGGGCACCTGGTCCCGATGCAGACGTGGAAGCTCTGGAAGAACCCCGGAAAGGCGATAGGAGAGGAGTGGGACCGGGCGGCGAAGTTTGCCGAGGCCGAGATGCACGGGCGGGAGTGGGGCAAGGCGAAGGCGGCTGGCACAAAGGCCGCGCAGGTTAAGGCGTTCCTGAAAGAAGGTGTGGCCCGCCGCCTGTGGGCACCGTGGTTCCAACTCAACGGGCAGGTCAACGACGTGATCCGCGTGAGCGCCTACTTGTCCTTGCTGGACGCGGGGTACGACGCGACACAGGCCGCCCGCAAGGTGGGCGACACGCTGTTCGACATGACCACGTTGACAGCGACTGAACAAAGCCTCCGCCGCTGGTTCCCGTTCTATAGCTGGGCGAAAAACTCGGGCGTGTACGGCATCCGGCAACTGATGGAGAATCCCAAGTTCTTCACGATTGCCCCCAAGGTCAAACACGCGCTGGAAGAAGCCGCCAACGGGGAGGAGAACCTGCCCGAGCACCAGCGACCGACGTGGATGCGCGACCAACAGGCGGCGTTGTTCGGCAAGGGCGACACCCGCAAAGCGATCATGCTTGGCACGCTGCTCCCGCAAGAGGCCGCGGCATACATGGCGACCGGGTTGGGCTCGCCCATCCTTGGCGCGCAGGCGTTGCAGGACGCGGTGAGTTACTTCGGCAACCAGTTGAGCCCGCTGGTGAAGGTTCCGCTTGAACTCGCGTCTCACCGTGAGTGGTTCACGAAGCGCGAAATCAGCGGTGATGGCACGGGCGACCTCACGGTTGGCGAGTACCTGGGCGGGCAGATTCGACCCCTCAAGGAACTTGGGCTGACCGGCGTGCGCCGCAGCCCCCTGGCGACCGCCTTTGAGCGGAGCCCGACGGAAGGCGTAGCCCGCGTGCTGCTTGGTGGCCGCGCCCAGCCCGCCGGCGACGAACGCCTCGGCTTCAACCTCCAGCGCGAGCACGACGACCGCGACAAGGCCCTGCGCAAGCGGATCAACCTGGCCGAGCGGGAAGGTCAGCCCGCCGAATCCCTCGACAAACGGGTGGAGCAACTGCTGCAATACCGTGACGCGGCGCGGAGGGGGCTGCGTATCCCGCGTTGGGCGGAGACGCAGTTGCGGGAGATTGGCGCCCTCTCAGGGGCCTAGGCCGCGGCGGGAGACCGTCCGTGTTCTGACCCCGCCCTCGACGTAGTGCACCGTTATCTGGAAGCCGTCCACCTCCACCGCGTCGCTGGGTGTGCCCACGTCCGCGCGGTAGAGGACGCCGAACGATGATGCGTTCACGATGCCGGGCGTGAGGCTGGCCCCCCACAGGTCGGAGGCCCCGCCGGCTGAGTCGGTGCTGAACCCCGCGCTGGTCGGCAGGTTGGTCAGCGTGCGGGCACTGCCGAGCGAGTTCCCCCCGTGCGTCAGTTGCAGGTAGCTGTTGGCGTCGGTTTCGGCCCGCCGGTGCTTGACGCTGACGCTGACGCCCAGGATCGTTGCAGCGGACGGGATGGAAAATCCCCAATCGGTGCGGGAGAGAGTGTCGGTGCCCTCGCCTCCACCGGCGTCGATTGAAACCGATGTGGTGCCGTCGATGGCGGCGGCGTTGGCCACGTCGGACCATTCGGCCCCGAATGCGGAGGTGCTGGCCCCGGAGCCGGAGGTGGTCTTGGTGCTGGTCATCGGGCGCTTCCCTTGGCTGCCACGGCCGACTTGAGCGCCTCAATCGCCTCGGTGTTGTTGTCAAGGGCCGCCCGGAACTCCGCCCGGTCCATACGAAGGTCCTCGCGGTACTCCCGGCGGGCGTCCTTCATCTCCTGTGCGAACACCTGGCCCTGCTTCTCGATCATTTCCAGCACCTTGGGCACGCCGAACTTGATGGCCCACACGATGAGGATGGCAAGCAGGGCGAAGGACCCGCCGGAGAGGGCCAGTTTCAGGAGTTCGGGGTCAGGTGCCATTGGCGCCGCCCCCCTTCGCCTTGATCGCGTCGGCCTTTGCCTGCATCGCGTCAGCCTTGAGGTTCAGGAGGTCGTTCTTGCGCTGCACGTACTCGGGCGAGAGTTGCCCGCCTTCGAGGCTGGCGATGCGGTCGAACAGCCGGAGGCCGATGTCGGCGGCGGCGATGGCGAGTGCGAATGGGTCCATGCGTTCCCCTTACTTGGCGACTGCGGCGTTGTTGAGCGTGCGGAGCTGGGCGATGACGGCGCGGATGGATGACTCAATCGCGGCGGCCTCAAGTTGTCGTCCTTCCTTGACGGCGGCGTGCCACTCGTTTACGAACTGCCGCCCCTCCTGCACAAGCGGGTTGACGACATGCACATAGTCCGCGTCGCTGATCCGCCCGGCGGCGTGGAGGTCGTCGGAGACGCTTATGACGGCGAGTAGAACGTCCTGCACCGTGCCCACAGCGGTGGTCGGCGTGGGGGTGCCGGTACAGGCGGCCAATGGGATAACGATGGCCGCTGCGGCGAGAGGCTTGAACATGGGGGCGGCTCCAAAGAGAAAAGCCGCGACGAGCCGGGGGTGGCGCGCGCGGCGTGGGTATACCAGCGGGGGCTGGCTGGGATGGCTCGTGCGTTGTGTCGGCGAGGTATCCGGCACAGGGCGTCCTTTGCCCGCGCGGGTATACCTACGGAGAGTCTAGGGGGTTGCTAGGCGGCGTGCAACTACGCCACCCCCCGCGTGTCGGCCATCCGCACCCTCAGGAGCGTGGCCCTTGCCCGCCGCTGGACCTCATGGATTGGCGGGCCGGCTCCGACAACCCACTCCAGGAAGCCGGTCATGTCGGCGATGGCCAGCGGGTCGGCCTGGGCGTGGTCCAAAGACTTGACCTGCTTGTGCACCTCCGCTGCGATGGCGTGGGCCTCGGGGTTGTGGCGTGCCCGGCTGTAGGCGGTTACGGCGGTCGTGTGGCTAGCGCGGTCGCGGCCCATTACAACCGCGATGTCGGGAAAAGAGGCGCGGACGTTGCCTGGGCCACGGTACTCGCGGGCGAGCCACGCGAACACCTCGCGCGCAAGGGCGACGCGGGGGCCGCGTGTGGGTCCGGCGAAGTCGCCCCACCCGACTCCGGTGTGATCGCAGACGGCGGCGGCCCAGTGGAGTAGCCATTGTGGTGCGTAGACGCTCACGCCTGCCCCCTTGTGAGGACGGCGATGGTGAGGGCGAGGCGGTCGGCGAGTTCGTCACCGGTGTCGGGCACAATGATGTCAGGCTGTTGCGGCCTGACCGACGGCTGGAAGGCGCACCACTCATGCGAGTAGCGGTGCCACTCCCACCCCTCCGGCCAGAGCGCGGCGAGGCCGTCGAGAGTCTCAATCGCTTCCGGCAGCAGGCTGTCGCCGGTGAAGAATCGGCCGTCGCGGTTGCTCCACCCGTCGCCTTCCTCGTAGGCCCAGCCGCGCAGCCGCAGGAGTTCGAGTTGCATCGTGTCAACGTCCATCGGTGCCTCCAATCACCTTGACCATCGCCCTTGCCCGCTGCTGGGCGGTGGCGGTGGCGAGAGCCCCTAGTTCACTGGTACGAAACCGGTGGCGCACCCAGTTGTTCTCGCCCATACAGGTCACTTCCGTGTCCACCACTCCAACCTCACGCATGAGGGCCATGATGTACGGCTCCCACAGGCACAGGCCCCGCGTCTGCGTGCTAGATCCCTGATGGACAATGTGCTGCACGATCCCGCCGTTGTAGTGGGCAAGCTTGGCAATCGCCTTTTCCGCCTCCGCGACGGCGTTGAGGTCGGTGGAGTAGCGGGGGACTCTCACTGTGTCTGTCCACGCCTGCCGCGTCTCGGGATCGTTGGGTTGCGGGCACCTCGGGTTGAGAGACACCGTGTACGGTTCGCCCTTGGGCATGGCGCATTGCTCGTGGTCCGCCCACTCCGTCCCGGTGGCGTACCACACCTCGAGGCCGCACACCCTCTCCGCGATGAATGCGTCGAGTTCACGGTCGGTCATGGCATCACCCCCGCGCGGTCGGTGGCTTGCCTGCGCTGCTCCACTTCCATGAACCGCACGCAGGAGTCGCACTGCCCGCCCTTATCCCATGTGCCGGGCACGCGGTGGCAGTGGTCTGGATCGGTGTAGCCGTCGCGGTTGTCCTCCCGCCCGTCCCACGCCGTCCTCCACGCCTCGCACTCCGCCGCCAGCAGGTCGCGGTGGGCCAGCATGCGCCGCATCCATTCGAGGCTGACCGTACTCGCGTCGGCCCCGGTTCCTTGGAGCCAGAGCCGGTGTGACTCCACCTCCGCCGCCGTCAATGGTTCAATCGCCTTCGCCGTCATGTTGGGGACTCCTGTGATGGGCTCACTCTGAACCACTCGGGGGTTGCCCTTCCGATGTGCTCGCGGCCCGGCAGGGGGTGCGCGTCGCACCACTCCGGCGACGAACAGCACTCCCACCAGCCCCCTTCACCGTGACAGACTTGGCACGGCAGGTTCGACTCCGGGTCCAAGCAGAAACAGCAATCCTCTCCGCAGTCGTGCCCGTCGAAGCCATCCTCACACTGGTCGCACCGTTCGCGGTCGATAGATGAACCACAACGGGCACACTGGCACTCCCAATCTGCGCCGGGGCAGTCGCCCCCGATGATGGTGTCAGCCACGCTCCTCCTCCCTTCCCCGCTCGTGTTCCTGCCCGCCGCCGTGGGTGGGCTCGACCTTGCGGGCGTGCCACGGGCCGTACACCTGATACCAGTTGTCCATCCGGCGGGCTATGTCCTCGGCTTCGTGCTGGGCGTACCAGCGGGTCGCTGCGGTCGTGCCGAGCACGGGCACGAACAGCCCTCCGGTGGTCTCGCCCGCCCAATGCCCCTTCCCATTCGTGACCTCGTAGTGGTTCATCGTCCATCCTCCCGCCTGCCGCCGTGGGTGGGGCGGGGCCACCCAAGCGCCTGCATCGCTTCCGCCTCTAGGCCGTCGAGCCATTCCCGAACGTGGGCACACAGGCACCAATCGCCCCGGAGTGTTCGGCGGGGGGTGACACCTTGGATAGTGCGGCGTCGGCTTCCTGCTGGATGCGACCGATGGGGCCGAGCATCGGGTTCATGACGCTGCACTTCATCCACGCGTCGCCAGCGAGCCGCCTGATGTTCTCCAGGGCCTCCCTCGCCTCCCACAGCTCCACGCATGCGGAGTGGTAACGCTGCTGCCAGTCGATTTCAGCGCCCGCTTCCTTCCCGGCGGGGGTTTGAAGCGATGGGGCGGGGGTGTTTACTTTGAGGGCGTCAAGGAACGCCTTCCACTCCGTTTGCGCAGCGGCGTACTCAGCGATGATCCGCTCCCGTCGCTTCTGGTGCCAGTCCTCGTGCGCGGCGTTGATCGCATCGGTGATCGCGTCGGTGATGGACTCGCGTGTGGCGGGGCTCAGAATCTCCACCACGTTCGCCTGGCAACCCTCCGGAACCGCCGGATGGTTCGCCGCCTGCCTGTCGTTGCCGTTGCTCGCGGGGGTCATGGTCGGCTCCTTGTCTGAAACGGTGCGGTGGGACTTGAACCCACGTTCGGGACGGCTAGCTCGCCCCGATGCCCGCCGATTGCTCGACAGGCGGCATCCCTCTGGCGTCGCGCGCTGCCTTCGGGACCGCATGGACCAACTCTGCTACACACCGGATGAATCATGCTTCCCCCGCCCCCTGAGACGCGGCCGGGGTGTCCCGCAGCAGCGCCCGCGCCAGTTCCCCTTCCACCTGCTCCCGCCGCCTGCGCTCGGCGTCGAGTTGGGCGCGGAGGCTGGTGAGGTCGTCGGGCTCGCTCGCTGGTTTGGCGGGTGGGGTGGCCGACACCTGAGACGCGGGGGTGAGTGCGGCGCGGGCATCCTGAAGCCAGTTGCCGATCCTCCCCCAGCTAGATGGAGCGGTGCGGTAGTACCTCTCCATCCAGCCAATGCCATCACCGAGCAGTTCCTCCAGCACCTTCGCGCGATTCCTGTCCGCCTCGGCCTGCTGGCGGAGACGTTCGATGGTGTCGGCGGCTGCTTCGGCCATTGCTGGCAACACAGTCTCGCCGTAGGTGTCGGTGTCGAACTCGGCCAGAGCCTTGCGGATGCGGGCCTCATCGTCGGCGGCGTCCCGGGCAAGTCGCACAAGGTCTTTGTGCTCCCAGTTCTGGTAGTCGAACACCGCACCGATGTCCTCCCCCTGTGCCACCGGCGCGGCGGGGGTGGGGGACGCTGGCGGTCCCTGCCGGAACTGGCATGTGTCCGAGTGCTCGCCGTAGCCGCGTCCGCACTCCCAGCAGTTGTTGGGGCCGATAGGTATGTCGTTCACCGTGCCTTCCCCCCGTTCGCGGCCGCGTCGTAGGTGGCGAGGGCTTCGGCCAGCCGCTCACGCACCGCTCGCCGTTGAGCCGACAGCACCATCGACTCCAGACATTTCAGCGCGCCCCTCGCCGCCTCCGCCACCGCCCTGGCCGCGTCAACCGTCAAGTCCGGTTTGACCGTTGCCCTGGCCGCGTCGGGGGGTGGGGTGGGACGGTGTACGAACTCCACCTCGGGCGAACGACACCACCGCGCCCAGACGTATCCGCACACATCGCCGGGGTTCGGATACGGGCAGTCATTCACCAGCGCGGCGTCGCCGCTGATGCGATGCACCCAGCCGGTGCCACCGATCTGGCTCTCAGGGTCCAGCGGCGTCCGCACTACGTCGCCCACCTGCAACTCCACTCCGTTCTTGTCCTTCACCTTTTCCATCTTCGTCCTTCTCGCCCGGAGGCGGTTAGTTGGCCTTGGGCTGCTTCCACGCCATGATGTCCCGCAGCTCCATGAGCCGGTAGGTCTCAGTCACCACCGCCTCCACGTAGATCGCCAGCGCACATACTCGCCCACCTTGTCACGCTTGCTCGTCGCCATCGCCTGCTCCTTTCAGTTCGCCTTGATGCCCAAGGCCGCTTCCAGGTCCTCAATCCCACGGGCCAGCACGTACAAGCCGCCCCGCGCCTCAATCTCCTGCTGAAACCAACGCTGGTCGTCCGTCTGCTCGCTCCCGCCCTTGCCGCCGCGCGGACCCAGAGGACGCTTGCACTCCACCGCCAGCATCCGGCCCGTCGTCGGCAGGATGCCGATGATGTCGGCCCCGCCCTTCACCCCCTGCCGCATGACGCGGGTGCCGTACTTGGGGTCGGAGAGCCGCAACATGCCGGTCTGGTTCCGCCAGCAGAACACCCCCCGGCGTTGGAGGTATTGCAGGCAGGCGCGGACGACGGGGGACTCCTTACCCATTCGCGCCTCCCTGCTCGCCGGCGGTGAACACCTCGCGGACTTCCGCCGCCAACAACTCGCAGAACCGCTCCTCGGCCCGCACGCCCAGTTGGTACGCCCTTACCCGTGATATGCCCAGGCGACGGCCAACGTCCTGCCACCGCATCGGCTGCCAGCGCCGGTCGCGCCGCCGCCGAACCCTGCTCGTCCTCACGTACTTCACGACGCAGCCTCCGTGAACAACGCGGCCTCTGGCGCCGCCTTCCGTGCATACAACACCGCCCGCACCGCCCGGCAGTATTCCTCCAGCCGCGCAAGGGCCCGCTTCGCCTCCGCCGTCCTGTCCACCCGCGATGTGTCGATGATCGTCATGTCGACGGGGCTCGCCTCCGTGCGGGGGAGTACGTCGCGGAGTTGTGGCTGCTTGCGGGTGCGCGTCCTCATCCCCTCGCCCCCCTGCCCTCTAGGTCAACTGCCATAGATGCCCCTCTGGTTCCGGTACGGCACCACAAATCACCCGCAACGCATCCCTGTGTTCTGCCCGCGACTTTGACGGGTACAGCACCGCCAACAGCGCTTCGATTTGCCTCCGGTCGCGGTATCCGAAGCACGTACCGTCCGCCGTGTCCGCGCCGTGCTCCATGCACAACGCAGCTCGCCGCCATGTGTTCACGCGGGCCACGTTCACGGGCATGCCCCGCGCGTGACCCTCCCGACACCAGAGGCCGATGGTGGAGTCCTTCCACTCGTCCGACCCGGCGACGAACACCGCGTCGAACCCGTCGAGGGCGTCCGGCGTCATGCCGTCCTGCACCGCCAACGCCAACTTCGCGTCCGGCAAGTGATCCGCTACGTGCCGCGCGTGTTTGCGGCTCATTGCCAGTGACCGCACCCCGTCGTAGGGCACATCCGGCACCACCACCCACAACGGCTCCACGCCCTCTCTCGCCACGCGCCTGAGCATCGCGTAGAAGGGCACCAGCGCCGCCATGCCCTTGGGCCGCTGGTCTGGTGCGTGGTAGAGGCCGTTGTCGAGGGCGAAGGGCATCAACTCGCCAGCCTTCACCGGGCGTCGATACCCGGCCGGTGACATGAGCCAGCCCAGATTCCACCCCCTCGCCCGGAGTTGCCACACGCACGCCACGTTGTTCGGGAGGTATCGCATTCACCGGCTCGCCCCCCTGCCCTTGCTGGCCTTCTTCCGCGTCGAGGGGGAGGGCTTGGACTTCATCGCAGCGTGCCAGCCGCAGCGGAAGGCCGAGCCGAACCTGAGCCGCTTCCACAGGTACTCCTCAGCGCTCATGTCGTTGATGACCGCCTCGCCGCAGTAGTGGTGGAATGCATCCCTGATCTGTTCGGCGGTGGGTGCCTTCACCTTCCCTGCCTGCCTGCGGGTGGGGTTAGTGGGGGGCTTAGGCATGGTCCCCACCCCCCTTCACCGCGAGGCCGAGGCGGGCAATCTCGTCTTTGGCCTGCTGCGTGTCGGCCATGCGGAACGCCACCTCGCCGCCCACCACGCTTGGCGCGAGGGTCAGCGACAGGACGTTCGCCAGAATCGCCGCCTGCTGCGTCAGGTCCACGGCCCACTCCGCGATCACTTGCAGGTCGGCTTCGGTCATCGTCTTGCCGCCCTCTCCGTCGCACCTGTTGGTGCAGAGGCTCGCCAGCACCATCGCTTGCACCAGCGTGTCGCTGTCGAGGTTGCCGAACGCAGACACGGCCGCCTTGACCGCCTGAAACTCCGTCGCGTCGTTCATCGCCTGCTCCTTCACGCTTCGCTCTCCTTCTGCACGGGGGGGTTGGTTGGGCGCGGTGCCCACGCGGGCCACGCTCCATGTGTGTCGATCCAGCGGGCGAGGTCGTACGTCGGCCCCGGCGTCCCCCGTCCCGCCTCGTAGAACCCGGCGATGTATGGCATGGACCATGGCGTCGCTTCCATCAGCAGCGGCACCGCCGGATTGACGCGGCCCTGAATCTCCAGGTGGCACTTCTGGCACAGCGGCATCAGGTTCCACCGCTCGCAGTTTCCCTTGTCGCCGTCGAAGTGGTGGACCGTGAGGCACCGGCCCTCACGCGGGCTGTGGGGATGCTTGCACCGCACACAGCACCAGCGGGCCTCGTCCTTGCACGCATTGGCGATGGTGGGCCAGTCCTTCGGGTACTCGCCTTTGATGGGGAGCCGTGGCATCAGCCCACCCCCCCGCGAGCGGCGGCGAGGGCGGCAATGGCCGCGCGTCCCGCCTCGGTGGGTCGCCAGGTCCACCGGCCCTTCGTCAAGTGCTCGCCCTTGTCGTGGGCGTAGCACAGGCCCATGTCTCGCAACTGGCACATGACCACGTAGCGGGTGCCGTACCGGGCCCCGCCCCGCGCGAGGAGTGCCAGCGCCTGCCGCTGGGCTCTGGTGTACCTCACCCCCGCCTGCGGTGTCGTGGTCATTGGCGATTCTCCTTGGTGGTGATGTTGACCTCGCACTGACACCGGCTGTCGGTACATGCAACCGCGAGCACCAACGCCCACAGTCCGATGATGGGCCAGTGATCGGCGACCAACCGAAGGGCACGCTTCATTGCACACCCCCGGTCACGGTGGCCAAGACGCGGAGGGCGGTCAGTGGATTCGAGTCGCGCTGGCCGCACCCCGTGGTCCTGTCGAACGCGCTGATGAACTCACCGGCCCAGTTCGGCGTGTACTTCTCGGGCAGGTCGCCCACCGACGGCGTGTAGAACGCCGAGCCAGCACGCGGGGCGGGAGCACCCATCGAACGCATGTACTCTGCAAGTGGGCACCCGCAGCACCAGAACTCGATGCTGCTGCCGGGGTATCGGTGCGGCTTGAACCTGTGCCCCGGGGGCAGCGTCCCCAACCACTCGCGGAACGGCCCCGGCTCATCCGGCAACCGCACTGCCTTCTCACTGCTCGTCACGGGGGGCTCCTTTCTCGGTAGGCACCACATCGCGGTTCGCCATCTCGTCCCGAAGCTCCTCGATCTCCTCAGCGGACTCGGCGGGGAGGTGCGCGTCGTGACCCGGGTCCGCGTTGGGATCGACCTCGCGCAGCAGGCCGGTCAGAACCTTCGCGAGGCCGTTCTCGTCACCGTCGAACCGGCCCAGGCCCTTGACGCCTCGCATCAGCCGCGACACCACCCCGCCGATGCTGTCCAGTGGAGACCGGTACCCCCGCTGGTAGAACTTGAGCATGCGGAGCAAGGAGCCGCCCGCGTCCTCGTTGCGGTCCGGGCAGCAGTACACCAGCCGCTTGGCAGCGAGGTCGGGGTAGAACCGCTCGTCGCACTGGGTGTGCCACTTGCTATCCCGCCCGAACCACATTGCCGCGCGGGCGATGGTGAAGTCGAAGCTGGGGACGACCAACTCGGGGCGCTCGAACGTCCAGCGGTGGATTACCTGCACGGGCAGCCCACGGCCCCGGACGGTGAAGGCGTTGTCGCTTTCGTGCACCTCGCCCCCGTACGCCATCTTGCGGGCGACGGCCTCGGCGGCGTCTTTGTTGGTGGTGAATAGGTCAACGTCGTTGACCTGCTCGTTGGCAATGACGGAGCGGATGAACCCGCCCGCCAAGACGAGGGACTCCGGTCGCTCCTTGAGCGCCGCAAGCACTTGCTTGGGCAGGCGTCGGAGAATCCACCGAACGTCGGACAGAATGAGATGCTCACGCAGATTGGTCACAAAGTCGCTCACCTTGCTCTCCTTGGGTTAGGGGGTGGGGTTGCCTTCTCGTGGGCGCATGAACTCCGCCACGAAGTCCTGAAACACGGGGTACGCCCTGAGTTGCCCTTCGTCCAGGTTGCAGGCCGGGTGCTCCGTGCGGAAGGCGTCTATTGCCGCACGCTCACCATCGCTGTTGTTGCGCAACCACCGCCGGGCCTTCGCCCGTCGCTCGGCCACGGCTGGGTCCACAACCGCCACGGGCTTGGGCGGGGCCTTTCCGCCCGTGTACTTCTCCGGGAAGATGCCCTGCCAGCCGTTTGCGATGCTGCCACGCACGGCGGCGACCGCGACCGTCACGCCGAACGGCGCAAGCTCGCTCCACTTGGCGACCACGCTGGCAGGTTGCAGAGCCTTCGCCCCGATCCCCTTCCGGTGCTCGACGTACTCAGCCCAAACTTTGCGAAACTCCGGCGTATCCAAGACAGGAGGAAGACCAGAGAAGGAGAGAGAGAGAGCGTCATCATTGGGTGATGACGTTTTGGTGACAGACGTACGCCGCCGGTGCTGACTGAGGGCGTTCTTGGCCCGCCGCTTGGCGCTGTCCCCGTTGTGCCGTTCCCAGTTCAGGATCGTGATTCCTTGGGCCGTCGCCCGGAACCAACCCTGTTCCTCGAAGGCATCGAAGAAGCCTCGCAGCGTTACCAGATCGTCCACGAATCCAGGCGTTGCGCCCGCGATGTGCCCGTCCTCCGTCTCTCCGTCCGCCCACTCCATCATCTCCATGAACAGACAGGCGATGAACCGGCGGTCCTTACCGAGCTTGACCGCGACCGCGACAATCTCGCGGCGGCGCGTCAGCCCCTTGACCCACTTGATCCATTCACCTGCCATAGCGTCCTGCTTCCCCTTACTTCGCCAGTTCCTCGCACAGCATGTCGGCGCACCACCGCCAGAAGTCGTGCCGCGCCGCGTCCGCCTGCTCCCACGCCGCGTCCGCCTGCTCCCGCGCCGCGTCCGCCTGCTCCCGCGCCGCGTACGCCTGCCGCCACGCCGCGTACGCCTGCACCCGCGCCGCGTCCGCCTGCACCCACGCCGCGTCCGCCTGCTCCCGCGCCGCGTACGCCTGCTCCCGCGCCGCGTACGCCTGCCGCCACGCCGCGTACGCCTGCACCCACGCCGCGTACGCCTGCTGCTCAACTTGCGCCCACTCTGCCGGCGTCGGCTCGTCGCCGGTCGCTCGCCGGTCCCACAAAGACGCGACCACGAGGCAGAGTTCGCGGAGCTGTGGCGCGTCCTCCGCCAACTTCCGTGCGCACCTCGCCATGATGCGGGCGGGGAGGTTCGTGTAGTCTGAGCCCGCCCGCACCGCGCGGAAGAATCGCGGAGGCCACCCAGCCTGGTAGTCCTTAGGCAGGCCCTCAAAGGTGTGGTCCACTAGCCTCCACACCATCTCGGGAATATTGGTGCAGGCCGCCAGGGCCGCGTGGTCGTGGGGTAGCACGGTCGCGGGGACGAGCCCGAGCGCCTGGGCGTCGCGAATGGTGCACCCGACGGCGCAGGCCCCGCCGTTCCAGTCGTAGTGGCCGGAGCGGTACTCGTCCGCCTGCTGGTGTGCGTCTGCGAGTTCGATGAGTTTGGCGCGTGTGTCGGCGTTCACTGGTGTAAAACCCACCCCCCAGCGACGAGCCGAGGGGCGAGCTCCTAGATTCCAAACCCGCCCCCCAGCGGAGTGCCGGGGGGGAGTGCGGGGTCGTTACTTCACCAGCTTCGCCGCCTGCTCGATCAGGTAGACCTTGGGGGCGACGGTGCACTTGACGATGGTGGGGACGTTCGCCAAGAGCGTTGGGACCAGGATGATGAACGCGGCAATCGACGGCAGGATATAGGACAGGCACCAGCAATCGTCGGGTTTGCACACCACCTCGCCCTTTGTTGCGTCGATGAAGATCGTGTCCGAGTATCGCGCTCTCCTGTCGCACGCGGCAACCGCCGCCTCGTACTTGGCTTTCAGGCCCTCGTGATGCCGGTATCCACACGCGGCCACGCCCAGCAGGGCGGCGACGACCCCCAGCCCCATGAGGATGTACGCGATGGACCCCCACAGCCCCCACGCGACCATCTGCCGCGCCACGTCCGGGGCCTGCTCCAACACGAACGTCTCGGTGGACTTCGCGGTGTCCACCAGCCAACTGACCAACTCGTTCAGCCTGTCCTGGGTCACGTTTTCCAAGCGATGCTCCTTTCGTGAAACCCGCCCCCGGCCTTCCGGCGGGGGGCGAGTGGTAGTCACCCGCCGGAGCCGTAGCCGGAGCCGTA
>Ga0247718_1000151_pt1 | contig 16732 bp, 15 predicted proteins | sample 21E_DmetaG_FD_189045 | JGI IMG/M metagenome (GOLD analysis project Ga0247718, IMG submission 189045) | Soil microbial communities from hillslope of Landscape Evolution Observatory, University of Arizona, Oracle, AZ, United States - 2-1-E_D | ecosystem: Engineered > Artificial ecosystem >...
ATTCAGACGGATCGTAAAATCGTTGAAGCCGAGTTTGCGAAGTATCTCGCTCACGGCCGAGATCAATTCAGCTTCGACGACCATCGACGTCGATCCGATCGCGTCCACGTCGCATTGGTAAAATTCGCGAAAGCGCCCGCGCGCCGGTCGGTCGGCGCGCCAGACGGGTTGGATCTGGTAGCGTTTGAAAAACTTCGGAAGCTCGTTCCTGTTGTTAGCGACGACGCGCGCGAGCGGCACCGTGAGGTCGTAGCGAAGCGCGAGGTCGGCGAGGGAGCCTTCGCCGGCGGCGAGGTTTAGCTTTTCGCCGCGCTTGAGTATCCGGAAGATGAGCTGATTGCCTTCCTCACCGTACTTGCCCATAAGGGTTTCCAGGTTTTCGACCGAAGGGGTTTCGAGCGGCTCGAAGCCATAGCTTTCGTAAACCTGCTTGATGACGCCGATGACGTACTCGCGTTTTCGAACATCCGCAGGTAAAAAGTCCCGCATCCCACGGGCCGGGTTTGTCGTGCTGGCCATGCTTTTTCGAAATAGTATTGCCGCGGAATCCAATAATGGGCGGTTCCGAAGGGCGAATGCAGTTCTCGCTTCTGTGGGCGGGATGCTGAACCTTTCCCGCGACCCGCGAAGACTCGTTACAAAAGACTTGTTCGAAGAGGCGGCCGACAGTCCTGGTCACCTCAATTACAAAGTATCGATGCTATACGAACAGTAGCCGGCTTCTGAAAACCGCCCGTTTTCTACCAACTCTTAAAACTATATCCGACAAAAAGGTCGTGTGTGTTAAAGCTGGGGTTAGTTTCACCGCGGCCACCGTTCGAGATGTGGTGAAAGCGGTATCCGAGAGAGACATGCCGTCCATCAGCGATCCTGACCTGCACGCCGGCTCCCACGGATGCCGTGTAGTTGAAACGCGTGCCGCCGACGCGCGGGATTCGCTTTGTGAAGTAAGCGATACCAGTCCCGAGATCAATAAAAGGCTGGTATTTTGCGCGAGGTAGAAATGTCGTCCGCAGCCCGCCTGGCAGAGATACGCTGACCCCGGCGACGGTGCGCCGCCGTTCGATGACGGCCGCTCCCGGACCGGCCACTGCCTCGGGGTACGATAGGATCATGAGCGGGAAAACATCAGCGGTATATTTCAGTCCGATATGCTTGCTCGAGTAAATCCTCCGCGCGTAGCGCAGCCCCGCGAACGCCACTACAGAGTCGGGAATCGCGTTGCCGATAACTTTTTTAGAACTGAAAGTTCCCCCGCCGAGAACCTCCAACTCATTCCTCGGCCGGTTCTCAGCTTTGGCTCTGGAAACGTCCGAATCATTCTGCCCGCAGATCGCGGTGGCTGCGGCGTGAAACACAATAACAGCCGCGACTGCGGCTAGAAGAAGTTTAGTCATTAGCTTGGTTTTGAACTTTATACTGCCTCGCCAGTCGGACATAATTCTCCCAGGAGCTTTGCAGACTAGCAATCTCGTCAGAAGTCAGTTCGCGCTTAACCTTTGCTGGAAAGCCCATCACCAACGAACGCGGCGGGACGACGGTGTTGGGGGTAACGAGGCTGCCTGCTGCTACGAGCGAATCACGGCCGATTCGGACGCCGTCGAGCAGTATTGAGCCGATACCGATCAGACAGCCCGACTCGACGTGACAACCGTGCAGCGTCACCCGGTGACCGACGGTGATCTCGTTTTCCAGGACGGTCGGGTGCGCGTGCGTGGTGACGTGGATTACGGTAGCGTCCTGAATGTTGGTTCGGGCGCCGACGCGAATATAGTTCACATCGCCGCGAATGATCGAACCGAACCACACGCTGGACTCCTCGCCGATCTCCACATCGCCGATCACGACCGCATCGTCGGCGATAAACGCGCTTTCAGAGATCTTCGGGTACTGGTCTCCAAAACGACCGATCATACGAGTCAACGATTCCGCCCAAATTTTGCCGAGACGGTTCGGAAGACACGATCCAGTTCCTCGATGCCGAGCAGTTTGGCCGCTAGCAGAAACACGAGACCCCCGACCCCGATCGGGACGAACGCTTCGATCAGTCTTACAAGGAAATTCTTGTTGACGAAATAAACACCTAGGATCAGATAAACCACATACGCGATTGCCGCCATGGCGGAGGACGCGGCCAGGATCTTTACGAATGATGAAAAGATGTCTCTGCCGTCAAGTCTCGATATTCGCTTTCGCATCAGGAGAGCGAGAGCTACGAAGTTAACGAGAGCGACGATCGAGGTCGCCAGTGCCACGCCCACGTGGCCATAGCCATTCGGCCGAGCAGGTGTAGCGCCGACGCCCGAGAGCAGCTTCATCAACCCGAAACTCGTCACGACGTGCAAAAGTATCGACGCGAGACTGACATACATCGGTGTCTTCGCATCGTCCAAGGCGTAGAATGACGGCGAGAGCACCTTGATCGCCGCGTAACCAGCGAGACCGACCGAGTATGCGGTCAGTGCCCACGCGGTCATGTTTGTATCAAACGAGGTGAATTCGCCACGCTCATAGATAAGACTGACGATCGGATCGCCGAGCACGATCAGGCCGAATGCCGACGGGATCGCGAGCAGAAAGACGAGCTTGATCGCACCGGAGAGAGTCGAGCGGAATCCATCGAAATTGTCTTCAGACGCCAGCCGCGACAGCGTCGGGATCGCGGCCGTCCCGATAGCCACGCCGAATACTCCGATCGGAAACTGCATCAGCCGAAATGCGTAGCTTAACCACGAGACACCGCCCTCGATCCCCGAAGCGACAACAGTGTCAACCAGGACCTTTATCTGGATCGCGGACGTGCCGATGATGGCCGGCCCCATCAGTCTCATCACACGCCGCACACCCGGATCTGAAAAGCTAAGATTCAACGAGAAGCGAAAACCTACCTTCAACAATGACGGAACCTGAATCAGGAACTGCGCCGCCCCGCCGATCAGCGTTCCGATCGCCATCCCGATGATTGCCCACTGCGCAGCTTCGTTCGGCACGGTCAGCTTGTCAGCCGATCTCTCCCAACCGCCGCCGCTCAGCCAATAGGCAAAGCCGAGACCGAAGAGGATCGACGCGATGTTAAAGGCAGTCGAAGCGGACGCGGGGATACCGAATCTGCCCTTCGTGTTCAGCACGCCCATCGCGAGAGCTGCAAGCGCGACGAGCAGGATGAACGGGAACATGATCTGCATCAGCGTGGTCGCGAGAGCGGCTTTTTCAGGAGGGTAATAGTAGTTTGGGTCGCCGGTATAGTTGTAGGTAAGCGCAGCCACAATCAGCGGCGAAAGCAGAATTCCGAGCAGCGTGATCGCGCTAAGAACAACGGCGAGGCCGTTAAAAATCAGGCTCGCCAGTCGCCAAGCCTCGCGCTCGCTGTTCTTTAGTTGGTAGTCGGTGAATACCTTAACGAAGGCCGCCGACAGTGCTCCCTCGGCAAACAGGTCGCGCAACAGGTTTGGGATCCGGAAGCCGACGAGAAACGCGTCATATAAGAAACCGGCACCGAAGTACTTCGCAAAGATCGTCTCGCGGATGAGGCCGAGAACGCGCGAGAACATCACCGCGATCGACACGATCCCGGCGGAACGTGCGACGCTCGCCTGTTTTGCCGCGGGAGCAGGAGATTCGCCGCCTGCAGCCGGCTGCTGTTGCTGAGGCGGGTTTGCTAACGCAGGTTCTTCGGTCTCGGTGTTTCGCACGGGTTAAAGAAACGCATTATCGCACGCGGAACACAAAGTAAAAAGGAGGCTCCATTTAGAACGCCTCCCTGAAATCAATGGATGGAATCGAGTTTACTGCAGGCCCATTGCGGCCTGCGTCTGCTGCGGATAAACTACGCGCGAGCGTGCGAGACGGGTCTCTAACGAAACCGGCGCATAATCGAGCGGCACCGCCCCGCCGAGTTGACCCTGAAACAGAGACACAAAGAAATTCTGGAACGTTCTGAAGCGTGCGACGCTGCCGCGCTGATTGAAGATCACAAATAGAAAGCGTCCATTCCGCGTGCTGACCTCACCGGCCAGCGAACTGACGCCGCCGTCTGTGTTGCCGAGCGTGCCGGTCTTACCGACGATGCTGCCTTTCGAAAAATCGCTGTCGAACCGCGACTCGAGTGTTCCACGGTCAAGTCCGGCGACGGGCATGACATCGGCAAAGGTCATCTGGTACTTCGCGAGGTCGTGTCGGAACGAGCGGAGAAGTTTCATCATCGCTGACGGTGTAACTCGGTTGATCCCAAGTCCGCTCGCGGTCTGGATGTAAAACTCAGACGGCGGTACAGCCGCGTTGGTATGCACGATCCGCGCTACCGCTGAAGGTCCACCTAGCATGTCGCCGAGCCGCTCGGATAAAAAGTTATTTGAATAACAGAGCGTCACCTTGAGTATCTCGCGCATCGGTGCCGACTCGTGCGTGAACAGCAGTCCAAGCGTGCTCGGCAGGGGCTGCACATAGGCCGAACCCGTGAACGTCACGCTCGGCGTCAAAGGGAGCCGACCGTTCTGCCCGGAATTGTTGACGAACTGCGACCAGTTGCGAGCCGCGGCCGAGGAGCGTTTTGAGGCGTCGAGCGTGTTGAAAAGTAACTGGCTTGTCCGCGAAGCGGCGCTGGTGTGCGCGATCGAAAAAGTGTCGGTTACGATAAGGTCGCCCTCGATGGTGCGCACGCCTAAACGGTTGAGTTCGTTCGCGATCGAGACCGCATGTTCGTAACTGAACATCGGATCACGGCCGGAAACATATAAATTGCCTTTCAGGGTCGCGGTCGAGCGGTCGATCCCACCATCGGTCCAGATGTTGGTGGGAAATCGGTAATCAGGACCGAAAGTCTTAAGGATCGCGTAAGCGGTGGCGACCTTGACGTTTGAGGCCGGGTTGAAGGTCATGGCAGATCCGTACTCGACTAACCTTGTGCCGTCGAGCGACTCGATCAGTACGCCGCTGGCGCCCGGAATATCGACATCGGCGAGGACCGCCAGGCTTGAATTCGCCCGAGCCGCCGAGACCGCACTTGAGCTGCCGGTCTTCTTTACGAGTGAGGTGTCGTTGTCAATAGACGAGAGTTGCTCCGGCTGGTGGACCTTGATGTCCTGAAGCAGCGGAGGGACGGTAGCAGTTGGGGTTTGGCCCAACGCATTCAACGTCGCTCCCAGCAACAAAAACGCAATTGCAAAAAAACGAACGCCGAATTTGTCTGACCTGCTAATCATTAATTTACTTACTACTCGATTCTATCTGAGGAGAGCCGGACCGGCCGCTGCCGGCCGAGCTGGAAGGCATCCACAGTATAGCTGCCGCCCGTACTATATTCAATACCCTCGTACTACGCCTGTCTTCCAAGATACAGTCGCCTCATCAGATGAAAATCCCGCCCTGCGGGATGTAGATAATTTGGAACTACTTTTTGCCGAGCTTACAAGGAAACTGCTCGCGAAAGCGTCACCTTGCCGCGCGCGTCATCGCCCCGAAGACAAATTCGTTGACACTGCTCTGCCGCGCTTCTAGAATCGAGAAACCGCCGCTTTGTGAAACAGGAACGGCAACCATTAACGCTTGAAGCTGTACGAGCGGCACACGCGCAGAGGCGCAATGATATCCGCGCCAGGCTCGCCGAGTTTGAAGCTGTTTGGAAACACGCCGATGATGCCCGTTTGTGGGAGGAGATGGTCTATTGCTTTTTCACGGGCGGCTGCTCCGCGAGGATGGGCCTTAATTCCGTCGAAGCGGTACGGCATCTGCTGGCTGACGGGACGCATGGTGATCTGATGAACGCGCTTGTCGGCGTCCATCGCTACCCGCGGGCTCGATCACGATATATCGTTGAGTCGCGGGAGTTCCTGATCGCGGATTGCGGACTGAGGCTGAGGGGAAGACTAGCCGGATTTGACGACCATTACGCGCGGCGCGACTGGCTGGTTAAGGAGAAGCGGATAAAAGGTCTCGGTTACAAAGAGGCGAGCCATTATCTGAGGAACATCGGATTTAAGGGTTACGCGATTCTGGACAAGCACGTGCTCAATTGCATGGCGGAACTCGGAGTTATCTCCAATCCAAAACCACCGAGCACGAGGTCGCGATACCTGGACATTGAAGATAAGCTGCGAGATTTTGCCGCCGCCGTGGGTATCAATTTTGACGAGATGGATCTCGTCCTCTGGTCGCTGAAAACCGGCACGATATTAAAGTAGCCGGTACGCCGAAAAGGAGAGTGCACCATGCTTAAAGCGTTCGAGCAAACTCACCGTCCTTTTCCTCTCAGAACGGTCTTTCGCACATTGTTGTTCACCGTTGCCCTCGTCGCCGCTTCCGCCGTTCCCGGTGCAGCTCAGCAAGATAAAAGTGAAGAAGCCAGGCAGATTTTCAGGCAGGGCAGAAAACACCTCCAGGCAGGCCGGTTGAACGATGCCGAGTCGACGTTCAGGCGAGCGCTCGAGGCGGATCCTTCGCTCTCGACCGCAAAAGTCGAACTTGCATACACGCTGTTGAGACGGCGATCAATCCGTGCGGCATACGATCTTTCGCTCGAGGTCGCCAGCGCCGAGCGGTCGAATTCGAGAGCATTCGCGGTTCTGGGGAGTGTGCTTCTGACCGCCGGCCGCTTCACTGACGCTCGACCCGTGTTTCTGACCGCCCTCGCCACCAACCGCAATGAGCATCTGGCCTGGGCCGGACTCGGCCTGCTCGACTTTTACGAAAACCGGATCAATGAGGGTCTCAATAGTCTGAGAGAAGCCTCTTATCACGAGCCCGACGAGCCGGATTATCTGTATGCACTCGGGCAAGTGGCGGCGCGGGCCGAGAGCTACAAGGAAGCGGCGGAAGCCTACCGAAGGTTTTTGCAAGTGGCGAGAGACGTCGACCACGACCGCAGGCTGCGGATCGAGGGGCTTGTAAACTTTCTTAACTTCCTTGGCAATCGCAAAGCGTTGTACGCGACGGCCGGGCCCGATTCTTCTTCGGTACCGTTCGAACTAATCGGTAACCGGCCGGTGATCACGGTCAAAGTTAACGACGCGGACAAACCGTTGCGATTCGTGCTCGACACCGGGTCCGGTATGACCGTCCTTTCTGATCAGACCGCTCGCGCGCTGAAGATTAAACCGATCGCTCGTGGAGGGTACGCGAAAGGGATCGGCGGCAATGGCAAATTTGAGATAGTCTACGGATTCGTCCGCAGCTTTGCGATCGGCGACGTGCGCATCAAGAGCGTTCCAGTCTATATCCGACAGTTTCATGCGGACGCCGAGAAGGTAGATGGTTATATCGGCCTTTCACTGATTTCGAAGTTCCTGACAACGATAGATTACGGCCAGCATACATTTTCGTTGGCCAAAAAAGACAGTCAGGCCGAAGCCGCCGCAGCTGCAGAATCCGACCACTCACTGCCGCTGAGGTTAACTTCCAGTGGTTTCCTGAGCGGCGAGGTGCAGCTTGAGGGGCTCGACAGTCCGCTCAACTTCATCGTCGACACCGGAGCAAGCGTATCGGTGATCTCGGACGAGATCGCCCGGATGGAGCCTTTTACTCGTTACGCAAGGAGCCAAAGAATGCGCGTCATCGGCTCGGCGGGTGTGACTGAAGACGTGCCATCTCTGGAACTACCGCGCATCACATTCGGCAATCACTCTCGCGACCGGCTAACCGCCCTTGCGCTAAACCTCGGTCTGATCAACGAAGCGTCCGGGTTTGAACAATCCGGCATCCTTGGCGGAAATTTCCTGCGAAACTACCGTCTGACCTTCGACTTCAAAAATTCCAAGGTCACATTCGTCCCGGTGGCAAAACAAAAATGAGGCGTCCGAGATGAAGCTCAGCCTCTACTTGGAGACCTCGGTCGTCGGCGCGTATCTCGACAACGGCGAGCCGTTCCGCCGCGACCTTACGATCCGTTGGTGGGAGCATGAGCTGTCCGAATATCGTGCCTTCAGCTCGCTGCTTGTCGAGCGCGAACTCGAGCGTGTTGCGGAGCCTCACCGCTCAGGCTATCTTAATTTGATCAAACCGCTCGAACGGCTCGAACTAACGGACGAGGTGGCGATACTCGCCGAAGGATACATCTCGAGGGGCATCTTTCAGCGCAAGTTTATCGCAGACGCCCTGCACGTGGCTCTCGCGTCCTTCCACAAGGTCGATTATCTGGTTACTTGGAATTTCGGCCACATCGCGAACGTCCGCAAACAGGCGCGGATTCGGCTCTTCAACACGGCCGCGGGCTTTTTCTCACCGGTGATCGTCACGCCGGAATTTCTGGTCAACAGCTGATCCCTAGCTGCACCCGCGCGCGTTGACCTTTATCCTTCACAGTTAAAGAATCTAACTTAACGATGTACCGCCGGCCAAAATTTCTGGAAGTGCTTCTCACGATCCGCCAGGAGATGGCACGCGAGGCGGACTACGATGTCGATCTCTTTACCGAAATGATCCGCACAAGTTGGCGGCACCATTCCGCCGAGCCTCACGAATATAGCCTGGTGGATGTCGAAGAGGATGATTCGCGAAAGCGGCCAAATGAAGCCAAGCATCGGAGGAGAAAGAACGAGCAGTGACACACGAACCCGAGCCGCTTCGAGCGAGTTTTCTTGAGCTTGCACATCGGAATTGATTTAATAGCCCCGGCGATATCCTTTGCTTCAGTTCTCTTAGGTTGTAAATGACGCGTTACGTCGTCTCCTGTTTGCTGGTCATGGCAGTGATCGGGCTTTCGGGAGCGTATTTTTTCAACGAATATTGGATCCACCGTTTCGATCCGCTGATCGCGCGGCAGGCGGCCGTTTACCGGCTCGACGACAAACTGGTCTGGAGCGTCATTTATGAGGAAACCTACTTCCGGCCGTGGGTGATCGGCGCCGACGACGAGGTCGGTCTCATGCAGGTGACACCTCTTGTCGCGCGGGCGTGGGCGAAGGAGACGGGGCTTAGAGAGTTTGAGAGACAGACGGCCGAAAACGTCGTCGAGTTTCTCCGCGACCCGGAACGAAACGTTCAGGTCGGCTGCTGGTATCTCGAAAAGCTCCGTGAGCAATACCGCGGGGCGCCCGCCGAGACGGCGATGACACTTGCCGCCTACAACGCGGGACCGAGTCGGGTCGAGGAATGGACACGCGGTTTGGCGGCCGCGGAATTGTCCGAGAGCGAGTTCGTGGCTCGGATAGCGATCCCTTCGACGAGGTCGTACGTCACTTCGATTTTGGAGCGATACCGCCGCACCACCGTAAGACCTCCTGCTAATAACCAGGGCCTCCTCTCGGCAACAAAATGAAGATCATTACAGCGAATTATGTGCTGCCCATATCGTCGGAGCCGATCCACCAGGGGGCCGTCGCGTTTGAGGGCGACACGATCGCGGCCGTCGGTGAAGTGGACGACCTGCGTCGGCGTTTTCCGGACGCGCCCGTCGATGAGCTTGGCCACGCGGCGATCGTTCCCGGTTTCGTCAATTGCCATTCGCACCTCGAGGTCACCGCGATGCGCGGGTATCTGGATTCGGTCGAGCACGATTTTTATTCGTGGCTGATCAAGCTGACCAAAACGCGCGACGAGGTGCTCAGCGAGGAAGACATCGCGACCGCCGCGCTCGCCGGCGCCGTCGAAGGCGCTCGCGCGGGCGTGACGTGTTTTGGAGACATCGGGCGCAACGGCAAAGCGGGATTCGAGGCGCTGAGACAAGCGGGACTCCGCGGCGTGGTTTTTCAGGAGACGGAGTTTGCACCGCTCGACGAAAAGGCGGACGAGGCGATGGCGATTCTGAAAGATCGCTTCCTTGCGCTCCGGGATCGAGCGACGCCGCTCATTGAGGTCGGCATCTCTCCGCACGCGCCCTACACGGTCAGCCCGGTCCTCTTCGAAAAGATCGCCCGCTACGCGCTCGACGAGAACGTGAAGCTCACGGTCCACGCCGCCGAGTCGGCCGAAGAGGACGATCTGATGCTGCGCGGCGATGGCTACTTTCGCAAAATCTACGAGAACCTCGGCATCGAATGGGACCGTCCACAATGCACCTCGGTGGAGTTGCTGGCACGGACCGGAATACTCGCCACCCGGCCGTTGCTGGCCCATTGCGTCCGCGTCTCCGACTCTGACATCGAGCAACTCGCGGCGACTGGCAGTAAGGTCGCCCATTGCCCGAAGTCAAACGCCAAATTCGGCCACGGCTACGCTCCTTTCGAAAAGCTGCTCGACGCCGGCGTCTCGGTCGGCCTTGGCAGCGACTCGGTCGCGAGCAACAATACGTGCGATCTGATCGAGGAATCGCGGTTCGCAGTGCTCGCCGCCCGTAACCGTCCGAATCGGACCCGATTTATCTCGGCCGAGGAGGCCCTCGAGGCCGCGACGCTCGGCGGTGCAAAGGCGCTCGGGCTGGAGCATAAGATAGGCTCGCTCGAACCGGGCAAGCAGGCGGACCTGGCGGTCGTTTCGCTCGAGAGCGTTTCGCGCCAGCCGGTAAACGACGTTGTCTCGGCACTGGTTTTTTCTTCGGCGGGCCGCGATGTGATCCTGACGATGGTGGCGGGTGAAGTGGTCTTTTGCGACGGAGTCTGCCGGCTGGTCGACGAGGCTGGACTGGTGCAGAAGGTAAAAGAGATCGGCGAAAAGATAAACGGACATTTTTCCGTAAGTAATCGATAAGAACCACAAGCGGTCTCATAAATGACTTTGCGTTCTTCGCTAGATCATTTTTGTTTCACGCAAAGGACGAAAAGCAGTTTTCGCTCGAGGCTTCGGAAACTGCCGGGCCAGCATTTGCGAGACGGGTTCTAGTAAACGGAACAGAATCCGCTCTGTAATGGTTTGTAATTGCCGTGGTCGTTTAAGCTAGACTATTCAGGAGCGTCTAGTTTTCAAACGGGCGAGTCGCCACCTGACGAACCCGGGTAGCAACGAGATCTCACTTGACTTTTTCATCGGTCGCGTATGATTTGGGCAATCTTACTTTGACGCGGGTGCCGGCGAGTGTTCGATTTGCCGGATCGCGGTAAAAGGTATGAATGATGATCTCAAATGGGCGGACTACGTTCTTGAACATTATAACTTCACCGGGTACCCACCCGGCTCGCTCATCGTCGATGTCGGCTGCGGCTGGGGGCGGTATCTTGAAGAACTGTCAGAACAAGGATCCCGCGGAGTCGGTGTGGAGTTGGACGATGGGGCGCTCGCATCCTGCCGCTCACGCAATTTGGTGGTAGTAAAGGCCTGTGCCGAGGCTCTGCCGTTCGCGGATGCTTCCGCGGACGGCGCTATATGCAAAGGCGTGCTGCCTTACACCGACGAGGCACAAGCTTTTGCAGAATTGCGGCGGGTCGTTAAGCCCGGCGGACGGATCGAGACCGAGTATCTCGCTTTCGGCTACTACGTGCGCTACCTGCTTTTCGGGCCCAGTCTGCGCAGACGCTTTTACGGCTCACGCTCGATCGTCAATACCGTGGTACACAACCTCTCGGGCAGAACGTTGCCGGGATGGCTGGGCGACACGATCTATCAATCCGAGGCAAGGTTAGCCCGCTACTATGCGAATCATGGATTAAAGCTCCTGAAGGCTACCACGTCGAAGAAATTCATGGGGTATCCGGTCTTTATCTACCACTCACTGGAGAGAATATAAAGGGCGTCCGGTCGCCAATGCATGAAAAAAGCAGCGTGTTGAGCAAGGCTCAACACGCTGCTTTGCAAATGACCACGTCGATTCGTGGCTCGAGCGATGGTTAATGATTCATTGCCGGGACGTCGCCGGTCGTGCCGAAGTGCCGGTAATCGACTGATCCGTCCGAACTACGGATGATATACCAGACACCTGTCGACGGCCTGAAGACGGCGATGTCGGTTATGCCGTCGCCGTCGTAGTTGCCAGCTACAGGCACGTCGGTAGAGACGCCAAACTGACGGATGTCGACGCCGCCATCCATCGACCGCAGCGTGTACCAGACACCCGTGGACGGCCGGTAAACCGTCACGTCGCCGGTGCCGTCGCCGTCGAAGTCACCCGCCACCGGCAGGTCACCCGACATTCCGAACTGCGCGCCACGGACGCCGCCGGAACTGCTTTCGAGCCAGTACCACACACCCGTTGATCCGCGAAATACAGCGATGTCCGTCCGACCATCACCATCCAGATCGGTGGCGACGGGAATGTCGCCGTTCATCCCAAATTGCAAAATGGTGTGACCCGAACCCTTACTGTTCTCGATGTACCAGACCCCATCCGACGGTCTGAAGACTGCTATGTCAGCAGCGCCATCACCGTCGTAGTCGCCGCGGACCGGAATGTCACTATTAAGCCCCCACTGCCGCGCCGTTATTCCACCGTCCGAGCTGCGGATGATGAGCCACGTTCCCCCTCGGTAAACGGCATAGTCCGTTTTTCCGTCCGCGTCGTAGTCGCCCGAGACAGGAATGTCGCCGGGAGTTCCGAGCAACTGCACGCTATATCCGGCCTCGTTGCTCACGTACCATTTGCCGTCCGACGGGCGATAAACCGCGAGGTCGTCGGCCATGGAGCCAGTGAAACCGCTCGGTCTCGTGCGGCTGCGGATCTGCCCCCGAATCTCGCCAGTTGGGTGATTGGTCGAGCCGATCTGGACATACCAAAGCCCACTGCGTAGTTGAGCGACCTGCTCGGGCGTGACCGCGAACGTCTCCGCCGGGAAGCGGCCCATTGTGCCGCCGATCGGATCCAATTCGTGGATAACGGTTGCTGAATTCTCGCCCGGCATCGCGGGGCCATGGATCTTTGCTGTCGTCTGCTCGCTCGAGAGCCGCACAAAGCCGAGATGCACTGTTGCCTCGGTCTCGGCCGCGTTGAGAGCCACGAACACGACCCCTCTAGCCTGAGTATCAACGGCAGGTACGACCTGCTGCCCATTCAACCATCCGCCGAAGAACCGGTTCGGCCGCGGGCTTGGAACCGGGGTGGGGCTGCCGGTCGGTGATGGACTCACCGTTGGCGTTGGCGACGGTGGAGGAGCCTGGAATGTGCCTGAAAGGATTGTATTTGCTCCATTCTTCAAGGAGATCGTGGTCCCGGAGGCGACACTCGGCACGCTATCACCGTTGGCAGTGGAGAGCCGCAATGCTCCCCGGCCGTCGCTGTTGAGCGTAATGGTCCTGGTCAGCGTAGTAGTTCCCACCACGACGGTGAGTTGCGTTCCCATCGGAAGCCGCACCCGATCAACGAAAATATTCAATACGCGACTCGTGCTTCCGAACTCAGCATATTGGCTGAATCCACGAGGCATAATGCCGTCGATCGTCGAACCAGTGAGCTGGGCATAGAGCGACAACGACGGCGTCGGCCATGGACTAGGTGATGGCAAAGGCGTTCGGGTTCCTGATGGCGACGGCCATGGTGTCGGGGTCGGCGGTATCGAAAACGTCCCTGAAAGGATCGTTGCGGCCCCGTTCTTGACCACCAACGCCGCTCCGCTGTTCACGGTTGGTACTGTTTGGCCCGCACGGGTCGAAAGCCGCAGCACACCATTCCTGAACGTGCTGAGCCGGATCGTCCCGACGGCAGCGCCATCGATCGAAACCGTCAGATTCGTGCCGGCGGGAAGGTTGACCGAATTGACGCTGACCTCGAGAGATCGGCCCGTCGAGTCCGAAAAATACCTGCCCAGCCCGGTAGGCGTCATCGTCCCGATCGGCGCGCCGGAAAGGCTTGCGCTCAGGAACGTTCCAGCCGTGTCCTCAGCGTTCGACGTGCGCTGGCCAAAAAAGAAAGGCACGGCCGCAGCCAGCACAAATGCCATAGCTACAAACGCAACCTTCCAAAATCCACCCAACTGTGCTTTACGGTTGTTGTCCCCGTTCATCTAGGTAACCTCACTGTTGTTATAAATTTGTCGAAACTTCGTGAGAGAAAAACGGTAAATGACCAAGTCTTTTCAGAATCTTAGACGCCGCAGGTGAGTCTGCAGCCGGAAAATCCCGACTCGGTGTGGACAAACTTATACTACGAAAGTGGAGCGGAAGTCCATCAGCTTTAACAGCTTAGGCCGCCGATGCGGCGGCCCGCAGTTCGCGCAGGAGATCGCCGTTCGTCCATTCGTTTCCCGGCAGAATCGCCGCGACTTTGCCATCCGGCGAGATCACTATGGTGCGGAGAGAGTGATTGATCTGGGTTTTATCATTCTGGTCGACCTCGTAGCGCAGCCCATAAAAATCAGCAATCTTTCGCACCTCCGCATCAGGACCGACCGCGAGTTGCCAGATCGTAAAATCGGGCTTGGCGTTTTGTCCGAGATAACCGGCTCCGTATTGCCGCAGTTTCTCAGGCGTATCGCGTTCCGGGTCGAACGAGATGCTCAGCAGGCGGATCTTGTCGCTGAGCTCCGGATCGACGCGTAGCTGGTTGGCGATGTCGCTGAAATTTTTTGACATCTTGATGCAGTACTCGGGCAGCGGACACTCGCGGTAGATGAACGTAATCGCAACGGCCTTACCGCGGTAATCCCGAAGCGAGAATCTCTTGCCGTCCTGATTTGTCAGAGTGAAGTTCGGGGCCTCTTTGCCGAGCTGAACGAATTTGTCGTTTAGAGGAGTGATAGTTTGACTCGGATCCGGAGCTGCGACGATCGCGACGTTCTCGATCCAGTAGGGCGGGTCTGCGGCGTTGTCGACAACCAGCTCGCCGATAAGATCGGCTCCTGGTTTAAGATCATCCCATGCCCAGTCGGCCCTGATCGGGAAATCCATCGTCATCGCCTCCATAAATCCGGGGATGTCCTGATGGGCGATCGTGGCCTTCTTCTTACCTCTGTCCACCGCGGTGATCTTGCCTTTAATCCGATACCGTTTTGCGTCGGGTGACGTTGCGTTGGTCGAGTCGGCGTTCGAAGCCTTAGCGCCGCAGCCAGCGGCAGCAAAAGCAAACAGAATAAGCAAAATGTATTTGGCCATATCGATAATGACTTCCCGGATCGATCAGCCGGGCTGCGGAATTGGCGATGCCTATGCTGCTACGTTATGCGAATCGGTGAGTCAATTCAAATGACGAACGCGGCCCGGCAAGACCGCGTAGCCGGTCACCCGCAATTACGCTACAATCGAAGCCGTCCAACCTATGCCGGCAAATATTTTGAGTGGGAAACCTATCGCCGAAGCGATCAAGTCCGAGGTCGCTGCCGAGGTCGCTGATCTGCGTTCGCGCTTTGGATTTTCGCCGTGCCTCACGGTGGTTAGAGTTGGAGAGGATCCGGCTTCGGCCGTTTATGTCGGGAGCAAGGTCAAAACGGCCGCCGAGATCGGGATGATCTCTGAGGAGATCCACCGCCCGGTCGAGACGAGCCGGGACGAAATAGTCGCGATAGTCGACGAACTCAACTCGCGCGACGAGGTCGACGGGATCCTCGTCCAGCTCCCGCTGCCGAAGCACGTCGACGAAAGGGAAATCCTTGAGCGGATCGACCCGCTAAAGGACGTCGACGGCTTTCATCCGATCAATGCGGGCCGGCTGACGCAAGGCCACGACGCGCTGCTGCCCTGCACACCCGCCGGCGTGATCGAAGTTCTGAAGCGCTCGAATGTCGACGTTGCCGCCAAGCACGCCGTGGTCGTCGGCCGCAGCAACATCGTCGGCAAGCCGATGGCGATGCTGCTGCTCCAAGAAAACGCGACCGTCACGATCTGCCATTCACGGACGCGAAATCTGCCTGAGATCACGTCGCAGGCCGACATCTTAATCGCTGCTATCGGCCGCGCCGGCTTCATCCGCGGCGAGCACATCAGGGAAGGAGCGACCGTGGTCGATGTTGGGATCAACAGCGTCTCGGATCCGGAGTTTGCGAAAGAACTGTTCGGCGATGATCTTGAAAAGCGGCTCGCCACGATCGACAAACGCGGCTCGACGATAGTCGGCGACGTGAATCCAAAAGAGGCGATCGAGAAGGCCGCCAACTTCACGCCCGTTCCCGGCGGCATCGGCCTGCTGACCGTCGCGATGCTGATGAAGAACACCGTGAAAGCTGCCAAAATGCGAAGACTTTGATTTATGACCTTTGAAGACTACCAGGCACAAGCGAGCCAGACGGCCCTTTATCCTCGACGGATGGAGAATCTCGAATACCCGACCTTGGGCCTCGCGGGTGAAGCGGGCGAGGTCGCCAACATCGTCAAAAAGATCCAGCGCGATCACGGCGGCGTCCTGACCGACGAGGTGCGGGCCAAGCTCAAGGACGAGCTCGGCGACGTTCTCTGGTACATCTCTGCCTGCGCGGACGAACTCGGCCTGAAGCTTGGCGAGATCGCCGAATTCAACATCAACAAACTCGCGAAGCGCCACAATCGTTAACTTCGATGGTTGAACCTGAGGCGTTAGTTAATAAGAACACGTGTTAAAAGTCGGTCTGACAGGTTCGATCGCGGTCGGGAAGTCTTTTGTCTGCGAAGTGTTTCGCGAAGCGGGATTTCACGTTCTCGACGCCGACGCGACCGCCCGCAAGGTCGTTGAGCCGGGAACTCCGGGGCTCGAGGCGATCACTCGCGAGTTCGGCGACGGCGTACTGGCCGCTGACGGGAGCCTCGATCGGGCGAAGCTGGGCGGGATCGTCTTCGCCGACGCCGCGAAAAGGCAGCGATTGAACTCGATCGTGCATCCTTTGGTCATACACGAGCAAGACCGCTGGATTGCCGAGGCCGAGGCGGCCGAACCGGACGGTGTCGCTGTCATCGACGCCGCTTTGATGATAGAATCCGGCGGCTACAAGCGGTTCGACAAATTGGTCGTCGTGTGGTGCCGCCCCGAGGTGCA
>Ga0247718_1000152_pt1 | contig 16652 bp, 14 predicted proteins | sample 21E_DmetaG_FD_189045 | JGI IMG/M metagenome (GOLD analysis project Ga0247718, IMG submission 189045) | Soil microbial communities from hillslope of Landscape Evolution Observatory, University of Arizona, Oracle, AZ, United States - 2-1-E_D | ecosystem: Engineered > Artificial ecosystem >...
CCCCAATTCTGGGGGCGAGGGAAGGATACGTAGTGCTCCCCTCCCCCAATACTGGGGGAGGGGAGCACTACGTATCCTTCCCTCGCCCCCAGAATTGGGGGATCAAGGGGGCAAGTGTTGCGAGCCCTAGCGAGCCGGAGAGGGGGCATGCGGCAGCGGTCTCCCGGCATAGAAACCGAGCAACATCCCAGGCCCCGTCACCCGGAATCGGCAGCACAGGGCGACCCAGAAAGAAGCATGGCAACGACGCAGCACAAGAAGCGCCTCGTGGTGGTGGAGTCTCCCACCAAGGCGAAGACCATCCGTAACTTCCTCCCTCCGGGCTACCACGTGACCGCCTCCATGGGGCACGTGCGCGACCTCCCGGAGTCCGCGAGCGACATCCCGCCGCAGCTCAAGGGGAAGGACTGGGCGCGCCTGGGCGTGGACGTGGAGCACGACTTCGAGCCGCTCTACGTGGTCCCCGCCTCCAAGAAGAAGGTGGTGAGCGAGCTGAAGCAGATGCTCAAGGACGCCGACGAGCTGATCCTCGCCACCGACGAGGACCGCGAGGGCGAGAGCATCGGGTGGCACCTGCTGCAGGTGCTGAACCCCCGCGTCCCGGTGTCGCGGATCGTCTTCCACGAGATCACGCCCGAGGCCATCCGGGAAGCCATCCGCCACCCCCGGCGCGTGGACGAGCACCTGGTGCGCGCGCAGGAGACGCGGCGCATCCTGGACCGCCTGGTGGGCTACACCGTCTCGCCGCTCCTCTGGAAGAAGATCGCCAGCGGGCTCTCGGCGGGGCGGGTGCAGTCGGTGGCGGTGCGCCTCCTGGTGCAGCGCGAGCGGGAGCGGCGCGCCTTCCGCTCGGCCGTCTACTGGGACCTGAAGGCGCTCCTCGCCCGCGGCGCGCCCCCCTTCTCGGCCATGCTGGCCTCCGTCCGCGGGAAGCGGGTGGCAACCGGGAAGGACTTCGACGAGACCACCGGGAGGCTCCGCGCCGACCGCGACGTCATCCTCCTGGGCGAGGAGGAGTCGAAGGCGCTCCGCGAGCGGCTGGAGGCGGCGACGTGGAAGGTCACCGACACCGACGAGAAGCCGGTGGTGCGCCGCCCCTACCCGCCCTTCACCACCTCCACGCTCCAGCAGGAAGCCAACCGGAAACTGCGGCTCTCGGCGCGCGACGCCATGCGGATCGCGCAGCGGCTGTACGAGGAGGGGTACATCACCTACATGCGCACGGACTCCGTGCACCTCTCGGAGCAGGCCATCACCGCCGCGCGCAGCCGCATCCGCGCGGGGTACGGGGAGGAGTACCTGAGCCCGAGCCCGCGCCAGTTCACCACCAAGAGCAAGGGGGCGCAGGAGGCGCACGAGGCCATCCGCCCCGCGGGGACGGAGATGAAGACCGCCCGCGAGCACGGGCTCACCGGGAGGGAGGCCGACCTCTACGACCTGATCTGGAAGCGCACCGTCGCCAGCCAGATGGCCGACGCGCGCCTCACCTACATGACGGTGCAGATCGCCGCGGACGACGCCCTCTTCCGCGCCTCGGGGCGGCGGGTGGACTTCCCCGGCTTCTTCCGCGCCTACGTGGAGGGGAGCGACGATCCGGAGGCGGCGCTGGAGGACCGCGAGGAGCCGCTCCCGCCGCTCCGGGTGGGGGACGTGGTGGACCTCCGCTCGCTGGAGGCGCTCCGCCACGAGACGCAGCCCCCGGCGCGCTACACCGAGGCCACGCTGGTGAAGACGCTGGAGGCGGAGGGGATCGGCCGCCCGAGCACCTACGCCAGCATCATCGGCACCATCCTGGACCGCGGCTACGCCGACCGGCGCGAAAACCAGCTCGTCCCCACCTTCACCGCCTTCGCGGTGACGGAGCTCCTGGAGCGGCACTTCCCCTCACTCGTGGACACGCAGTTCACGGCGCGGATGGAGGAGCAGCTCGACGAGATCGCCGAGGGGGACGCGGAGTGGCTTCCGTACCTGCGCGAGTTCTACACGGGGCCCGACGGGCTGGAGGAGCGGGTGCGCGCCGGAGAGGAGGGGATCGACCCGCGCGAGGCCTCGACCGTGCGGCTGGAGGGGCTCCCGGCGCGGGTGCGGATCGGGAAGTTCGGCCCCTTCGTGGAGGTGGGGGACGGTGACAAGCCGGTGACCGCCTCCCTCCCCGAGGGCGTGGCCCCGGCCGACCTCTCGGAGCGGGAGGTGGAGAGCCTGGTCCGCGCCAAGACCGAGGGCCCCGACGTGCTGGGGCACCACCCGGAGACGGGAGAGCCGGTGCTGGTGCTGAACGGGCGCTTCGGTCCGTACGTGCAGCTCGGGGAAGCCACGGAGGAGAACAAGAAGCCCAAGCGCGCCTCGCTCCCCAAGGGGATGGCGCCCCAGGCGGTGACGCTGGAGACGGCGGTCCGGCTCCTCTCGCTCCCCCGCACCCTGGGAACGCACCCGGAGACGGGGAAGGAGGTGCAGGCCAACGTGGGGCGCTTCGGCCCGTTCGTGGTGCACGAGGGCGACTTCCGCTCCATCCCGCGCGGGGAGGACGTCTACACCATCACCCGGGCGCGCGCGCTGGAGATCCTGGCCGAGCCCAAGGGAGGGAAGCGGGCCTCGGCGCAGACGCTGCGCGAGATGGGCGCCCACCCCGCGGACGGGGAGCCCGTGGTGATCCTGGAGGGGCGCTACGGCCCGTACGTGAAGCACGGGAAGACGAACGCTTCCCTCCCCAAGGGGGTAGAGGTGGACGAGGTGAACCTGGAGCAGGCGGTGGAGCTGCTCCGGGAGCGGGCCGCGACGGCGAAGCCCGCCGCCAAGCGCGGCGGACGCGCCCCGGCGAAGAAGGCCGCCACCAAGACGGCCGCCAAGAAGGCGCCCGCGAAGAAGACGGCGCGGAAGAGCACCCGCACGGCGGCCAAGGCCCCCGCGAAGAGCGCGGCGGAGACCCCCGCCAAGGCGGCGGCGAAGAAGAGCACGCGCCGCCCGGCGAAGAAGGCGTAGCAGCAAGGAGGAGCAGGATGGCGAAGGTCACGGTGGTCGGAGGGGGGCTCTCGGGCTCGGAGGCGGCGTACCAGCTGGCGGAGCGAGGGCACGAGGTGACGCTCTACGAGATGCGCCCCGTCCGCGGCACCGCCGCGCACCAGACGGAGCTGCTGGGGGAGATCGTCTGCTCCAACACCTTCAAGTCGGAGGACCCGCACAACGCGCACGGGCTCCTGAAGCTGGAGATGGACGCCCTCGGCGCCGGGGGGTCGCTCCTCCTGGCGTGCGCCCGCGAATCGCGCATCCCCGGGGGGACGGCGCTCACCGTGGACCGCCGGGAGTTCTCGGAGCGGATGACGGCGGCGGTCCAGGGGCACCCGCGCATCACCGTGGTCCGCGAGGAGGTGTCGGAGCTCCCCGAGGGGCCCGCCATCGTCGCGACGGGGCCGCTCACCTCCGACGCCCTCTCGCAGGCCATCCGCCGCGCCCTGGGCGACGAGGGGCTGGCCTTCTTCGACGCCATCGCCCCGGTGATCGCGGCAGACTCCATCGACCGCGAGGTCGTCTTCTCCGCCTCGCGCTGGGGGAAGGGCGAGGCGGAGGAGGGGGACTACCTCAACTGCCCCATGACGAAGGAGCAGTACGAGGCGTTCGTCGAGGCGCTGAAGGGCGGGGAGGAGCACGCCGGGCACGACTGGGAGAACGTCCCCTACTTCGAGGGGTGCCTCCCCATCGAGGTGATGGCGCACCGCGGCGACGACACCCTGCGCTTCGGCCCCATGAAGCCGGTGGGGCTCCCGGTGCCGCAGTGGGGGGGCAGGCGCGCCTGGGCGGTGGTGCAGCTCCGCCGCGAGGACCGCGCGGGGAACCTGTGGAACATGGTGGGCTTCCAGACCCGGCTCCGCATTCCCGAGCAGAAGCGGATCTTCCGGATGATCCCGGGGCTGGAGGAGGCGGAGTTCCTGCGCTGGGGCTCCATCCACCGCAACACGTACCTGAACTTCCCGGCACGCCTCTCGGCGCACGGCTCGCTGCGCGACCGGCCGGAGCTGGTCTTCGCCGGGCAGATCACGGGAGTGGAGGGGTACACGGAGTCCACCGCGACGGGGATCCTCGCCGCCGTGAACCTCGACCGCATCGTCCGGGGACAGGAGCCGACGGTTCCCCCGCCCACCACCATGCTGGGCGGGCTGCTGCGCTACCTGCGCGACTCGGACCCGAAGCACTTCGCGCCGATGAACTCCAACTTCGGGCTGCTGGACCCACTCCCCGAGCAGGTGAAGGACAAGGAGCGGAAGCGCGCCCTGCTGGTGGAGCGCGCCCGCGCCGACCTGGCGGCGTGGATGGAGGAGAGCGGCATCGAGGTCCCCGCCGCCGCCGGCGCGTGAGCCCGCGCAAGGCCGGGCCGCGGGCCGAGGCCACGCCCGCCGCCGCCGCGGACCCCGAGGGGCCGCCGGAGCGCCGCGGCGCGCTGGAGGCATTCCTCCGCTACGTGGAGCACGAGCGGCAGCTCTCGCCGCGGACGCTGCTGGCCTACACGGACGACCTGCGGGAGTTCGAAGAGTTCCTGGGGCGCTACTACGGGAGCCCCGACTGGAGCTGGGGCGGGCTGGACCGCCTGGCGATCCGCTCCTTCATGGGCGACTGCGTGTCGCGGCGGGGGCTGGCGCGCCGCTCGGTGGCGCGGAAGCTCTCGGCGGTGCGCTCCTTCTTCCGCTTCCTCCACGTGGAGGGCGTCGTGGAGGCGAACCCCGCGCGCACCGTCCGCACCCCCAGGCGGGAGCGGACGCTCCCGGGGTTCCTGACGCGCGAGCAGGTGGAGGCCGTCTTCCGCGACGCGGAGATGCGGGCCGACGCCGGGGGGTTCCACGCGCTCCGCAACCTGGCCATCGTGGAGCTCTTCTACGGCACCGGAATGCGTCTCTCGGAGCTGCAGGGACTCAGCGTGGCCGACCTGGACCTGGTCTCGGAGCGGGTGCGGGTGATGGGGAAGGGGCGCAAGGAGCGGATCGTCCCGCTGGGGCGGATGGCCATTCACGCGGTGCGGCGCTACTACGTGGAGCGCGATGCGCTCCTGGAGACGGCGCCCCACCCGGACCGGCGCGCGGTGTTCCTGGGGCAGACGGGGCGGCGGCTCGGCGCCCGCCAGATCCAGAAGATCATCGGCACCTTCCTGGACGGGGTGGCGGAGGACGCGGGGCTCTCCACGCACTCCCTGCGGCACAGCTTCGCCACGCACCTGGTGGACTCCGGGGCGGACCTGGTGGCGGTGAAGGAGCTGCTGGGGCACGCGAGCCTCAGCACGACGCAGATCTACACGCATACGTCGCGCGAGCGGCTGAAGAGAGTCTACAAGCAGGCGCACCCGAGAGCTTAGGGGCTACGCCTGGCAGGCCCTCACCCGGCTCGCCGAGGCTCGCCACCCTCTCCCAATGCTGGGAGAGGGTTGATGTGATGCAGGAGCGGTTCTCCCCCTCTCCTACTGTTGGGAGAGGGGGCCGGGGGGTGAGGGCCAGGCGGGATCGACACCAGAACGGACGGAGAATGGCAATCACGCAATTCCACGCCACCACCATCCTCGCCGTGCGGCGGGACGGAAAGGTGGCGCTCGGGGGGGACGGGCAGGTCACCATGGGCGACACCGTGGTGAAGGGCTCCGCGCAGAAGGTCCGCAAGCTCCGCGACGGGCGGGTGCTGGCGGGGTTCGCGGGGTCGGTGGCCGACGCCTTCACCCTGTTCGAGAAGTTCGAGGAGAAGCTGGAGCGCTACCCCGGCAACCTCCCCCGCGCCGCGGTGGAGCTGGCGAAGGAGTGGCGCTCCGACCGCTACCTGCGGCGCCTGGAGGCGCTCCTGGCGGTGGCCGACCGCGAGACGCTCTACCTCCTGTCGGGGACGGGGGACGTCATCCAGCCGGACGACGACATCGTGGCCATCGGCTCCGGGGGGTCGTTCGCGCTGGCGGCGGCGCGCGCGCTGAAGCAGCACTCCCCGCTCTCCGCGCCCGAGATCGTGCGGAACGCGCTGGAGATCGCGGGCGACATCTGCATCTACACGAACCGGAACGTCACCGTTCTGGAGCTGGACGACTGAGATGAGCGAAGTGGAGACGGAAGTGCAGGCCCCGGCGGCCGACGCCGCGGAGGAGCAGCCCTGGCTGGACGAGCTGACGCCGCGGCAGATCGTCGCGGAGCTCGACAAGTACATCGTGGGGCAGGAGGCCGCCAAGAAGGCGGTCGCCATCGCGCTCCGCAACCGCTGGCGGCGGCAGAAGGTGGACGAGGAGCTCCGCGAGGAGATCGTCCCCAACAACATCATCATGATCGGCCCCACCGGGGTGGGGAAGACGGAGATCGCGCGGCGGCTGGCGAAGCTGGCGGGCGCCCCCTTCGTGAAGGTGGAGGCGTCCAAGTTCACCGAGGTGGGCTACGTGGGGCGCGACGTGGAGTCGATGGTGCGCGACCTGGTGGACGTCGCCATCAACATGGTCCGGACCGAGCGCGAGGACGAGGTGCAGGAGCTGGCGGAGCAGCGCGTGGAGGACCGCCTCCTCGACCTCCTCATCCCCCCCATCTCCGACGGGGCGGCGCCCGCCGCCGAGCCGAAGCCCGAGGAGCGGCTCCGCGCCTTCGTGGTCTCCTCCGCCGGGCAGGCCGAGGAGCGCCCGCTGGGTCCCGAGGAGCAGCAGGCGCGCGACCGCCGCGAGCGTACGCGCGAGAAGTTCCGCTCGCTGCTGCGCGAGGAGAAGCTGGAAGACCGCGAGGTGGAGGTGGAGGTGCAGCAGAGCCTCCCCATGGAGAACATGATGATCCCCATCGGGGGGATGGAGGGGATGGACAACTTCTCGGAGATGCTCCAGGAGATCCTTCCCAAGAAGACCAAGAAGCGGCGGGTCACCGTGTCCGAGGCGCGCCGCATCCTCCTCCAGGACGAGCTGGACAAGCTCGTGAACATGGACGAGGTGGTGGACGAGGCGCTCGACCGCGTGGAGGAGATGGGGATCATCTTCCTCGACGAGGTGGACAAGATCGCGGGGGACCGGGGGGCCATGGGCCCGGACGTCTCACGCGAGGGGGTGCAGCGCGACCTCCTCCCGGTGGTGGAGGGCTCCACGGTGCAGACCAAGTACGGGATGGTGCGCACCGACCACGTGCTCTTCATTGCCGCGGGGGCATTCCACGTCGCCAAGCCCTCGGACCTGATCCCGGAGCTGCAGGGGCGCTTCCCCATCCGGGTGGAGCTGAAGAGCCTCACCGAGGCGGACTTCGTGCGCATCCTCCGCGAGCCCAAGCACGCGCTCCTCACGCAGTACGCGGCGCTGGTCGCGGCGGAGGGAGCCTCGCTGGAGTTCACGGACGACGGGGTGGAGGCGGTGGCCCGGATCGCCGCGACGGTGAACGACCGCATGGAGAACATCGGCGCGCGGCGGCTCCACACCGTGCTCACCACCCTCCTGGAGGAGATCCTCTTCGACCTTCCGGACGTGCAGGAGAAGCAGATCGTGATCGACGGCGACACGGTGCGCGCCCGGCTGAAGGACATCGTGGAGGACGAGGATCTGCGGCGGTACATCCTGTAGCGAGGGGCCCTCACCCCCCGGCCCCCTCTCCCGAAATCAGGAGAGGGGGAGAACTGCATCCGAGGCGAGGGACCGACCGACTCCCGCCGTGCTCCCCTCTCCCGCATGCGGGGGATCGAGGGGGCAAGTGTTGGGGGAGGGGGCCACGGCCCACGAAAAAGGCCCCCGCTCTCCGGCGAGAGCGGGGGCCTGCCTGCTTCCGGGCGGACCGTCCGGGGGCGGTGCCGCCGGTCAGTCGGCGAAGGTGATGGTCGCCGCCGCCTCGTCCGTGGCCGGCTGCCCGGTGATGAGCTCGATGATGGCGTCCATCTCGGAGCCCATCCGGTCCAGCCGGTCCAGCACGGTGCGGGTGTGCGCGTAGTCGAAGTAGAAGTTCACCGCCTCTTCGTGCGCCGGGTTGTGAGCCAGGATGCTCTCGTCCATGCGCAGGTGGAGGCTCTCGCAGATCGCGGATACCGCGGTTCGCACCTGGCGCTGCTCGGCCAGGGTGGCGACGCTCAGGTCCCCCGTCAGCCGGGGAAGGAGCGCGTCCACGAGCGCAGCCGCTTCCGCGGGGGCGGCGATGGCCGATCCGGACGAGGCCATGACCTCCGTCCTCACGACCTCCGCGCCGGCACTCAGCGCCCGAAGCTCCTCGAAGTTGCAGTGCAGGATCACAGGGCCTCCCTCTGGTTGCTCACGTCCCAGAAGAGCAAGGGGCGGGCCATCGGGCGCGGACGGCGAAATCCCTTGCTCCACCTGGAATTATCTTGTGATATCCCCGGAAGGTACGGCAGGTTCCGGGTCTGAAGGGCGGGAGTGTGGTGCGTTCTGCAAGGCCGGCGTGGCCCCCCGGGAGGACGGGGGTGTCCCTCCCGGAACAGCGGGGCCCCACGAACAAGGTGAAGCGGGGCGGGGCTGCGCGCAAGAGCGTCGCTGCGCGCAGCCCCGGTCATCAGCGGGGCGCCCCCGCCGAGTCCCGGCCGATGGTGTCGGCCGCGGTGCTGGTCCCGGGCGCACCGGCCGGAAGGGCCTGCTGCCCGGCGGAGTCGGTGGCGCCCCCGGTGGGGATCACGCCGCCGGTGGACTGCTGCGGCTGCGCCGGCTCCAGCGAGGTGCCGTTCGGGATGGTCCCGTCCTCCTGCCTGTCCTGCTGCTGCCCGCCGCCGCACGCTCCGAGCGCGAGCGGAAGGAGGAGGAGAGGGGCGGTGCGTCGGAAAGCGGCTCTCATCGGCTGCACGGGGTTCGGGCGGTTCTCCGCGGCCGGGGGAGCTCCCGGTCCGCCACCCGCCGGAGTTGCAAGCGGCGTTCCTCCCGCCGCTACGCCGGGCGCACCACGGCGCGGCGCACCCGCTCGCGCGCGTCGACCGCCAGGCGAAGCGCCTCCTCCCGCGTGGCGGCGAGCGCGGTGAGGTGCCCCATCTTCCGTCCGGGGCGGCTCTCCCGCTTCCCGTACAGGTGGAGCGCCACCCCGCGCTCCGCGAGGGCCTCGGCCACGGGGAAGGGGCCGGTTCCCACGTCCTCCCCCAGCAGGTTCACCATCACGGCGGGGCGCAGGAGCTCGGTGGAGCCCAGCGGGAGGCCGCACACGGCGCGGAGGTGCTGCTCGAACTGCGAGGTGGCGCACCCCTCCCAGGTGTAGTGCCCGGAGTTGTGGGGGCGCGGCGCCACCTCGTTCACGCGGATCGTCCCGTCTTCCTCCACGAACATCTCCACCGCCAGGAGCCCCACCACGTCGAGCCCCTCGGTGAGCGCCTCCGCGATGCGCCGGGCCTCCCTCTCGACGCTCTCCGGGACGCGGGCGGGGACGATGCTCACGTCCAGGATCCCGCGCTCGTGGACGTTCTCGGCCACCGGAAAGGAAGCGACCTCGCCCGCGGCGGTGCGGGCGCAGACCACCGAGACCTCGCAGCGGAAGGGGACGAAGGCCTCCAGGATCAGCTCCACCCCGCTGGGACGCTGCTCCAGCGCGGCAAAGGCCTCGTCCGCCCGCGCCGGGTCGCGGATCACCACCTGCCCCTTCCCGTCGTACCCCATGCGCGAGGTCTTGAGCACCGCGGGGGCGCCGATCTCTCGGAGCGCGGCGTGCAGCTCCTCGCGCGTGGCCACCGGGCGGAACTCCGCCGTCGGGAGTCCCAGACGGCGGGCCTCCTCCTTCTCGCGCACCCGGTGCTGCGCCACCTCCAGCACGTGCGGTCCCGGGTGGAGGCGGGTCCCCTCCGGGAGGGCGCGGAGGGCGTCCACGTCCGCGTTCTCCCACTCCAGCGTCACCACGTCCGAGCGGCGGGCCAGCTCCCGCATGGCTTCCGGGTCGTTCAGCGGGGCCCGCAGGTGCCCGTCGGCCACCTGCGCGGCGGGGGCGTCCTCCTCCGGGTCGAGCACCAGGACCCGATACCCCATGCGGCGGGCCTCCAGCGCGAGCATGCGCCCGAGCTGCCCTCCGCCCACCACCCCGACGGTGGCGCCAGGGAGAACCGGGGCGCGGCTCACCGCCCCTCCCCGGCGGGGGCGCCGTCGGGACGGAGCGCGTCCTCGGCCATCCGCTCGCGGTAGGCGTGCAGGCGGGCGCGGAGCTCCGGGTCGCGGCTCCCCAGGATGCGGGCCGCCAGGAGGCCAGCGTTGGCGGCGCCAGCCTTTCCGATGGCGACGGTAGCCACGGGGACGCCCTTCGGCATCTGTACGATGGAGAGAAGGGAGTCGAGCCCGCTCAGCGAGGCGGAGAGGACGGGGACGCCGATCACCGGGAGGACGGTCTTGGCGGCGGTCATCCCGGGGAGGTGTGCCGCGCCCCCGGCCCCCGCGACGATCACCTCCAGCCCGCGCCGCTCCGCGCTCTCCGCGTACTCGAACATCCGGTCGGGGGTGCGGTGCGCGGAGACGATCTCCATCTCGTACGGCACCCCCAGCTCGTCCAGGACGCGGGCCGCCTCCTGCATGGTCTCGCGGTCGGAGCGGCTCCCCATGATGATCCCCACGCGCGGCTGGCTCACGTCCGTTTCCTCCCTGGCCCGGGTCCTGGCGGCGGCGCCCGGCGCGCCCCCGAAAGGCGGCAAATGTAGGCGGGCGGCGCGGGGCCGGCAACGCGCCTTGCCGGGGGGAGCGCGGGCCTCTAGCTTCCCGGCCATGGACCTCAGAGAAGCGCAGGCCCGCGTCGACGCGTACATCTCCCAGTTCAGGGAGGGGTACTTCCCGCCGCTCGTGAACCTGGCCCGGCTCACCGAGGAGGTGGGGGAGCTGGCGCGGGAGATGAACCACCGGTACGGGCCCAAGAAGAAGAAGGCGGACGAGCCCGACGCGGACATCGCGCTGGAGCTGGCGGACGTCCTCTTCGTCCTGGTGGTGCTCGCCAACCAGATGGGGCTCGACCTGCAGGACGCGCTGGAGCGCACCATGGCGAAGTACGAGGTGCGCGACGCCGACCGCTGGGAGCGGCTCCCCCCGGACCCCCCGTCCTGAATCGCTTGTTTCAGGTCGCGTGCGGGAGTAGTTTGGAAGGATCTCCACGTGTAAACCCGGCCGCGGCGGCTCCCGCCCGGCTCCTTCGACTCCGGCCGCGGCGCCCCCGGGCCGCTCCGCCACTCCGCCCGCCATGCAGCCGACCGTCTTCATCGTAGACGACGATCCCGACCAGGTCGCCCTGGTGGTCGCTCAGCTCGAGCGTACCCGCCGGTTCGTCACGCAGGGATTCACGCGGGTCTCCGAAGTGCTCGACGCGCTCAGCGCCGAGCCGCCGGATGCCATCGTCTGCGACCTGGTGATGCCCGAGATGGACGGCGTCGCCTTCACGCAGCGCGTGCGCGCGGAGCACCGCACCCTCCCCATCATCATTGCCACCGCGCGCGGCACGGATGGGGACGCGGAGCGGGCGCTCGCCGCGGGGGCCACCGACTTCGTCACCAAGCCCATCGAGCCGAACGCGCTGGCGACGCGCATCGCGCGGAGCCTGGAGGCCGTCCCCGCGCAGGAGCTGCTCACCGAGGCCGCCGCCAACAAGTTCAACCCGCACGGGATCCTCGGCTCGCACCCGCTCATCCAGCAGGTGCGGGAGTTCGTCTCACGGGTGGCCGAGGTGTCGCAGGTCTCGGCTCTCCTGCTGGGCGAGTCGGGGACCGGAAAGAACCTGGTGGCGCGCGCCATCCACACGGCGGGGGCCGCCAAGAACTACCGCTTCGTGGAGGTGAACTGCGCGGCGCTCCCGCCGCACCTGCTGGAGGCGGAGCTCTTCGGCTACGAGAAGGGGGCCTTCACCGACGCCAAGCAGACCAAGCGGGGACTGGTGGAGGTGGCGGACGGCGGTACGCTCTTCCTGGACGAGCTGGGGACGCTCCCGCTGGAGATGCAGGCCAAGCTGCTGAGCTTCCTGGAGAGCCGGACCTTCCGCCGCGTCGGCGGCACCCGCGAGATCACGGTGACCCTGCGGGTGATCGCCGCGACCAACGCCGACCTCGCCGCGGAGGTGGCCGCCGGGCGCTTCCGGGAGGACCTGTACTACCGCCTGAACGTGGCCTCGCAGGTCCTCCCGCCGCTGCGCGCCATCCGCTCGGACATCCCCGAGCTCGCGCGGCACTTCCTCAAGCGGGCGGCCGAGTACTTCGGAAAGCCGGTCCCGCGCCTGGACGCCGGCGGCGCGGAGCAGCTCCAGCGGTACGACTGGCCCGGGAACGTGCGCGAGCTGCGCAACGTGATCGAGCGGGCGCTGATCTTCTCGCGAGACGCAGTGGTGCGGTTCGAGGAGTTCCCGGCGGCCGCACCGTCGCGCGCGCCCGACGAGTCGGCGGCGCTCCCCCTCGGCCTCACCCTGGACGAGGTGGAGCGGATGTACATCGACGCCACCCTGCGCCAGCTGGGGGGGAACGTGGCCGCCGCGGCGCGGCAGCTCGGGGTCTCGCGCAAGGTGCTCTGGCAGCGTCGGAAGCGGCACGGGCTCCTGGAACGGAACGGCTGAGGCGGGGGAGTGGCCTCCAGCACCTTCCCCGGGATCCGCGGCCCGGGACCGCGGGTGGCGGCCGTGCTCGCGGGCGCCGCGCTCCTCTTCCTGGCTGCCGGGCTCCTCCAGCTCCGGCGGTCGGACGAGCTCTTCCGCGAAACTTCCGCCCTCCAGCACCTCCTCTTCGCGCGGGTCGCGCCGCTGAGCGACGCCCGCGCCCTCCTCCGCGAGTCCGAGGCCGACCTCCGCGCCCTCCGCCACTTTCCGCCCGAGGACCGCGCCCGCGTGCTGGCCGCTACCGTCCAGGAGCTGCGCGACAACCGCCGCGCCCTCACGGCGGCGCTCGGGAGCTACGCCTCCCTCTCGCCGGACTCGCTCGGCCGGGGGGGCGACGCGGAGCTCTGGGCTGCCGTGCACGGGGGCGGAGGGGCCGCGCTCCGCGTCCAGGAGAAGAGCGCCGTGGCCCGGCTCCGGGTGGCGCTCGTGCGGCTCGACTCGCTCTCCGCCCGCATCGTCGCGGGAGAGCAGACGCCGGTGGGGATGATCGACTACGCGGTGGGCGAGGCCGCCGAGCCCCTCGCGGAGCTCGTGGCGCTCAACCGCCACTACGCCGAGCAGGCCGAGGTCCACCTCGCCGACGAGCGCCGCCGCCTGGGGCGCGAAGCACTGGCGCTCTTCGGGGTGGTGGTGGCGCTCACCGGCGGCGCCGGGCTCCTCCTGGGCCGCGCGCTTGCGCGGGAGGCGCGCGCCCTGGCCGACCTCTCCCGCTGCGTGGCCGAGGGACAGCCCGCGCCGGCCGCGGAGGGGCCGAGCGGCGGCGACCTGGGCACCGTGGCGGCCGACCTCCGCCGCATCGCGGAGCGCGTCCGCGCCCGCGACGAGGAGGTGCGCGCGCTGCACGCGGAGCTGGCCGCGCGCGCGAGGGAAATGCAGGAGGCGGCGCGAGCCAGCGCCTACAAGACGTGGTTCATCGGACACGTCTCGCACGAGTTCCGTACCCCGCTCAGCTCCATCATCGGGTTCACCTCCTTTCTCCACACGGCCGACCGGAACCTCCCCGAGTCGCGGCGCTCCGAGTACCTGGGGATCATCCTCCGCAACGCCCGCCACCTCCTCCACGTCATCAACGACATCCTGAACCTCTCGAAGGTGGAGGCGGGGACGCTGGAGGTCACCCTCGGCCCGCTGTACACCACCGAGGTCATCATGGGGGTGGTGACCGCGCTCCGGCCGCAGGCCGAGGAGCGCTCGATCCGTCTCCGCTTCGCCGACCACAGCCACCACCTGGTGCGGGCCGACGCCGGCCGCCTGCGCCAGGTGCTCTTCAACCTGATGGAGAACGCGATCAAGTACTCCCCGGAGGGGAGCGAGATCGACGTGCACGTGACCAGCGACCCGCGCAGGATCCGCATCGAGATCGTGGACCGGGGCCCCGGGATTCCGCGGGAGCTGCAGCCGAAGCTGTTCAAGGAGTTCTCGCGCATCCAGCCGCGCGGCGCCAAGGTGGCGGGGGCGGGGCTCGGGCTCGCGCTCTCCCGGCGCCTGGTGGAGCTGATGGACGGCGAGATCGGCGTGGTCTCGGCCCCGGGGGAGGGGAGCACGTTCTGGGTGGAGCTCCCGGCGGCGGGGGAGATCCTGGCCGCCGGGGAGGCCGAGGCCACCCTCCCCGGCCCGGCGGGCCGGGCCCGGGTGGAGACGGTGGCCGTGGTGGACGACGACCCCGACATCCGCACCTACGCCTTCACCATCCTGCGGCACGCGGGGTACCCGGTGGTGGCCGACGACGGCGAGCCCGGAGTGGGGGAGCGGCTCGCCGCCGCCGCCCCCGGCCTCATCCTCCTCGACCTCAACCTCCGGGAGCGCACCGGCGGCGAGGCGCTGGCGGAGCTCCGGGCGACGCCGGGGCTGGCGCGTGTGCCGGTGGTCGCATTCACCGCCGCGGCGCGGGACGAGCTCGGACCGCACGGGGAGATCCCGGGCTTTCAGGGATACCTCGCGAAGCCCGTGGAGCCCGACACCCTCGTGGAAACGGTGGACGGGCTCCTCGCTACTTCAACGCCCGAAGAAAGGAAGGAGAGGGTGGACCCTATGCACGAAACCTCCCCCGCGGGGCCCGACGACTTCCTGGCCCCGCTCCGGGCCCGCTTCCGGAGCGGGCTCCCGGACCGCCTCCGCGCCCTGGAGGAGTTCCTGGCGCGGGGGGACGCGGATGGCTTCACGCGCGAGGCGCACAAGCTGAAGGGAGCAGCGGCGGGATACGGCTTCATCGGGCTCTCGGAGGCGGCTGCCGCGGCCGAGGAGGCCCTGCGGGGCGGGGCCGGGCTCCACGGCGAGGGGGCGGTGAAGGAGCTCCTGGAGCGGCTCCGCGAGACCACGGCCCAGGAGCCGCATTTCCAATCGGGAACATGATGTTCCCGGACGGTAACACGCGGGAGCCGGGGCTCTGACGTCCTCTGTGGGCTAAGGTGTTGTAGTTGAATGTTTTGCGGGCAGAGAAGACCGGGGGACGTGGTGGGCCACTCCTTGCAACTCCGGTACGAGTTCGAACTCTCTTCCCGGAACCAGATGCTTCCGCCACCTACCGTAGCACTCGCCGACGACGACGAGTCCCAGCTGGAGCTCCTCTCCACCTGGCTGGAGCACCACGGCTATCGTGTTCACCCCTTCGAGTCCGGGGAGGAACTGATCCGCTGGGCGTCCGACGCCGTACCGCCGGTCGATGCCTTCCTCCTGGACGTGGACATGCCGGGAAGGGACGGGATCGAGAGCTGCCGCTGCCTGAAGTCCATCCCCGCCTATGCGCGCACCCCGGTGGTGTTCGTGAGCTCCCTGAGCGGGGACACCCTCCGCGAGGCGGCCGTCTCGGTGGGCGCCGCGGGGATGGTGCGCAAGGACGCCGAGATGCTCCCCAGGCTCTCCTCCTGGCTGGAGCAGAGCCTGGGAAGGGCGTCCGCTACCCGTTGACGGCCACGAGGTACGTCACGGTGACCCCGTCGCCGATGGCTTCCTCCCCCTTGGAAATCTCCACCCTGTAGCTCGCCTTCCGGTCCGCGCCGACGCTCGTCGGCTCCCCCGCGCTCCCCCGGGCCGCTCCTCCCCGAGCCATCCTGTACTTCCCCTCCGGGTCCCGCACCAGTGTCGGACCCGAGCCGCGATTCTCCGATGCCGTGGCCGACAGCGCCACGGAGACGACTACCTCTCCCCTGGCGGCGGTGGGCGTCTCCGCCGAGATCTCCGTGTACCCGCCCTTCCGGGCGTCTACCGAGATCCGCGGCGCGGTTGCCGTCGTGCGTACCGGCGCCACCAGCCGCGCGCTGGCACGGAGGCTCTCGCTCTGGGCGCGGAGAGGGGCGGCGGTCGAGAAGGCCAGGGCCGCGAGGAGGAGGAGGGAACGGGGCAAGGCACGTCTCCGGCTGGGGGTCCGATGGTTCCGGATTCCCCATGGGCCAGATGCGCGCCCGGGAGCGTGTGTTGTAAGTTGTTGTAGATAAACGACTTATAAATTGGGAGAAGACCGCCGGGTGTCCGGCCTTTGGCCGCCCGGAGCGTGCGCGCGAGCTAAGTTGTTGTGGGGGAAGGGTTTGGGGAACAGTAAAGAAACTTGACGGTGGAGTACCGCGGGAGGCGCCTCAGGGAGAGGAGCCGACCCGGGTGACGCGCGTGGGCGGGAGCTCCACGACGGGGTCCTCGCCGCGCGCGGAGACGGTGAAGCGGAGCACCTCCGGCTCGGTGCGGGCGGAGAGCGCGCGGAGCGACGACTCGGCGACCCGCAGCTCGTACTCGCCGGGGCGGATGCGGCTGACGTAGAACTCCCCGTCCGCGAAGGTGGAGACGGTCAGCGTCTCCCCGGAGGTGGTCTCCCGGATCTCCAGGGTGACGCCCCCGACGGTGGCGACCCCCTCGCCCGCCTCCAGGCGCCCGCCCAGCTCGCGTGTCGGGACGAGGGCGATGTCCACCCGGTTGAAGAGGTGCGGCGTGGCCCGGACCAGCACCTCGCGCCGCAGCGGGACCCAGCTCGGGTCGGCGACGTTCACCGTGTCGAGCCGTACCGGGGTGATCTCGTACGGAGGCACCTCCCAGACGACGAAGCGTCCCGTGGAGTCGCTCACCGCCTGCTGCCCCCCCACGAGCACCGTCGCGCCGGGGAGGGGCTCGTCGCCGGGCCCGAACCGCTCGTCGCCATCGCGGTCGTGGAAGACGCGCCCCGAC
>Ga0247718_1000154_pt1 | contig 16596 bp, 19 predicted proteins | sample 21E_DmetaG_FD_189045 | JGI IMG/M metagenome (GOLD analysis project Ga0247718, IMG submission 189045) | Soil microbial communities from hillslope of Landscape Evolution Observatory, University of Arizona, Oracle, AZ, United States - 2-1-E_D | ecosystem: Engineered > Artificial ecosystem >...
AGCAACTGAAGACCATCAAGGCCGCAAAAGCGCTCGGGTTCTACGACACGCCCAAGCGCGCGAACCTCGACACACTGGCCCAGATCTTCGGCGTGAGCAAGGCCGCCGTCCACAGCCGCCTCAAGGCCGCCGAGCGGAAAATCATCACCGAGTTCACCGACCGGCTCTGAAGCAACCTTCAGAAACGCTGGCCGACGATGTCGGCCGCGCCTCGCTCGCTCCGCTCGCTCCGGGGTTGACCATCAAGCACTGAGCGGCCTGCGGCCGCCAGGTCGACGGACGCGGCGCTACAGAGAATGGGTGTGATGCGGCCCGAAGGCCGCAAGAACAAGGAGTGGGGGCACCAGGACAACCTTCAGAAACGCTGGCCGACGATGTCGGCCGCGCCTCGCTCGCTCCGCTCGCTCCGGGGTTGACCATCAAGCACTGAGCGGCCTGCGGCCGCCAGGTCGGCAGACCCGTCGCTGTGGTGAGAAAATGTGACGCGGCCCGAAGGCCGCAAGAACAAGGAGTGGGGGCACTGGGATTTTCCCCCGGAGTCTCGAGAACTCCGGGATTTGAACCCAGACAAACGGGTCTCTTCTACGATTCGCGGTCGGCGCTCCAGTCAGTGGTCATTGCCGGAAAGGGTGGCCACCCGTTCTCAGCTCACGCAGACCCGATTATCGTCATTCCTTCGTAACTGGAGCCCGCTGTCATGCCTGGTTAGACCATGCCCCCAGGACGAGACACCCCGAAGGGTGCGAGGCTACGAAGGAAGGCAAATGCAATGAGAAGCCCGCCAAAGCGAGCCTGAGCCCGTTAGGCTCAGGCGCCACGGCGGAGCTTCTGGGCTCGCCTTCGGCGGCGCATCTTCTTCTTGCGCCACTTCCAGCGCTGATTCCCCTTCTTCTTCCAGACGCGGGAACTCCTCTTCATACGTTATTCCTCTTGAAATCCAGGCCGCGGTGGCGGCCCTTGGAAGGCTCCGCCGAATGGCGCGTAACCAGATGAAACGACACCCCTGATATGGGGCGGCGGTAGCCCGTAAAGCGCCTTCCCCTAAATAAACGTATGGCTGCGCCCCGTTGGGGCGGACAGCGTTCTCGGCAGCGGCGACCCCGCACGATGCGCGCAGCCGCGGCGGACACGCCCGGCGCGAGCCCTCCCGCAAGGGGCGGCGTGGGCGTCTGCCGCGCCCTCGGCCGGCCCCTACCGATGGCGCCGCCGGAGGCTTCTCCCTGGAGACGGGCGAGGTCGCTCTAGCTGGACTCTCGGCGGCTCCCCCTCGGGCGCCGCCTCGCCTTCGGGAGCTGCACGCATGATCAAGACAAACGGCTACGCCACCCACGGACCCCGGGAAGCCCTCCAACCCTTCACCTTCGATCGCCGCGACCCCGGCCCCCGCGACGTGCTCCTTGAGCTGCTCTACTGCGGCATCTGCCACTCTGACATCCACCAGGCGCGCAACGAGTGGGAGAACTCCAATTACCCGATGGTGCCCGGCCACTAGATCGTGGGGCGCGTCACGCGAGTGGGGCGCGAGGTGACCAGGTTCCGTCCCGGCGACTTCGCGGGCGTGGGGTGCATGGTGGACTCGTGCCGGGCGTGCGAGAACTGCCGCGAAGGGTACGAGCAGTACTGCGACGTCCACACCTCCTTCACCTACAACGGCACGGAGCAAGACCAGAAGACGCCCACCCAGGGGGGCTACTCCTCCCACCTCGTGGTGGACGAGGAGTTTGCGCTGCGCATCCCCCCGAACCTGCCGCTTGAGGGCGTGGCGCCGCTCCTTTGCGCGGGCATTACCACCTACTCGCCGCTGCGCCGCTACGGCACGGGGCCGGGGAAGCGCGTGGGCGTGGTGGGGCTCGGCGGCCTCGGCCACATGGCCGTGAAGCTTGCCGCCGCCATGGGCGCCGAGGTCACCGTGTTCAGCACCTCGCCGTCCAAGGAGAAGGACGCGCGCGGCCTCGGGGCGCACCATTTCGTCGCCACGAAGCCCGCCGCGAACCTGGAGCCCCTTGAAGCGACGTTCCACCTCATCATCGACACCGTTTCCGCGCCCCACGACGTGAACGCCTACCTGAACCTGCTGCGGCGTGACGGCGCCGTCGTGCTCGTGGGGCTCCCCGAGAAGCCGCTGGAGGTGGAGGCCTTCTCCGTGGTGAGCCTGCAGCGGAGCCTCGCGGGGAGCAACATCGGGGGCCTCCGGGAGACGCAGGAGATGCTCGACTTCTGCGCCGGGAAGGGCATCACCGCCGACGTGGAGGTCATCCCGGCCTCGAAGATCAACGAGGCTTACGAGCGGACGATCCGCGCCGACGTGCGGTACCGGTTCGTCATCGACCTCAAGACGCTCTGAGGTCGCCTGCCCCGCGGGGTGGTTCAGGCGGCCCTTTCGGCGAGGAGGCCCTCGTAGACGCCGCGCACTTCCTTCGCGATGCCGAGCCAGTCGAAGCGCTCGACGGCGAGGCGGCGGGCCTGGCGGCCCATCTGGCGCAGGCTCGCGGGGTCGGCGAGGAGGGAGTTGAGGGCGGCGGCCACGGCCTTCGCGTCCCCGGGGGGCGCGAGGTGGCCGGTGCGGCCCTCCTGCACGACTTCGGGGATGCTGCCGACGCGGGAGGCCACCACGGGGATGCCGGCGGCGTGGAACTCGAGGAGCACGTTGGGGAAGCAAGCGGTGCCCACGGGGCTCATGGCGGGCACGACGCCCACGTCCACGGCCTTGAGGAAGGTGGGAACGTGGAGGTTGCCGAGGAAGGTGACGCGGTCGGTGAGGCCGCCCTTCGCGAGCTGGTCGTGGATGGCTTCGCCCTCCTTCCCGTACCCGGTGTGGGCGATCACGAAGTGGGCCTCGGGGTTGGCCGCCGCCACCTCGGGCATGGCGGAGACGAGGGTGCGCACGCCCTTCCAGGGGGTGAGGTGGCCGAAGTAGGCCACCACGGTCTTTTCCTGGGGGATGCCGAGGGAGTCGCGGGCGTCGCGCTTCTCCTGCTCGTCGGCGGGCGGGCGGTACTCGTCGAGGGCGACCCCGTTGGGGATGACGTGGATGGGGCGCGTGTACCCGGCCTTGCGCAGCTGCTGCTCCTGGTAGCGGCTCGACACGATGAGGGCGTCGAAGCCCGCGACACCGGCGCGGAGGGTGAGCCCCGAGTTGAACACGCGGTGGTAAGCGAGCTCCACGGGGGAGGGCGGGATTGCCGTTTCGCTCTTCACGAAGATGGGGTTCCACAGGTGGCCCACGAGGGGCTTCGTCTTGCGCGCGGCGAGGCGCGCGACGCTCCCCCACACGCCCATGAGGGGAATGGCCACGTGGTAGTGGACGACGTCCACCGTGGGGTCCTTGAGGCTCTCGCGGAGGCAGCGGGCGGCGGCGGCGCCCTTCGTGATGTAGTGGAGCTTGCTGTTGAGCTCCTCCACGCGCACGGTGGGGGTGCGGAGGACGCCGTCCACGCCGGCTTCCCGGAGGTTTTCCTTGAGGTAGTGGACGTTCTTGCTGATGCCTTCGTTGAGGGCGCTGACGTAGGTTGCGTGGGTGAAGCTGGCCTTCAAGGAGCCACCTCCTGGGGCTGGGAAGCAGGAGCGGGAGCGGTGGGGGTTTCGTGGGCGACGTCGCGCTCCTCCTTGAGGCGCGTGAAGTCGATCCCGAGGTGCACGAGGGCGGCCGCGCCGAGGAGGGCCACGATGACGCTCGTGCCGAGGTGGGTGAGGATGGCCACGGGGGCCACCTGCTCGGCGGTGAAGCCGAGGGCCACGTAGATGGCGGCGAAGGCCACCTCGTAGGTGCCCACGTTGCCGGGCGTGACGGGGAGGCCGAAGCTGAGGAGGAAGAAGGGCACGCCCGCGGCCACGGCGGCCACGTCGGGGGTGGGGAGGAAGGCGAGGAACAGGCACACGAAGACGCCCGCCTGGAGCACGCTCATGAGGAGCGTGAGAGGCGCCACCTGGGCCGCCGCCTTGGGACTCCGCACGAGGCCCTCGGCGCCGAGGATGCAGCTCTCCGCGAAGCGCACGAGCTTCCCCTGGACCTTCCCGGGGAGGAAGGAGAGGACCTTCTCGGTGAAGCGGAGGAAGCCCTGCTTCCACGTCACGGCTACCCACAGGACGAGGATGGCGGCGACGGGAATCACCCAGGCGAGGTTGAGGGCCGTCGCGAACCAGGAGGGGAGGCCGCGCTCGGGGATGAGCATGAGGCCCGCGGCGGCGAGGACGGCGATGCCGAGGAGGTCGAGGATGCGCTCCACGGCCACCGTCGCGAAGACGCTCGTGAAGGTGACGCGGTGGCGCTTCGCGAGGACGGCGGCGCGGGTCACGTCGCCCGCCTTGAGGATGGTGAAGCTGTTCACGAGCCAGCCCGCGGCGGTGAGGCCCGTGGCTTCCTTCACCGTTACCTCACGCTTCACGGGACGCAAGAGGATGCGCCAGCGGATGCCGCGCACGAGGAAGAAGAGGGCGTAGGCCGCGAGGGCGGCGAGGAGGTAGCGGCCGTCGGCGCGCCGCAGGGCGTCGTAAACGGCGCCCCATCCCACATAGGTGATGAGCCCGGCAAGGAGGGCGAGCCCGAGGAGGCTCGTGCCGATGATCTGCAGGCGGCCGCGGGGGCGGGACATGGGCCGCGGCTCCAATCGGGGCCCAAAAGGGATTCTGGTACAACGGTGGGGGAGCCCCCAAGCGGGGTCGGAGACCCTTCTACCCCTGTACCAAGAGCATCAAGCGGGGCGCCCGGGGAAGGCGGGGGAGCAGGGTCATTCCATGGCGCGAAACCTCCAACTCGTCTCCGTGGTCGTGCCCACGTACAATGAGCGCGACAACCTCCCGGCGCTCGTGGCGGGCATCGACAAGCACATCACGACGGACTACGAGATCATCGTCGTGGACGACGGCAGCCCCGACGGCACCGCCGACGTGGCCCGCGAGCTTGCCACCGAGTACCCCGTCCGTCTCCTCAGCCGCGGCGCGAAGCTCGGCCTCGGCAGCGCCTACCGCGCCGGGTTCCGTCTTGCTCGCGGCGACGCCGTCCTCGAGATGGATGCCGACCTCAGCCACGATCCCCGCCACATCCCGGGCCTCCTCGAGGCCGTGGAGCGGGGCGCGAGCATGGCCGTGGGCAGCCGCTACGTGCACGGCGGCGCCATCCGCAACTGGGGCCCCTACCGCAAGGTCGTGAGCGGTGTGGGCAACGGGCTGGCGCGCACCATCCTCGGCCTCGGCAGCAAGGACTGCACGAGCGGCTTCCGCTGCTACGCCGCCGACTGGAAGCACCTCGTCACGAGCACGAAGAGCGACGGGTACGCCTTCCAGGTGGAGGTGCTCTACCTCGCGAAGAAGTGGGGCGCCACGGTGGCCGAAGTGCCCATCATTTTCGAGAACCGCACCGTCGGGAAGAGCAAGCTCGGCGCGAGCGAGTTCGGCAAGTTCCTCGCCACCCTCGGGCGCCTGCGCGTCTCGAGCATGCCCGCCATGCCGCCCGCGCTCCCTACGGGCCCGACGGCCACGCTGGAGGCCGGCGTGGAAGCGCCGGCGGCTCAATCTCAGGAAGCCTCCGCTCCGTCCCAGTAGCTGCCTCCTCGGGCGCGGCGGGCTTGCGGGAGGCGCCGCGGCCGCCGCGCCAGCGCTCGTAATCGCACCGCAGGTTCCCGCCGCGGTCGAAGCGTGAGCAGTCGAGGCTCGCGCAGCACTCCCAGTGCACTTCCCCGAAGCGGGGGCAGCGTTTGCCGCGCGCCTCCTTCAGGGGATTTTTCTGCGCCCGGGCGTACCCGCCGCAGGCGCCGCACGTGCCCATGGGCACCGCCTCAGGCGCACGCGCTGAAGCCGCACACGCGGCAGAGGAGACAACCTTCGGTGGGGAGGATGCGGCCCGAGCAGTCGGGGCAAGTCGTTAGACGAGCGGCCATGGGACTCCCTCACCCCTCAGCGCTATTTGCCCGTACAAGCGGGGGTGGAGTGAAAGTACCGCGGGGAACGCTCACGCTAACGCTCCCGCTCACGGCCACCGTTCAACGTCTCACGTTAGCGTGAACGGGAGCGTGAACGGGAGCGTGAACGGGTGTGGGAGAAGCAGGGCCGCTCCTGGGGCTGGAAAACCGAGGCGACCGCTTCGCTGCATCGCTGCATCGCTGCATCGCGTCTCATACACTCCTGGCCTTGCGGGACGCGATGCAGCGAAGCAGCGATGCAGCGATGACGGCAGGAAACGCTTACTTACGCAGCAGAGCGGGGAGACCCGTGCCGTGCTCGTGGCCCTTCACGACGCCGTGGATGGGCGGGAGGGAGTCCTGGCCGGCGAAGAGGCCGGGGCCCTGGACGAGCGTGGCGACGAAGCCGGCGCGGCTGCGGGAGTCCTCGGGCTTGCGGGTCTCGAGGCACTTCTCGAGGCAGGCGTCCACCATGGGGGCCCAGACGCGGCCGTCGTGGTCCACCTGGATGTCGATGAAGTCGTAGCTGCCGGGGCAGCGGCCGGGACCGCAGCGGCCCACCACGAGGGGGTCCTCGAGGGGGTTCACGCGCACCGTGGTGGAGGGGCTCGTGGGGTTGAGGGCGTCCGTGAGGATCTGGATGTAGCCGTGCCATTCGCTCGCGGCGACGGCCTCGTCGCTCGCGGTGTAGCCGCCCGTGAGGTTGGTGCCGAGGTAGGCCACGGCGAGGCGGCCCTCGGCACCCGCCACGGCGGCGGGGAGGTGGCCCACGGTGAGGCCGGGCGGGAGGATGTTGCGGGCCTCGCTCCACGTTGCGCCATGGTCGGTGCTCGTCACGAGGTAGAGGCCGCCTTCGAGGCCCTGGAACAGGTAGTACAGGTTGCCGGCCTCGTCCACCGTCACGACGGTGTCGTCGGGGATGGTGGGGATGTCGCTCACCTTCACGCGCGTCCAGGTGAGGCCGTCGTCCTCGGTGATGAACAGGATGGCGTCGTTGCATTCGGCGCGGGGGAGGAAGACGCGGCCCTCGCGGTCGGCCTTGAGGTGGCCGTGGAGGCCGCTGCAGACGCCGTCGAAGGTCTCGGGGTTGAACTCGTCGGCGTGCACGCCCTGGCTCCCGGTGGGGCCCGTCATCTGGAAGGTGCGGCCGCCGTCCATGCTGCGCTCGCAGGTGCTCGTCGCGATCTGGTTGTAGCACACGTACACGAAGTTCGGGTACACCGGGTTCGCGGGGAGGACGCGGGGCTTCGCGGTCACAATCGTCTGGTGGTCCGCGGGCGGGGACTGGCACGCGTAGGGGTTGGGCGTCCACGTCGCGCCGGCATCGTCGGAGGTGCTGAGGTAGTAGCAGACGACGCCAATCTGGTCGATGTTGAAGAGGCGGCCCGTGTCGGGGTCGGCGTAGATGTAGGGGTCGCCCGTGACGGGCGGGCTCTGGACGGCGCCGCCCGGCAGGCGGGGGGAGACGTCCTCCCACGTGAGGCCACCGTCGAGGGAGCGCAGGATGTCCGTGCGCGGGAAGGGGTAGGGCGCGTTGTCGAAGGTGGCGGCGGCGTAGAACATGGAGTGGTCCGCGAGGATGGCGAGGGTGGGCTCCGCCGCGTCGTGGCCGATGTAGAAGCTCACGGCCGACACGTTCGTGGCGTTGAGGCCGCTGAGGTTGTCCCCCACCGTGTGCAGGAGCGCCTGAACGGCGTCCATGCCGAGGCCCTTCGGCGCGTCGGGGAGCGCGTTGGGGTCGGCGCCCTCCTCGAGGGGCGTGACGCAGCCGGCGGCAAGAAGCGCGCCGACCACGGACAGGGTGGCGAGGAGGCGGGGAGGGGAGCGCATGGGCACGGCTCAGCCGGAAGGGGCTATTAAGGATTCTTGCGCCCGCGCTTCTGCTTCCCTGACACGTTCGGGAACCGGGGCCCGGAATGATCAGAATCGGCCAATCCTTTTATGTCAGGAGGGCTTCCCCGGCGTCATGTCCAACCCCATCGCGAAGGGCGACACCGTTTACCTGCGCTACACCGGCACCCTCGACAATGGGGAGATTTTCGACTCGAACGCCGAGGAGGGCGCGCAGCCCCTCGTGTTCAAGGCCGGCACCGGCCAGGTCATCCCGGGCTTCGACAACGCCGTCATGGGCATGGCGAAGGGCGAATCCAAGAAGTTCCGCATCGAGGCCAAGGACGCCTACGGCGAGCGCGACCCCAAGCTCATCCAGAAGGCTCCCCTGGAGGCCTTCGGTGAGACGAAGCCCTACGTGGGGATGCACGTGGACCTCGAGGACGAGCGCGGCAACGTGTTCCACGCCGATGTCGTGGCCGTGGACGCCGAGAGCGTGACCCTCGACATGAACCCGCACCTTGCGGGCGAGGCCCTCACCTTCGACATCACCATCCTCGACGTCAAGAAGGCGTGAGCCCGACTGGGCCCCCGGGGCCCAGCCGTTCGTGTTCTCATTTTTCGTGCTTAATCGAAGAGGTCCGCCAGGAACCCTTCCCGCTTCTTCCGCTTCGGGTTCCCGTACTTGTCGTACTGGACGTCGTCCCGGTAGGCTTGCGGGGGGCGGCCCTGGTGGGCAGGCGCTTGCGGGGCGGCCGGCGCGGTGCGCGACCCCTCGATGGAACGATCAATGATCTTGTCGAGCTCCCCGCGGTCGAGCCAGACGCCCCGACACTGGGGGCAGTAGTCGATCTCGATGCCTTGGCGCTCGCTCATCACGAGCGTTTCGTTGCAGCTCGGGCACTTCATCCAGACACCAGGCTCCGCGACGGGACTCATGTTTGATAAGGGTTCGGTCTGGGAAGCAACGGGCCGGGGGCGCGCCATCAGGTATTAGTACCTCCACGGGCTCCCCGCTAGGGATCCGTATGGTTCCCGCCTCGCCCTCCGCCACTCACGCCGTCCAGAACGGCGACATCGTCAGCATCCTCTACACCGGCACCCTCGACGACGGCGAGGTCTTCGACACGAACCGCGAGGAGGGCGGCGAGCTGCTGCAGTTCGAGGTGGGCGCGGGCGAGGTCATTCCCGGTTTCGATGCCGCGGTCGTCGGCATGAAGAAGGGCGAGAGCAAGAAGTTCCGCCTTGAGGCCAAGGACGCCTACGGCGAGTTCGACGACGAGCTCGTGCAGAAGGTGCCCCGCGAGGAGTTCGGCGAGCACGCGGTGGAGCCCGAGATGGTGGTCGACCTCGAGGACGAGGACGGCAACACCTTCACCGCCACCATCCTCGAGGTGGACGAGGAGGGCGTGACGCTCGACCTCAACCACGAGCTCGCGGGCGAGGCCCTCACCTTCGAGATCACGCTCGTGGACGTTCGCAAGGCCTAACGCGACCAGGGCCCGATCAGGCGGGCCCGCCCCCTTTTTCCGCGAGCGCCTCAAGCGCCGCCTCATCGTAACGGAAGAAGTACCAGTCCCGCAGCTCCTTCGCGCCTGTGCGCTCGTAGAAGCGCCGCGCGCGGTCGTTCCACGTGAGCACGATGCCCTCGAGGCGGCCCCAGCCGCGGTCGAGCGCGAGCTGCGCGAGGGTGCCCATCATGCGCTCCGCGAGACCGCTCCCCCGGTGGCCCGGGGAGAGGTACAGATCCTCCAGGTACAGGGTGGGTTTCGCGAGGAAGCTGCTGTAGGTGCGGAGCACGATGGCGTAAGCCACCACCTCGCGGCCGGCCAGGGCGACGAGCAGCTCGTACTTCGGGTCCTTGCCGAAGGCGTCCTCCAGGAGCCGCCGCTCCGCCTCGGGGGAGGGCGGGTCGAGCTTCTCGAACTCGGCGAGCTCGCGGACGAGGCGGAGATAACCGGGGCCGTCCTCGGGACGCGCGAACCGGATCGCGGGCGGGGACATGGCCCCGGCAGGGGGCCCACCCGGCTTAACCCCACCCCTGGCTCCCGCAGGCGGAGTGAACAGGTCAACTACATGGCTGCTTGGGTGTCGGCTGAACAACGTTTTAATATGTCGATGCTGCTTGACGCGCGATACCCTATGCGGGGCCACCGCCTGGTTCTCCTTCTCACCATCGCTTTCCTTGCTGTTCCCTTGACAGGCTGCTTCGGTGACGAAGAGCAGCCTCCCGCGGACCCTGGCACGGGCGGCAACACCACCGATCCGGGCACCGGCGGCAACACCACGGACCCTGGCACGGGCGGCAACACCACCAACCCCGGCATCCCAACCACGCCCGCGAAGCCCGCGCCGGTGAACGAGACGCTCACCCTCTCGGTGCCCTCGCCCGGCCCAGGCGCCACCGGTGGCACGGCCACGGCCACCACCACGAGCGCCATCGCCCCCGGCTTCGCGACCTGCAAGCTGACGTTCACTACGAACGACGCCATGGCCCCCGTCCAGAGCGTGGATTTCGCCGTCACCGACAGCGCCGGCACCGCCATCGCGACCGCGACTGTGACGGGCACGGCCCCCGGCGGCCCTGGGGTTCCTGCAAGCAGTGCCACTGTCGAGAGTTGCACTGCTCCCGCTGCCACCGGCCCCTGGACCATCACGGCCACAGGCAAGCAGCAGGTCCAAGGCCTGAACTTCAACATTCAGGTCGAGATTTTGTATTAAGAAAAAGCGCGAAAATGAGCGAGATCTGAGGCGGTGATCTGCCTCAGATCTCGTTCCAAACGACAGATTTCATCGTGGGCACGCGGCCGCTTCAGCCGACGCAACCAAGGCCGTTGTCCCATTCGTAGGCGAGCCGGGGAGTCATACCCTGGTTCCCAGTCCAAGACACACAGGTCCCATAGGACGTCCCGTATTCGATAACGATACAGTTCTCCATGCCGCCTGCTTCGCCCACGCTCACACAGGTGGGACCGGCCGAACCCACCGGAACCAGGGACAGGGCCAGGAGGAGGGTGCTGGTAGTGAGGAGACACACGGTTGCGATTGTAGAGTAACGCATAGTCTCTATTCCTGCCAGGGGGGCGATATGCCCAACCAGCCTGAACCCGAACATCCCGATAGCACATAGATTTTCCTGTGGCCTAGTCTCGACAGTCTGGGGAAACCCACCAATGAGCCTCCTGAAAAAGGGGCGTCTGGACCTCGATAGGCGAGAGGGGCCCCTCAAAAAGGCTATACCCGGCTTGCCACGTTGCGGGCACCGTGAGCGACAATCGCGTGGTGGCCCTCACCGCCGTCGGGAAGGATCGGCGGGGCCTCATCGCGGAAATCTCGGGCCACGTCACGGAGCTTGGCGGCAACATCGTGCACGTGGAGCAGGTGAGCCTGCGCGGCCTCTTCTCGCTCTTCATGCTCATCGAGCCCACGGAGCTGCCCGTCTCCCTCGACGTGTACCGCTTCGCTTACGAACTCACCCTCAAGGCCAAGGACCTGGGCCTTGATGCGCGGGCCGAGGTGGCGCCCGACCCCCACGCGCTCCTGCCGCGCGAGAAGGACCTCCGCGTCATCACCATCATCGGTTCCGACCGCCGCGGCGTCATGCACGCCATCACCCGCACCATCGCCGACCGCGGCGCGAACGTGGAGCGCATGCACCACGTCGCCCGTGGCGACGTCATGGCCTTCGAAATCCTCATCGACGTGACGGGCGTGGACTTCGAGGCCCTGCGGCAGGAGCTGCGCGTCACCTGCGAGCGCGTTGGCGTGGACGCCATCATCCAGCCAGACAGCATGTACCGCGCGAGGAAGCGCCTCGTCGTGTTCGACATGGACTCCACGATTGTGGACGGCGAGGTTATCGACGAGCTGGCGAAGGCCGCCGGCGTGGGCGAGAAGGTGGCCCGCATCACGGAGCGCGCCATGCGGGGCGAGATGGACTTCCAGGACGCCCTCAAGGAGCGCGTCGCGATGCTGAAGGGGCTCCACGTCTCGGACCTCGAGCGCATCGCCGACAGCCTCACCCTCACCCCCGGCTCCGAGGAACTCATCGAGACGCTCAAGGGGATGGGCTTCAAGCTCGCCCTCATCTCGGGCGGCTTCACCTTCTTCACCGACCGCCTCAAGAGCGACCTCGGCTTCGACCACACCTTCGCCAACGAGCTCGAGATTGACGAGCAGGGCTACGTGACGGGCCGCGTGAAGGGCACCATCGTGGACGCCGAGCGCAAGGCCGAGATTCTCCGGATGCTCGCCGAACGGGAGGGCCTCCGCCGCGAGGAGGTCGTTGCTATCGGGGACGGCGCCAACGACCGCATCATGATCCAGAACGCGGGGCTCGGCATCGCCTTCAACGCCAAGGAAGTGCTCCGCAAGGTGGCGGACGGGGCCCTCACGAAGAATAACCTCAAGGGGCTCCTGTACTGCCTCGGCGCCACTCCCCAGGACCTGAAGGGACACCGGAAGGCCTGAAGCGGGCAGCGTGGAGTATTTAACCCGCCAGAACGCTCCCCGGGGCATGTCCCTCATCGTCCGCACCGCCAAGGCGGAGGATCTGCCCCTGCTTGGTAAGTACTGGCTCGACCTGCGCTTTGCGGAGGCCACCTCCGGGCGCTTCGGCGGCGGCAACGTCCCCGAGTCGAGCGCGGGCTGGGAAACCTACGCGAAGAAGACGCTTCTCGGCGCTCATGGCATCCTGCTCGTGGCCGAGACGGACGACCGCCACCTCGCGGGCTTCCTCTCCTGCAAGGAGATCACGATTCCCCCGGACCGCAAGCTCGGTTGGGTCGAGGACGTTTACGTCTCCCCCGGCGAGCGCGGTCAGGGCGCGGGGCGCGCGCTCCTCGCGGCCGTCGAGGCCTGGGCCCGTGGCCGCGGCCTCAAGTACATCGAGGGCGTGACCGGCTCGGACAACTTCTACGCCATCCGCGCCTGGCAGAGCCTTGGTGCCCAGCAGGTGGGCGTCCTCATCGAGAAGCGGCTCGAGTGATCAGGGCGCGCCGTGCAGCCGCCAGCCCCCGGGCAGCAGCCGCGCCGCTCCCAGGAGGGGCGTGAGGTCTGCCCACTCGTCCTTGAGCGGCAGCAACGCCAGGGGAGCGCCCACGGTTCGGGCGAGGCGCGCGGCGGGAGCCTGCAGCTCCTCGGGGATGCGGATCGCGTACAGGAGGGCGGCGCCCCGATAGAGGTCCAGGTTCGGCTCCCACAGGTCGTCGAGGTGGGCTTCCAGGGGCGGAGGCGCTTCGCGCACCTTGGGCGCGACGTCCGTGACGCGCACCTTGAGGCCGGGGACGGCGTGCGCAAACTGGAGGGCCGCAGCGAAGCGGTTGCCTGCCGCGAGCTCCACGATGAAGGGGCCGCGCCGCGCGAGGCTCAGCAAGGCTTCCGGGAGCGCAGGTCCCTGGTTGGTCACAGGCCTGGAAGCGGCGGGGGCGCCATCAATTCTCGCCCGGGGCCGGGCGGGTTGCATGGAAGCATCTTTTTACGGGGATGTGCCCTCTCAGGGGTGTTGATGACTCGCGGCGTGGTCCGGTACCGCAATTTCCGGCACGAGGACCTCTTTGAGGTCGTCCGGATGGCGAACCGGACCCTTCACGAGAACTACGACGGAGGGCTCTTCCTCCAGCTCGGGGACCTCTATCCCGACGGGTTCATCGTGGCCGAGGCGCCCGGCGGCGAGATCGCGGGCTTCCTTCTCGGAGTCGTCGAGCGCGCCTACGAGGCCCGCATTCTCATCCTCTCGGTGGACGAGAAGCACCGTAAGCGCGGCATCGGCACCCAGCTGTGCTACCTTTTCGAGGAGCGCTTCGCCCGGAACGGGATCCGGCGCGTGAACCTCGAGGTGCGCGTGAGCAACGCCACCGCCATCCGCCTCTACGAGGGGCTCGGGTTCGAGCGGAAGCGCATCATTCCCCACTATTACGCGGATGGGGAAGACGCGTTCCTCATGAGCAAGATCATCGCCTGATCTTCGGGGTTGTTTCGCCCACGTCCCCCGCTCAAGGTTAGGTGGCTCGCGGACCTTTCTTGGTTTGTCAGGGGACACCGGCACGGGACGCCGTGCTGGGAGAAGAGAGGTTGAGAAAAACGGGGGTGCCGGGCCGCCGGTTGTTAGTGCATCCGTGAGCGGCAGCCCGGAACGAAGGAGTGGCCCTAGAGGGCCTTGACCATCTGGGGGCCCTTCTCCATGCGCTGGAGCATGGAGCCGAGGCGGTTGTGGAGGCGGCCGGGGCCGCTGAGTTCGCCGGAGGAGAGAACCTCCGCGAGCTCCTTGCCGAGGACGAAGATGGCCTTCTTGTGCTCGCCCTTGGAGCGGTGCACGTGGATGGGGCTGACCTTCATCTTGTTGTACTCGGGGAAGAGCTCGCCCTGTCCGACGGACTGGGTCTCGACGTAGTTCTTGATCTGGCAGAGCAGCGTGTGCATCTGAATGAGTTCGTCCTTGTGCATCCCTTTCCCCTCCGGCGGGGTTGAAGCTACTAAGGAGCCCAGGGAATATAATATTTTTGCACGAATAGAAAACGGGCTGTGAAAGAAGAATTCGGCCCCAAAACAGGAAATTTCCCAATTTCCGAGAGAGCCGAAGCTAGAGCGAACGAAGTGTTTGCTCCGAAATCGATGGGGTCCCAAGCCCGTCTACGTGCGCGGCGCTGCATCCCAACCGTGGCGCGAAACGTGCTGCACTCGAAGGCTCGGTTCCGGTCGAGCAGACGAGTAAGGACCCTTAAAGAAACTTCACTCACATGAACCCTTTGGTGGCCCATGTTGCGCCGCGCAGCAACGGCGACGCTAGCACCGACCAACTGCGGTGATCCGGCAATCGTTCCATCGTCAAGCGACGTGAGAAGGCAATCGCACTGGGCGAAAAACAGAGTGAAAGAAAAGGAGGGGGCGGAGGCTCAAGGGCCTCCGCCAAAGTGGTCGAGGGACCTTACGCGAGCTCGGCCCGCGTCAGCATACCGACGAATCGGGGTGTCACCCCGATTCGTCCTCTGCTGCCGCGGCCCTCACTGGCTTACGCCAACTCGGCCCGCGTCAGCATCTCCACGTTGGCGGGGCGCTTCGTGACACGGACGAATCCTGCTTCGCAGGAGCAGCCGCCTCCGGCGGCCTTTCGTCCTATCACGAAGCGGCAGCTCCCTCGAGATGCTCCCGCACGTCGCTCGCTTACGCAAGCTCCGCACGGGTCAGCATCTCAACGTTCGCGGGCCGCTTCGTGATGTTGCCCGTCTTCACGCCCACGAGGGTGCTGATCTTCTTGTCCGTCGCGATGTCGAGAAGGCGCTGCGTGATGACGCCGTCGAACACCACGTGCTTCACGGCGCCGGAGTCGTCCTTCTTGAGGGTGTCCGCGAGGTCGCGGACGGCGACGGTGCCGCCGATGCGCTCAAGCTGCTCGTTGAGGAGGACAGCCTGGAGCTTGCCGGAGAGCTCGTCGAGGATGGTCACGTAGGTGGACTCGCGGCCGCCGGTGGGGCGGCGGGGGGCCTCGTCGGCCTCGGCCATGGCGGGCTCCTCGCGGCGCTCGCGGCGGTCCTCACGGGGCTCACGGCGGGACTCCCGCTCCTCACGGGGCTCCCGGGGCTCGCGGCGCTCGCCGCGGTCCTCGCGACCCTCGCGGGGTTCGCGGCGGTCGCGGCGTTCTTCGCGGCCTTCGCGGGGCTCGCGGCGCTCGCCGCGGTCCTCACGGGGTTCCCGGCGCTCGCCGCGCTCTTCGCGGCGGTCGCGGCGCTCCTCCCGGGGCTCGCGGCGCTCCTCGCGCTGGAGGGCGGGGGCGGCCTCGGAGGCGGTGAGCTGGATGTAGTCCTCGTCGTCGGGCTCGCGACCGCTGGAGGTCTTCGGGCCGCGGCCGCGGACGTTGTCGCGGTTCTCGGGGATGCGGCGGCCGCCCTCGAGGCTGTACATCTCGGTGAACTGCTCCGCGGGGATCTTGTTGCGGAGACACTTCATGATCTGCTTCTGGGTGAGCTCCTCGACCTCGCGGCTGCGGGGGGCGCGGGCGATGAAGTCGATCTCGGCGGTCTGGAGGAGCTCCTTGAGGATGAGCTCGCCGCCGCGGTCGCCGTCGACGAAGGCGATGGTGGTCTTCTCCTTCGTGAGGTCGCTCACGGCCTTGGGGACGCTCGTGCCTTCCACGGCGACGGCGTTGGTGATGCCGTTCTTGAGGAGGTTGATGACGTCGTTGCGGCCCTCGACCACGATGATGCTCTCGGACTTCGTGACGTTGGGGCCGGCGGGGAGGCGCTCGGGGCCGAGGCTGATGATTTCCTGGACGCGGATGGTGTCGCGCACCATCTCGGTGATGTCCTCGCTCTCGCCCTTGCTGGACTCGATGAGGTTCTGGAGGAGTTCGCGAGCGCGGTCGATGACCTGCTTGCGCTTGCTCACGCGGACGTCCTCCACGAGCTTGACCTTGATATCGGCCTTGCAGGGTCCGATGCGGTCGATGCTCTCAAGGGCGGCGGCAAGGATGGCTGTCTCGACCTTGTCGAGGGAGCTCGGGAGGATGATCTCGCCGATGCTCTTGCCCTTCTTGCTGTCGACGTTGACCTCGATGCGGCCGATGCGGCCGCTCTTCTGGAGGTCCCGGAGGTCGAGTTCGTCGCCGAGGAGGCCTTCGGTCTGGCCGAAGATGGCGCCCACGACGTCCGGCTTCTCCACCACGCCGTCCGCGTTCAGCTCCGCGCGGATCAGGTACTTGGTGGTGCTGGGATCGATGTTGATGGTCATGCTGAGGTCAGCTCCTGACTCGGAAGCCGGGAGGCACCGCATGCCCGGGGAACCTTCTTTCTAGAGGGAAGGCCGGTCTGCCAGATCACCTGGTCTCGACTGCCGCCCCTGGGGCTCCACGGCGGGAGGCGGGGCGGGTGAGCGG
>Ga0247718_1000155_pt1 | contig 16550 bp, 27 predicted proteins | sample 21E_DmetaG_FD_189045 | JGI IMG/M metagenome (GOLD analysis project Ga0247718, IMG submission 189045) | Soil microbial communities from hillslope of Landscape Evolution Observatory, University of Arizona, Oracle, AZ, United States - 2-1-E_D | ecosystem: Engineered > Artificial ecosystem >...
GTAATAGCCGCTGCTCGCATTATGCGAGCAGCGGCTATTACTGATAGAGTAGTGTTATCTATGCAATCACCATCTTTCAATACGATTATCCTGACCGGTCGTCCGGGCTCAGGAAAGGGAACCCAGGCAAAGCGCCTTGCTGAGGCGCTTGGTTGGGTCCATTTCTCGACCGGAGAGCGGTTCAAGGAGCTGCGCGACGGCGAGGGGCCGATCGCCGCGCATGTGCGCGAGGCGTATGACGCCGGCGAGCTCCTGCCGGACTGGTTCGCGAACTACATCTTCGAGGACGTGGCGCTCTCGCTCCGTCCCGAGCAGGGCATCGTCTGCGACGGCTATCCGCGCACCCTGGCGCAGGCAGAGCGCTTCGCGTCGGTCATGGACTGGCTCGAGCGCCCGTACCGCGTGCTCGACCTTGCGGTCTCGAACGAGGAGGTGACCGCACGGATGCTGAAGCGCGCCGAGGAGGAGCATCGCCCGGACAGCGCTACCCCGGAGCGTATCGCGACGCGCCTTCATGTCTACGACTCGTACACGGCGCCGCTGCTCGGCTATTTCAACGAACGCGGGCTCCTTACCGAGCTCGACGGGAGCAAGACCCCGGACGAGGTCGCCGAAGCGATACACGCGGCGCTCGCCACCTAATACTTATGGTTGTACGCACCCCAGACGAACGCGAGGGCATCATCGAATCCGGCAGGAGGCTCGGGGTTATCCTCGAGCGCGTTGCCGGCATGGTGGCGCCGGGGGTGTCGGTGGAGGCGCTGAACGCCGAGGCGGAGCGCCTTATCGCCGAGAACGGCGACCGAGGCGCGTTCAAGGGCTATACGCCCGAAGGCGCGCAGCGCCCGTTCCCGGCAGCGCTCTGCATCTCGGTGAACGAGGAGGTGGTCCACGGCATCCCGAACGAGGATCCGCGCATCCTCAAGGACGGGGACCTGGTGTCGCTCGATTTCGGCGTCGAGCATAACGGATTCATCACGGACTCGGCGATCACCGTTCCCGTAGGGAAGAAAGTCTCGAAGCTGCATCGGGAGCTTGTCGCGGCTACGGAGGAGGCGCTTGAAGCGGGTATCCGCGCCGCGCGTCCTGGCGCGCGCGTCGGCGACATCTCCCATGCCATCGGGCAGGTATTCAAGAACACGCCGTTTTCAATCGTGAAGGTGCTCGGAGGGCACGCGGTAGGGAGGAAGGTGCATGAGGAGCCGTATATCGCGAATTTCGGGTATCCAGGGACCGGCGAGGAAATCGTGCCAGGCATGGTGATCGCGCTTGAGCCGATCGCAACCGCAGGTAAGGGTACGGTGATCCTGGCGCCGGACGGGTATACCTATCGCACCAAGGACGGATCATACGCGTCCCATTCGGAGCATACGCTCCTTATCGAGGAGGAGGGGACTATCGTGGTCACGAGGAGGCCGAGCGAACTTCGGTAAAGGAAAAGGCCGCCCCCTTGGGGACGGCCTTCATCGTTTCAGACCCAGGCGGCTTCGGCGATGGCCGCAGGCGATCCGTTGATCTGGACACTGCGAATGATCCACCCCTTCGTGCGCCCGTGTCCCGGGTTTTCCGGGTAGCGGGCCTCCGTCTCCGAGAAACGGATGAGCTCATGCGCAAGCGCAAGCGGCCGCATGGGCGCCGGCAGGCTGATCGACCCATCGATCGGTTCCTGAAGGAATAGGCGGACACTTCCCGAACCCCCGTACACGATCGCGGAATGGGCGTACTCCCAGCAGTCGGTGTTCTCGATGATCGATTTGAGCGCCTCTGAAAGGAGGCCCATATCGTTCGATGCGGCGAGCTGGTTCGAGGTGCCGAGATCGGCAAGCTCTTGGATCTGCATTTGGAATGCTCCTCAAAGAAAAAAACGGACTACATTGACCCTACGATAGACAATGGCAAACGTCAAATGTTCTGGAATACCCAAGATATATGGGGTATAGTGCAGTTATTAGTACGCCTCAGGGCGATTTTTAGTATCGAAATCCATGCCAATCCCGCACCCGAAGCTCGAGCGCACGTTCGTCATCGTAAAGCCTGACGGCGTCCAGCGCTCCCTTATCGGTGAGATTATCAAGCGCTTCGAGCGCACCGGCCTCAAGCTCGTCGGCCTCAAGCTCACCGTCCTCGATTCCGACCGTATCTGGAAGCACTACAACAAGGACGATGATTGGTTCATCAAGAAGGGCACCAAGATCGCCGAGGACCGCGCCGCGGCCGGCCTCTCTGCGGAGAAGGAGCCGATCGAGTACGGCAAGGACATCATCCGCGCCTTGGAGCGCTTCATGACCTCGGGCCCGGTAGTGGTTATGGCGTGGGAGGGCAACTCCGCGGTAGCGGTCGTCACGAAGCTCGTGGGCGACACCGAGCCGTCCTCGTCCGATGTGGGCACCATCCGCGGCGACTTCACCGTGGACTCCTACAACATCGCCGCGATCGACGATCGTGCGGTACGAAACCTCATCCACTGCTCCGATTCTCCGGAGAACGCCGAGTACGAGATCGGTCTCTGGTTCAACGAGAGCGAGCTCATCGACTACCGCCTCGTCGGGGACCAGATCCTCTACGACGTGAACCTCGACGGTATCCTCGAGTAATCCCTAGGTCCCGGCTCCGGCCGGGATTTTGGTATACTGCGTGTAGAGCCGCTCCATACAAGCAACTTGCTCAAATTTCGGGAGCTTTATATTCACGCGCCAGGGTGCTTTCGGGCTAACTGACGCGATGCGAGCACCCACGTGGCATACAAAAGTTGCCACATCGGGGCGGTTCTATGGAAAATCCCAGGCCAGAAGCCTGGGATTTTGCGTGCTACAGTTAGGGCACATGCGACTTGCCTGGCTCTTTGCTGCGCTCATTCTGGCCGCTCTCGTTGCGGGGCTCCAGCACTGGGCGCTCGCTAATTACATTTACTGGTACTACCCGTGGTTCGATACCATGATGCATTTCCTCGGCGGTGCTACGGTAGCGACGTTCGGGGTCGCGCTTCTGGATAGCCGCCGCGCGCTCGTATTCCTCGGGGCGATGTTCGGGATCGCGGTGGGGTGGGAGCTGTTCGAGCTTGCGATCAATGCGGAGCGCGAGGCGAACTTCGTCTTCGATACCTCGCTCGACCTTCTTATGGACGCGGTCGGCATGTCCGTCGCGTACCTGTTCGCACGACTTACGATATGGCGCTCCGCGTAACCTTCCATGGCGGCGCCGGCGCCGTCACCGGCTCGAACTTCCTCATCGAGGGCGCTCGCGGCAAGGTGCTCGTCGACTGCGGGCTCGAGCAGGGCAGGGACTTCTGCGCCGAATGCATGTACGCGCCGTTCCCGTACGATGCGAGCGCTATCGACGCGCTCGTGATCACGCATGCGCACCTCGATCACATCGGAAGGGCTCCGAAGCTCGTGCGCGAGGGCTTCAAGGGGAAGGTCTATATGACGCCGGCGACGCTCGACCTCATGGCGCTCATGCTCACCGATAGCGTGAGCCTCCTCTTCCAGGAAGCCAAGCGCCAGGGGTACGACCCCCTGTATACCGAGGCGGACGTGGAGCGCCTGCTTTCGCTCGTGGAGACTATCGAGTACCACGAGGAGCGCGAGGTAGCGCCCGGCATCTCCGTATACCTGCGCGACACGGGCCATATCCTGGGGAGCGCGAGCGTGCGGCTTAAGGATACCGATGACGGCACGACGCTTGCGGTTACGGGCGACATCGGCAACTCGCCGAACCCGTACCTAAACGACGCGGAGCCGGTGCCGGACGCGGACGCCCTCATCATGGAAGCCGTGTACGGGGACCGGGTGCACGAGCACGTCGAGGATCGCGTCGGGACGCTCCGGGATACGATACAGGCAGCACTCAATCGCGGCGGCACCATCCTCATGCCGGCGTTCTCCATGGAGCGCACGCAGCTCATGCTCTACGAGCTCTCGAACCTCATGGAGGCGGGAGAGCTGCCGGAGTTCCCGGTGTTCCTCGATTCGCCGCTCGCGATCAACGTGACCGGCGTCTACGAGAAGTGGGCAGGGGAGTATTTCAATACGAAGGCAAAGGACGAGACGAAGCAGGAAGGAAGCATCTTCCGGTTCCCGTTCCTCACCATGACCGAATCCCGCGAGGACTCGGAGACCATCGCCGGAGAGCCGGACCCGAAGCTCATCATCGCGGGCGCGGGCATGAGCCACGGGGGCAGGATCGGGAAGTGGGAGGCGAAGTACCTCCCGGACCCCAAGACCACGCTCCTTATCGTGGGATACCAGGCACCGGGTTCTCCGGGACGCCTGCTCCAGGACGGCGCGCAGAAGGTGTGGATCAACGGGCAGGAGGTTACGGTGCGCGCGAAGATCGAAAGCCTCTCGAGCTGGTCCGCGCACGCGGACCGGGAAGGGCTCCTTGAGTTCGCGAAGGGCTCCTTGCCGCGCGCGAAAGCGATCTTCGTCTCTATCGGCGAACCAAGCGCGCAGCGCTTTTTGGCGCAGCGCATCCATGACTTCCTCGGCGGGAAGGCCGTGGTGCCGACGCAGGGAGACAGTTGGGAGGTGACGAAGGAAGGTGTACGGAAACTATAAGAAAAGCCCCGCATTTCGCGGGGCTTTTCTTATAGAGAAGGGGATTATCCCTGGATCTTCTTCGCGACGCGCGCGAATACCTCCGGCTCCGTAGCGGCAAGCGTTGCGAGGACCTTGCGGTCGAGCTCGACGCCCGCCTTCGCCTTAGCGGCGATGAACGTGCTGTAGGACTTGAAGCCGAGGTCGCGGATCGCTGCGTTGAGGCGTACGATCCAGAGCTGACGGAAATCGGTCTTCTTATCGCGGCGGTGGTTGAACGCGTTCTTGCCCGCGTGTACGAGGGACTCCTTCGCGAGGCGCACCTTCGTGGAGCGGCCATGGCGATAGCCCTTCGCGCGCTTGAGGATGCTGCGGCGCTTCTTAGCCGCCATTACTCCACCTTTTACTCGTGCCATACCTTAAGTGATTACTGAAAAACTACTTGCTCTTTGCGCTGAGGAACTGGCGCTTGATGCGCTTCGGGACCGTGATGATGTTCGCACGGCCCTTCTCGCCCTTGGTGCGTCCGCGCTCCTTCGCGTTGAAGTGGTCCTGACCCGGCTTGCGCGCGACAAGCGTCCCGTTGCGGGTCACCTTGATGCGCTTCGTGTATGACTTGTTCGTTTTCATGATTACGTGGTTTGTGGGTCAGGATTCTCCGGCTTCTTGGTCGCCATCGCGACCGCCTTCGCGTCCCGTTCGAGGATCCCCGCGAAGCCCTTCGGGGCTCGGGAGATTGGCTCGGCTACCTTGTACGGGTAGGGAATAAGGAGCATGAACTTCTCGAGTCGGGTCTTGAGGAAGGCTTCCTCCATGCCCTTGTACCTGCCCTTGAGGAAGAGCTCGATGCGCACTCGGTGCCCTTCGGCGAGCCACTCGGCTGCCTTCTTGGCTTTGAGGCGCATGTCGTTCTCTCCCGTACCGACCTTGATCTGGACCTCCTTCGTTTCGGAGACCTTTACCTTGGCCCTGGCGGCACTCTCTCGCTTCTTTTGCTCGTACTGAAACTTACCATAATCCATGATTTTCGCAACGGGAGGGACCGCGTTCGGCGAGATTTCGATGAGGTCGAGACCGGCCTCTTCGGCCTTCCGGAGCGCCTCGGACGTATCAATCACGCCGAGGTTCTCTCCCTCGGCGCCAATGACCCGGAGCTGGGAAGCCCGGATCTCGCGATTAATGCGGATACGTTCGGTAGTACTCAAGGCGATTTCTGTGGAGCCCTTATTCTAGCACGTAAATAGGCCATAAACAAGGCATCCGGACTCGTTCATGAAGGATTCAGGCCCTCTAGGCTTTACTTTCCGGGTACTAGTAATCGATTTGCACATGGCAACCATCGTAAATAATCCGGGCTCAGATTCGGGCAGCGGCGCAGCTGGCTGGGTAGTGGCCGCGATCGTCATTATCGGCCTCCTCCTCTTTGCATTCTTCGTCTGGCCAGGCTTCGGCGGCGGCGCAGGCGGCGGTGGCGGCACGAACATCAATGTCGAAGTGCCGTCTCCTACGGGCGGCGCAGGCGGCGGCGGTGCCGGCGCTGGCTCCTAGCAAGCGCTACGGAAGGATACGAAAAGGCCGCGCTCGCGGCCTTTTCCAAAACGAAGGCGCCCTGCTAACGGGCGCCTTCGTTTTGACTAAGCGAGGATGCTTACTCGCCGGCGCTCTCGACGCGGACATCCGCGGAGAGGCGTCCGATGAGAGAGGCGAGCATGTCGAGGAAGCCGCTCGTGCCTGCGCGCGCTGACGCCTCGAAGGAATCGAAGTCGCGCTCGAGTTCCTGCCACTCCTCGCGCGCCTCGCCCTCGGCGTTCTCGTATGCGCGGCCAAGATCCGCGCGCACCTCGGCAAACTCGGTCGCAAGGGAGTCATAGGTCTCGCCGGCTGCGATGCGGGCCTGGAGCGCGGTGAGCTCTACGGCCGCTTCAGTGCGGGCTGCCGCCTGGGCGGATGCCTCTGCGGTGCTGGTCGCTACCGTGCCTGCTGCCTCGTTCGCGTTCTCAACGGCCTCCGGGCGGTTGAGAAGCATGAACGCGATGATAATGAGGACGACTACGCCAAGTACCGTCCAGATAAGTGCAGTTCGATTCATAGTGCAAATTTACGGATACGCCTAGGACCATAGCGCGTGCTCCCTGAGGCTTTCATGAACGAATGCGTTAACCACCTATTCATCGCCCCTCCGGCATACTGATGGCGTTGTTAGCAGCGGTAACTTCTTTATTTGTATGGCAAAGACATTCGCAGTCCTGTTCGGCGTCGTATACGTACTCATGGGCATCGTCGGGTTCTTCAACACAGGACTCGTCGGCACCGCGGGTGTATTCGCCGCGGATGCGCTCACGAGCGCGATGTTCGTGCTCGTCGGCGCCGTGCTCCTCACGGGAGGCCTCGCGTCGCTCTCGCGTGCGCGCAACATGAACACCATCGTGGGCGCGGTGCTCGTGCTCCTGTCGCTCGTCGGGTTCCTCGTGGTTCCGGATCGCGGCGAGATGCTCGGCATGTTCGTGTCCGACTCCGTGCACTGGTTCAACCTTATCGTCGGTGCGATCCTCTTCGGCTCGGGCATCTACGAGCGCCGGGTATCCGAGCGCTACGCGTACTCGACTTCCTAGGAGACCCCCTGATACAAAGCCCCGCATCGCGGGGCTTTGTGCTATTCGGGGAGAAAGGTGCGGAGCGTCTGCGAGAACGCGGGATCGTACAGATGGTCCCGGAGGGATTCCTTGTGCGGCGCGAGACTAGAGGAGTCTCGGGTCTCCGCAGCGGAGCCTCGAAGCGGGATGAGGCCCTCCCTCATAAGGTAGCCATCCGAGAGGCCGGTAAGGTTCCAGGAGAGGTCGTAGGGGAGCGTTCCGGGGAAGTGGCGGTTCACGATCTTCGCGAGCACGTTCGTGCAGTTTGCGGTAAGCGTGTTGTAGAAGCGCGGCGTTTCCTTAAGTGCATTTGACTCAGCAATGAGTGAGCGGAGAAGGGCAGCGCCTTCTTCCTTCGAGAGCGTAAGCGGATAGAGATGGAGCGGATGGTTGAGGTAGTACAAGCGGCGCGTGACGAAGTCGCGCTCGAATCCCCACTGGTACGAAAGCTCGTACTCGCGGAAGAGCCCCTTGAGGGCGGAATACTCCTCGCCCTCCTCGCGGAGCGCCTCTACGGAGAAGGAGAGGAACGTGCCGTCCTCAAGCTCGAAGGTGAGGAAAGTGTGCCCGATCGCCTTGATGTCCGCGAACGGCTCCAGGAGGAACCAGACCCTCGTGACGGAAGCGGGATCGATGGCCACTTCCGTCCACCTGGTATCGACGGGTCCGGACTCGTCGTACGTCCAGTCCCGGACGTTATGCATGAGGAACGTCCCGTCACGCTCGTCCGCGTATGCGGTCCGCGCCTGCGCCTCGTTCCACGCTGCAGCGGTCTTCGGCTGCTTCTGGAAGAGGTAGCCAGCGCCCAAGAGAAGAAGGAGCGCGAGAAGCGCGATGCTTAACGTAACTGCGCGATGCATTTCTTGAGCATAGCACCCGCCCCCGGATGCTATGCTCCTTGGTACATGACCGCACTCGTCCACCTCATCGTCTTCCTGGCTTCCGTAGGCATCGTCTGGTATTTCGCGGGCGTGCTCGTGGATGCAGTGAGCAGGATCGCCAAGCGCAGCTGCCGCACCGGATTCTTCACGGCATTCTTCGTGCTCGGGTTCCTCACCTCGATCAGCGAGTTCTCGGTCGCGATCAATGCGGGGATCGCGGGCGTTCCCGGCGTCTCGGTGGGGAACCTCATCGGCGCTTCCTTCGTGGTGCTCCTCTTCATCGTGCCCCTGCTCGCGATCGCGGGGCAGGGCATCCGATTCAATACGGCGATCCCGCGGGAGGTCTTCTTGATCACGCTCTCAGCGATCGCGCTCCCGACGCTCCTTGTCATGGACGGGAACGTCACGCGCACGGAAGGGTTCTTCGCGCTCCTTGCGTACGGGACCGTAGCGTACGTGCTCTTCAAGAACCGCACGCCTATCCGGACCTGCGAGCCTGCCGTGGGCGGATTCATCGAGCGTACCCGGAGCCTCCTTGTTGAGATGGCGCGCGTCGTGGTGGGCGCGGTCGCGATCTTCGCGGCGGCGCACTTCCTGGTAGAGCAGGCGCTCTATTTCTCGCATGCGCTCTCCGTGCCGAGCTCACTAATGGGCCTCCTCCTCCTTTCAATCGGGACGAACATCCCGGAGATCGTCATCGCCGTGCGGTCCCTCTTCAAGCAGCGAAGTGACATCGCCTTCGGCGATTATCTCGGTTCCGCGGCCATGAACACGCTCATCTTCGGCGGGCTCGCGATATTCGCAGGCGGGTTCGCGGTCGAGCCTACGGAGTTCATGGCAACCGCGCTCCTCTTCGTTGCGGGACTCACGCTCCTTTATCTGTTCGCTCGTTCCAAGCTCGCCATTACGCGCGGGGAAGGGGCATTTCTGATGCTGTTCTATGTCGCGTTCCTTGCGTTCCAGGTGTATACGCTGACGCGTTTCGCAGGGTCCTAGCGTTCTGAGAGGAATGCAGCGACGCGTTCCGACGGGCGGCCGACGATGGCGCGGTCGCCGCGCTCGAGGATGGGGCGTTGCATGAGGTCCGGGTAGGTAACCATGAGGCGGATGGCGTCCGCGTCGCTCATGCGCTTCAGATCAAGCTTCAGCGCGCGGAACTGAGGGTCTTCTCTGCGCATGAGTTCCTTTGGCGCAATGCCGATCTTCCGGATGAGCTCCTCGAGCTTTCGGGCGGTGAGCGGCGCATCGTGGTAGCGCACGGTCCGGTAGGGGAGACCCGACTCATCGAGCATCGTGTGCGCGGTGCGGCACTTTGAGCAGGTTTGCTTCTCGTAGATGATGATCTCTTCCATACTAGTATCCGGTGAATTCCTCAGTGCGAATGTCTTCTCCGGGGACGCCGCGTTCCTCAAGTATCGTGCGCGACGCGGCAACCATGCCGGCAGGCCCGGCGAGGTAGAAGATTGGGTTTGTAGCATCTTCAAGATGGCGCGCAAGCATCGCGGCATCGAGGTAGCCACGCTCGCCGGTCCAGGGCCGTGCCGACGCCTCCATCTGCGTCATGGTGGCGACGAGCGTGAAGCGCGGGTTCTCCTTCGCGAGGCCCTCGAGCTCGTCGAGGAACGCGGCGTCCTCGGGTCTGCGGTTCGCATAGAAAAGCGTTATGCGGTGAGGGAGCTGGTGCGATGCAACATAGCGCGCCATGGCATAGAACGGCGTAATACCGATGCCGCCGGCCAGGAACACGATCGGCCTGTCGGATGCGGCAGGAAGGACGAGGTCTCCGTATGGGCCCTCGATCCGCAGTGGCGCCCCTGGGGCGAGCGTCTTGAGCACCCGCTTGAATGCGGTGTCGCGCATGCGCGTCGTAATCGCAAGATGGTCGTCGTCAGGCGAGCTTGCGAGCGTGAAGGCGCGCGAATCGCCCTCGGCGTCGGTCTCCGGCGGGTTGATGAGGAAGAGGTCGATGCTTTGGCCTGCGGTGTACGTGAAGCCTTCCGGCTTCGCGAAGCGGAAGCGCATCGTGCCCTCGGCGACGGTTTCGGAACCAATGAGTGTCGTATTCATACTAGGCAACAGCTTTAATGATCGTGCGCACGAGCTCGTCTGAGACCTTCGGGCGGAAATAGACGACGCGGCCTTCGCGCTCGCGCGTGAGGAGGCCAGTGATCTCCAGTATCTTCAGGTGCTGAGAGGCGAGCGACATGGATATGCCGAGGGTCTTGGCGATGTCGCTTACGCAGAGACGCTCTTGCGTGAGGAAGCTGCGGAAGATAAGGCAGCGCTTCGGGTCCGAGAGCGCGTTGAAGATGATGGGAAGGCGATCGTCTTCCTTCGTGAGGAGCTTCTTCAGCTTCTTGATCTCTTCTGGGTTGAGCATAGTGACGCAGAGAGTTTAAGGGTTTAATAACTATTAAACTATAGCAGCGCGTGCGCTCCGTCAATGCTGTGCGGATATGGAAGTGCAAAGGGGCCGGAAGGGCCCCTTGGCGCAGGTGCGGTTCACAACGCCGGAGCTTCTATAGGGAATGGAGCTTCTCGGTCATCCACCCTATCTCTGACTGCTGCCCTGAAATGATGCCCTGGCACAATTCCTGTATTTCTGGGTCCTCAAGACGTGCGTTCTCGCACATAAGAATTGCTCCTGCGTGATGGGGAATCATGGATTTGAGGAACTGCTCGTCCCCAATGGCCACCTGTTCCCGTATGAAGAAGAACGAGCCGGCGAGAAGCAGGGCTCCTGCACCCAGGATTCCCAGGTTCCATTTCTTCTTCGGGTACATGGAGCCCATGATTATGAGCTCGAGCATCACCATCGGCGCGGCCATGAGCGCGGCCATGTACAGCTGATTATGATTCGGGTGCACGTTCGCCACGATATCAACCATCGCGTACATGAGGATGTACATGGCGATAAGGTGGAGTACGAACATGAGCGCCAAGCGGGCGTAATTCTGGTGGTGATCCATAGCCCTAAGCATAGCCCTGTTTGCCGCATTGACAACATACCCCACGGGGGTATATTGGGTGCATGAAAGCTGATACCAAAAAGCAATTGCTGAATCGTCTTCGCCGTATCGAAGGCCAGGTGCGTGGGCTTCAGAGGATGGTCGAGGGCAATACGTACTGCGTCGATGTGATTACCCAGACCTCAGCCGTTAAGCGCGCACTCTCAAGCGTCGAGGACCAGCTCCTTGAGAGTCATCTTGGGTCCTGCGTCATGGGTCAGATGAAAAAGGGGCAGCAGGAAAAGGCAACGAAGGAAATCCTCAAGGTCTATTCGCTTAAGCGCGCATAATCATGAATCACGAACTCAATAAGACTGCACTGAGCGCGACACTCCACTGCCTTACGGGATGCGCCACGGGTGAGGTGCTCGGCCTTGTCATCGGTACTGCGCTTGGATGGGGAGCAGGACAGACGATCTTGCTCGCGGTCATTCTCGCGTTCTTCTTCGGCTATCTCTTCACCATGGTCCCGCTCCTGCGCCATGGCATGACGCTCGGCGCGGCCCTGGGCCTTGCGCTTGCAGCAGACACCGCCTCCATTGCGATCATGGAGGTGGTAGACAACGCGGTCATGCTCCTTATCCCGGGCGCAATGGATGCCGGACTCGCAAGCCCGCTGTTCTGGGGAAGCCTGGCGCTTGCGCTTCTCGTTGCGGCGCTGTTCGCATTCCCCGTGAACCGCTGGCTCATCGCCCGCGGGAAAGGGCATGCGGTAGTGCACGCGCACCACGGACATTAGTAACTTCCTGAGATCATGAAAAACACACTGCTTATCGGAGGGCTTGCGGTCGCACTTCTTGCCGTTGGCGGCATCCTCTGGTCGCGCGCACCTGAGAATGCTGATCCGTCTGTGGTCGCGAGAAACGGCTTGCACTGGCATCCGACTCTCGAAATCTACGTGAAGGGAGAAAAGGTGGAGATACCTCCGGATGTCGGTGTCGGCGACCGGTATGCGGGAATGCCGACCTACGACCCGGGCATGCGCATGACTGCCATGCACACGCACGAGGACATGCCGATCATCCACCTCGAGTTCCTGGGATTGGTGAGGAACGACGATATTACGCTCGGTAATTTCTTTACGATCTGGGGCAAGGACATGCGTTCGTTCGGTACGAATATGCGCATGACGGTCAACGGCAGGGAGAATACCGAGTTCGAGAACTACCTGATGAAGGATGGGGACGTCATCACGCTCCACTTCGACTAGGGGCGCTTCCATCCGCACCTGCTACAGCAACTACTAACAATCTTACGTAACTTCTATGAACACGAACACGCTTCTCATTACCCTCATCGCCCTTGTTATCGGCGGCGGCGGCGGGTACCTGGTCGCCGGAAGCCAGGCGCCGGATATGGACGAGCATATGATGGGCAATGGCATGATCATGCACAACAGCCAAATGGGCATGGGTGATGCGATGAGCGGAATGATGCTCGGGCTCGAAGGGAAGACCGGAGATGCGTTCGATAGGGCATTCCTGTCGGAGATGATCATGCATCACGAAGGCGCGGTGCTGATGGCCGAAGCGGCTCTGGAGAACGCAAAGCACCCCGAGATAAAGGATATGGCGAATGCGATCATCTCGGCACAGACCACTGAAATCGAACAGATGAAGGAGTGGCAGAGTTCCTGGTACGGGAACTAAGTAAGTCTTAACAATAGAAAACCGCCCTCAAGGGCGGTTTTCTATTCTTCTGCATCGGTGAAGGCGGCTAATTGACGTTGGGATCTCATTCTCTGAAAGCAGCGCTCGCGCCGCCTGGAATCTTGGTACACGCGCGCTGCGCGCTGGCCCTACAGCGGCAGTGATTTCACAGGAGCAAGCACCGCTAACGGGTTCTTTTCCCACTCATTAGACACATCGGCATAAAGTTCGAGCTCATTGCCGTCTGGATCCATGACGTAAATCGAGTGCGTGACTCTATGGTCGGCAGTCCCGACGATCCTCACTCCTTGTGCAACCAGATAGGCGTGTGCCTCACGCGCTGCTTCTGGGCCGTCACCGATCTTGAATCCTATGTGGTATAGGCCCGGCTCGGCTCGTGACGTTGTACGCGGGCTCCCGCCGACCTCTATAAGCAGCATCTCATGATGCGTGCGTCCAGAAGAGAACAGCGCCATGCCTTCCTGCCGAACTATCTCATTGAAGCCCAGAACGTCTCGGTAGAAATTCGCTGACCGTTCGAGGCTCGATACGTAGAGCACCACGTGCCCAAGCTCCTGTATCTGCATGCTAGAAGCCAAGTTCCTCGCCCACGATAATCACATGAACGTTCCGTCCCAGTGCCGGGTTCTCCCTGTGAAGGATGAGCGTCTTTGCCCACAGCGTTCCGAAGCCGTATGCCTTTTTCATGCGTTCGTCCTCAAGCGGTATCACGTGCTTCTCGACGCGCTCGAAAGCGTCGGCAAGCGACGGTACGATCTTGTTGGCCCCAACCACAAGGACGAGGTTTGGGGACGTAAAGGCTAAATGCGGAAGCTGGCTGCCTGAATTAGATGTAACCAGAAGCTCGCCCGACTCGGTGATCGCATGCGCGCTGCCGAGATAGTAGTCCGAAACGACCGCCTTACGTCGAAGCTGCGATTGTTTTGCCGGGTCCTCCTCAGCAAGGATTTCTTCGTGAAGGTTTTTCCATGGATGGGAGCCTCCCCTCAGGTAGTCAATGAATCCTATCTCACGCAGAGACTCAGACGCGCCGTTCATGACGGTGGCTCCATCCGGAATAAGGTCTTTGACCCTCTCAAGGGCATCTTCCTTTGTGCTCGCTTGCACCGCATCAAAGCCATGCTCCTTCAGTGCTCGTATGGAGCGCTCGATTGCTTCAGTGTTTGTTTTCATATGTCTTGGATTCTTATTAGATAGACTGACTACTGCCTCGGCCCAATCCGGTTCCTATGGGCCCGATTGTCCTGGGACGGTGTCTCTCAGCCATGGCGCGGGCGCCAGCTCCGTAGACGTGCATCTGGTGCATATGCGAACGAGGAGCACGCGGGCTGATTTATGAGACGAACTGTATGGCGCTCATCCAATTCGTACCCAGCTTCTCCTGTAGCGTCATGTGAATGAGCCCTACGCCCTCCAGCGTCTGGGCTTTGCTCAAGGGGCCCACATAGAGACCGCGCATCCCGCTCTCCTCTGCGAGCCTTGCAACGGTATCCGCCGCGTCCTTATCATCGGATGCGATAAGGACATCGAGCTTCTCTTCGCCGACAGCTCCCCTGGAGAGGACTCCTGCGAAGACCGTGTTAAATGCCTTAACGAGCTTCGCTCCTTCAGGCAACCGTTTCGCGATCTCTTCAGCGCCCGAAGTGGTGCGATCAGGAATAATCTCAAACGTGTTGAAATCGACCGGATTCGAAATATCAACGAGTATCTTGCCCGAAAGGGAATCCCGATACTTTTCTAAGACTTCAGGAATTGCAGGGTAGGGGAGGGCAAGGACCACAACCTCGCCCTCGATGGTGTCGTTCAGTGCCTCTGCCTTGACCCCATTCCCTAACGTTGCCGCTAAATCCCTTGCCTTAGACCCGTTCCTGTCCCGGATAGTGAGCGCGTGGCCACTTGTTACGATGCGGCTGCCTATCCCCGCCGCCATGTTCCCCGAACCAATAATTGTTACGTGCATGGTTTTATAGTTAGTTGATAGTCAACCGCAGCCCTTGCCTTTAAACGCGTATGCTAGTATCGTTTAATTTGTAAAGCAGTTTATATAATAGAGCGCTATAGAAAATAAAGCAAGTGTCCATAATTATTGCTGCCATGACCAAGCACCAACAGCAAATATCACCGTCAGATCCTGTGTGCAGCAGCGTTTTCAAGCTGTTTGGCGACAAGTGGACCCTCCGGATACTGAGTTCCTTAAGGAACGGGGAACTGCGCTTCAACGAAATTCAGCACACGCTCTCGATTAACTCAGCCACGCTCAGCGCCCGGCTGAAGCGTCTCGAGGAAATTAAGGCCATTGCCCGAATCGAGGAGACGATTGATAGGCTTTCCGTCACTTACAGGCTTACTAAGTTTGGGACAGAACTCCTACCCGTTTACGACGACATGGTTAGGGTCGGGGCAAAAATTGCGCGGTCGTAATATTCAGTCCTGAGTCAGGACACAAGAAAACCGCCACGCTGGCGGTTTCCTGATGTTCTCTATAGTCCCTATGGTTTCTAGATTGGTGGAGGTGCGGAGAGTCGAACTCCGGTCCGAACCCTGCTTTGTGAGCGAGTCTACGACGCGTAGCTAACGTTGAAGGTTCAGCAGGAGAATAGGAACGCTAGCGAAAACGCTCCTGCCTACGCCCGTTGTTTAAGCTCAGGCGTGGGCGCGCCTGAATGCCGAGCTCTCAGAAGATTCCGCCCCTATACCTCCCTGAGAGCACGGAGATACAGGAACGTCGCTTAGGCGAAAGCGCGAAGCTTTTACGCAGCGTAAGCGAACGCAAAGTCCTTAGCACCGAAGTACGGGGACTTTACGCTTGCAACAGTCTTGTTTGCAAGTATTGGTGTGTACGTTTTTAGGTGGACAGCACACTTCCACCGCGTCGCACGTCTCTCAAAGTACAGGACCGTCAAAGCCGGTCACCCCCGATCTCCATTCCTACAGGAGTAGGAATGGAGATCGCGACTGATCGGTTACTTCTGGCGCAGCGCGCGTTCGGCTTCCTTCTTGGCTTCCAGACGTTTGATGTCCTCCCGTCTGTCCGCCTTGCCCTTGCCGCGCACGATGTTCACCCGCGCCTTCACGTATCTCCCATTATTATATACCTCAAAAGGCACAACTGTCAACCCTTTCTTCGATTCTGCATCGAGCATCTCGGCGATTTCCTTGCGCGAAAGGAGGAGGCGGCGCGGCCGTTCCGGATCGTACTCCTTCGGCGTGTTCGCCTGCTGGTAGGGAGGGATGGTCATGCCCACGAGAAAGGCCTCGCCCCCGCGCACCACGACGCGGGCGCCCTCAAGGCTCCCCAGTTTTTGGCGCAGCGATTTCACCTCATGCCCGAAGAGCTCGAGTCCGGCCTGGTACGTCTCGAGCGTCTCGAACCTGAGGCGCGCCTTCTTGTTCTCGATCAGGGTCGACATAGGAATACCTATAAAAGGTAGCAGGATTTATACAAATCCGCCTCTTACTTCACGCTTCATGATTGCCTAGCGTATAATCCAAGGACTATGGCACCCTCAAAGAAGCCGGCCGGCAAGCCCGCGCCGCGGATCAAGCAGGTTAAGAAGGGCGTAAAGCTTCCCGGAAAGGGCAGTCTCCCGGGCGGGGGAGGGTTCACGAGCAACCTCATCTCGACCGTCCTTATCCTCGTGATCCTCACGAGCCTCTACTCTGTGTTCATGGGAGACCGGAACAAGCCGGAGGAGATCTCGCTGTCGCAGGTAGCGAGCGATGTCCGTGCAGGCTCGGTCTCGAAGATCGACATCAGCGGCAACGAGCTCACGCTCACGTACGCGGACGGCACCGAGAAGAAGTCCATGAAGGATCCGGAGGC
>Ga0247718_1000156_pt1 | contig 16536 bp, 16 predicted proteins | sample 21E_DmetaG_FD_189045 | JGI IMG/M metagenome (GOLD analysis project Ga0247718, IMG submission 189045) | Soil microbial communities from hillslope of Landscape Evolution Observatory, University of Arizona, Oracle, AZ, United States - 2-1-E_D | ecosystem: Engineered > Artificial ecosystem >...
CCCAGAGACGCGCGGCATGCTTGCCTACCTAGGCGTGCATCCGTTCACCTTTGAATACTGGGACGAGGTGTGCGCTCTGCTTGCTGTGCCTGACGCGCGCGCTGCATTGCTTCAGAAGACTGCGGCGTATGCAGAATACTTCGAGCTCCTTGCTGACCTTGCAGTCGATAAAGCGCAGCTTGTCGAATTTGAAGGCATGCGTTGCTACTTCGCAACCGCACACCCTTATAAGCCGATGAAGTCTTTGGTGGGCAACAAGCTTGCAACAAAGCTCCCTCCGGTAGCGCTTGTCGTGGCAGCGCATCCGAAAGGCTTTGGCGTCTCAATCCGCGGAGACGGCAGTATTGATGTTGCCAAGATCGCTGCAAAGTACGGCGGCAACGGGCACAAGAGTTCGGCCGGATTCCTCGTGCCTGCAGAGGGGCCGCTGCCGTGGACGATGACCGAAGAAGAGGTATGAGGATTCTTTCAATAGAGACTTCGTGCGATGAAACAGCCGTCTCTATTCTAGAGTGCACTGAGACTGCCACGGGCACGAACATTATCGTTCTCGGAAATGCCCTGCTCTCTCAGATTGATATGCACAAAGACTATGGCGGGGTGTACCCCATGCTCGCCAAGCGCGCGCATGCAGCGAACCTCGTACCACTGCTTCTCGCCTCGCTTGAAGAGGCTGAGATGCTGCATGAAGACACGCAGGCGCTTTCTGATGAACTACGCAACACGATCGGCACAGTGCTGGAGCGCGAGCCCGGGCTTTCTGAAGCGTTTCTTGAGTTTGCGCTCGAGACCGAGCGTCCTGACATCGATGCCATCGCGGTAACGTATGGACCTGGCCTAGAGCCAGCCCTTTGGGTCGGCGTTAATTTTGCGCGCGCTCTTTCTTACCTATGGAATATCCCAGTCATTGGCGTAAACCATCTTGAGGGACATATTCTCTCTTCGCTCCTCGTTGTGGAAGGCGAAAATGAATTCAGTTTAAAGAAGCCAGCGCTTCCGCTTGTTTCTCTTGTAATCTCAGGCGGCCATACCGAGCTCGTGCTTACTAAGGAATGGCTCGCATATGAAAAGATCGGCGAAACGCGCGACGACGCGGTGGGCGAAGCATATGACAAAGTTGCCCGCATGCTAGGACTGCCGTACCCGGGCGGCCCTGAAGTATCAAAACTTGCGACCGAAGCGCGCGAAGCGAATCTCCCGCGAACCTTTACGCTGCCTCGTCCTATGAAGGACAGCAACGATTTGGACTTCTCATTCTCAGGACTCAAAACTGCAGTGATGTATCTCATAAAGTCTCACGGCGAACTCTCACTTGATGAGAAGCGGGCTCTTGCGCGCGAGTTTGAAGATGCCGTTGCTGATGTCCTTTGGACCAAAGCAGAAAAAGCCATGCATGCCACGAATGCCGCTTCTCTCGTGCTTGGCGGCGGCGTATCGGCAAACAGTAATATCAGAAATATTTTTAAAGACCGCGCGGAGACTACGCTGTACGTGCCAGATCGCACCCTTACGGGAGATAACGCAATTATGATCGGCATTGCAGGGTACTTCCGCAGGAGCGCAGGCTACACGACCGACGTGGACGGACTTGGCGCGCAAGGAAACCTCTCGCTCGCATAGCGAAAGCCCGTAGATCGCTCTACGAGCCCTTTCGGTTACAGGTGAAGAAGAGTGTTCCCTTCGGAACCTTTCTCGTGAGGTTCTTGCGGCGCTCCGCATCAAGGAGCCACACTCCTGAAGGAAGGCGTTCGACCTTCATCCAGAAGAACGGCGTTATGCGGATGTAGTTCGGATACTTGTACGAGAACACATCCTGCGATTCTTCGAAATGTTCCTTGATGAGGTACACCACGAGCCCAGGATTTACCCTGCCGTCCATGCGCAGAAGATATTCAGATCCTGCATGGGTCACCGGTATGGTCGCGACAGAGCGCGTGAACCCGGTGCCCTCGTTGATCTGAATTCTCCTCATGCGCCATAGCATGTGCTTCCTGAACCGCGGATGCATCGTGATGCGATCGGCATGTTCCTTCAGGAAGCGGTTCGGGAAGAACTCCCGGTTCACTGAGGCGTACACCTGGACGCCGCCTGCTGCGTGCAGTGGTCCTACCCCGTGCTCAATATGATCGAATTCAGGCATTGCGCCCTACTCCTTGCGTTAAAAGACCAGGTCCAGAGTATGCAGGATTGGGTGTACTAATGCAATGAGCAAATTAGGCGCCTATCTGCTATATTTCTTGTAATGGACGAGAAATTCCTCAAGCCGTACGATCCGGTCGCAACCGAGCCTAAGATCTATAAGATCTGGGAGGAAAGCGGATTCTTTAACCCTGATGTATGTGCTAAAAGGGGTGTTATTAAAGCTGATCTCGCTCCCTATTCCATCATCCTTCCGCCTCCTAACGTAACCGGGCGCCTCCATATGGGCCATGCGCTCATGCTTGCCATTGAAGATGTACTCATTCGCTACAAGCGCATGACTGGGCACCGCACGTTGTGGCTGCCGGGAACAGACCATGCTGCCATTGCCACGCAGTCTGTGGTTGAGAAGAAGATTTCAAAAGAAGAGGGCAAGTCGCGTCACGATCTTGGCCGCGAAGCATTTCTTGCGCGCGTGCAGGAGTTCGCGCAGGAGAGCCACGACACCATTATTAACCAGGTGAAGACCATGGGCGCATCGCTTGACTGGTCGCGCGAAGTGTTCACGCTTGACGAAGCGCGCTCAAGAGCAGTGCGCACGATGTTCAAGCGCATGTACGACGCAGGTCTTATCTATCGTGGCAACCGCATTATTAACTGGGATCCAAAGGGACAGACGACGATCTCTGATGATGAGATCGTGTATGAAGAGCGCAAAGCGAAACTCTACACCTTTACCTACAGCAAGGACTTCCCTATTGCGATCTCAACCACACGTCCTGAAACAAAAGTTGGCGACACCGCCGTTGCGGTGCATCCAGATGACGCGCGGTACAAGGAATTTGTCGGGAAGGAATATGAATTCACGTTCTGCGATGTGCCCGTACGCGTCAAAATTGTTGCCGATGCTGAAGTCGATCCTGAGTTCGGCACCGGTGCGCTTGGCGTAACGCCCGCGCACAGCCAAACAGACTGGGAAATCGCTGACCGCCATGATCTCCCCCGTCCGCAAGTTATTAACGAGTACGCGAAGATGATGGTCGAGGGCCGTTTGAGCGGCAAGAAGACTACTGAGGCGCGCGAGCTCGTTGTCGAGTGGCTTAAAAACGAAGGCCTCCTTCTGAAGGAAGAGGAGATCACGCAAAACATTTCTACTGCTGAACGTACAGGCGGCATTGTTGAGCCTTTGCCAAAGCTGCAGTGGTTCATTGCCGTTAACAAAGAGTTCACCATTCCCCATTCAAAGATTCCTGGCATTGCGTCAGGATCAACAACAACATTGCGCGATCTTATGCGTGCTGCCGTTGCTGATGCAGGCATTGAGATCATGCCGGAGCATGCGTCAAAAACGTACTTTCACTGGGTGGATACGCTGCGCGATTGGTGCATCAGTCGCCAAATCTGGTACGGACACCGCGTGCCTGTTTGGTACCGGAACGATGAGCTTTATGTAGGAACCGAGGCGCCAGAAGGCGAAGGCTGGGAGCAGGATCCTGACACGCTTGATACTTGGTTCTCTTCAGGACTCTGGACCTTCTCAACAATGGGCTGGCCTGATGCCTGGGATAGCGACAAGGGCGATGCGCGTCCTGGCTCAGACCTTGCAGTCTGGCGACCCACCGATGTGCTTGAGACTGGGTACGACATTCTCTTTTTCTGGGTTGCGCGCATGATTCTCATGACCGGCTTTGCGCTTGGTGAGATTCCGTTTAAGCGCGTATACCTGCACGGGCTCGTACGTGATGCTCAAGGTCGCAAGATGTCCAAATCGCTTGGCAACAACCTTGATCCCGTAGAAGTCACAGGCAAGTACGGTGCTGACGCAGTACGCATGTCGCTTATCGTCGGCAATACGCCAGGAACCGACATGCGTATCTCAGAAGACAAGGTTAAAGGCTATAAGCACTTTGCTAACAAGCTTTGGAATATCTCGCGCTTCATATTCGATAACACACAGGGTGCAGACTTCTCAGCACCACTTACCGACGACGATCAGGTGCTGCGCAGCCACTTTGAACACATTGCAGAAGACGTGACGCGTGATCTGGAAGCCTATCGCATCTATCTTGCTGCAGAGAAGCTCTACCACTACGCGTGGCACGAGCTTGCCGACGAGCTTATCGAGTCTTCAAAAGTGGTCTTTGCAGGCGAAGACCCTGAGGCGCAGGCTTCGCGCCGCGCATTGCTCTCGTCTATTCTTGACGATCTCTTGAAGCTCCTCCATCCATTCATGCCGTTCGTAACCGAAGAGATCTGGCAGCACACCCCTTTTGCAGGTGGACTCCTAATGGTGACGCCATGGCCTGTTAAGATAGAGGTACATGGAGGCTATTCCGCTTGAGACCATAGGGTATGCGTTTCTGGGCGGCATCTTGCCTGCCTTTATATGGCTCTATTTCCTTCTCAAGGAAGATTCGCGCTGCCCTGAACCGCGTTCAATGATCATGGTTGCTGTTATCGCCGGCATGATTGCGGTTCCCGCATCGCTTCCGTTTGAATCATATTTCGCAAGCGTGCTTGCTCCAGGTCTTCCGGTCCTCGTCGCGTGGGCTGCGGTCGAGGAAACTATGAAGTATTTGCTGGCATCGCTTCTGGTGCTTTGGCGCCGTTCAGTGAATGAGTCGGTGGATTTGGTAATCTACATGATTACCGTTGCGCTCGGCTTTGCTGCGCTTGAGAACGTACTATTCTTGATCGGCCCGTTCATGGACGGCCGCATACTCGATGGCCTCTTCACCAATAATTTGAGGTTCGTTGGTGCAACATTACTCCATGTCATCGCTTCGTCGATGATCGGGTTCGCACTCGCGTTTGCGTATTTGCGGACGCGACGTGTGCGTATGGCGTTTGCAACGATTGGACTTATCCTTGCGATTGCATTGCATGCATTGTTCAATTTTCTTATAATCGCTCCAGGTGGTTCGCATACGCTCACAGCATTCTTTCTCGTCTGGAGCGGCGCCATTGTATTCTTCGCATTGTTTGAGATTCTGAAATACTTCAGATATCGCCATTTACCAAAGAACACTTGCTAACGTCATCCGTATGAAAAAGCGCTCACTGTTCGAACGACTCTCTGGTGCCATCCCCGCATCGGACGAATACGATGCGTTTGATGACGAATATACGCAGCCGCAAAAGCCGCAGCGACGTCCCATGATGCAGCAGGCGCCCCAGGCGCAGCCGCAGCCTATCGCCCCTGTCTATGAGGAAGAGCAGAGTGCTGAGGGCCAGCTTCCCGTAGATGTCTATCAGACTGCAAACGAGATCATCATCCGTACATTTGTCGCTGGCGTTCGCCCTGACGAGCTTAACGTCTCAATCAGCCGCGATATGGTCGTCATTGAAGGTTCTCGCGATGCGCATCAGACGATTGATAACTCAGACTACTTCCATCAGGAGCTTTTCTGGGGTTCATTCTCGCGCACCATTCTCCTTCCTGAGGAAGTCGACGTCGACAACTCGTCAGCAGGCTCTAAAGACGGCCTGTTGACCCTCATCCTTCCTAAGCTTGATAAGGCGCGCCAGACCAAGCTGCGTGTTAAGGCCGGTTAGGACTGCGTTCCAGATCTAAGATTAAGTACAAGCATCTCGCCGCGCGCGAGATGCTTTGTTTCTAGTACACGAGGGTCAGTTATACCGTTTGTAGATAAGTACTCGGGAAGGACATCAACATACTCGCGGGAGACTACTGCGATGATGAAGTCCGTGCTGTCGCCTACGGCCTTAAGAAATTCATACGCACCTGCTGGATCCGGCAGAAGCCCTTCTTCTTCTGCTGCATACAGCCTGCTCGATGGGGTCGGATCTTTAATCTCAAGTTCCGTTGTAATAATTCTCGCACTTTCAATCGCGCGCGGAATGTTTGCACAAACCACGACGACCTCTCCGCTACCGGCAAGCTCCTTAAGCGCCTTTGCAGACTCGCGCATGGTTGCCTCTCCTTCCTGACTAAGATGACTGTCAATATACTGCCCATATCTTACTAGCGCTAATCTCTTCATAGATTTAATTATTTTCTCTCTTCTACAAGAGTGGGCCTATTGGCTGTCTTCACCACGATAAATGAAGTCCTGCCAATCGTCTGCCCTTCTGGCGTCCGTATAGAGACGCGCCACTTGCCAGGCTCAGGATTTGATTTCTCAGAGTACCCGCGATACCCGTCTTCTCGCCCACCTGATACCGGGAACGAGACGCGGCTCTTCTCTACCCATTTGCCGCTTGATTCATCAAACCACTCCCATACGTGCACGACTGCAGCAGAAAAGCGCACCGGCGCATATACGGCGCTATAGACGGAGAGCGGCGTTCCCTCTACGTGGTGCACGGTAGTTGGCGTATAGAACTCCCACCAGGGCTTCTGAGGCTCATGGAGGAGCTTGTAGCCGCCATCTACGCGTGTGACCTGGTGATGAACACTTGCCTCTTTAAGGGCAAGCGGGAGGGGCGGGATGAGTCCGGTAACGTACGCAATGTTTATGGCAACTACTATAGTCGCACTCCCCGCAACAATAGCTCTGAAGCTCTCACGGAACCGGTTCTGTCCAACACGGTACAGGACAAGGAGAAAGGCTGCCATGAGAAGTCCGGCACTTATCGTACTGAATATGAATACCTGTGGGCCAAGCCTGCCAAGAAGAAGCGGCAACGCAAATATTGCGTATGCATACAAACCGAAGAAAAAGAGCATGGTCTGGAATGCCAGGTGCTCTCGGTAGTTGCGAAACACTTCGTTACCAAAGAAGACAATGGCAAGCACCACAAGAAATGGCCAGGAGACGAACACGTCTGCGCTCTTGGTATAGAAGATAAGGGAGCCGGAAAGAATGGCACCGACCGCGTACTGCACGAAAAGCGGAAGCAGGAGCGAGAGCGTACGCACTGCACGTCCCCCGCGGTCGCGGTAGTGCGAGAAGAGATAATGCGAAACGAGTATAGCGAGTGCAGCAAGACCGAGATACACCGCAAACACAAGATTTACGATCGAGACATCAAGAAGCGTAAACGCGATGATGTCGCCGATGAAGCCACTCAGAAAGAATAGGCTCGAGAGGTGGCGCTCGTTCCGCTTCGCCCAGGCAAGAAGGGACGTGAGGGCGGTGTTCATGCACTTAGTATATAGGGTGCTTGGAGCCGGGCTTGAACCGGCGACCCCTTCCTCTTCAGGGAAGTGCTCTACCAACTGAGCTATCCAAGCGTCCGGTCTATCCTACCATACCGGCCTTTAGTTTCCAGCGGCTACTGGGCCTGATACAGCTCCATGGCCTCCTGGATCATCTCAGGCGATGGGAAGCCCATAATGCTGCCTGCGGTGTCACCGGACATGAAGGATCCGAAGGAATCGAGAATCGGACCGATGAAGAGCATTGGGATGATGAGGACTAGCGCCCAGATGATGACCTTGGACCAGAATGAGATACGCCCCATGCGGCGCATCTCTCGCAAGAGCCGGTTGTTCTCCTCCGCCACTTCAAGCGTGTCCTTGAGAAGTGTTTCTAGGCGATTCAAGTCTTCATTCATACGGTAGGGGCCATTACGCACACGCGATTCTTTTTAATGCAGAAAAGTCCGTTGCACGTATTGCACTCCATTTTATAAAGCGCATATTTGCCTGATCCAAGCAGCATGATGCCGAAGGCAACTGCAGCGAGCAGAAGTTCAAGCTGCACTCCTGCAAAGCCGCGTGCGCCGTTAAGAAGCAGCGCAGCAGCAAGCATCTCAATACCAAGAAGCCCCGCAACGGGGCGTGGCGCGATGCCAAGGATGAGCGAGAGCCCACCAAGTACTTCAAACCACGCAATAAGCACTGCAAAAAGCGGTGAGAATCCGTACCCGTCAAAGGCGGTGATAGTGCCTGACATATCGGCTAGCTTGCTCCAGCCGCTAAGAAGAAATATGGAACCGGCGGCAACACGAATAAGAAGCAGACCAAGCGATCGGTTGTAGAAGAATCTACTTATCGTATTAATGTAGGGCTGCATAGAGTAGGGGGCTCTCTGTTTTGCTCGAGTATACCATTAGGTTTCGCTTGTCCCCCTAAGGCACATACGCAGCGCATCCGTCATGGTCCAGCCACATTCCCCACTTGCCTGCACTTCGCAGCGAGCAGTCCTGTAGCAGGCAAATTCTGGCTTATAGAGGCAGTTAGAGACGATATCCGGCCTGTCCGAACAGAGCTCTGAGGAGCAGCCGCCCACATAGCAGGTCTTTGCGACAGGAGCCGCTACCCGCTTGGTTACTGAGAACGTAAGGCGATAATCGCCAGGAGCAATGGCTGCGCCTGCGATGTTCTGAGGGGTAGCGCTCATAAACGCAACCTCCTCTGCCTCAGTGGTGAGCGAATTGCCGAGCGCGATCACGTCAGTGCTCGTACCCATGCCCGATACAGTCTCCACACGTACACGGATCGTGCCTGCCTGTATGCACTGCACGTTTGCCGGACAACGACTATCTTCTATAACGGCAAGCGGTGTAATGCGCACATGCTCAAACACTGCAGTCTCATTCAAACGGAGCGTTGCCTCGCCATACGCACGTACCGATGATGATGGTTCCTGCGGCTTCTCTTGCGAGAGGCTCGGCTCTACTACGACATAGCTGTTGAGGGTGCGTACGGTGTCGTAGCCTGCGTAGCCAACAACGCCAATTGCGGCAAAAAGAGTAATAAGCGCGATGAGTAGAGGTCGTTTCATATCCGCTTCATATAGATATTAAGACGCATACACTATAGGTTTCTTTCCTATTATTCCTGTGCCCCCGCCAGGAGTCGAACCTAGATTCCCGCGTTAGGAGTGCGGTGTTCTATCCATTGAACTACAGGGGCGTATTTCGGCAGACTAACACAAAACCGCGCCCTATGCGCGGTTTTGTGTGCCTCTATTTCCCTTCTTTACGCAGCTGCGCCGAAGAGAGATTCGAGCTTTGGCTTATCAAAGCCAACGATCACTTCCTCGTCCACCAAGAGGACCGGTACGCCCATCTGGCCGCTCTTCTGGATCATTTCCTGGCGCTTCTCAAGATCGCTTGCGACATTGTGCTCAGTGTACTCAACGTTGCGCTCCTTAAGAAATTCCTTAGTCATCTGGCAGAAGTGACAGGTTGGTGTGCTGTAAATTGTTACGTTCTTATTCATACGAGTTCGTTAGTGGAGAGTAGTATAGCACGCAGGCCCTGTGGATAACTTAGCGCCGATTACGGACGTTCTTGAGGTTATCTTCATGATTCAAACGGCCAAATGACGCCGTGCGAGCAAGCTGTCGCTTCTTCTCCTGGAGCATGCGCTTATCCTGCTCTGTCTCTCGTCGCAGTCCCGGAATACGGCGAGCGATCTCGGTTATGCGGCCGAGAGTGCGCTCGAGGCGGCTCTGCGCTTCACGGCTTTTCATGCCACCTGCAGCCTTCGTCTTTTCCATGCCGCGCTCGGTTGATTTGTTCTTGCGAATCGCCTCTTCAGCCTGCACGATTTTGCGCTCTGCTTCGGCAAGCTTGCGCTCCGCCTCTCGCTTTTCTGCCTGCGCCTGGCGCAGTTCGTATGAAGCCTCCCGTTCTTCTCGAGTAGCGCCCTCTATTTCGCGCGAAGCATCGCGCTCGCGCTCACCTGCACGCTGCACGTCGACTTCTGCCTTGCGCTTGTCGCTTTCAAGGCGGCGGAGTTCGTCCTGAAGGGAGCCGAGCTCCTGTTCTTCAGCCACTACCTTGCGCTCAAGATCGCGCACTTCGCGCTCCATTTGAAATACATCGGTCATAGAGTAATGGTATCCCGGAGATGGGAAGACACAAAATCAGGGTGCGGAATACGAGAATCGAACTCGTGCCTATTGCTTGGGAAGCAATCGTTCTGCCACTAAACTAATTCCGCTTATCGCCAAATACCAAACCAGCCGAGGGTCCTCTTCCACCATGGAAGCGGCGGCGTTGTGGTTGCCTCCTTTGGGGGTACGACGATGATAACCTCCTCTCCCGGGCGTGCAACTCCGTATGTTTCTCTGAGCGTTGCCTCTTGTCCGCGCGCGGTTGCAAGTTCATCAAGCGTTGCCTGGAGCGTCATCTCGCGCTCCTTAAGAATAAGAAGCTGCGCTTCAGTTTCGTTCGCTGCATGGCGAGCCCGCTCCTCTTTGCGGACAATGCCGACAATGAGTACGAGAAGCCACACAATCGTGCAGGCAAGCACCGCCGCAAGAACATAGTCGCGTATGCGGTCTTTTGCGGACTTACGGGCCATTAACCCTTAGTATAGCAAGCTAACGCTCGCTATCCTGGACCATTTTCATGAACACATCCTGGGGAATATCCATCTTTGCGTGTTCACCGCGGCGCTTCTTGCCCTTCTTCTGCTTCTCGAGAAGTTTCATCTTACGGGTGATGTCGCCCCCGTAGAGGTAGCCGGTCACGTCCTTACGGAGCGCTGAAATTGAACGCGAGGCAATGATGCGGCTCAGCGCTACTGCCTGGATCTTGAGCACGAACATCTGGCGCGGCAGGATCTGCTGTAGTTTCTCCACCATGCGCTCGCCTTCCTCTTGTACCCTGCGGCGCGCAACCACGCGCGAGAACGCGGGCACGAGCTCATCTGCCACGGAGATATCGAGCTTTACCACATCAGCGGGACGATCATCCAAGAACTCATATGAAAGCGATGCGTATCCAGAGGATACGTTCTTCACGCGATCAAAGAACCCACGCATAAGCTCGCGCAGCGGCATCTCTGCCACAAGTTCAATACGGCCATCTAGATGGGTCTCGGTATTCATAACCGCGCCCTCGTGATCATGAAATAGCTGGAGCATGCCGGAAAGCGATTCAGGCGGCGTGATGAGAATCACCTTTACCCACGGCTCTTCAATCGCAGCGATATCGCCGTACGCAGGGAACTTGGACGGCGTATAAATAGTCTCGCGCTTCCCGTTCTTGGTCGTCACATTGTATGCAATGGTCGGAATAGTAACGATGAGTGTCAGATCGAATTCTCGCCGTAGTCGCTCAGTAACAATCTCAAGGTGAAGCATGCCGAGGAAGCCGCAGCGGAAGCCACGGCCAAGCACTCCAGAAGACTCCTCTTCAAATGAGAGCGAAGAATCGGAAAGGCGCAGCCGCTCAAGTGCAAGCCGCAGTTCGGAGAGATCATCCTGGCTTTCCGGGTACACTGACGCCCACACAACCGGACGCGGACGGGCAAACCCAGAAAGAGCCGGCGTCTGGCCGCGATCAAGAAGGACTGTGTCACCCACTGCAACGACGCCTGCCTCTTTGACGCCCGTTACGATGTAGCCAATCTCTCCTGCAGAGAGCGTCTCGGTAGGGGTCTCGTCCGGCATGAAGATGCCGGTCTCAAGCGCCGTAAAGCGCTGCCCAGCTGCGGCAAACCGAAGTACATCGCCCTTCTTAAGGGTTCCGTCAAATACGCGCGCATACACGGCAATGCCACGATGGGTTGAATATGAGAAATCAAAGATGAGTGCGCGCGCGTCCCCTTCTCCTTGCCGCGGACTTGGCACACGTTCAATGACCGCTTCAAGCAGCGCTTCGACGCCTTCGCCCGTGCGTCCGGAAACCGCAAGCACGGTCTCAGGCTCAACCGAGAGCAGCTCAGCAAGTTCAATCGTCACATCTTCAACGCGCGCAGCAGGCGCATCGATCTTTGAAAGTACCGGAATGATGACGCAGCCTGCCTCGCGCGCCATGGAAAGGGTAGTCAGCGTCTGCGCCTGGACGCCCTGCGTGGAGTCCACAAGAAGAATCACGCCCTCAACAGCCGAGAGCGCACGCGATACCTCGTAGGCAAAGTCGATGTGGCCCGGCGTATCGATGAGATTGAGCACGTACTCATTCCCATCCTGGCCCTGGTACTTCATGCGCGCCGGCTGCATCTTGATCGTTATGCCCCGCTCGCGTTCAAGATCCATCTTGTCGAGGACCTGGTCGCGCATCTTACGGGCCTCGATCGTACCGGTACGCTCAAGAAGCCGGTCCGCCAAGGTGGACTTCCCGTGGTCGATATGGGCGATAATAGAAAAATTCCTGATATTCATAGGATCCGTGCACACACTCTACCCTTTATTGCGTTGGCCCGCCAAGTATGGTGCCGGACGGTGGAAGTGCCTTGGTTGAGGTCAGCTTCTTAAGGGTTGCGTAGAGCTCCCGGAACTCCTTGTTCTCAAGGAGAACCAGAACCGCTGCAGACACGATGAGGCCCACCATACCAGCGACAAAGCCCTGCGTGAAGACCATGAAGAGGTTTGTGAGCGGCGCGGCAGTCCCCATAAAGGTGAGAACACCGTACGCAGCCGAACCGCCAAGGACGGCTGCACCAAGACCTTCAAACAGCGGACGGATGAGCGAGCGCGATACGCCGGGCGCAACATCCCTGAGGGTTATGAACGCCACTACTCCCATAACGAGCTGCCCGATCGTAAATCCAAGCGCGACAAAGAGCACGCTCGAGCCAGCGACCTCTTCAACACGGAAGAGGACTTCCATGAAGATGGTCATGATCGGATACACAGACGCGAAGTAGAGGAGCAGCCACGCAGTTAAAAGCGAAGTCACCAAACCAACCACCTGAATGTAGAGCGGATTCCATGAACGCTCCGCCGCGTAGAAGGCGCGCGATGCGAGCAATACAAATCCCTGCGCCACGAGTGCGAACACAAGAATCGCAAGGATTGCAGCCGTAAGCCGTGTCGCATCCCAATCAAACGCGCCGGAACCGAGAATGATACGGACAATGTGCGCCCGCAGCACAATAAAGAGGACGAGCGCAGCCGAAGACCAGAATATGAGGTGACGGGCTGCTGCAGTCAGTGTCGCCTTAAACTCCTCGTACTTCTTTGAACCAAGTTGCTCCGCAAGCACCGGAAATGCTGCGGTCGCATACGACGCGCCGATAAGCGCAAGCGGGACTGATTCGAGATTGCTCGCAAACGTAAGCACGGCGATGCCGCCCTCACCGGTCCTGGCCGCAAGAATCGAAAGGACCAGAAGCGTGACCGAGCTCATAAGCAGCGCCAGCGAGCGCGGTGCCGAATCCCGCAGCACTTCACGGATAACGTGTGGGCGCGGTGCCATAAGGCGCGGCATAAGCTTTGCCTCAAACACGACCGGGATGTGAATCGCTACGTGCGCCACGGCGCCAAGCACCACACCAACGCCGATTCCATAGAGCCCGAAGGCAGGATAAAGGAGCAGCGTACCGCCAATGATGCCTATGTTGTAGAGGACTGGCGAGAGCGCAAATAAGAAGAACTTGCGTTCAATCTGCGTAACCGAGGTGAGAATGCCTGAGATGCCAAGGAGTATCGGTTGCAATAGAAGCAATCGCACCAAGAACACGAATGCGTCGCGCTCTACCGAGTCCGCAAACCCCGGATACAGCACGAATAAGATCTTCGGCGCAAAGACTGCCAGAAGCCCGCACAACAAGCCGCCAACTACAATCAGAAATGTAGTTGTCTGCGAGATAAGCACGCGTGCATCTGGCTTCCCTAGCCGCGCAATGCGCGGGATGAGCACATACGCAGACACCAAGGACGCAACCAGTGCGAACACAAGGTCCGGAATCTTAAACGCTGCATAGTAGATGTCGAGTGTCTCGCTTGCGCCGAACATGTGCGCAAAGATGCGATCGCGCAAGAGCGCAAGAATCTGCGACGCGAGCGTGAGTGATGCAAGCAAGTACGCGGCCTGATGGAGGCCGCGTACCGGTGCTGTTATCCTGCCGAGAATCTTGCGAACCATGAACCCGTTATCGTGCTGCTGGCGCGGTTTCGGCTACAGGTACTTGTGGGATACCAAGCGCGCCGAAGCGTGAAGCTGGATACGGATTGCGGCCCTGGCGAAGAACTGCGAGATCTGCTGCGACAGACTGCGCATTCTCTGGAGAGAGTGCGGCGACTGCCTCAAGCTGCTCTGCTGCTGGAGCAAACTGGCCTGCTGTTGCATACGCTACTGCAAGGAAGAAGCGAGCGTTAGCGAACTGCGGGTTGAGCTCTACTGCGCGTGAGAGCGCAGCGATCGCACCCTGCGTGTCTCCTGTTCCAGAGCGAAGGATTCCGAGCTGGAAGAGAACTGCGGGATCGTTTGGCGCAAAGTATGCTGCTGCCTCCGCTGCCTCAAGCGCTTCAGCTGACTTGCCCTGCGCAACCTGGAGCTGCGAGAGGAGGAAGATCGCCTCCGTGTAATCGCGCTTCAAGCCGATTGCCTGCATGAGGTGTTCCTCAGCAGCAGCCGGGTCATTCTGCGCAATCTCAAGCTGCGCCATAACGAACTGGAGCGTTGGATTGGTTGGATTCAACTCCACAGCGCGTGCGTATGCAGTCTGCGCATTTTCATAGGCGCCATCGATCTCAAGCGGTACAACAGCCTGGTAGACGTTGCCGAGGAGCGCCCAGTTCTCGTAGTTGTTTGGCGCAATACGGGTTGCTGCGAGCGCAGCTTCGACGCTACCTGAAAGCGCTGCCTGGAATTGCTGCTGCGCGTCTGCCGGCGCTAGCTCAGCGTTGTTTGCAATCTGGTTCATGCGGGCGGTCCCGACAGTTGCAATGAGCTGATACGCACGATCTGACGGCGAGAACATGATCGAGCGCGCTGCTGCCGCTTCAGCACCATCAAGGTTGCCTGCTGCAAGCGCCTGAGAGCTCTCTGCGAATGCGACTTCTGCAAGGTAGCGATTCACAACTGCGTATGCAGCGACCACTGACGCAAGGAGAAGGAGCGTGAGCGTGAAGACAATTACGAATCCTACACGTGGATTACGTGCAAAGATGATGCCCCACTCATGGCGTCCTGCGCCATGGCGCAGTGACGAGATGAAGAGACCGATCATCACGAAGCCGACCACAAGCACGATAGGGCCTGGCACGCTAAAGGTTGCAAGAAGGAGCACGAAGAGTGCACCTGTGAATGATGCGATAGAGACGAAGCGTGCGTACGAATCCTCAGGCGACCTGAAAAGGAGCGCGCGCATACCAACCCAGAGGAAGAGGCCGATGAACGCGAGCCACGCAAGCGCGCCAAGTACGCCGATCGTTACGAACGAGGTTGGAATGAGGCCGATGCCTGAAGTGAAGTCGATATTCCAGAACACAGTCTCATTGAGCCCTGCGTCACGGAACTTGAGCCACTGGTCGCCGAAGGTTCCCGGACCTGAACCAAAGATAGGGGATGACGCATACGTATGACTGCCAATATCGAAGGTCGCCTGCCAAGATGGACGTACGTCGATATAGTTTGCACCCATCGCCGAAGAGAGCGCGGCACCGAGTGTAGAGCCTCCGATAAGGAAGAAGATAGAGACGACAAGCACGATAAGCGGCGCTGCAAGAGAGCGCGCTTCTCCAATACCGTCGCCTGACTCGTGCTCAAGAGCATCAATCGTGGTTACACCCTCAAGGTCTTCGTCGCCAGCTGATGTTCGGCGGTGCATGATCGCTTCGATGAAGAGACCGAGCGCGACAAGTGCTATGAGCGACCAAACGAGTACTGAGTTGACGACCGCTATTAGGAGGAGGCCAAGGCCAGTTCCTACCCAAAGGACCGTACGCGTGCGCTTTGAAAGCGTTAGGAAGCGGGTTGCTAGAAGCGCAATCGCAACACCAAGGCCAAGAAGCATGCCGAGATCAGTGAACGATCCGACGATGTTTGTTGTTACTGCGATGGTCTCTGGAGATACTTTCGCAACGAGCATGATAAGTACCTGGGACACTACAACAAGACCGAAGCCAATGGCTGCAATCTTAAAGAAGGTACGGTACTGATCAGCACGCCTGAACAAAAGCGCAGTAAGCGTTGCGAATGCCGCAAGGATAAGCATGAAGCCGAACGTGTCTGCCTCAAGCTGGCTTCCAAAGAATGCCGTACGAAGTCCGACCCCTGAGAACAAGGATGAGAGTGCGTACGCAAGCGGCACGAGCCACAGCGCACCAATAAGCGTAACTGGAGGAATAATCACATTCCCGCGCGTGAGGCGCGCAAGAATGAAAAGCATGAGTGCTATCAATCCGCCGATGGCGAGGATTGAAACTTTCGTGTAAAGGAAGGGAATTGTCGCTACAGGGATAAATGCCGCTGTGGCGAGAAGTCCTGTTATCGCGAGTACCCACACCGACGCGTTATCAAATGAAAAGCGTCGCGGGAGCGATACGGATTTTGCCGTTGTATTCTCTTGCATACGTATATGTCAAAGCCCCTTGTAATAGAAGTAAGTATAACGCACTGCTGAGACGCTTTTTTTACGCAGGGTGGATATGAAAACACCCGCCGGTAAGGGCGGGTGTTTTCATATCCGAGACCGGTCCGATAAGCCGAATTCTGTACTCCTTGCGGAGTGACGACCATCTATCTGGGATTCTTGTTGCCAAGAACCTCGAGCGGCGCTCCCACGAATGGGCACGGCCTTGCACA
>Ga0247718_1000157_pt1 | contig 16508 bp, 11 predicted proteins | sample 21E_DmetaG_FD_189045 | JGI IMG/M metagenome (GOLD analysis project Ga0247718, IMG submission 189045) | Soil microbial communities from hillslope of Landscape Evolution Observatory, University of Arizona, Oracle, AZ, United States - 2-1-E_D | ecosystem: Engineered > Artificial ecosystem >...
CAGCGATCGATATCGAGCGCTGCAAGCGGCGTTGCGGAGAGCGCGCTCGTGTCTGCGGTCTCGATAGCAAGCGCTGCGCCTCCGATAAGCCCGAGGGTCTTGTCCGTTACGACGGCCGGAAGGTCGTAAAGGCTTGGGACACTCGCAAATACGGTTCTCTTGGCGCCCCTTACTGACTCAGTAACGACGGCATCCTGGGCCTCAAGCACCGCGGCAACCGTCTGTCGAGAACCGGCACCGAAGGCGAATGATCCTTCCGAGAGGCCGCGCGCGAAGGCTTGCGCAGAGCCGCTAAAGGATGCGATGCCTGCGTCGTATACGCGAGGCGCAGAAACTACGAGTGACGCTGTGACGCCAGCCGTAGAGTCGCCGAGGGCATACACGCTGGAAACGACGGCATTGGGAACATCGTGTGTTGCTGCCGCAAAACCATAGATGCCGCGCTCGTATGCAGCGAGGGTTGCATCGAGGGTTGCGAGGAAGGTGTTGCCGGTAGCAAGAGGAAGCGTGAACGAAAGATCCCGTGCGGTTGTACCTACAGCAAGCACTGCGTCAGAAACTCCGTAGATCGCTGTGTGGTGAATGCGCGCGACAGACTCTATTTCAGAAAGAGTTGCGGTCCCTACGCGCGCATAGACATGCATCGCGTTGCTGCCAAGACGACCAAGCGTCTCAACTGGATGAGTTATGTCATATACGACGCTTTCTCGAACCTGACTGAACGTACGTGCCTTCGGAAGGTTTGCGACGATTTTGCTAGAGCGCTCATACGTGTCATTTACGATTGCTACGTCAGGAACTATTTCTGCAGAAAGATTCGAGAACTGGAGAGGAAGAGATTCGATTCCGGTTCCCTGCGCCGCACCGATCATCGAGTCGCGGAGTGCGATGGCGTCCAAGCTCTCACGCGGAAAGATCTCACTGTCCGCTGCGTGCGCAGAAAAGAATGCGAGCACCTCTGCTCGCGAGCCCAGCGCCATTTCGGTAAATGACTCGCCGACATTGCCAGCGAAGCCGGTGCCGACAAATGCTGCGCTGCCCGCCAGGACAACGGCCGTAACGATGGTAGCGAAAACCGGACTTGGTGATCGGCGATTAGCCTCGATAAAGTGCGGAGACGAGAAGGTTGAGATGATCGTGCTTACTGCATCGCGAGTTCGCTTCTCCATGTGAACTCCAATATCCGAAACGGAAAGACTCTTTGAATTCGCCTTTCGATATTCCCTTTCACGCTGCTGCGCCAATGACTCGGCCAGCTCGATCTTTCGATCAATCTGAGCAGAGACAAACTCCTCGAGAGAATTTTTGTCGATAAGCCAAGCGCGACCAATGCGAGTACCCTTAATCTTCCCTTCGCGGCAAAGACGTGAAAGATAATCTGATGCGTAGCCAGATAGAGACGAAGCCTCCTTAGTCGAGATTAAATTTTTGTCGAGGAGTTCGTTCAAGGTGCAGTAAGTCGGATATCCGAATTACCTACAGTTTACCTTGCAAAATCGCTAATCGAGACAAATTGTTTGTGGATATTCTTTAGAGAAAATTCATTCAAGTTGCTGTGATCACCGAAGCGAAGGGGTGAGGTGAAATTTTTCTGTGACACACGCTGATGAAATACCGAGAAATCACTTCTCTCGCGACTTTGAGTATCGAATCCGTGGTGAAGAGGGCGAGATAGGCGAGCATGACACATGTCTGTTACCAAATATGCGCTAAACGTATCGGATATTCGAAATAGCTAATAAGACATAAGAATATCGGTATCCCAATGGGTGATTGTCCTAGCTAACCGAATACCTATATATAGGAATGCCGCCAAAATTCGGCGGCACTTCGTATTTATTGCCAGTAGGCTTATCCCTGTACCCAAACCCTCCTCTAGAAGAGATAGTGAGCTTATTTAACGCTTTAAGAGATCCTACTCGCAAAGGATGCTTTACATAGATTAGTTACCACTACTTCCCTGTGGACTAATTAGTAATTCCTTTATTTCTATCTAGTTCAAACGAGACGAGAAATGCTTATTTTATAAGCTACTTTTGTACTCACTCTTTCCTCCGAGAAAGTCTGTAACGGACTTCTGGAAGCCGTAGTTTAGACTAGTACCCCCGAGAAGACGCTCAGCCTGGCCGGTACCAAGAACTGCAATAACTATGGATGTTAGCGCTAACCCAACAAGAAGTACCTTGAGAAGAGTCGTGCTGCCAGTGGCTGCTATTTTTACTTCCGTGCTATCTGCCTTGTTCGCATAGTCTCTAGTGAGTATAGGGGGCTGGGAGATCACAACCGGCTGCACGTGGCTTACGTAGCTTCTGTGTATCTCAACGGACTCCTCTGGCTCTTCTGTAACATCTTCAATTCGATTGATCTGTATTTCCTCCTCTTTTTCCTCACTAATTTCCTCTTCAAACTCATCTTTAGAGGCTATCACCTCCCTTTTTGGAGCCTCTACCTCAACCTCCGTAGCGTCAGGGGCTGCCACAACCTCTTTTTTGTCTTGAAACCACTCTCTCCAAGCAGTCTGCATATCTGCAATGGCTGGGGAGCCTAGGTCTTGATCCTGCGGAGGATTCACCGGCTTAGGTGCGAGCGTCGGCACAAAAACTGGCGTTTCTGGTATATATTCTGGTCGCTTCCAGGTTGAAATTGGGCTTTCGGGGCTCTTTGGTGCCTCATTTTTGGGCTCGGGGGCCTCTTCCTTCCCGAAGCGATGCGCTCGTAGAGCACTGTCCAGCACATACCAATTTCTTCCTACTAGTCGCGCTTCCACACGCCCTTCTCTGCAAAGCTGGCCGATGTAATCCTTTGCATAGCCGGTAATTTGAGCTGCACGCTTTGACGAGACGTATAGCTTGTCTCCAATAGTTATCTCATCCATGCAGTGATTATAATGGTTTCTCGGCTCGTATAGACAAAGTTATTAACAGAACTGAGGAATAGCAAAAAGCAGAGGCGTCAGGTTATCTAACGCCTCTACCTCAGAACAAATACTTTAGGATCCGAGCTCTTCCAGAAGGAGCTTTCGCAGTACCTGCGGGTTACCCGCACCCCGTGTCTCCTTAATGGCCATTCCCAGGAGGAACTGTAGGGACGCCTCTTTACCTGATCGGTACTCGTCAGCAACTGAGGGGTTTGCCGCTAAGACCTGTTTGACCAGATCCAGAAGCTGGCCTTCGTCACTTATCTGCATGAGGCTTTCTCGCCGCGCGATTTCCTCTGCCCTGCCGCCCTCTGCCAGAAGTAGCCCGAGAGTGTCCTTTGCCCCCCTTGAGGATAGGTCGCCGTTTGCCACCAGCTTCACAAGCACGGCAAACTCGCTCGGGTCGAGTCCCTCGTACTCCTCTTTTGTGTTCTTGGCGTACCAACCGGCCACATCGGACAGAAGATAATTTGCTGCAATAGTGATGTGCTCAGTATTTGCATCCAGATGAGAAAGTAGCTGATCGAAGAATGCGCTCCGTTCCGGAGATGTAGTGAGACTAAGAACACTCTCCTCCTTAAGCCCAAGCGCTGCATAGCGCCTACGTCGGTCCCACGGTAGTTCTGGGAGTGAGGCTGCGATACTTTCTCGAGTAAGGTCGCTGATCTCTGAAAGGAGCAGCTTCGGAATATCCGGCTCCGGGAAGTAACGGTAGTCTGCACTTCCCTCCTTGAGTCGCTGCGAGAACGTCTTCTGCGCGTTCTCATCCCAACCACGAGTCTCTTGTCGAACCTCTTCGCCTGCCTCTAGGAGCGAGATCTGACGATCGACCTCGAACGCGATCGCACGCTCGACTGAGCGGAACGAGTTCAGATTCTTCACCTCAACTTTTGTACCAAACGTGTTGTCCTTCGAAACAGAAATATTTGCTTCGATGCGCATCTCTCCCTTCTCGAGATTTGCGTGCGATGCGCCGAGTGTGCGGAGAAGGAGTTGAAGCTCGCGTGCAAAATTGCCTGCGGTCTCAGCATCATGGATGACCGGTTCTGTGACGAGCTCCATGAGCGGCACTCCAGCGCGATTGAAGTCAACGAGACTTACGTCAGCGATTGCCGCATGCGAAGACCGAGCGGTGTCCTCCTCAAGATGGATGCGGGTGATGGCAACATCAGCGAGCATGCCTCCCGTTACGAGCGGGTGTTCGAACTGACTGATCTGATACCCCTTCGGGATGTCCGGGTAGAAGTACGACTTGCGATCGAACTCACTGAAGTCAGCCAGGTCTCCGCCGACCGCCGCACCGACACGGAGCACATGGCGGATAGCTTCGCGATTCGGAACCGGGAGAGTGCCCGGGTGCGCCATACAGACCGGACAGGTATTTGCGTTTGCTCGCTCCTCTTCGGGGTTATTCGTACACCCACAGAACATCTTGCTCTGTGTCGCCAGTTCGGCGTGGATCTCAAGTCCGATGGTCGGGCGGTACGAAGCCATTACTCTGATGCTAGCACCCGAATCCGGGGCTCGCCAGCTACTTCCCGCCCTCCGTGAGCTGCTTGGTAAGGGTATCCGAGAAGCGCTTCAGGAGCTCGTCGTCGAGGACCGAGAGCGGCAGCACCCCCTTCCCCGCTGCCGCAGAGAGGTCTGAAATAACCTTGGAGAGCTCGGATTCGGATAGAACATCGGTCTTTGAGAGCACGAGGAGCTCCTCTTTCTCGGCAAGCCCATGTCCGAACGCCTCAAGCTCGTCCCGTATGGCCCTATATGCTGAAATCGGGTCTTCTTGTTCAGCCGAGACGAGATGTACAAGGAATCTCGTACGTTCTATATGCTTGAGGAAGCGAGAACCAAGACCTCGGCCCTCCGAGGCCCCCTCAATAAGCCCAGGAATGTCAGCGAGAATCCAGCCGTAGAAGTCTCCGAGGTGCGGATCGAGAGTCGTGAAGGGGTATGCTCCGACACGAGATCGAGCTCGGGTAAGCGCATTGAGGAGAGAGGACTTCCCTGCGTTAGGGAACCCGATAAAGCCGGCGTCGGCGATGAGCTTGAGGCTCACCCGGATATCCCCAGCCTGCCCGTTCCGGCCGGGCGTGAACTGCTTCGGGTTCTGGTTCGTGGCTCCTTTGAAGTGGGCGTTGCCGTAGCCTCCTGAGCCCCCCTTAAGGATCGTGAACCGCTCTCCTTCATGGAGGACCTCGTAGGTCTCTCCGGTCGAGGAGACCGATATCACGCTTCCGACTGGCAGCTTGAGCACGAACGGCTCGCCATCTTTTCCATGCCGATCATTCCCCTCGCCAGGGCCCCCGTTCTCTGCCTTCACGCGCTTGGTGTAGCGATACGCCGCAAGCGCTGCAAGATCGCGCACGCCCTCGACGATAATATCGCCGCCTCGTCCCCCGTCTCCTCCAGACGGGCCCGCGCGCTCCTTACCCTTAAGGTGAAGCCATCTGACCACGCCGGTGCCGCCATGTCCGGCGACCGCGTGGAGATGCATTTCATCAATGAATGCCATTAAAGAGACCTTATCACGGAACGTTGACTTTAGCTAATAAAATAGGCATGATGCACCGCAGTCGTTCCTTACAGGAATCATCTCAAATACGAAAGGAGAGGCGATGCCACACATCGTACTCAAGCTCGACGGCACCGCTCTCTCAGATGGAGCGGCCTTCGCGAATGCAGTAAAGGTCATTAGATCGAATCCCCTCTACACGCACATCGTGCCTTCTGCTCCGGCAGGGCGCGACTGGCGCATGACGGAGCTCTTGCGGAAGCTCGAACACGTCGAAGAGCGCTCGGATATCTACTGGCTGCTCGACGACCACCTGCTCAACATCGCGCGAAAGCTCGATCTCGGACGGGACTTCGAGAACTGGATCTGCACGGAGACCATCGCGCTTGCCCAGCATATCGACAGCAAGGAAGTGGACTGGGCGTACGTCGCAAGTCGCGGCGAATACTGGTCTGCATCGATCCTTGCCCGTGCGCTGCGCATCCCGATAGTCGATCCGACCGCACTCATCAAGTTCACGCCGTCCGGCGAGTACGATGAGCGCGGAACACGCAGAGCATTCAGTGAAGCATCGCTTCCTGAGCAGTTCGTGCTGCCGGGCTTCTACGGAAGCGACCACGAGGGCAAGGTCCGGCTCTTCCCGAAGAGCGGGTCTGACATCACCGCGGCGATACTCGCGGCTGCGACCGCAGCAGACGAGCTTCATGTCGCTCGTGCGAGTACTGCAGGCATTCATGTCATCAACCCGGGCATTCGCACGGGGTCACCGAGTACGCTGCGGCTCATCGAGTATATGAGCCACGAGCAAGCCGTGTGCATGGCCTCGCGCAGTGACTGCGGCGCCCTGCACCGTCTCGCGCTGCAACCGGTAGCGCGCGCACGTATCCCCGTCCGGGTATTCAACGTGTACGAGCCCGGAAAGCCCGGCACGCATATCGTTCCTGCGGGCCACCCCAAGCTCCCCAAAAGGAACTATGTGGTTGGCATCGCCGAGCGACCGGGCTTTACGGTCTTCACGCTCAAACGTGCCCGCGTGCGTCGCCGGCGCACCCTCATGCAGAGCATCCGGTCCGTGTTGAGTACCTACGGGCTGGACTTCGAGCACGAGGTCGTGGGAAGGGATGCGGTCTCGTTCACGGTGCGCAACGACGCGCTGAAAGGACGCCACGAAGAGGTCGCCAAAGACCTCCGGACCGCCCTGAGGGCGCAGGTATCGTTCCTGCCCAACGAGGGAGTGATCTGCCTGGTCGGCAACGATCTTGGCAGTGACCTTATCACCCTCGGCTATCTGCTGGCCGCAATCGGCACCTGCTGCGGCAACGGCGCAGGAAGGCCCGCGAAGGAAGTGCGTCTGAGCTTCCTCAGCCTTACGGCATGCGGGACCTGCATCATGTTCGGAGTCGAGAACGATACGCTGCGCACTGCGGCCAACCGCCTCTACGACGAACTGATGCGCCGAAGAAGATGAGACTTGAAAGGCCGCCCTCCCGGGCGGCCTTTTTCTTTAGGAAACGATGGTCCAGCCTTCTTTGAGGAGCGGTTCCGCTTTCTTATATTTGAGCGTCTGGGTCTCGTCGCCTCGCCGGATCGTTACCTCATCGTTCCGGCCATACTCCCTGCCCTTAACGATAGGCTCTGCGGTGGCCGACGTGTCCGAGCCCTCTGAAGCCGCAACGAGCTTTGCGCGTGTCTGCTCCTCTTCCCTCTTGATGCGAGATTCGTCCACCGGGCGCACGCGTACGATGGCTTCCTTGACTGCTTCAGCGAGGTTGCGCTGCATTGCCTGGAAGCGCGCAAGGCCCTCTTTGCGATACTCATTGAGCGGATCACGCTGGCCGTAGGCGCGCAGCGATACGGAGCGGCGGAGGTAGTCCATGGTCTCAAGATGCTCGAGCCAGAACGTATCGGTAACCTGCAGGATGACGCGGCGAAGCAATGATACGAGTACCTCAGGCCCGAACTCCTCGCGCTTCTTCTCGTACGCAGCTTCTGCTTCCTCGCTGCCGGCGATCATACTCCTCACCAAGGTCTCGATTTCCTCGTCGCTTCCGGCAAGCGCAGTCATGCGCTCTCGGTAGATCGAGAGGCGCTGCGTGTTGAGCACGTCATCGTATGAGAGCACCTGCTTGCGGGAATCGAAGTTGAAGCCCTCGATCCTGCGCTGCGCCGTCTCGAGAGAGCGCGTAATGAGCGAGCTCTGGATCGGTTCGTCCTCAGGGATCTTGAACGTTCCCATGACGTTCTTCACCATATCTGACGCAAAGACGCGCATGAGCCTGTCATCGAGCGACACGTAGAAGCGGGTCTCGCCCGGATCGCCCTGGCGCCCGGAACGGCCGCGAAGCTGGTCGTCGATACGGCGCGCCTCATGGCGCTCGGTACCGAGCACGGCAAGACCGCCAAGCGCCCGCACCTCGTCGCGCTCCTCAGGCGTAGCGACAGCGCCGCCAAGCTTGATGTCGACGCCGCGGCCGGCAAGGTTCGTAGCGACCGTCACCGCACCCTTGCGGCCCGCGTTCGCGATAATCTCGCCCTCCCGCTCGTGGTTCTTCGCATTCAGCACCTCATGCGGAATTCCTTCCTTCCGAAGCGCCTCGCTCACCACCTCGTTGTCCTCGATGGAAACCGTACCGATAAGCACCGGCTGCCCCTTCTCATGGAGCTCCTTCACGTCACGTGCGAGCGCTTTGTACTTACCTGACAGGTTCTGGAAGATAAGGTCGTCGTAGTCCTTGCGGGCGATTGGGCGGTGCGTCGGGATCTGCACTACCTCAAGCCCGTACACGGTGAAGAACTCTTCCTCGGAGGAAAGGCCGGTACCGGTCATGCCCGCGATGCGCTCGTACATGCGGAAGTAGTTCTGGAACGTCACTGACGCGTACGTGCGGGTCTCCTTCTGGATCGGAACGCGCTCCTTCGCTTCGATTGCCTGATGGAGGCCTTCGCTCCACCGGCGTCCCGGCTGCAAGCGCCCCGTGAATTCGTCCACGATCACGATCTGCCCGTCGTTCACCACATACTCCTTGTCCTTCTTGAAGAGCGCCTTGGCCCGTACGGCGGTATCAAGATGGTGCGCATACTTCATGCCGCCCTCCGCATACAGGTTCTCGATATTGAGCGCCTGCTCTGCCTTCAGCATGCCGGCCTCCGTCACCTGCACCGCGCGCTGCTTCTCGTCCACGGTATAGTCCTCTCCCTCGACGAACGAAGCTACGATGCCGGCAAAGCGCTCGTACAGCCCTTCGGCATCCGCTGCAGGGCCAGAGATGATGAGCGGCGTACGCGCCTCGTCGATGAGGATGGAGTCGATCTCGTCGATGATCGCGTAGTGGTGCCCGCGCTGCACGATCTGCGCCGTATCGTAAGCGGTGTTGTCGCGAAGGTAGTCGAAGCCAAGCTCGTTATTGGTCGCGTACGTAATGTCCGCCGCGTAGGCCTCGCGCTTTGATACGGGCCGCAGGAAATCATAGAAGACACGAAAGGAACCTTCCTCGTCGCGCGCCTCATCCTCCTCCTTCTCGGTGTGCGACGCGTCGTACAGGTACGATCCGTTCGAGGTAACGACGCCCACGGTGAGTCCGAGCGCTGCATACACCTGACCCATCCATGCAGCGTCGCGGCGCGCGAGGTAATCGTTCACGGTAACGACGTGCACGCCCTTCCCCGCGAGCGCAAAGAGCGTCACCGGCAGCGTCGCTACGAGCGTCTTTCCTTCACCGGTACGCATCTCGGCGATCTTTCCTTTGCCGAGCACGAGCCCGCCGATGAGCTGCACGTCATAGTGGCGCTCGTTAAGCGTGCGACGGGCCGCCTCGCGCACGAGCGCAAACAGCTCGGCGACGTCCTTGTCCTCGGTCGGCATGCCGCCCACCCGCTCCTTAAGCGCCGCAACGCGAGCGGCGATCTCCTCAAACGGAATCTGCTCAAGCTCAGCCGCAAGCGCGTTTGCGCGCTCGACAACGGGCTGTGCGGCGCGCACGAAGCCTGCGGACTGGTTCTTGGAGAAGATTTTGCTGAGGATATTGGCCATACGTACTATATATAGGTATCGGGGCCACTATACCTCACGGAGAGCCCCTGGGATAGGCCGTAACAGAAAAGACCTCCCGGGGGAGGTCTTTTCTGAAAGTGTCTTTGAGGACTACTTGCGGCGCGCAGTCTTGCGCTTCGCAGGAGTCTTCTTAGCCGCCTTCTTAGCCGGGCGCTTAGCTGCCTTCTTGACAGTCTTCTTGGCGGTCTTCCTCTTCGGAGCTGCCTTCTTGACGGTCTTCTTAGCTGCCTTGCGTGCGGTCTTCTTCTTTGCTGCCATAGGTCTCTCGAGTGAATTTCTATGACTGATATCTTCGACCCGCATAACAAGAACTTTTTCTTACGAAAAATTTCTTATCAATGCGTGCTACGAAATAGTATGTAGCGAAAAAAATTATTTTTGTATGAAAAAAGTTTTATGTGTGGATAAGTTTTTTAATTTGAAAAATATTTTTATGGAAACATTCTTACTTCTCTTTCAACTTTTATTCCTGTTGCGTCGAAAACTTTTTGCGCGATGCTGTCCGCGAAGCGATCTATTTCTTCTTGCGTCGCGCCTGCATGGGCCACGAGCACGAGCGGTTGATTGCTGAAAAGCTCGACGTTACCTTCGCAATATCCGCGAAGCGCAAGAATCTTATCGAGCACGAATGCAAGCGGAATCTTCACACCGTTCGCAGTCTCATACCCAGGAAGCGCCTCGTACCTATCCCGTAGCGCCGTGAATGTATCTGGCGCAATGACCGGGTTCTTAAAGAACGATCCTGCGGTGCCGTATATAGAGAGGTTTGGGAATTTGCGCGAGCGAATCTCGCGCACCGCGTCGCCGATGGTCGCCGGCGTCTCCATGGATGCTCCCTGCTCTTTGGCGCGTAAGAGGTCCGCATAGTTAAGCTGAGGACTGGCCTCTTTCTGCAGCAGGAAGGTTACCGAAAGGATTATGAGCTCGGGTTCACGCTTGAAGCGGCTCTCCCGATACCCGAAGTTGCAGTCAGCATTCGGAATCTCTTCAATCGCACCGGTCTCTGTATTGAGCACTGAAACCGAAACGATCGAGTCCTTCACCTCGGTTCCGTATGCGCCGATATTCTGTACCGGCGAAGCCCCTACGGTTCCCGGTATGCCCGCGAGATTCTCTATGCCCCAGAGACCTTCCTTGGCTGCGTACCGCACGAATCCGTCCCATGACTCTCCGGCCGCGACGCGGACGAGCGCGCCATTCCCTTCATGCACCTGCTCGATGCCCGTACTTTTCATCTGCATAAGCACGCCATCAAATCCGGCATCGATTGCAAGGATGTTGCTCCCCTCTCCGAGCACGCGCCACGGAAGCCCCTGCGTTCGCGCGATGCCGAGAGCGGTACGGACCTCCTCTTCCGACGTTATCTCGCATACAAAACGAGCAGGCCCTCCTACGCGAAGCGTAGAAAGGCGTGCAAGCGGGACCTGCTCCCCTACTATCATCGCGCCGGCCTGAAGATCTCCTTGATAAGCGCTTCGCCGATTTGGCGCGATTCCGGATTCGCTTCCATGGTCTGCTCGATCTCGACGCGGGCCTCATTGAACCTTCCTGCGGCAGCGAGTGCCTGCGCAAGACGGTATCGTGACTCCGGAGAACCGTTTGTCGCGGTTACTGCTGCGCGCGCCACACCGATGAGCTCATTCCACTGTCGCGCCTGATAGTACGCGAAGAACAAGGATGGACTGTGCGGCGTCGTGGTGCCCACTGCCTCAAGCAGGAGCGCTTTCCCTCCCTCTACGTCCTTCGCCATGATGAGTCCGGCCGCTGATGCAACAGCCACTTCATCGAATGACGGGTCGAGCTCATATGCCTTCATAAGCGATGCCTTCGCCTCCTCGAAGCGCTCGAGCTCGATAAGCTTGTATGCGTAATTGATATAGAGCACCTGCTTGCCTGGAGACAGCTCGATTGCCTTGGCCGTCTGTGCGAGAGCCTCTTCCTCTTGCCCAGCGGCCTCGAGTGCAAGCGTGTACTGCATCCTCAGGCGCGCGTCATTCGGAAGCTCCTCGATTTCCTTCGTCATCTCCTCTACGGCAAAGGCCGTAATCTCCTCTTTTATCTGATCCGGAATATCCTGACGCCCGGAACTCGCGTTTGCAAACTGCGCAAGCTGCTCGCGGATCTCCTGCGAAGCGAATGAATTGTCTGCAAGCGCAGCCTTGAAATATCCCAGGCTCTCGGTTGCATCCTGTCGCGGTGTTATCGCATGCACGAGATAGTTTGCGGCACGTATATGCGGTATATTCACCGTCCAAATAGTTAGCATCGTCACTATCGCGACTCCACTTGTGATCGAAGTTCCCACATGCGCTCCTTCCGGCAGACTCTCGAGCTTCGCTATTGGGCGGGCGATCTGCGCATGTGCCATCGCCAGGACCATAACAAACGGCACGTAGCTAAACAGATTGTCGAATACGACAATCGCCTGCACCGCGTAAGCGATGAGTGCACCTGCAAGTACTGCCCGCTCAGCACGAGTCCATTCGGGCGCGCGCAACACTGCGAATAAGCTCAGTGCGAGCAGTGCCACGAAAAGCACGAACGCGGGAATGCCGCCTGCCACCAGCCAGTCGAGATAAGTATTGTGTACGCGATCAAACCATGGCTCCTGCGCATAGAGCGCCGGGTTGTAATACTTGTTGAAGATGTAGTTGAAACCCTCCTGTCCCCAACCGGTTACCGGGTCTTCGCCAACACCCTGCAGTGCCATGCCCCAGAGCGTCATACGAACCTCAAGCTCCTGCGAAAGCGAGAAGAGCGTTGAGATACGCGCGAGCGCCGGCTCATTCTGCACGAAGGCCGTATTACGCGCGAGGAAGAATGCCCCGCCGAGCACCACGAGACCCATCAATACCCCAATCGCTACACGAATACCCGTCTTCCCTTTCTGGCCCATCCATTCTTTCCGAGAAAGAAGGAGCCAGAGCAAGGCGCTCGAGCTTGCGCCTGCGATGAGACCGAGAAGTGCACCGCGCGATGCTGTATAGAAGAGAATGAGTGAAGCCAGCGCACAGAAGGCGATCAATATGTTTCGAAGCCAGCCTGTCGAGGTAACGGCGAGCCATGCAGCAACCAAGATGGAGAACATAAGGTATACCGCAAGATAGATCGCGTTGCCGAAGGATGCATCGACGCGCACGCCACCTTGGTGGATTTCCGCTATGCCCATCAGCTGAATCACGCCGTATCCACAAACAAGAGCCGCGACGGAGAGGAAGTACAGCCACCACTTCCTCCAAAGCTTCTCAACCGCAAGCACCGATCCTGCAACAACAAAAAGCGCGAACACATGTACAAGCGTCACCCACCCATCCATGCGCTCAAAGTTACTCCAAAACGCTTTCTCTGGATTCACACCAAGTGCATTCGCCAGCGCCATCCAAGCAACGAGTCCACCAAAAGCAGCGAGAATGAGGGAGGAGCGGGGTCTGTATTTTCGATCAAGCACCGCCAGAAGTACATATGCTGCAAGTGCAATTTCAACAAGAATTCTGAAGGCAAAGGCCTTTCCGGTTATAAATGGAAAAAATAATGCATTCGAAACGTAAAGCGGAAGGAACGGGATAGCGAAAATTGCCAGAATTGCCACCCAACGCGCGATTTGAATCATGGTGGGGTCAGTATACTACCCAGGCCTCATGAATTGTAATGGGTCACTTCCACTCCATTGCGCAAGTTATAGCAGTTATCCACCTTATAAATGCTAGGATTTTCTGACATGGGCCTTCACATCACCAAGGGTCGTCTCTACGCCCTTCTCCGCTTTACGGAGCGCTACACCCGTACTGATATGGTCTACCTCGCAAAGGGCGGCTTCTGGTTCACGCTTGGACAGGTTTTCGCAACGCTGGCCTCTCTTATAAGTGTGATTGCGTTCGCGAATTTTGTCGACCCGTCAGTATATGGCTCGTATCGCTACGTCTTATCGATTGCCGCGCTCCTAGCTATCCCGACCATGGCCGGCAGCACAGCTGCAGTCATACGTGCTGTTGCAAAGGGCTTAGAGGGCGCCTATACGGCATGCCTCAAGGATCGACTCTACGGAGGTGTTTTGGGCGCCGTCGCCGGATTAGGATTTGCTCTATACACGTTTTCAAATGGGAATATCGAGCTAGCTGTAGCCATCCTACTCGCCTCGCTTTTTGTCCCGGTAATGGAAGCTTATGCGCTCTATGACTCGGTGCTTCAAGGGAAACGCGATTTCCGAAGGTCTTCTGTATTCTCTGTATGGTCCCAGATCTTTGCGGTCTCAACGACGCTCGTAGTCCTCTACGTCTACCCGAATCTCATTGCTCTGGTTCTTTCGTATTTTGGAGCTTGGACTCTTGCTCGCATCATTGCTACGATCGTCACACTTCGAAGACACCCGCTCAACGACGTTGCAGATCCCGTCGCCATTCCCTACGCGCGCCACTTGACCGTTATGGGCATACTCCCAACTCTAAGTAACTACTTGGATCGCTTGCTTCTCTTCAGCATTTCCGGCCCGATCGCCGTTGCACAGTACAGTATTAGTCTCGCGGCAACCGAGCAAATTAAGGGATTTTTTAAGACCTTTGGATCCCTGGCTCTCCCAAGTTACAGCAATCGGTCCTACAGAGAAGCGGTTACAGGCGTAGCCCACAAAAGCATGCTGCTTTTCGCTATAACGATAGTCATTGCAATCCTGTATTGTATTTTTGCTGAAACTCTCTTTGCATTCGTATTCCCCGCATACACGGATGCGGTCATCTATTCTCAACTTTTCGCTCTTTCAATCCCAACGGCTGTTGGCTTTCTGCCAAATGCAATCTTCCAAGCGAACGCAATGACCCGACAGCTCTATATACTCACCACCGCAGGGGCGATTGGACAGATTCTGTTTCTTTTAGCTGGTGCCTTCTACGCAGGGATATTTGGCATCATTCTTGCGCGCATAGTGATGCGGTATCTACTTTTGATCGGCACGTATATCATGCTGTTTCAGGCTGCGCCGCCAAAACACGGCCAGGCATAAAGAAGGCACTACCAAGTACCTCCCGTTAGCTTAATCACAGTATTGGCGAGCGTTGGCTCCTGTAGAGCGGTATGCGCAATTCGGGCGATCTCGGCGGCCTGAGGCCACCGCTTCATGCGCCTGCTCTTTCCCTGTTCCTCAACATCCTTGAGATCCGAGCGGCGCAGAGTCATCCCTGCGTCTTCAATAATGGTGGGAGCGATACATACCAGATGCTGTTCTGGTTCGAGCAATCGCTTGGTTTCTACATATAAATGCAGCGCCGCCTTAGACCCCGCATATGCCATATCATACGAACCCTTATACCCTGAGTAGGACCCAATTACGCAGATTCGAGTCCGCGGATTAGTTTCGAAAACACGATCGCAGAACCGGGCAATATCCGTGAAATTTACTTTGAACGTCTCTGCTACCTCTGCATCGGTCATGTCGGTAAGGCGCTTCCCTACCAGTACCCCGCTGCATAGCAGGTAGGTGTCCAGATCCGTCGGAAGCGTCTCGGTGCTTCCAAATACCGGCTCCTCTTTGATGAGCTTTAGGAACTCCTGCGTAATAGCGCTCCTCTTTCCGGTAATGCCGATCATGATTCGATGAGCTTACGTACTTCACGCTCTGCCTGGATAACCGCATCTATTTTCCCTGCCCGTATGCGAAGGGTCTTCTCGTCCGTCTTCAAGACATCCACCAAACGCGCATCAGAACCTGAAAGCGGCATGGCGCGAATAGAGGTCTTATAGTCCACCGGCTCATAATCGAGAACTGCTGGGTAGAAATGTGCCATGCTCTGAATCATCTGCTGCCCTCGCTCTTCAAGGTCGGATCTCTGCAGACCGAGGAGGATTGCCCTGGCTTCTTCGTACGTTTTGCAGCTCTTTGAAAACGGCGTCCAGGTAGCGCTTGAGAGGCTCGACAGTCCCTGCTCTTCGTTCCAGGGATATAGGCTAGGAAAGGGTCCGTCCATGACCGTGACCGCGATGTTCGTTGGCCCACGGAGGATGACAACCAGGCACGGCTCGTACCTGTCGACCCCGATGCTCTGGTTCGCACAGAAGGTCGCATCGATCGTAAGATCAAATTCGTCCGTAGGCTCGGGCGGCCTGTTGAGCATTACATGATCCTTAAGTACCGATTCGAAGTGTGTTCGTACTTTATCGATGACAATGTGGCGCTCACCGGTAAGTACGGCACCCTCCACGTTACGTAGACCTAGTTCTTCCGGATATTCGACATCGATGAATTCAGCACTGTCTCTGAGAATTTTTTTATACGTATTGAAATCTATAAGACTATGATCCCTAGCAACTGCGTATAGGTTGACCGGGACACCATGGGTGAAGGATCCGTACTGCGCCATGAACTCCTGATAGTGTTCGTTGCAGGCATCGCGGGTCGCAGCAGACCTTGGGTAGTGGAAGCCGCGGTGAATACGGGCAGGTATCGCTCCAGAGGCGCCAGCGAACATGCGGTCGGCAATTTCATGGATCTCCACTTCATGACCGTCCCGCAGCAAGGAAATAGCGAGATGGCAGCCGTAAAAACCAGAACCAAGTACGCGGATTTTCATATTCTATGTCGTGCCCTGATTATATACAGCTATTACTCTAGACGCATGCGTTCTCCATGAGAGGCGCTCTGCAGAGAGCCGCGCCGCTCTTCCCATAGCGGTTGCAAGGTCACGGTTCTTCAGTAAGAGAGCCATCGCCCCGGCAAGCCCCTCAACATCCTCTTCGTCAAAGAGGAACCCATTCTCTCCATCGGTAATGAGATGTTCAGCGCCACAGCCCCTGCTTCCAATGATAGGAATGCCGCATGCCGCCGCCTCAAGGAGCGATAAGGGGAACCCTTCAAAGGAGCCAGCTCCGTCCGTACGAGAGAGAAGAATGAAAGCAATCGCTCCTTGATACCGCCGTATAAGCTCCTGGGTATCGACGCTCGGTACAAAGGTAACGTGGCTCGAGAGTCTCAGTTCAGACACGAGGTCGTGCACGTGCTGAGTAAAACTTCCGCGCTGATCACCCACTATTGCATATGT
>Ga0247718_1000158_pt1 | contig 16489 bp, 10 predicted proteins | sample 21E_DmetaG_FD_189045 | JGI IMG/M metagenome (GOLD analysis project Ga0247718, IMG submission 189045) | Soil microbial communities from hillslope of Landscape Evolution Observatory, University of Arizona, Oracle, AZ, United States - 2-1-E_D | ecosystem: Engineered > Artificial ecosystem >...
GGCGTGAGCAGATTGCACGGGCAAAGAAAGCGCAGGAAAAGTCGGCCGACGAGCTGCTTGAAATGCTTTCCGCCGGCGTCGCGCAGGCGTCGCTGTTCGGCCGGGCCGAGATCAACCTCGACTCGCAGCAGCAAGTCACCGACGCGCTGAAGAACCTCGGCGTGCCCGTCCCCGAATCGACGCGGGCGTGGCAACTGCAGCCGCTCGCCGCGGATTATCCGGTCGTCGCCAAACTGCTCGAGTACCGCGCCGCCGCGAAGCAGCTCGGCAGCTTCGGCGAGAACATTCTCGAGTACATCGAGCCGAAAACGGGCCGCATCCACGCGGACTTTCGCCAGATCGGAGCGCCGACCGGCCGGTTTTCCTGCTCGAACCCGAACCTGCAGCAGATCCCGCACGAGCCCGAGTACCGCCGCTGCTTCCGCGCACCCGAGGGTAAGAAACTCGTGATCGCTGACTACTCGCAGATCGAGCTGCGGATACTTGCGGACTTTTCTGGCGACAAGGCGTTTATCGAGGCGTTTCTTTCAGGGCAGGATTTTCACGCAATGACGGCGGCACAGGTTTTTAATTCAAAGCTCGAAGACGTCTCGCCCGACCAGCGCTCGTTCGCCAAGCGCCTGAACTTCGGTGTGGTCTACGGCATCGGCGCGTCACGCTTCGCGATGATGACCGGACTCTCGCAGGCGGACGCGGAGAACACGATGCGAAAGTACTTCGCGACGTATCCCGGGATGGACGAGTACCTGAGAAAATCGGGCAACAGCGTCATCTCCGACCGCGTCGCGCGGACCGCGAGCGGGCGACTTCTGCGCCTGCGATTCGACGAGAACGATCGCCAGCAGATCGCCGCCGCGCGCCGCTATGGCGTGAACATGCCGATCCAGGGAACGTCGGCCGACATTCTAAAGCGGGCGCTCAGGCTGCTGCACGACAAGATCCGAAACTCGTCCGCAAGGCTTATCAACATCGTCCACGACGAGATCATCGTCGAGTGCGACGCCGCGGAGGCCGAGGCGACCGCCGAGCGGCTCAAAGAGGCGATGTGCGATGCGGGTGAAGAATTCGTGAAAAAGGTACCGGTGATCGTCGACGTGAAAATCGCCGACGAGTGGGCGAAATGATCAAGTCCTGATATTAGCTAAAAGGACGTATGACTCTTATGGATCCGAACGTCCTATTTAGCGGAGCTTTCGGGAGAAAGAAAACGAGCGTGACAATCGATGATCGATCGCCACGCTCGTTGACGTTAAGACGTTTGCGTTATTAATCCTAACCTTCGCTCGTCGCGGCCTTCGATTCGGTCGCGACGTAAAGGATCCGCGTGCAGCTCTCGCACGTGATGATCTGCTCGCCTTTCCTCACCTCGACGAGCATCTGCGGCCGCAGTGCCATAAAGCAGGCGCTGCACCCGCCGCCCTTCACCTCGGCGACGGCGACGCCGTCGCGGCTGCGCTGCGCGAGCCGGTTGTAAACAGCGGCGAGTCGGTCCGGCAGAGTGACGAAGACGTCGTGACGTCGGGCAAGCTCGCCGGTCAGTTCCTCGCGCTCTCGCTCCAATTGGCCGTCGAACTCGGCAAGTGCCGCGGCGCGCTTGGCGTCGAGCGTGTTGATCTCATCGCTGCGGTCGGCGAGTTCCTTTTCGACCTCCTCGATCGCCGACATTTTTTCGACCGTCTGCGTCTCGAAGGCCGCGATCTGCTTTTGCAGCGCGTCGATCTCGCGCATCGCGGTCTCGTATTCTTTCTGGTTCTGGGCGTGCTTCAGGTTGCGCTCGGCACGTTCGAGATACGTCCTGTTTTCGGCGATCTGCTTTTCGAGGTCGGTGCGTTCGGCTGTCAGTTGGTCGCGGCGCTCCTGGATCTGGCGTATGGAAAAGGCGTGCTTCTCAAACTCTTGTTCAATCTCGGCACGCCTTTGTTCAGCGGATTCGGTGGACTTTTTCAATCGACGGATGTTGGTGTCCGTCTTTTGTAATGCTATTAATTTCTCTAGTTCTGCTCTCACTACACGTGTCTCCCCGGAGAAAAGGGTTACCGGAATATCGATTGTAGCCTAACCGTTTAGCCATTCCAAAGGCCCGGACCTAGGGCTCCGCTTTCACGGACCACCGAGGAAGATCGCGAAGTGCCGCAAAAGCTCCTCCACGCGGAACTCCGATCGCGTGCCTGCCGTCGACTCCGCGAACCAGAGCGGCCCCTTCTCGTCGTCGTGCCGGACCAGCAACAGATCGGCGTCCGACCGCTTCATCCCGAAATGGAGAACGCGGGCCACCGCCATCGCGTTGCCGCGGATAAATCCATCGGATGGCGTCCGCGGCCAACCGGCCTCCACAGTAAGCGAGCGCACACCTTGCCGGACGCGGACCAGCGAACCAACGATATTGGCCCCGCGAAACTCAAAGCTGTGAGGCTCTTCGCGTTCGAGCGTGATCGAGGGATCATGGCGGCCCGCCTCGGCGGCGATCGAGATCAGCGAGTCAAAGAGCCACAAAACGGCCTGCCGGCGGATCTCGTCATTTGACGACTTGAGGGAAAGATAATCGGCGACGTCGCCGCGGCCGCTTGACCGGGCATTTGCCGCGGCATCTGCCAGCATGTCGTTCCAGATCCTGTCCAGTTCGTTCATCAGATTGCGGGGCGATCGCTGCGAGCGGGGGCTGCGGGTCGTGCTATCATTTTACATTCCAATTTGTCAGGGTAAAGGCCGCATCCGTCGGCTGATCCGCTCAGAAGTTTTATGAAGATCATCGCAATTGCGGCCGCCGTCGGGAGCCTGCTTGTCCCGTTAGCGACGACTACGGTCGGGCAGAACGGCGAAAGGACGAGTGTCGATAGAAGAACGAGCGCCTCGGCCAGGCCTACCCCGAAAAAGCCCGCCGTTGGTGGAAGGGTAAAAGCAGGTCAGCAGAAGAATCGCCTCAGCGATGCCGAAGCTTTCGAGGCCGCCGCATCGGCGACCAGCTTGGATGACAGGTTCGCCGCCCTGCAGAACTTCATCGACGACTACCCGGGATCAAGCCGCGTCGGCGAAGCCCGCGACATGATCGCGATCGCGGCCGCTGCGGCCGGTGACGAAAAACTCGCCGCAGGCAGCCTGGCGGAAGCGATAACGCTGTACAGGATCGCGCTCGAGTCACTGGCCGACCGGCCGCTGCCCGAAAAGCTCACCGCGGACTCGCTCGTGAAATCTCCGAACAGTCTTTTCTGGAGAGGCTACCGCGACGAGGCCCTGCAGATAGCTAGGCTTCTTGAACCGAAGGTCGAGAAGAACGCCGCGCACGTGGCGACACTCGCCACGTTTTATCTCGGGATAGAGAACGGAGCGGACGGTCTGCGGCTGGCACAGGTGGCCGTCGCGCTTGATCCCGCATCGGCCCAGGCGCACCAGACTCTCGCGTTGGCCCATCGAGTCAACTTCCAGCTCGAGGAGGCAGCAGCGGCATTCGCCAGGGCCGTCGAGCTCGATCCGCAGTCCGGCTCTCTCAAACGCGGCCTGGCCGAGATGAAGCGAGCTCTCGGCAGAGCTGAGGAGGCAGCCCAACTTTATCGCGAGTTGGTCGCCGCATCGGGCGACGCGGACGTCCAGTCGCGAACCGGTCTCGTGCTCTCGCTTTTTGATGCGGGGAAGCGTTCTGACGCCGAAACCGAGATGAAAGCGTTTCTGGAGCAGAACCCGAATAACCTGATCCTGCTCGCCGGCGCTGCCTATTGGTATGCCGCGCACGGCGAGGCGGACAAGGCGGTCGAATTCGCCCGCAAGGCGATCGCCCTTGAGCCCCGTTACATCTGGTCGCACATCGCACTCGCCCGCGGGTTGGCCGCCCAGGGGCGGCCCGTCGACGCTGAGGAAACTCTGCTGCGGGCCCGGCAGTACGGACGTTTTCCGACGCTGGATTACGAGATCGCGTCCGCTCGATTCAGAGCAGGATTTTTCCGCGAGGCGGTTGAGGAGCTGGAAAAGAGTTTCTCCGTTTCACCCGACACCGGCCAGGTGAGCGCGAAGCTCGGCGGACGAATTGAGAGGGCCGGACAAGACTTCATCGAGCTGCTGGCGGCGGAGCGGCGCGCGAGTATTCTCCAGCCGTCCGCTGCTGACGACTCCGAGACGGCATCAAAGATGAAAGCCCTGCTCGCCCTCCACGCCAGGCTGAAAGACGCCTCGCAGCGGACTGAAGCTGCAACGGCCGCCGATGCCTTTGCTGCCGGCGATGACCCGATGAGGGTCCACCGGCAGCTTTACGCAGCATCGGTGTTGCTGGAGAAAAAAGCGGCCCCCGAAAAGGCACTCGAGCTGGCCAAGGCCGCGATCGGAAACACCGACGCCGCACTCGAACTGCCGAACGCGAGCGCGGCCGTCCTAGCGAGCGAACTGTACGAGAGCCGGATGCTCGCGATCCGCCGCGACGAGTTTTTGCGCGTGCCGGACGTCCCGCGGCAAACGCTCTCAGCGATCCTTCGCGGGCGCGTCGAAGAGATCGCCGGGTGGGCACTTCTGCAGCAGAACGAGACGGCCGAATCGGTCGTTCGACTGCGCCGGGCCGTCAGCGTCATGCCGCCGAAGAGTGCGTGGTGGCGCTCGAGCATGTGGCGACTCGGGGTCGCATTGGAAGCGAACGGGAACGAGAAGGAAGCTCTCGATAGCTACATCAAGAGCTACAGCATCGACAAACCCGACATCGTCCGTTACACGGCGATCGAGTCGCTGTACAAAAAGATCAACGGCTAGGCGGACGGTCTCGAAGCCAAAATCGGTGCCAACCCTCTGGCTCCCGTGAGCGCTTCGCCAACCGCCCCGGTCGCCAGAACCGAAACGCCTGCTGCTGCTGCTGCTGCTGCGGCCAACCCGTTGCCGGGCGCGCCGGCCGCAGCCGTCACTCCGAGGGCCGTGGCTCCTGTTCGCCTGCCGCGAGCGTTGCCGATCGAAATCCCGACGCAGCGATCGGCACAGCCGCCCGCAGCCGAACCGGCCGCGCAGCAGCAAACGACGGCGGCACCGGTATCCTCCGCCCCTACGACCACGCCTGCTGCTTCTGAGCCCGCGGCCCCTGCGGCAGCAGAACCGCGACCCGCGGCAAAACCGGAGCAAACGCCGAGCGCACCGCCTGCGGCCGATCCGCCCCCGGCGGCGACACCAGACACGACGGCCTCACCATTGCCAAGCCCGTCGCCCGAGGCGGAGCCGTCTCCCGCTCCTCCGCCTCCTCCTGCTGCATCGCCACAGCCATCGCCACTTGTTCGACTGGCTGACGATCAACCGCCGGCGATAACCAACGAGCCCAAGCCGCAGAGTTCTCCCGCGGCGCCGCGGCCGACCCCTGAACCGGTCGAGCCCACTACTACTGAGCCTACTCCCGCCGAGCCCGTCCCGGCTGCATCTCCGGTCCAGCCGCCACCGACTGATGAGAGGCCGGACGCGACGACCACCGCCGTGAGCCGCGCTCGTCCGCCGAGGGTCGTGATCACGGAAAACATCCCGGCACCGAAACGGGATAACGCCGCTGCCGCGACCGCCGCCGTGATGAAGCAGCTCTTCGAGCCGATCCTCATCAACGTGCCAGCACCGGCTGCGGCGAATGAGCCCCGACAGGAAAAGGCGGAGGAAACCAACAGCTCCTCTGCTACTGGTTCTTCTCCTCCTTCGACTCCATCCGAAAACCCCGCGCGACCCGTGAGCGCGTCCCCTAATAAACCGGCTCGACCCACGGAAAGAAGAGCCGCCCGCGTCGAGATCACCGATACGCTCACCGGCGAGAAGGTAAAGGTGGCCGGAGCCCGCCCGCGCGTAATCGCGGGCAAAGAAGTCCGACGGCCCGACTCGCCCCGGCCCACTCCGGCCCCGCGATGCTCGATAAGTGTCAGCGACACCCGCCTGCGGCTGGTGGCCAATGGAGACAGCCTCGGCGTGCTGGTTGGAATCAGCGGCGGCGATCTGAAAGAAGTCAGCGCGGCGTCATCGAGTCCTAATGACGTCACGGTCTCTAAAGAGCCCGCGATCGAAGGCGTCCGGGACCGCCTGCTCTATGTCATCAGATCGATCAGCAAGAGGAAAGGCGTGTTCACCGTTACATTTGGCGCTGCGTGCGGGAAAAGAGAAATTTCCGTGGACGTTAAATGAGTTTGTTCAGGCGGCGACACGCGATGTGCGGTGGTGCTGCTTTTGTTGGCGTTCGCGGCGGCGCGACGACTCCCGCCGCTCGGCGACCTGGACGGTCGCGAGTGCCGACAGCATCAGAAAGAAATACGCATTCGCCGGCGTCCGCAGCGGGAAATCGAAAAAACTGTGGATCGCGATCCCGAAGCACCCCGCCAGGGCCCCGATGGCCACGCTCCTCCGAAGCGCCGACCCCCTGCCTGAGATCACCCTGAATCCGGACGAAAACAAAAGGTAAAGATACGCCGCGACACAGACGAAACCGATCGCGCCCGCATCGCACAGGATCTGCAAATAGTCGTTGTGCGCCTGCTCGACGCGGAGCAGCCCGCTCGCCGTGTCGTAACGCGTGAAGGCCGCGCCGAACGCATCGAGCCCCGCCCCGAGGAGCGGGTGATCGAGAAAGATCTTCAAGCCGATCTGCCAAAAATGGCTGCGTCCGCTCGTCGGGTCGGCCGCTGAGTTCTGCAGCCCGACGCCGCGCAGCAGCGATTCGCCGCCGCCCAGATAAACCGCCATCCCCGCGACCAGAAGCACGATCGCGGTGCCGCCCGCCACGGCCGAGAGTCGGCCCGAGAAACCATCGATCACGGCTGAGGCGGAGCGGGGCGTTTCATCACGGCGGCGGGCTAGGAGGCTGGCGGCCAAACTGAACCCGGCGACCCCGAGAAGGCTGATCATCCCGCCGCGCGATCCGGTCAGTACGACCGCCATCGCCATCACCACAACGGCCAGAATCAAAAACAGCCTGCGATTGCTCTTGAGCCCGCCGCCGAACAAGAGCCCCAGAGCGACCCCGATCGTCATCTCCATCAAGGCGGCGAAATGGTGCTGGTTGACGTACGGCCCAAACGGGATCGCGTGGGGTGAAGGCCGCAATCCATAGATCGACTCGGGCCTCTCGAGCCACTGGAGAATGCCGAAGAAGGCAATGAGCGGTCCGAAGATCACGACCACTGAGGCGACCGATTTAAGGCGCCTCTCAGTGTTGACGAACGTCAGCGCTGCCGCGAAAAACACCAGGTACAGGACCAGCCTCGCCAGAAAGAACCGGGTGGCGTAAGGATCGAGTGACAGCGACGCGGCGGGCGGAAAGCCGAGGACGCCCGGCGAAATACCAGGATCGCGCAGAGGCAGCAGCTGAACGAGCCCGATTGCGACGAGGCCGATCATCGGGAGTTGCAGCCTGCTCAAATTGATACTCAATCTGCCCGACCGCCACGCGCTCCAGCCCCAGATCAAAAGAATTCCCGCCGAGACGGCCGAAAGCAGAGCGAGCATGCCGGTGTCCACCCCGCCGTAAACGATCACAGACACAATCATCACGACGCAAAGCAACACGACGACCGATCTACCCTCGCCGCCGACCTCGAGCATAAGTGGTTCCGCCGGACTGTGACCGCTGGTTTGCGTCATTTTCTTGCCAGACCGATGTCATCGAACCAGATCTTTCCCACGATGCGGCAAACTGGTGACGACGAGCAGCCCTCCGGTGCCAGCCGGATGATGACGGCATCGCTTCCGGCGGGCACAGTAAATTCGGCCGAGAGCCGCTCCCAGTCGCCGCGATCATTAAGGGTCGGAGCGGTCGCCGCGAGCAGCTTACCGCCGGCCGCATCCACGATCTCCCACTTCACCTGCCGCGAATCCTTCAGCTCCGATCTGTAAAATGCCTCAAACCGGTACGCGGTCTGCGGCTCGAGGGCGATCGTCTGCGAGACGGGGCGAAAGTCCTTCGTCTCCGTCAGATTGAAAACGAGAGCGAGGCTTCGCTCGCCGCCCCGGCGCGTCCCCGTGACAGGAACCGCTTGCGGGCCGCCGTCCGTACCGATCTGCCACTCGAACGGGGTCGACGCCCTGAGCGAGATCGGCTCCTCGAAACCGCCGTTGGTCACTCGCCCGGGCAATGCGGTCGTGGCAAGACCGCGCGACTTCAGGATCGCGAGCGCGTGCCGGTATTGATGCCCGCCGAGCATCAGCTGAACCAATTGGGTCACCTGCTCGTCGGCGATCGCGGCCATGTCGGCAGGAGCAAGCTCGCTCCATACGGTGGCCGCTTCGTCGAACTGTTTCTGGCGGGCAAACGCGATGGCGAGGGCCGCCTTCAGATCCGGTGATCCTTCGGCGACGTGCCGCAGCCTGGCGGTGTCGCCGGGAAACAGCTGGATCGCGAGCGTGACGGCCGGTGACGCCAGGGCCCGGTCGCTCATGACCGCCCGCCTGATCTCATCGATCCCTTCGTCGATGCGGCCGCGCCTGACGAGCAGATTGCCGAATGCCCAGCGGACCGAAGCGTAGTTCGGGGCGAGTTCGCGGGCCCGCTCGAGAGCCGCCTCGGCACCGTCGAGATCACCAGCGCGGCTGCGTGCGTTCCCGAGAGCGAGCCAGAGCAGATAGTTGTGTGGCGATAGGGCGGCCGCGCGCTCGAATTCGGCGAGAGATTTGGCCTGATCCTCGGGCAGGAACGTCTTGTCATACAACACCGCCGCCGCGTAGTGCGTCTGCGGATCGGCCGGTGCCATTTCGGCGGTCAAAGCAGCGAGCTCGGCCCGTTCGGCCCGCACCGAGGCCATGTTCGCCAATCCCCATTTCGCGAAATAAAAATGAACCGCGAGCAAAATGAACAGGCCCGCCCCCAGCAGAGTGCGGAGCGCCGGTGTGTCGAGCTTGAAGACGGCAGTCGGCATTAGGTGCACGGTGGAGTGTCGCTACTCGAAATCCATCGGCTCAATCCGGATCTCCGCGCGCCTGAGCGCGATATTTGAGTCGCGGCACAGGGTCCTGACCGCCCCGAGTTTCTCGGGGGCCAAGTCCCGAATCGCGACCACTATCTCGGCGACATCTTTCCTGCGGACAATGTCAGGCAGCGAGCCATTTGCGTCGTAGACCTGCAGCCCGTGGATCACCTTGCCCTGCTTGAGCGGGTCGTCGTCGATGAAGCCGACCGGTCGGCAGTTCCAGGCCGTGTTGTTCCTCAACTCGCGCAGGATCATCTCGCCCCCGTCGCCCGCTCCATAAATCAGCACGTTGCGCCCCTCGGCGTCCGGCGCTCCCGGAAGCATCTGCCGAATCAGCCTGAACGTCAATCGGCTCGCGACCAAGGCGATCAGCAAGATCACCGCATCGACGACAAAAACCGCACGCGAATAATTCTCAAACCTGAAGAGAAGCAGTATCGCCAGCACGCTCAAACCTCCGCCGAGCACGACGCCCCTGGCGAAGGTGAAAAGATCGCCAATGCTCGTGTACCGCCAGATGCCGCGGTAAACGCCGACGAAAAGAAACGCGAAGAGCTTCAGGATGATGAGCAGCGGGACGGATTTGAGAAACAGCTCCCAGTTGGCCGTATTCTCGATCGGCCCGAATAACAGCGTATACGACGCGTAGTACGAGAGCGTGATCAGGAACGCGTCGAGGAGCACCTCGAACACGCGCCGCTTGTACGACACGTCGACCAGGAACGCAAACACCGCGTTGTTCCTGACCGCGATCTCTTCCTGATTGTCCTCGTAAACCTTGACCTTTGACAGGTACACACCGATTATCACGAGCACTACGGTAAACACCCCGATCAGAGCAAGGCTCTGCGTGATATGCAGCTCGCCGACCAGGATCGACAAAACGCCGCCACCGATCGCGAAAAGATAGAGCATCAGGACGGCGTTGCGCTCAGACAGACCGAGCGCGACCAGGCGGTGCGACGTGTGGTCGCGGCCCCCCTGCGACGCCTTTCTGCCCCACAGTTTACGCAGCAGCGTGACGAACGTCGTGTCGAAGATTGGGACGAAGAGGATCAGCACCGGCACGGCCAGGATGGGCACGAGCCCTCGTGAACGTCCTCCGGTCTGATTGAGCAGCACTGAGGTCGAAAGCAAAAACCCGACGAACATCGACCCGCAGTCGCCCATAAAAATGCTCGCCGGGTTGAAATTGAAAACAAGAAACCCAAGCAGCGAACCAACGAAGACCGAGATCAAAAGTAGCTCTGCCGTCTGGCCGTTCGCTCCGAAACTGAGGCCCAGCGAAAGCGCCGCGATCGCGGCGATGCCGGCCGCGAGGCCGTCCATATTGTCGAGCAAATTGATCGCGTTTGTGATCCCGATGATCCAGAAGACCGTGATCCAGATGTCCACCAGCTCGTATCCGGTCAGCGGCAGCGTCAGCCCGAACGCCACCACCACCGCCGCACCGATGAGCTGGCCGGCGAGCTTCTGATACGGCTTGATGTGGAGAATGTCGTCGACGAGGCCGACCAGAAAAAGAAAAGCGCTTCCCGCAAAGACAACCATCGACTCGAAGGTCTTCGGCACGGCGAGAGCGTACATCAGAGCGGTCGTTAGGAAGATCGCGACGCCGCCCATCATCGCCGTCGGCCGCTTGTGCCAGCGGTCGATCTTCGGCTTGGCGACAAATCCGAACTTGTGCGCCGCCTCGCGCACGCCGAGCGTCATCGCGACCGCGACCGCGGTGGTCAGAAGCGTGAGAATCAATGGACTTTCGAGCAGATCGAGCATTTAAGTGCGCTTGAACGTAAGGAATGCGGAGCCGTTACTCTTCGGCGAGGAGTTCCCGATAGAGGGCCTTGATATCACCGATCAGGCGGTCCTTCCCATACTCGGCCTCGACGAACTTTTGTCCGCGAAGAGCCAATTTTAAACGAAGTTCTTCCGATTCGGCCAGATAAATTAGGGCCCGGCCGTAATTTTCCGCCCTGCGGGCGTCGACCCGGACCCCCCGATCGCAGACGGCGAAGCCGTCTCTTTCCTCGACCACATCTCCCAACAGATCGACCACCCCGCCCACGCTCGTTGAGATGACGGGCTTGCCCGCGGCCATCGCTTCAATCAGCGAGAGGGGCGTACCTTCGTTAAGCGAGGTCAGGGCTACGGCGTCCAGCCCCGCGTAAACCGCGCCGATGTCCTGGCGATTGCCGAGGAAGGTTACTTTGTCGGCGATGCCGAGGCTTGCAGCCTCGCTCTCGAGCGATGCTCGCAGGTGGCCGTCACCGACGACGGCGAATCGGAGCTTGCGTCCCGTATCGCCTGCATTTTTCAGCGACACTGCGGCGGCCCGCAAAAAAAGCGGAATGTCCTTGATCTCGGTCAGCCGCCCGACCAATCCGACCACCAACTCATCGCGGCCAGCGCCCATCTCGGCCCGCACCCGCTCACGATCTCCTGGTCGCGGCTGCAGCGCCGCGAGGTCGATGCCGAGCGGGATTATCCTGAACCGCTCCCCCCGCCCGACGCCGAATTTGCCGTTTATCTCCTCGAATTGCTGCCGCGTGATCACGATGATCCGGTCCGTGGCAAAACGGGCGAGCGCTTTCTCGATCGCCAGGAACGCCTTCGTCTTCAGCCCGCCGTAGTAACTGTGAAAAACATGCCCGTGAAAGGTATGTACGACCTTAACGCGCCGGGGCCGGCCAATGAGCGTACCGGGCGTCAGCCATTTGTAAAAAAAGGCCGCTGTGCGGCCCACGGTCCCTGCCTTCGCCGTATGAGTGTGAACAATATCGGGCCGCTCATTCAGCATCCGGCGGTAGACCTTGATGAGTGAAATCACGTCCTTAGGCGACAGCTCGCGGCTCATCTCCGGGATGAAGACGGGCTCGACCTCGTTCTCGGCCGCGAAGTAGCCCATGTCCTCTTCGCCCGGCGGCACCGTCCCGGCGATCAATGAGGAACTGAACTCATCGCCGTCCGACAAAGCGCGCGTCAGCCAAACGACGTGCCGGGCCGGGCCGCCGACGTTCAGACGTGCAATGATGCGCAGAATCTTCATCGATACTGGATTAACAAATGAGGCGGCCGGTAGATCGCCGGCGGGCTCCAACTAATGGAGCTGGCATGCGACCATGCGATCGTGCGGATCTCCCGCCGCCGGCCCGCCGAACTTTTAACGACTTTAGAGATATTTAGTCGTCGTGTATTTCTTCAAAGGATAAACGACGACCTCGGCGATCGGGTCGTCGACAAATCGACTTACTTTCTTTTCCGTTTGCATTGACTCAGAAGTTTGCCGCAAAGAGTCACAAATGTCACAAAAGAATTTTTTGCGACTCTTGCGAATTATTGCGGCTGAGAAGTATCCGTAGAATTCTTTGCTGGTTTAGCGAAATTTGAAAGCGGATGAAGCGGATCAGGCAGATGAGATGGATCGGCAAGTCAAAATCATTAATGTCCCCGATCCGCCATAATCCGCCAAATCCGCTTCATCCGCTTTTCAAATACCGCTATCTATCACAACTTGTTCGCCCCCGTCTCGGCCACGAGATTTGAGGCATACAGCAAACTCTCGAACGTTCCGGCGTCGGTCCACCAGCCATCGAGTTCGTTCCAGGTCATTTCGCCGCGGTCTATGTAGTAGTTGTTGACGTCCGTTATCTCGAGTTCGCCGCGCGCTGAAGGGACCAAGGTTTTGATCACATCGAATACGGTCGAGTCATAGAAGTAGATCCCGATCACCGCGTAGTCGGACTTTGGTTCTTTCGGCTTTTCTTCGATCCGTAGCACGCGGCCACCGTCAAGCTCGGGCACACCGAAGCGTTGTGGGTCGTGTACTTTTTTCAAGAGGATCTTCGCGCCTTTGCCCTGCTTTCTATAATCCTCACACGCGCCTCGGATGTTCGTCTCGATGATGTTGTCACCGAGAACTACGCAGATCGGCCCGCCCTCGGCGAAGTGCTCGACCAACCCGAGCGCGTCCGCGATACCGCCCTCGCCCTGCTGGTACGTGTAGTTGAGATGCTTAAGCCCGAATTCCCTCCCATTCTCGAGCAGCCGCAAAAAATCCCCCGCCGAGTTGCCGCCCGTCACGATCATTATGTCGTCGATCCCGGCGTTGATCAGCGTCTGGATCGGGTAGTAGATCATCGGCCGGTTGTAGACCGGCAGCAGGTGCTTGTTGGTGATCTTGGTCAGCGGACTCAGACGCGAGCCCAGGCCGCCTGCAAGTACGACTCCTTTCATAAACTAAGATATTCTGCCGCAGATCGACGCAGATCACACGGATCGGAAGAGTATTTCGCTTTTTGTTTTTGATTTTTAGTTATATCCGCGTCATCCGCGTTTATCCGCGGCCAATAATCCATCTTTCTTTTTTGCGCGTTAACGATCAGTCGATGAACCGTTGAAACCAAAGTTCGAGCATCAGCAGGGTCCAGATCTGAAACTGGTGGTCGCGTTGGCCTTCGGTGTGTTCCGTGACGTATCTGCGGATCATCTCCGGTCGGACGATTCCGCGGCCGAGAGACTTTTGAGAAAGCAGGATCTCGCGGGCAAATTCCTTCATCTCGCCGCGAAACCACTTACCAACCGGCACGCCAAAGCCCATCTTCCGGCGATAGATCACTTCACGCGGGACAAGGCGCGCGGCGACCTTTTTGAGGAGGTACTTTGTCTCCAGCCCGCGCATCTTCAGATTCTCGGGCAGGCTCGCGGCAAACTCGATCACCTTGTGGTCCAGAAACGGCGAACGAGCCTCGAGCGAATTCGCCATCGAAGCGATGTCGACCTTGACGAGCAGATCGTTCGGCAGATAGGTCATCTGATCGGCCAAGAGCGTCGCGTCCAGAATGCCGGAACCATTCGCCCTGGCGAACCATTGATCCAAATAGCGGGCCGGATCCTGCTCCGCGACCGCCGCGGCAAAATCGCGCGTGTAAAGCTCGCGTTTGGCGTCGCGGTTGAAGGTCGACATCCAGCGGAAGTACCGCTCCCTTTTCGGCAGACTCGCCGCCTGCAAGAATCGCTTCGCGTCTCGGACGCGGCTCTTTTTTAGTTCCGAGGTCGGGATCAGACCGACCGGCGCCTCGACGAAGAGCTTTCTGATCGCCCGCGGGATGCGATGGTAATTCTCCGCGATCCTCATCGCCGCGTGCCGCTCGTAACCGGCAAAGCTCTCATCGCCGCCGTCGCCGTTGAGTGCAACCGTGACGTGCTTGCGCGTCTCGCGAGAGACGTAGTAAGTCGGGATAGCGCTCGAGTCGGCATAAGGCTCGCCGTAATGATCAACCAGCGTCGGCAATACTTCGAGCGCATTCGGCCGCACGACGAACTCGTGATACTCGGCACCGACATGCTCGGCCACGCGCTTGGCGTATTTGAGCTCGCTGAAGTCCTGCTCCTCGAAGCCGATCGAAAATGTCTTGACCGGGGTCTCGCTCTCCTGAGCCATCAGGGCCACGACCGTCGAAGAGTCGACACCGCCCGAGAGAAATGCACCGAGCGGCACCTCGGCGATCATTCGGAGGCGCGTCGCTTCGCGCACGAGCCGCGTCGTCTCTTCGATCGCCTCTTCTTCAGAGATCTTTATCTTTTTCGAAAAATCAGGCAGCCAGTATCGGTTTGTCCCGGTCTGCCCGTCCTTCCAGCGCAGCCAGTGCCCGGGCTCTAATTTGCGGATTTGTTTGTAGGCAGTAAGCGGTGCTGGGACGCATAGATAGGAAAGGTAAGCATCTATCGCCTCATAATCGACTTCGCGGGAGACGGACGGGTGCTTGAGCAGGGCGGTGAATTCCGATCCGAAGATCAGATCACCATTCGCCTGATGCGAGTAAAGCAAAGGCTTCTTACCGACGCGATCACGTGCGATAAAGAGCGACCGATCCCGCTCGTCCCAGATCGCAAACGCGAACATCCCGCGCAGGTGCTGAAGACAGTCAACTCCGTATTCATCGTAAAGATGAACAATCGCCTCGGTGTCGGAGTTTGTGTAGAACTCGTGCCCACGCTCCTCAAGCCCCTTTCGCAGCTCCCGGTAGTTGTAAATCTCGCCGTTGTAAACGATCCACCTCGTCCGGTCTGCATTATGAATCGGCTGCCGCCCGCCCGCGAGATCGATGATCGACAACCGCCGCATCGCCAGCCCGACATTCTGATTAAGGTAAAATCCATCCTCATCCGGCCCGCGATGCTCGATGCACAGATTCATCCCCTCGAGCACGTCACGCTCGGCGAGCCGCTCGGCAGAGTTATATACAAATCCCGTGATCCCGCACATAGCTTCCTTCTTTGCGAACTTTGCGTCTCTGGGTTTGCGTCCTTTCCGGCTTGAAAACTCCCTTTAACCGCGAAGGCCGCAAAGAAATGAGCAAAGCACGCAAAGACCAGCCAATTCCAACTTATCTCGCGTGCATCATCTGCCTGATGCGGCGATCGCGATCCTGTCGGAGCAACTTCTTGTCTTCCTGCCGTTCCCGGTAAAGCTGCCATCCCACGGCGATGAAAATGAACAGAAAAACCTGTATCTGAGTACGCTGTCTGTATGCGGTACCCACGTTGGTCTGGAAGAGCGCGTATGCCAGCAAAAGAGTGATAGTGAATACAACTATTGGGATCGATTCTCTAAATCGCTGCCGTAGAGTGTAGACAAACCCCGCTATCAAAAGCGGGAGTGAAAACCACCACAGGATCATCTCAGGCAATGGCAGCATCGATCTGACAGAAGAGAACTGCCAAGGGAACGGAGCTAACAAAAGGTTCGCCAGCCCTACGGGCAGCGCCATCAAAGCACCTGATGCGGTCGTGATATCGGTATCCGCGCTATAGCCCGAGCCGGCCTCACGAGCCAAAACCTGACGACTGTATTGTATGCTTTCGACGTTGCTGATCTTTTCAACTTGTTCTCGCCCGATGGTCAAGACGCCGGTATATGCCATAACCACAATCAATACCGAAATGACACCGAGCCATCGGAATCCGTTGACAACAATCTTGGGATTACCGAGAAAAAAACTGCCCAAACACGCAATCGCCACAAAATAAAATATGTAGAACCGCATGCTCACAATACCTATCAATGCCATGAGCAGGAAGGCTAGATCTGCGATCGAAAATTTTTCCTGTAGCCGAATCAGAAAATATATGGCGACGGCCACAAAAAAGACGACGAAACCGTCCTTCATGATCTGCGACGACCAGATAATCATCGCTGGAAAAAAGGCGGCAAGAAGCGCAGCTAGCTTAGCGGCCTGAGAGTTGCGGAATATCCGCAATGTTGACAGAAATACAAAGACCGCCGTGAGCGCGCCAACGAAAGAGCCGAGGAAATTGATCGCCAACGCGTTCCGGCCAACAATCGAGTAAACAGAGCCAATAAGATAATAGAGCCCCCACGACCTTTGCCAGTCGTCGAGAACATAGGATTTTGTAGTCAGTCCGGCCCAGTACTGATAAACACCGTAGCCAAAAGCCTCGTGCGCCACCGAGTCCTCACCGAAAAACTGTTGAAGTCCGTAGCCGACAATCACGCTTGAAACAATGGCCCGAGCCAGAAAAGCCGCGATCAACAGCGGAATCAGAAAATCCGCGTGATCAGACTTTTTCTTCAGGAT
>Ga0247718_1000159_pt1 | contig 16480 bp, 15 predicted proteins | sample 21E_DmetaG_FD_189045 | JGI IMG/M metagenome (GOLD analysis project Ga0247718, IMG submission 189045) | Soil microbial communities from hillslope of Landscape Evolution Observatory, University of Arizona, Oracle, AZ, United States - 2-1-E_D | ecosystem: Engineered > Artificial ecosystem >...
CCCCGGATACAAGTAGCGCGGGGCTGCCGACGGCGGCCCCGCGCTACTTGTATCCGGGGTGGGCGGCGCGTATCGTCCCGCGTGCCGCTCTCCCGATTCTCCCGCGCCGCCCGTCCCATGCCCGCACTCCCGGAGCCGCTCCGGACCGAGCGCCTCTTCGTGCGCCTCGCCACCGAGGCCGACGCCCCCGCAGTGGTCCGCTACTACACCGAGAACCGTGCCTTCCTGGCACCCTGGGAGCCGACCCGTCCCGAGGCGTTCTACACCGAGCCGTTCTGGCGCGAGCACGCCCGGAGGGCGCGCATCGAGGCGGCGGAGGGGCGCTCGCTCCGGCTCCTCCTGCTCCCCCGCTGGGCGCCGGGGGAGGTGATCGGCACGGCCAACTTCACCGAGATCACCCGCGGGGTCCTGCAGGCCTGCCACCTGGGGTACGGACTGGCGGAGCACGCCGAGGGGGAGGGGTACATGCGCGAGGCGCTCACCGCGGCCATCGGCTACGTGTTCGGACCGATGAACCTCCACCGGATCATGGCGAACCACCTTCCGCACAACCGGCGGAGCGGCAGGCTGCTGCGGGCGCTGGGCTTCGTGGTGGAGGGGTACGCCCGCGACTACCTGCGCATTGCCGGGCGCTGGGAGGACCACGTCCTCACCAGCCTGACCAACCCCGACTGGAAGGAGGAGGCGTGAGCCTCTCGGACGGCGCCGCGGAGCGCCTGGAGCGGCAGCTCCGCTTCGTGGTGGAGCTGGACAAGCTGAAGCGTACGCTGCGGCAGACCACGCTCATCGACGACTCGCGCCACGAGAACAGCGCCGAGCACTCCTGGCACCTGGCGGTGATGGCGATCCTCCTGGAGGAGTACGTCGAGGCGCCGGTGGACCTCCCCCGGGTGCTGAAGATGGTGCTGGTGCACGACGTCATCGAGATCGACGCCGGCGACACCTTCTGCTACGACGCGCAGGCGAACCTCGACAAGGAGGAGCGGGAGCGCCGCGCGGCGGACCGCCTCTTCGGGCTCCTCCCCGCCGACCAGGGGGCAGAGCTTCGGGCGCTGTGGGACGAGTTCGAGGAGGGCGCCACCCCCGAGGCGCGCTTCGCGGTGGCGCTCGACCGGCTCCAGCCGCTCCTGCAGAACGTGAACGGCGCGGGGGGAACGTGGCGCCGGCACGGGATCTCCCGGGCGCAGGTGCTGCGGCGGATGGAGCCGATCCGCCGGGCGGCGCCGCGGCTCTGGCCGCTGGTGGAGCGGCACGTGGAGGAGGCCTGCCGCGCGGGGTGGATCGTGGGGTGAGCGCGGCTAGGCGCTCTTCCGCCAGTCCGCCGCCCCCGAGCCTCCGCCGGAAGCCCGCCGCAGCACCTCCACCACCTCGGCCAGCGTGGTCTCCCCCCGGTCCCGCGCGTACCACGCCCGCGCGTCGCGGTAGATCTCCTTCGCCGGGCGCTGGCCGGCCTTCTTCTCCCGCAGGATGAACTCCTGCAGCGGTCCCGGACGCGGGCCCCAGGCACCCACGGGGCGGAAGTCGCGGTCCAGCACCACCACCAGCGGAATGGAGCGCGCTCCGTGGGTGAGGTGCCGGTCCATCAGCTCCGGGTTCTCGTCGCGCTTGACCACGCGCAGCTCCACTCCCGGAGCCGCCTCGGCGAGGCGCGCCAGCACCGGCACGGTGTTCACCGCGTCGCCGCACCAGTCCTCCGAGATCACCAGCAGCCGCCACTCCCCGCCCACCCTCTCCACCTCCTGGAGCACCCAGGCCGGCACCTTCGCCCTGGCGTACACCGCGTTCCAGAGCTCCCGGTGCTCGTGGATCTCGTCGCGGAAGTAGTCGCTCCAGGGAAAGGCCCGCTCCCAGTGGGCTCCGTAGTCCAGGTCGGCCATGGTCGCTCCTCCTCAAGCTCGTCGCGGACCTGCGCAGGACCCTCCCGGCGCCGCAAGACCCGGGCCGCCGCGCGGGGTCTGCGTGCGGGTAAACCACAACGCGGCAACAGGATACGTGCACCGGGCCGCGTGGAGTCTCCGCCGCGGGAGGAACTTCCGCGCTCGTCCCCGCGGGCGTGGAGTTTGCAAGTCGACCTCCACCGGCAAACGGACGCGAACGGTTTGGTCCGTGATCACCCACCCTGAACCGTACGGGACATGATCAACAGACAGGACCTGGAGAGCCTGATCCAGCGGGGCGACGGCGACCAGCCGATCCTCTCCCTCTTCCTCGACATGTCGGTCAACTCCGACAACAAGCGCACGCACAACGTCTTCCTCAGCCAGAAGCAGACGCAGCTCGAGGAGCTGAATCCGCGGCTGCGGCGGGAGGTGGAGGAGGCGTTCGACCGGGCGCGGGAGTGGCTGGGCTCGGAGTACGCCGAGGAGAACCGCGGCGTGGTCATCTACACCGCCGTGGGAGGCGACTGGCTGGAGACCTTCCAGTTCCCCGTCCCGGTGGCGAACCGCGCCGTCATCGGCCCGCGGCCCATGGTCGCGCCGCTCGCGCAGGTCATCGAGAGCTACCACCACCACGGCGTGATCCTGATCGACCGGGAGCACGTCCGCATCCTCAGCGTCTACCTGGGGACGCTTCTGGACGAGGTGGAAGTCCGCCCCGAGCCCATCATCGACGCGCCCCACAGCGTGCAGGCCGGTGGCTACTCGCACAACCGCTACCAGCGGCACAAGATCGAGGAGATGCGGCACTTCTTCCGCGAGTTCTCGCGCGAGATCGACGAGTTCGTGTCGCGCTACCGCCCGCACGACCTGGTGATCCTGGGGACGGAGGAGAACATCGCCAAGTTCCGCGACTTCCTCTCCGAGCAGGTGCAGGGGATGATCGTCTACACCGGGCCGGCCGCGGTGGACGGGGAGGCCGTGGAGATCCTCGACAAGATCCGCCCGCACCTGGAGGCGCACGAGGAGCAGGAGCGCCAGGAGGTGGTGGAGCGGGTGCGCGACCGCGTCGCCCACGACTACCTGGCCACCGCCGGGCTCCAGGGAACGCTCGCCGCGCTCCAGCAGGGGAAGGTCGACACCCTGGTGGTGGCGCGCGACTACCACCACGAGGGGGCGCGCTGCACGCAGTGCGGCTTCGTCTTCGCCCGCGACCTGGACACCTGCCCCTACGACGGGGGGCGGACCCAGCGCGAGGAGGACGTCGTGGAGGAGCTCGTCCGCATGGCCGAGGGGCAGGGCGTAGCCATCTCCTTCGCCGAGCCGGGGCAGGTGGACGACCTCAACGGCGTGGGAGCCCTCCTCCGCTTCTGATGCGGGCTCCCGGGGGGAGGAGGAAAGGGAGGCGCGGGCCCTCGGGCCCCGCCTCCCTTCGGCTTGACACCCGCGCGAGCGGCCCGGTAGCTTCCCCGCACACCCCTTGCACCGCACCCGCATGAACTCTCCCGCAACCGACCCCGCGGCGCGAGAGCGTCTCCGCGCCGAGCTGGAAGCCATCGACGGCGTGCACCGCGCCTTCGTGGACGGTTCTCCGCTGCACGTCCTCCTGGTGTGCCGCGAGGGGGCTGCCCTCCCGGTGGAGCCCGTCGCGCGTGCCCTGCTGGCGCGCGAGGGGATCGGTACCGGCGTGGAGGTACAGCTCAGCTACCTCCCCGGCGCGCAGCCGCAGCGGCGCGTGCGCTTCGTGCGCGCGGAGCTGGAGCACCCCTCGCCGGGGCGGGCCGTCGCTACGGTGGAGCTGGAGTGGGAGGGGAGGCGCTTCGAGGAGAGGCAGGAGGGGGAGAGCGGATCGGCCGTGGAGCTGCGCCTGGCGGCGCTGACGGCCATTCGCGCCGTGGACGCGGTGATCGGAGGGGCGGTGGGGTTCCACCTGGTGGGGATCAAGGCGGTCCGCGCCTTCGACGCGGACCTGGTGGTGGCGCTCCTCCGCACCGAGCAGGGGGCCCGCACCCCCCTGATCGGGGCCACCGTCGCCGGGGAGAGCCAGAGCCCGGCGCGGGCCGCCGCCCTGGCGGTGCTGAACGCCACCAACCGGGTCCTCGGCAACTTCCTGGCTACCGAGGGGTGAAGGGGCGGCTACTTCCGCTTCTTGAGGTTCCCGAGGATCAGGCGCGAGTAGCCGTTGTCGGGATTCTCCCCGGCGCGGAGGAGGGAGTCCACCCGCTCGGGGCCGCGGTTGTAGGCCAGGAGGGCCAGGTGGAGGTTCCCGTCGTACTTCTGGATGAGCCCCCGCAGGAAGCGGAACCCCAGCCGCAGGTTCGTGTCGCGGTCCAGGATCTGGGACCGCGAGATCCCCGGGCGGAGAAAGCGGGCCGTCTCCGGCATGAGCTGCGTGTACCCCAGCGCGCCCACCGGGCTCACCGCCGTCCGGGTGAAGCGGCTCTCCACCCGCACCAGCTCGAAGGCCAGGTCCGGGTCCACCCGCTCCGCCAGCGCGATGTCCTCGATGGCCGCCGCCAGGTCCGCCGAGATCCCGTACTGCGCGGACTTCGCGTAGACTCGCTGGAGCCGCTCCAGCTGGGTGCGCTGCAGGTCCACCTCCCCCTCCAGCGCCCGGAGGCGGGCGTCTCCCATCAGGAACCGCTGCTGCCACTCCGTCGCCCACCCCGTCGAGTCCGAGTCCGCCGAGCGCAGCCCCAGCTGGAACGCGAGGAGCGCCAGGAGGGTCCCCACCAGTACGTTGCGCAGCACCGGCCGGCCGTCCGCGCGGGGATGCTTACGAGCTTCGACCTCTGCCTGCAGCTTGAGCAGCAGGGAGTGCATAGAGCCTCCGGGATAGAGTTGCCCCCCTGAGTAGCAAGGGGTGTGCCCGGTCCTACCCTGCCGCCTCCGCCTCCCACGTCCCGCTCCGTCCCCCCTCCTTGCGGAGGAGGCGGATCCCCTCGATGCGCATGGAGCGGTCGAGTGCCTTGCACATGTCGTAGACCGTGAGCAGCGCCACGGACACGGCGGTGAGCGCCTCCATCTCCACCCCCGTCTTCCCGTCCACCCGCGCCGTGGCTCTCGCGCGGATGCCGGGGAGCTCGGGGTCCGTCTCCAGCTCCACCTCCACCGAGGTGAGCGGGAGCGGGTGGCAGAGCGGGATCAGATCGGAGGTACGCTTCGCGCCCATGATCCCCGCCAGCTGCGCCACCTGCAGCACGTTTCCCTTCGCGGTGGTCCCCTCCGCGACGGTACGGAGGGTGGCCGCGTCGGTGACGATCCTTCCCTCCGCCACGGCGGTCCGGCGGGTCGGCTCCTTCTCCCCCACGTCCACCATCCGGGGGCGCCCCTCGGCGTCCAGGTGGGTGAGGCGGGCCCCCTCCGTCACGCGGCTTCCATCAGCTCCGCGCGCACTCCGCGGAGGAGGTCGGCCAGAACGAGCTGGGGGTTCACGTTCCCCGCGGCCAGCTCCATGGCGGCCTGCACCCGCTCCAGCGCGCGCCCCACGGCGAGCGGCCGGATGTGGCGCCGCTGCACCAGATGGGACATCATCTCCCCATCCGGCGCGTTCACCACCGCCTCCGGCGCCCCGCTGGCGATGGCCATCAGGTCGCGGAGCCAGAGGGTGAGCGCCTCCAGCCCCTCCATGAACTCCCCGCGTCCGCCCGCCGGGGCTTCCGCGTGCGCCGCCGCCAGCCGCGCCGCGGGGGAGTCGGCCACCGCCGCCAGAAGGAGGTCGCGCCCGGCCTGCCGCCGCTTCTCCAGGAGCCCGGGGCCCTCCTTCGACGGGAGGAGCCGGAGCGCCCGTCCGATGGCGCCGCGGGCCAGCGCCGCGATCCGCTCCGCCTCGGCGGGCGGCACCTCCCTGCGGTGGACGAGGAAGTCGCGCACCTCGTCACCGGTCAGGGGGAGGAGGCGCACCGGGAGAACGCGCGAGCGGATGGTCGCCAGGAGCGCCCCGGGTGTGGAGGAGGTCAGGATGAGCGTGGTGTCCGCCGGGGGCTCCTCCAGGAGCTTCAGGAAGGCGTTGGCGGCCTCGGGCGAGGACTCCTGCGGCACCATGGCCTCCGCGTCTCCCACCACGAACACCTTGCGGCGCCCCATAGCCGGGCGGCTGGCGGCCAGCTCCTGGAGCGCGCGGATGGCGGCCAGGAAGTAGGCGGGAGCCCGCTCGTGGCGCGGCAGGTGGAAGGGGTCGGCGCGGCGGGCCTGCAGCTCGGCGCCGCGGGCTTCCTCCAGCTTCTCGCGGAGCTTCTCCGGGGTGGCGGCGTTCTCGGGGCGGGGGAGGGGGAAGAACCAGTGCACGTCCGGGTGCTCCAGGCGCTCCGTCAGGCGACAGGAGAGGCAGGCGCCGCAGGGCTCGTTCTCCCCGGTCGGGTGCTCGCACACCAGGAGCTGGGCCAGCCAGAGGCCGAAGCGCTCCTTGCCGATCCCCTCCGGGCCGTGCAGCAAAATGGACTGCGGCAGGTTGCCTTCCCTTGCGGTCCGGGCGAGGGAGGTGCGCATGGCCTGGTGTCCTTGGAGCGGGAGGAGGGGCATTCTGTTCCGGGTGTCTGGCATCTGGGCGTGGGGCCGCTCCGGAGCCGGACGATACTGCCGTCCGTCTCTTCCGCGGGTCGCGGAGCCAGCCAAACTACCGGCTGTCTCCGCTCCGGCTCCGGGAGCCTCCTCGCTCGGGGCACGATACCGCCGTGCCCCGGCTGCGGGGTCTCCCTCCGCAGCAATATGGGGGTGGGAGGGGAAACAAAAAACCCTCTCCCCGTTCCGGGAGAGGGTGGCGGGCTCCGGCGAGCCGGGTGAGGGCCCGTCCTCAGCGCTTCTTCAGCCAGGTCATCGGGTCCACCGCCCGTCCTCCCGGCGCGCGGATCTGGAACTCCAGGTGCGGGCCCTCGGGAGTCTCCCCGCCGCCCACCGCGCCCACCACCTGCCCCCGCGCGATCTCGGCGCCTTCCTGCACCCCCACCTGGCTCAGGTACAGGTAGAGCGAGTAGTAGCCGCCGCCGTGGCTCAGCACCACGCTGGGGCCATACCCCTCGAACGGACGGGCGAACACCACCGTTCCGGCCTCCACCGCCCGCACCGGGGTACCCACCGCGGCGCCGATCCCCACCCCGTTCCAGCGGAGCACCGTCCCGGTGGCGGTGGTGGTCCGCCCGAAGCGGTAGAGGATGCTCCCCTCCACCGGCCACCCCAGCGTGCCGTAGTCGGCGGTGGTGAGGCGCGACGCGCTGCTCGCCGCGGGGGGCCGCGCCGCGGGCGCGCCGGGTCGGCTCGCCGCCGGTGCGGCGGGGCGCTCCCCCTCGCGGCGCCGCCGCTCCAGCGTCGCCAGAAGGCCCGACAGGCGCCGCTCGTCGCGCGCCAGCTGCTCCATCCGCTCGGTGGTGCTCCTCTCCTGCCGCTGCAGCAGGGAGAGCGTCTCCCCCTGGTCCTGCGCCAGCGAGCGCAGCTCCTGGTGCTCCTGTACCCGCTCCCCCTTGAGGAGCTGCACCTCGTCCAGGCTGCGGCGCAGGTGGCGCTCGCGGAGCGCCAGGTGCGCCTCCAGCGTCGCCACCTCCTCCACCAGCGCGCGGTCATGCCGCGCCACCAGGTAGAGGTACTTGTAGCGGTTCAGCAGGTCGCCGAAGCTCTCCGCGGTGAGCAGCACCTGCACGTCGTGGAGCGGGCCGCGCTTGTAGATGTCGCGCAGCCTGCGGTGCAGCAGGGCGCGGCGCTCCGCCAGGCGGTCCTGCGTCTCCAGCAGCTCGCGCGTGGTGCCCTGGATCTCCGTCTCCGTCCGCGCGAGCTGGGAGTCCATCTCCCGGAGCAGGCTCTCGGAGGTGGTGATCTGCCTGCGGATGTTCTCCATCTCGCTCGACGCGTTCCGCACCCGCGAGCGCAGCTCCTTGAGCTGGTCGCGGAGCCGGGAGCGCTCGCGGCGGATCTCCTGCAGCCGCGCCTGGCTCTGCGAGACCTCCGGCGTCGCGTTCTGCGCCGCCGAGCCGGCGGGGAGAAGGAGGAGGGAGGCCAGGAGGAGGGCGGGAAGCACCCTCCGGCGCCCCGGGGACGGGAGCCGCACGGTCAGAGCGCGCGCAGGTGCCGGCGCACCGCTACCGCGCTGGAGAGGAAGCCGAACCCCGTCCCCGCCGCCACGCCCGCCACCACCCAGGCGAAGGGGAGCCAGTCGATGCGGATCAGCGCCGCCTCCACCAGGCGGAAGGCGCCGTAGGTGAGCCCCGCGGCGAGCACCCCCCCCAGGAGCCCGGTGACGAACCCCTCCAGCAGGAAGGGGCGCCGCACGAAGCCGTCGGTGGCGCCCACCAGCCGCATGATGGAGATCTCCTCGCGCCGGGCGAAGACCGCGATGCGGATGGCGGTGGCGATGATGATGGCCGCCACCGCGGCGAAGGCGCCCCCGATGATGGTGGCCGCCCCCCCGGCGATCCGCCGCAGGAAGACGATCTTGTCCAGCCAGTCGCGCCCGAAGCGCACGTCCTCCACGAACGGGTAGGCGCGGAGCTGCGCCGCCACCCGCTCCACCGCCTTGGGCTCCCGGCTCCCCGGGCGGAGCCGGAGCTCCAGCGAGGCGGGGAGGGGGTTCACCTCCAGGTCGGTGAAGACGTCGCGGAACTCCTCCATCTCGCGCATGGCGGTGGCGAGCGCCTCCGTCTTGGAGACGTGCCGCACCTCCAGCACCTCGGGGAGGAGCGCCATCTCCTCCTGCGCCAGCTTGAGCTGCTCGGGGGCCAGGTCGTCGCGCAGGTAGGCCACGATCTCCACCCGCTCCTCGATGCGCTCGATGGCCCGACGGATGTTGTGGGCGGTGAGCCCGAAGAGCCCCACCACGAAGAGCGAGAACCCCACCGCCACCACCGAGAGAACGGCCAGCAGGGGGGAGCGGCGGAAGGCGGTCAGCGCCTCGCGGACGGCGTACGGCATGCGGCTACACCCTCTCCGCTTCCACCGCCGCCTCGGCGGCCGAGTCGAACACCACCGCCCCCTGGCTCATCTCGAGGGTGCGGAACTCCGGGTGCGCGCGGACCAGATCCAGGTCGTGCGTGGCCATGATGACCGTCATCCCCATGGCGTTGATCTCGCGGAAGAGGTCGAACACCCCCCGGGCCGCCCAGGCGTCCAGGTTCCCCGTGGGCTCATCGGCCAGGAGCACGAAGGGATCGTTCGCCAGCGCCCGCGCGATCGCCACCCGCTGCCGCTCCCCGCCGGAGAGCTCGTCCGGGTAGGCGCGCGCCTTGGGGGCGAGTCCCACCTGCGCCAGGAGCTTCCCCACCTTGGGGGCGATGGCGCTCCGCCGCGCCCCGGTCACCTCCAGCGCGAACGCCACGTTCTCCTCCGCGGTGCGGTCGTGGAGGAGGCGGAAGTCCTGGAACACCACCCCCAGCCGGCGCCGGAGCTGCGGGATGTCACGCTGCCGGATGGTGGCGGAGGAGAAGCTCAGGACCCGCACCTCGCCCGCGGTGGGGCGCTCCGCCATCTGCAGGAGGCGGAGGATGGTGGACTTTCCCGCGCCCGAGTGCCCGGTGAGGAAGACGAACTCCCCCTTCCGGAGCTGGAACGAGACGTCGCGCAGGGCGACGCCCGAGCGCGGGTACTCCTTGTGGACCGAGGTGAGCTTGATCACGCGAGAAGACTACGGGAAGGATGCCGCAACGCCGGGTGGAGAAAGAATCTAGCGGGGCTCTCCGGGGGTGTCAAAGCGCGCGGCGAGGCGCGCCGCCAGGAGCATGGCCTCCACCATGGAGGAGGGATCGGCCACCCCCCGCCCGGCGATGTCGAGCGCGGTGCCGTGGTCCGGGGAGGTGCGGGGGAACGGGAGCCCCAGCGTGACGTTCACCCCGCTCCCGAAGGCGGCCGTCTTGAACGCCGCCATCCCCACGTCGTGGTACGGGGCCACCACCGCGTCGAACTCCCCACGCACCGCCCGGGTGAAGACGGTGTCCGCGGGGATCGGCCCCGCGGCGTCGATCCCCTCCTCCGCCAGGCGCTCCAGCGCGGGGGCCACCACGCGCTCCTCCTCGTCGCCGAAGAGGCCGCCGTCGGAGGCGTGCGGGTTCACGGCGCAGAGGGCCACCCGCGGCGCGGCGATCCCCCAGTGGTCGCGGAGCGCCCGCCAGGTGAGGCGGGCCTGCCGCGCCAGAAGGTCGGCGCTCAGGGCGGCGGGGACGTCGCGGAGCGCCAGGTGCGTGGTGGCCAGCACCACGCGAAGAGGGCCGCCCAGCGCGGTACGCTCGGCGGCCATCATCATCACCACGTCGGGGACCCCCGCCAGGTCGCGGAGCATCTCCGTGTGCCCGGGGAAGTGCCACCCTCCGGCCCGGAACGCCGACTTCTCGATGGGAGCGGTCACCACGGCCCGGACCTCGCCCGCCAGCGCCATCTCCGTCGCGCGGCGGATGGCCTCTCCCGCCAGCCGCCCCGCCGCCGCGGCGCCGTCCGCGGGGCTCCAGGCTCCGACGGAGACCCGCTCTCCCTCCCGGTCCAGCACCCCGTCGGGGCCCACCGGGACCCACTCCGCGGCGGCGGCCACCCCGGGGTCGCGGAGCGCCTTCGCCACCACCTCGGGCCCGATCCCCCGGGGGTCGCCCAGCGTCACGGCGATCCTGGGGCGCGGCTCCCCGGCGCGGGTCACAAGGGCTCCCGCTTCTCGTCGCGCAGCACGCGGTACATCTCGCGGGCGGCCTTCTTCGAGGTGCTCTTCCCGGGAAGCTCCAGCAGTTCCAGCTCCAGGAGGCGCCAGGGGTAGGCAACGGAAAGGCGCGCCCCCGGGCCCACGCTGTCGCTGGGCCGGGCGGCGCGCCCGTTCAGGGTGACGGCCCCCGCGTCGCACGCCGTCTTGGCCTCGCTGCGGCTGCGGGTGAGGCAGAGCCGGTGGAGGAGGACGTCGACGCGGAGCCCTTCGCTCATGCCGCGGTCACACCAGGATGTTGACGTACGTGGTCTGCCGCAGGTCGCGGATGAGCTGCTCGACCACCTTGCTCTCCTGGATTCGCTGCCGCACCTGCTCGCGCACGTCGTCCAGCGTGTAGGCCCCGGCGGCCTTCCGCTCGATCACGCGGATCACCGCCCACTCGGTCCCGCGCGTGCCGCCCGGGATCTCCACCGGCCCCACCACGCTCCCCGCGGTGGCGCTCTCCAGCGCGGGGCCGTACCCCGGCGGGAGGCGGTCCACCGGGAAGTCCTGCGCGCGGCGCTGGTCGGCGGGGGTCGCGTAGCGCTCGGCGAGCTGCTCCACCGAAGCGCCGCCGCGCACCGCCGCCACGACCGAGTCCGCGCGCTCCCGGGCGCGTGCCTGGTCCGCCTCGGTGATGTCGGGGCGGATCAGGATGTGGCGGGCCTGCCGCTCGCCGCCGCGCACCTTCTCCAGCTTGATGATGTGGAAGCCGAACTCCGTCTCCACCACCGGGCCGATGTCGCCCGGGCGGAGCGCGAAGGCCATCTCCTCGAAGGGGCGCACCATCGTCCCCTGGCGGAACCACCCCAGGTCGCCCCCGCGCTCCCTGGAGCCCGGATCGGCGGAGTACCGCCGCGCCAGCACCTCGAAGTCGCCGCCGGTGCGGAGCTCGGCCAGCACCGAATCGGCGCGGGCGCGCGCGGCGGCCTTCGCGGCGTCGGTGGGCATCGCCCGCACCACCACCTGCTCGAACGAGATGGTCGCGGGGCGGGTGCCCATGGCGGCGGACTGCTCCGCGAAGAAGGCCCGCATCTCCTCCTCGCTCACGTTGGGGCGGAGCGCCGTCCCCATCCGCTTCTGCATGAAGCGCTGGGTGAGGAGCTGCGCGCGCGCCTGCTCGGTGAGCCGGGCGCGGTACTCCTCCAGCGAGAGCCCCGACTGCTGGAGCGCCCGGCGGAGCCCCTCCTCGCTGCCGAAGTTCCGCTGCACCTGCTGGACCTGCTGGTCCACCATGCGCGAGACCTCGGCGTCGGGGGCTTCCACCTTCTCCACCCGGGCGGCGTGAAGGATCACCAGGTCGTTGACGGCCTGCTCCAGGAGCTGCCGGAAGAGCGCCTCCTGCCCGGCCGCGTCGGTCGGGAGGGGCTGCCCCGTGGCCCGGAGCCGCTCGATCTCCTCCTGCACGTCCGAGAGGAGGAGCGCGGTGTCGCCCACCACCGCGACGACGCGGTCCACCAGCTGCTCCCCGGGTGCCGGGGCGAGCGGGTTCTGCGCGGCGACGGGGAGCGCGGCGAGGAGCGGGAGCGCGATTGCGCAAAGGATACGACGCATCTGGGCTTCGTCGGGGGCGGTGGAACACGAACGCCGGGCAAGGCCCGGCGAGGCGCGGGGCCATGCGGAGCAGCGCGCTCCACATGGCCCCGAATCATACGCCCGGAGGCGGGAGGTTGTTCCTCTCCGGCCTCAGCGGGGCGCGGGTGCCTGCTGCGGGGCGCCCTCCGGCGGGCCCTGCGTGGGCGGGACCGGCTGCCCCCCCTGCTGCGGCGGACCCTGCTGCGGGACGGCGCCGGGCATCCCGGGGGCGGGCTGGCTGGGGCGGAGGGCCTGCATGGCCTTGGCCACGCGAGGGAAGGTCCCCTCGTTGATCTCGTGGCCGTAGGCGTTCCGGAGCGCGAAGCCGAGCGGCCCGAGCTGCGGGAGCTGGCGCGTGTTGTTTACCGCGCCCTCCAGCAGCTCCTTCACGCGGGCCTCCACGGCGGCGCTCGCCCCCGCACCGCGGGGGAGGCGGCGGTTGAGGCCGGTCATCTGCAGGAGCTCGCTGATGGCGCGGCGGGCGTCCTTGCGGATGGAATCCTGCTCCGCGGCGCTCAGCCCCACCTTGCGGCGGCCGGCGTCCTGGAGGATCAGCTCCTCGTGCGTGAGGTTCTGGATCAGCTCCGTCACCTGCTCGTCGCTGGCCTGCTGGAGCTGGCCCAGGAACTGGGGCGGCGCGGTGCGGAGCTTCTCCGCCACCTCTCCGGCGGTCAGCGCGCCGCCCTTGTACGACGCCACCACGCGCTCGGCCGAGCGGCCGCGGAGGCGAAGGTCCTTCTGCGCGAGCTCACGGGCAAGCTTCGGCGCGCCCGGGGCCACCTGCACGTTGGCCGCCTTGGTGACGGACTGGATGTAGCTGTCCCACGCATCCCGCTGCGCCTTCTGCACCAGGTACTGGCGGAACTGCTCGCGCTGCTCGCCGAGCGCCTGCTGCCGGCGGTCCTCCACCTTGATGACGTGGTAGCCGAAGGGGCTCTCCACCACGTCCGAGATCTGGCCGGGCTGGAGCTTGAAGGCAGCCTCCTCGAAGGGAGCCACCATCCGCCCGCGCCCGAAGTACCCCAGGTCGCCGCCCTGCGGCGCGCTGGTGTCCTGCGAGTACTGCTGCGCGAGCTTCGCGAAGTCCTCCCCGCCTGCGGCGCGGGCGCGGATCTGCTGCGCCAGCTTCACGATGCTGTCGCGTACCGCCGGGGCGGCGTCGCTCGGGACGCGGAAGAGGATGTGGCGCGCCCGCACCTCGGCACCGGGGCCCTCGGTGGCCCACCGCTGCTGGAGCTGCTGCTCGGTGAAGGCGGTGTCCGGGCGGACCACCGCCTTCTGGAGCTTGGCGACCACCGCCTGCTCGCGGGCGGTCTCCGTGAACTTGTCCAGGTCCAGCATGGCCAGGGTGGTGTCCTCCGCCGCGGCCGTGGCCAGGAGGGTGTAGTCCACCCAGAGCTCCGCGAGCGTCTCGGCGGTGGCCGGGTCGGCGGGGATCTGCGGGTTCGCGGAGAGGATCCGCGCCGCCTCGTCTACCTTGAGCTCCTTGCCTGCGGCCCGCGCCACCACGTCGGTGTGGGCGGTCATGGCGTTGCCGAAGCCCCCGCACCCGCCCGCGACCAGGGGGGTAAGGGCCGTCAGCATCGCCCAACGGGACAGCTTCATGCCGTATCTCCAGCGATGGGTGAAATGAACGCGGCGCCACCGGGCGCCGGTGTGTGCGTGGCTGCCGGACGACAAGCTACGCGAACTGCTCCGGCCGCAGCGTACGCGGCCGGACCTCTCAGAGCGACGCGACCTTCTCCCGCTCCAGCTCGGCGAGCGCGTCCACCAGGGTGGAGAGGATCGGCTCCGTGCCGCGGCGGTGCAGGGTGAGCGAGAGCGGGATGGGGCGGCGCACCTCCACCTCGAACTGGCGCTGCTGGAGGATGCGCTGCAGGAGCGCCATCCGCGGCACCACTCCCTGCCGGAAGTTGAGGCGCGCGTCCCAGGGGCGCACCAGGAGCCTCTCGATCCCCAGCTCCGTCCCCAGGAGGCGGAGCGAGGCGGAGGCGAGGAGCGCCTCCACCTCGGGGGGGATGGGGCCGCACCGGTCCCTGAGCTCCCGCCGCAGCGCCTCCACCTCCTCCGGGGCCTCGGCGCGCGAGAGGCGGCGGTAGAAGTGGAGCTTCTGCGCCTCGTCCGGGACGTACTCCTCGGGGATCAGCGCCACCCCGTCCACCGAGATGTCGGTGGGCTGGCGGGCGGGCCCCTTTCCGTCCCCCTTCATCTGGCGGACGGTCTCCTCCAGGAGCCGCATGTAGGTGTCGAACCCCACCGCGTGCACGAACCCCGACTGCTCCGAGCCCAGGATGTTACCCGCGCCCCGCAGCTCCAGGTCCTTCAGGGCGATCCGGTAGCCGCTCCCCAGCTCCGTGTAGTGCTCCAGCACGCGGAGCCGCTTCTCGGCGTCCTCCGAGACGTCGTCGGGGACCAGGAGGTAGCAGTACGCCCGGTGGTGGCTGCGCCCCACGCGTCCGCGGATCTGGTAGAGCTGCGAGAGCCCGAAGTGGTCGGCGCGGTTCACGATGAGCGTGTTCGCGCGCGGCACGTCCAGCCCCGACTCGATGATGGCGGTGGCGACCAGCACGTCGAGCCGGCGATCCAGGAAGCGCGCCATCACGTCTTCCAGCTCCTTCTCGCGCATCTGCCCGTGCGCCACTCCGATGCGCGCGTCGGGCACGAGCCGCTGCACCCGCTCCGCCACGACCCCGATGGTCTCGATGCGGTTGTGGACGAAGAAGACCTGTCCGCCGCGGTCCAGCTCCCTCCGCACCGCGTCCTCCAGCACCGCGTCCGCCCACGGGAGGACGTGGGTGATGATGGGCTGCCGGTCGCGCGGGGGCGTCTGGATCAACGTCATGTCCCGGAGCCCCAGGAGCGAGAAGTGGAGCGTCCGGGGGATGGGGGTGGCGGTCAGCGTCAGCACGTCCACCGTGCGCCGGAGCTGCTTGAGGCGCTCCTTGTGCTTCACGCCGAAGCGCTGCTCCTCGTCCACCACGATGAGTCCCAGGTCGTGGAACTGCACGTCCGGCGACAGGAGCCGGTGCGTCCCCACGATGACGTCCACCTCGCCGCGGGCCAGCCGCCCCAGGACCTCCGACTGCTCCTTCGCCGTGCGGAAGCGGGAGAGCGCCTCGATCCGCACCGGGAAGTCGGCCAGCCGCTCCGAGAAGGTGTGCAGGTGCTGCTCGGCCAGGATGGTCGTGGGGACCAGCACCGCCGCCTGCTTCCCGTCCTGCACCGCCTTGAAGGCGGCTCGGATCGCCACCTCCGTCTTCCCGTACCCCACGTCGCCGCAGATGAGGCGGTCCATGGGGCGGGGCGACTCCATGTCGCGCTTGACGTCCTCGGTGGCCTGCCGCTGGTCGGGGGTATCCTCGAAGAGGAACGCCGATTCCATCTCGCGCTGCCAGCGGCTGTCGGGCGCGAAGGCGTACCCCCGCTCGGCCTCGCGCGCCGCGTACAGCTCCAGCAGCTCCGCGGTCATCTCCTCGATGGCCCGCTTGGCCTTCTGCTTGGTGCGCGTCCAGTCCTTCCCGCCGATGCGGTGGACCTTGGGGGCGGGCCCCTCGTCGTTGTCCGAGACCCACCGCTCGATCAGGTCCACCCGGTGCACCGGGACCCGCAGGAGCTCTCCCCCGGCGTACTCGATCACCAGGGTCTCGAACTCCTCCTCCCCCACCCGCACCCGCTCCATCCGCCGGAACTGCCCCACGCCGTGGTCCATGTGGACCACGTAGTCGCCGGGCTTGAGCGCCGCGATGCTCTCCAGCGCCGCGCCGCCCCGGAAGCGCCGGCGGCGGCGGATGCGCCGCACCCGCCGGAAGATCTCGTGGTCGGTGAGGACGCGGAGCGGCGGGTCGGCGTCGGTGAGGACGAAGCCCCCGGAGACCGAGCCCAGCGCCAGCGTCACCTCCGCGCGCACCTTCAGCTCGTCCAGCAGCTCCTGGAGCCGCTCCAGCTGCCCCTGGTTGTCGCAGAGGATCAGGGTCCGGTCGCCGCGCGCCGCTCCCGCCGCGAGCACCTGCCCCAGCCGCCCCATGTCGCGGGCGATCTCCTCCGGCGGGAGGGCGCGGAAGCCGAGCACACGGGCGTCCTCGGGACCCTCGCCCACGAACATCTGCGGGAAGCGCCCCAGCCGCGCGCCCGCCTCGGCGGCGGGGAGGAAGAGGGCGTCCGGGCGCTCGGGGCGGGTGCCGCGCTTCGCCTCGGCCTCGTGGAGCCGCTGCACCTCGGCCCAGGTCCGCTCCAGCTCTCCGCGGGCGGAGCGCCCCGCCGCGTGGACCACCACCGCGTGCGGAGGGAGGTAGTCCAGGAGCGAGCGGCGGGGAGCGTCGGGGCGGACGGCGGGCGCGGCGCCGCCGTGGCGCGCGGGGCGGAGGTCCACGGGGAGGATCTGCAC
>Ga0247718_1000161_pt1 | contig 16465 bp, 11 predicted proteins | sample 21E_DmetaG_FD_189045 | JGI IMG/M metagenome (GOLD analysis project Ga0247718, IMG submission 189045) | Soil microbial communities from hillslope of Landscape Evolution Observatory, University of Arizona, Oracle, AZ, United States - 2-1-E_D | ecosystem: Engineered > Artificial ecosystem >...
CGCTGCCGCCGATGGCCGGGAGGAGCCGCGGAAGCTGACCGCCGGCCCGCGCGATCACTCGCCCCGCTGGTCGCCCGACGGCACCCACCTCGCCTTCGTCCGCGCGCCCGAGCAGGACGGCCGGCCGCAGCCGGCGCAGATCTTCGTCATGGCGATGGCCGGCGGCGAGGGGCGGGCCGTGACGAACATCCCTCGCGGCGCCGCCAGCCCTGTCTGGTCGCCCGACGGAAAGAGGATCGCCTTCACGTCGACGGCGCGCGGCGACGAGATCGACCGGGACCGCGACAAGAAGGACGCGCCGCAGGGAGCGCAACAACGCGAGCAGGGGGCGCAGAAGCCGCGCGAGAGCGACGTCCGCGTCATCACCCGCGCCGTCTACCGCGCCAACGGCGTAGCGGGCTTCGGCTACGTGGATCCCGACCGGCCGACGCACGTCTGGACGACGACCGTGCCGGCGGCGGGAGAAGCGCCGGCGCGGCCTCGGCAGGTCACCTCCGGAGAGTTCCCCGCGAGCAATCACCAGTGGTCGCCCGACGGCCGTCATATCTACTTCGTCGCCGACCGCCGCCCGGAGCCGTACTACCTGCCGGCCGACAGCGATCTGTACGCCGTGCCGGCGGATGGCGGCGAGCCGACGGTGATCGCCAGCATCGAGGGGACGATCGGCGCCTTCGCGCCGGCGCCCGACGGCAAGCGTATCGCTTTCGTCGGCACGTTCCGCGGCGAGCCCGAGCGGTCGTACTCGCAGCCGGATCTGTGGGTGCTCGACGCCCCCGGCGGCACCCCGCGGAATCTCACCGCCGACTACGACTTCGACATCGGCGGCGGCCTCGCCGGCGATCAGCGCGCGCCGCGCGGCTCGCATCCCGCGGCTCCCGTGTGGGACCGCGACGGCCGGTCGGTCTCCGTGCGCGCCGGCGTCCACGGCAACGCCGATCTCGTCCGCGTGGACGTCGAGCGCGGCCGCGTGATGGAACCGCCGTCGAAGAAGCGGCAGGAAGTGATGTCGTACACCGCCGCCGCCAACGGCGGCCGCTTCGCGATGGTGATCTCCACCCCGACCGCCATCGGCGACCTGCACGTGGCCGACGGCAGCGGTGCGCCGCGGAGGCTGACGTCGTTCAACGACGCGCTGTTCGGGCAGCTCACGATGAGCGAGCCCGAGGAGATCTGGTATCAGAGCTTCGACGGCCGAAGGGTCCAGGCGTGGATCCAGAAACCGCCCGCATTCGAGCCGTCGAAGAAGTACCCCCTGATCGTCCAGATCCACGGCGGGCCCCACGCCGCCTACGGCAACACGTTCACCCACGAGTTCCACTGGATGGCGGCGAAAGGCTACGTCGTGCTCTACACGAACCCGCGGGGCAGTTCGAACTACGGCCAGGAGTTCGGAAACATCATCCAGTTCGCCTACCCCGGCGACGACTACAAGGACATCATGGCTGGAGTCGACGAGGTCCTGAAGAAGGGGTACGTGGACGAGGCGCGGATGGGCGTGACCGGCGGCAGCGGCGGCGGGTTGCTGACGAACTGGACGGTGACGCAGACGAACCGCTTCAAGGCCGCCGTCAGCCAGCGCGACATCTCCGACTGGACGAACTTCTGGTACACGGCGGATTTCACGCTCTTCCGTCCGACGTGGTTCCGCAGGCCGCCCTTCCAGGATCCGGAGGACTTCGCCCGGCGCTCGCCGATCACCCACGTCGAGAAAATCCAGACGCCGCTCCTCTTCATCCTTGGCGACGAGGACTGGCGTACGCCTCCGTCGGCTGGGGGCGAGGAGCTCTTCCGGGCACTGAAGTACCTGAAGCGCGAAACGGCGATGGTGCGGTTCCCGAACGAGAACCACGACCTCTCGCGATCGGGGAAGCCCTGGCACCGCGTCGAACGGCTCCAGCACATCGTCGGGTGGTTCGACCGGTTCCTCGGCAGCGGCGTCGGCACGGCGGCGTCAAGGTGAGATCCGCCGCGCCGGAGGGCGGGGCGCGAAGCGGGAGCCTGTCGTGCTCGTAGGCCTCATCTCCGACACCCACTCGCTCATGCGGCCGCAGGCGCTCGCCGCGCTGCACGGCGTCGAGGTGATCCTGCACGCGGGAGACGTGGGCGGCTACAGCGTCCTGCGCGAGCTGGAGGCGATCGCGCCGGTGCACGCGGTGTCGGGGAACACCGACGATCCGGGCCTCGGCCTTCCGCGCCGCCTGGACCTCACGCTCGACGGTCTGCAGGTGCACGTGAGCCACGGCCACGAGCTCGGCAGCCCCACGCCGGCAGCACTCGCCTACCGCTATGCCGCCGACGTGATCGTCTATGGCCACACGCACAAGCCGCTGATCGAACGCCACGGCCGCGCGCTCGTCGTCAACCCCGGCGCCGCCGGCCCGCGGCGGTTCAATCTGCTCCCAACCGTCGCCCTGCTCCGCATCGCCGACGGAGCGGCGACCGCAGAAATCGTGCGGCTCGAGGCGTGAAAAGAAAGGGTGCTGCAGGGTGCTGCAAGGTGCGGCGGGGTGCGGCAAGGTGCGGCGAGGTGCTTGGGTGCTGCAGGGTGCGGCGAGTTCAGGGTGCTGCAAGGTGCGGCAAGGTGCGGCGGGGTGCGGCAAGGTGCTTGGGTGCGGCAGGCGCTCCCATCGTCCACGTAAGACTGTCCGAACAAGATCTTAACTGGTCCACCGGATGCGGCAAGCTGCAGCACCCTGCAGCACCCTGCAGCACCCTGCAGCACCCTGCAGCACCCTGCAGCACCCAAGCACCTCGCCGCACCTTGCCGCACCCCGCCGCACCTTGCAGCACCCTGAACTCGCCGCACCCTGCCGCACCCTGATCACCACTCCCCCCCGCGATGTTCGGCGAGGATTTCTTCCAGGAACTGCTCGTGTTCGACGGGCACGCTGATGTCCAGCCGGGCGCGGAGGCGGTCGGCGATCTGCTGCGCCATCCGGATCCTCGCGGCGCCATCGAGCTCGTCGCGCCGGCGGAAGTACAGCTCGATCAGCGAGACCTCCGCGGCCGAGAGGCGCGCGGCGCCGTAGTGTCGCGCGGGACGCGCGCGGGCCGCGCGCGTCTCGACCACCGGCGCCTCGGCGCCGACCGTGCGCTCGTGCACGACCACGGTGGAGGCCGCGAGGTCCCCCAGCCGCTGGCTGCGCTCTGTGAGAAAAATGGTGACGATCCCGATGGCGTAGACGCCGGGCAACTGGTCGGCGATCCGCACGACGTTCCTGAGGATCGCCTCGAAGGCGTTGATCGGGCGTCCCGACACGTGGATCACGCGGAGCCCGACGACCCGCTTGCCGGGTGTCTGGCCGTTCCAGACCGTCTCGAAGATGGCGAAGTAGCCGCTGTAGATGACGAACCAGCCGAGCACGAGCGCCGCCATCACCCACGGACCGGCCGACACCCGCGCGCCGGTGACGAAGGACACGGCAGCGGCGAGCAGGAAGAGCAGGCTGGCGCCCGCCATCTGGATGACCGTGTCGATCGCCACCGCGAGAAAGCGGCTGCCGACCGTCGCGAGGCTGAACTCGAGCGCGACCTGCTCCGGAGTGTCGATGCTAAGCTTCTCGAGTGCCGCCACGCCGGATCTCCGCGCGCTGGATAGAAAAGCGGAAGCCTCACTGGGAGCGGCTCGAAGCCCTCGTGGCCGCCTGCGGACGCCGCAGCGTCGCGTCCCTCGCGCACGACGAGGTGCGCGAACTGGCGCTATTGTATCGGCAGACCGCCGCCGACCTCTCGACGGCGCGTGAAGACCCGGGCAGCGCGGCGCTCGCGCGGTACCTCAACGAGCTCCTGACACGTTCGCACAATCTCGTGTACGCGGGCGCGGCGCGGTCGCGCCGCGCCGGCGTGCTCCGCTTCTTCATCCAGGGCTTCCCCGCGATCTTCCGGCGCACGCTGCCCTGTACGGCGGCGGCCTTCGCGCTGTTCGCCGCGGGAGCCGCGGCCGGCGTCGTGATGGCCGCGATCGATCCCGGCTTCGAACGGTTCATCCTCAGCGGCCAGATGATGGACACCATCGAGCGGCGCCAGATGTGGACGCACGGCATCGTGGCCGTGAAGCCGTACGCCTCGAGCGCGATCATGACCAACAACATCAGCGTCGCGCTGGCCGCGTGCGCCACGGGCATGTTCGCAGGGCTGGGACCCGTCTACATGATGCTGTTCAACGGGCTGCTGATCGGCGTGATCGGCACCGCCTGCTTCCGCGTCGGCATGAGTGAAGCGCTCTGGAGCTTCGTCGCGCCGCACGGGGCGCTGGAGCTCCCGGCGATCTTCATTGCCGGCGGCGCCGGTCTCGTGCTCGCCCGCGGCATCCTCGCTCCGGGAGAGCTGCCCCGCCGCGACGCGATTGCCGAGGCAGGAGGCGACGCCATCCGGCTGCTGCTCGGCGTCGTGCCGCTCCTGGTCGTCGCGGGGATCATCGAAGGATTCGTGTCGCCCACGGCGACGCCCGCGGCGGCGAAGTTCGCCATCGGCGCGGCGCTGTTCGTGCTGCTGGTCGGCTACCTGTGGTCGGGGAGTGGCGCGGCGCCCGAAACGGCTCAGCGCACTGCGGCGGCTACAGAAGATTCCGTTCCTTGATCGCCAGGTACTGATCGATCAGCAGCGCCGTGGGCCCGCCGGGCGGCAGTTCGACGACAAGCACCCCGCGCTGCGTGAGACCGCGCAGCAGCACGTCGCGCCGCTCGAGCATCTCCTGCACCGCGAGCGTGCGGAACATCTCGTCGGCGGCGGCCGGCACGGCGCCGGCGAGCGCCAGCAGATCGACGGGCTTCGTGACAGCGAACAGGACGAGGTGCCGCGGCGTGAGCCGTGACGCGTGCTCGATGACCTCGGGCGTGCCGGCGGTTTCCGCGAGGTCGGTGAGCCACACGACCAGCGCGCGCTGCTTCTGCGCCGACAGCAGCGCCGCGGCCGCGCCGGCGTGGTCGGCCTCGGCGCGCTCGGCCGGCACGGTGGCGAGCGCCTCCAGGACGGCCCGCACCTGCGATGCGCCGCGGTCGGGCGGCAGGCGCTGATGCAGCCTGCGCCCGTAGGTGATGAGTCCGACACGATCGCCCGCCGCCACCGCCACCTCCGCGAGGCCGAGGGCAGCGTTCACCATCGCATCGAGCTTGGTGCGATCGCCGAGGCGCGCGCGCAGGAGCCGGCCTCCGTCAACGAGGATCCAGATCGCCTGGCTGCGCTCGGGCTGGTAGACCCGCGTGACCGGCTTCCCCCGCCGCGCCGTCACCGTCCACGAGACGTCGCGCGGCTCGTCGCCGGGCTGGTAGTCGCGGAGACTCTCGAATTCCCGGCCGCGGCCGATCGCCCTCACGCGCCGCCTTTCGAGCGCCACCTGCCGGGACCGCAGCAGGAACATCGAGTGGCGCCGCGCCTCGGTCAGATCCGGATAGACGCGGACCGTCTGCCCCAGCGGTGCACGCAGCCAGCGCTCGCCGATGCCCCACGGCGTCCGGACGCGGAGCCAGGTGTCACCGACGGCGACGTCGCCGCGGATGCGCGGCGCGACGTCGTACGCCAGCCGTGCGCGCGCCCCCGGGGCGACCGCCATCACCTCACGCGGCAGTTCGCGCCGCAGCGCCGGCGGCACCTCGTCGAGCAGCCGCACGATCAGCGGCACCGGCGCATCGTGGCGCACGTCCACGAACACGCGCGACGGGACGCCGAGGCCGAGCGGCGCGCTCCATGTGCGCGTCACCTCGATGAGTCCCTCCGGTGGCATGCGCCGGAGGTCGGCGGCCCAGAGCACCACGACCAGCAGGTTCCAGGCACCGAGCGTCCAGGCGGCGCGCGGGTCGATCCAGGCGGGGATCGCGAGGATGAGCCCGGCCGCGAGCAGAACGAAGAAGCGCGGCCCGAAGGCCACCGGCACCCGTCGGGCCCGCCCAGCCACCGCGCGCGCGGCGGGCGGCACGAGCGGGCGCGCCGTCATTTCGGGACCTCCACCGACGCGACGACGTCCGCGAGCACCTGGTCGGCGGTGAGCCCCTCGATGTCCGCCTCGGGTTTCAGCACGAGACGGTGGCGGAGCACCGGAACCGCCGCCATCTTCACGTCGTCGGGCAAGAGGTACTCGCGCCCCTCCATCGCCGCGAATGCCTTCGACATCTGCAGCAGGCTCACGGTGGCGCGCGGACTGGCGCCGAGCGTGAGCGCCGGCCACTCGCGCGTGCGCCGCGCGATCGTCGAGATGTAGCCGATCATGGGCGGCTCGACACGAACGGCGGCGACGTCGCGGCGGGCGTCTTCGAGGGCCCCGGCCGGAAGCCGCTCCAGGTGGAGCCGCTCCAGCGCCCGCGCGTCGAACCCGCCCTGATAGCGCGACAGGATCAGCTCCTCCTCTTCCGCCGCCGGGTAGCCGAAACGGATCTTGACGAGAAAGCGATCCAGCTCCGCCTCGGGGAGGGGATACGTGCCCTCGAACTCCACCGGATTCTGCGTGGCGAAGGCGGCAAACGCCGGCGAGAGGGGGTGCGTCGTGCCGTCGACCGTGACCTGGCGCTCCTCCATCGCTTCGAGCAGCGCCGCCTGCGTTCGGGGCGGCATCCGGTTGATCTCGTCGACGAGCAGCAGGTCCGTGAAGACCGGTCCCTGCCGCCAGACGAACTGGCTGGTGGCGATGTTGAAGATGCTCGTGCCGACGATGTCGCCTGGCATGAGGTCGGGAGTGCACTGGACCCGCTGGAAGCGCACCTGGAGCAACTGCGCGAGCGTGCGGACGGCCAGCGTCTTCGCCACCCCGGGCACGCCTTCGATGAGCGCGTGTCCGCCGCACACCAGCGTCAGGAGCAGGAGGTCGAGCGCCTCCTGCTGGCCCACGATCACCTTCGAGAGCTCGCGCCGCGCGTGCGCGCTGACATCGGCAAGACGGTTCTGCATGCCTATCCTCTGGGCCCGCCGCGTGCGGCCCCGCGGCTCCCCGGACCATCCGGCCGCCGCCCCGTGACACCACCGCTCTGCCGCACGTCCTGGAGCCGAGCGATCAACTCCTGGAGCCGCGCCGTGAGCGCCAGCGCCGCTGTCTCCTCGACGCGCGGCTCGCCCGCTGCGCGGCGGCTCTCCTCGAGAAGCTGCAGCACGTCGCTGGCGGTCAGCCCCAGCTTCGCCGCGGCGGCGCGCGCCGCCACGTCGTCGGCGGCCGTTCCGGGCACACCGGCGACCATCGTCAGTGCGCGGCGAAACCGGTGCAGCGCCGAAGCCACGGCTGCCGGCGCGGCGTCGGCGCGGCGGTACAGCGCCTGCAGCATCTCGATGAACTCGAGGGGGGACGTGCGGGGATCCTCGAGCCGCGCGCGCACGGGGCCGCTGCGCCGCGAGACGACGGCCACGGCGGCGAGCGCGAGGAGCGCCGCCTGCGCGAGGATCCACGGCAGCGGCGTGTTCGCGGCGTACGACCAGAGCGAGCGCCCGTAGCCGTGATAGTGCTCGTCCCACAGTACGAGCCGCTCGCCGGGTGCGCCCACCACGTTGAGCAGGAACTGGAGGTTGCGCGCCCGGGCGATCTGCTCGTTCATCAGCGGCGTCGGTGCGGCCAGCCAGATCGCCCGGCCGCCGTCGATCACCGCGGTAACGACCAGCGGACGCGTGTCGGCATCGGCGAACACCGGCACGTACTCGGGGCCGAACCCCGCCTCGCCGGCCGGCGGCATCGTGATCTCGCCGGCGCCAAGCGCCAGCGGACTCGCGGCGAGCGCCCGGTGCGTCGCCACCGGCGCGAACGGCGCGGGCCGCTCGACCCGACGCACCCCGAGCAGGTCCGCTCCACCCGGGCCGGTGAGCAGCGCAATACCGCCGGCGCGCAGGAACTCCTGGAGGGCACGCTCGTCCTGTCTCGACGGCTGCACGGGGCCCGTGAGGATCAGCGTGGTCTCCCGTGGATCGACGCGCAGCGCGGTCAGCGGCTCGAACGACCGCTCCACGCGGTAACCGAGCTCACGCAGGGTCAGGTAGGCCGCCTTGCCGCCGCCAGGGGATGCGCTGAAACTCGACGGCGCGGCCGCCGCTGGCCCGGCCGGCGGTTCGATGACTGCGCCGGCGGCGACGAGCAGCACCGTCAGCAGGCCGATGCCGACCAGCAGGCGGAAGTCGGTCAACCTCACGGCAGACATCGCAGTTGAGTGAGGCGCTCGAGCAGAGTTCGACGGTCGTCGTCGGTCGCCTCGCGCGCCCCGTACCAGATCTCCTCGAATCTCGAGGTCACGTCGCTGACGATCGGCTGGCGTTCGTGGCCCGGCGGGAGGAGCCGACGGTATTCGCGCGGCGTCCGCGCGTCGTCCTCGTGCCACGCCCCTTCTTCCTCGAGACGGCGGACTGCCGCGCGGTACGCGCATCGCGCCGCCTCGCGGGGATCGGGCGCGGCTCGCGCTTTCAGCGCCCACGCGCGTGCCGACAACGTGCTGGGCACCGCGTCACTCCCCTCGAGCCGTGTCGGACGCGTGCTCCGGCGGAGCGTTCGGATGGCCCAGGCCGCCAGCATCGCGAGGGCGAGCAGCGAGGTCGCCCACGCGAGCGCCACCGCGGTGGTGCGGCTCGCCAGGCCGCCGCGCGCGATCCGCTGCCAGAGCCGCGCGAGGGCGTCCGCCAGGCGCTCGCGCAGCCGCGCCATCGCGCTCTGCGCCCCCTTCCGCCTGAACTCCGGCGCCGCGAGCACCCGCTCGAGCGAGGCGCGTGCCCGGTGCGCATCGTCCGCGGTTCGGACCGCCAGCAGGTCCGCCTCGTGCGCCAGCGCATTCAGCCGGGTGGCGGTGTTCCGCCGCACGTCGGGCCAGCGCGACGCGTCCTCGACGGCGTCCAGGAGCGCCCGGCGCATCCACACGGCGGGCACGTCGAAGCGGTGGCCGTCCTGCTCCACCACCCACACGGCGGGCACCGATCGCAGAATCTCGGGGGCGTCCTCGGGCTGGGCCGCGGAGATGGCGACGGCGAGCCGCCGCAGTTCGCCCGCAACGGCCGCCGGACGGGTGTCGCGGCGGGCTTCTGCCAGCGGCGACATCACCGCGAGGAGCGCGACCGTGACGGCCAGCGCCGGCAGGCGCCGTCGGTCAGCCACGCGAGGGCGCAGGAGCGCCGTCGAGCGCGGCGAGGCTGAGCTCGAGATCGAAGCCTTCCTCGCGGATGCGGGCATCGTAATAGAGGAGCGCCAGCCCGATGATCATGAACGGCGCCGTCAGCGTCGTCCCGATCGTGCCGGTGACCGCGCCCGCGATGTTCAGCCAGAGCGCGGTGGACGTGCCCGGGCCCGCCACCATCGCGCCGGCGATGAACGGACCCTGCAGGAGGATCGTCGCCGCGTAGGTCACCATCGTCGCGCACAGGACGAGGAGGAAGACGCGTCCGAGACGCCCGCGCGTCAGCCCGATGCTGCGGCGGATCGCCGCGCGTACACCCAGCCCCTCGAGCACGAGCGCCGGAACCGAGACCGCATACCGCAGCAGCAGCAGGAACGTGACCACGGCGATCAGGCCGGCGACGAGAACCGCTCCCAGACCCGCGACGATCGGCGAGGTGACCGCCGCGATGGCGACCGCCACGCCCAGGCCCAGGAACCCGAGGACGACAACGCCGCCGACGCGCAGCGCGATCACCAGCATGAGCACCAGCAGGCGCCCGATCCGTCCCCGCATGCGGCCGTATGACTCGTGGATCCCCGTGGACCTCCCGAGGTACAGCTCGGAGACGGCGAACGTCGTGGCGCCGAGGGCGATCATGTAAACGATGGAGTACAGCAAGAGCGACAGCATGACGCCGGCAAACAGCCAGGACATCTGCGCCAGCACCGCGTCGGGGTCCGCCTCGCCGGCCGCCATCATCCCCTGGGAGACGTTCTGCATCATCTGCTGCACGAGGTTCAGCAGCAGCGCGAACACCCCCGGCAGCGCGGCGATGCCGACGAAGAGCCAGAAGTGACGGCGATACAGCATGAACGCCCGGTCGAAGAGCTCGCCGAGCGTCAGCGGACGAAGATCGAGAGACATCAGCACCCCGAGCTGGAGAGGGGGTGATCGTACACCGAAAGGCCGGCGGGGGACGCGCCGCGGCCTCGGTCTCGCGGTCCGCGGCGGGCGCGACGTACGCCAGAACGTGGCCTACTCTGCGCGGAGGGCGACCATCGGATCGACGGCCACGGCGCGGCGGGCGGGCAGGTAGCAGGCGAGGAGCGCCGCGGCGGCGACGAGGGTGGTGACGAGGGCGAAGATCGCCGGATCCGTCGACGTCACGCCGAACAGCATCCCTTCGAGCAGCCGACCCGACGCACACGCGAGGCCTGCGCCGATGGCGAGACCGGCGGCGGCGAGCGTGGCGCCGCGCGCGAGAACCAGGCCGAGGATGTTGCCGCGGCTCGCGCCCAGGGCGATCCGCACGCCGAGCTCCGGCACGCGCTGCACCACGGTGTAGGTCATCACACCGTAGATCCCGGCGACCGCGAGCAGCAGCGCCACCCCCGCAAAGACGACGATCAGGAACGTGCGGAAGCGCGGCGTCTCGGTCGCGCTGGCCAGCGTCGTCTCCATCGTCATCGCCTTGACGGGCACGTCGGGATTCAACTGCGCGATGCGGGCGCGGATCGTCTCGGCGAACGCCAGCGGGTTGCCGGTCTCCACCCGGGCGACGATGCTCATGGACGCCGCCGGCCCCGGGTGCTGCTCGAACGGCATGTAGATCTCGGGCTGCGCCGGCGTGGTGGGTGCCTCGCTCCGCACGTCGCCGACGACGCCGACGATCGTCATGAACTCCAGCGACTCGCGGTCGAGACCGCACTGGATGCGGCGGCCGATCGGGTCCTGGTCCGGGAAGGAGGTTCGCGCGAGCGCCTCGTTGACGATGGCCACCCGCGGCGCGCCGTACCGGTCGGCGCCGGTGAAATCACGGCCCCGCGTGATCGGAATGCGCAGCGTCGCGAAGTAGCCGGGGCTGACGACGTTGAACAGCGCTTCGGGCAGCGGACCCTCTTGCTGGTCGAAGTTCGGCCCGACGTCGATGCCGTAGCCGCCGCTGGACATGCCGCGCGTCGGCAGGCTCCGCACCGCCGCGACCGACTGCAGGCCCGGCAGCGGCCGGATGTCCTCGAGCAGCTCGCGATAGAACGCCGCGGCGCGCGGCGTGTCCGCCAGATTCGCTACCGGCACCGCCGTCTGCAGCACGAGCACCCGCTCGGGATCGAACCCCATGTCGACCGAAGTCATCGCTGCCAGGCTGCGCGCGAGGAGTCCGGCGCCCGTCACCAGCACCATCGCCAGCGCGATCTCGGCGACCACGAACGCGCTCCGCGCGACGCCGGTGCGACTGCCGATCGAGGAGCCCTTCCCCCCTTGCCGGAGCCCCTCCGACAGGTGGACGCGCGACACCTGCAGCGCTGGCGCGAGCCCGAAGACAACACTGGCGAGCAGCGCAACGGCGAGGGCGAAGCCCAGCGCCATCAGGTCCACCTGCACTTCGCCGATGCGGGGCACCGTCGCCGGGGCCAGGGACGTGAGGCCGACCGTCGCCAGGCGCGCGAGCCAGGTGCCGAGCAGCGCCGCCGTCACGCCGAGCACGGCGCTCTCGGTCAGCAGTTGCCGGACGAGGCGCCAGCGATCCGCGCCGACGGCCGCACGCACCACCATCTCACGAGTGCGCGCCGACGATCGCGCGAGGAGCAGATTCGCGACGTTCGCGCAGGCGATCAGGAGCACGAGGGACACGGCCCCGAACAGCAGCCACAACGTCTCTTCTACCGGGCCGACGAGGACCTCCTGCAGCGGGATCACGGCGGCGAGCTTCCCGCGGTTCGTGTCGGGATACGCCTCGGCGAGCCGCGTCGCGATGGCGGTCATCTCGGCGCGCGCCTGGTCGAGCGTCACGCCCTCGGCGAGCCTCGCGATCACGCGGTAGTTGTGGGCGCTCCTGCTCGTCGTCTCCTCGTCGGCGGCCGCCGGGTAATAGACATCCGCGCGGGCGGGGAACCGGACTTCCGGCCCGAGCACGCCGACGATCGTGAAATGGCGGTCGGCGAACTTCAGCGTGGCCCCGATGGCCTCCGCCTCCCCGTCGAACTGCCGCCGCCAGTAGTCGTCGGTGATCACCGCCGCCAGCGGCCCGCCGGGGCGGTGCTCGTCTTCGCTCAACAGGCGCCCCAGCGCCGGGCGCGCCCGCAGCGTCTCGAAGAAGCCGGGGGTCACGCGAAACGCCGTGACGTAATCGGCGCGGCCATTCACCGTGGCGCTCCCCTCGCCCCCCGCGTAGTACGCGAAGGCCTCGAAGCTCCGGCTCGCCGCCTTCCAGTCGTGAAAGTCCGGGGCAGAGACGCGCGGCGCCGGTCGGCCGGTCTCCTGCCAGAACGTCTGCACCGAGACGATCCGGTCCGCCCGTTCGAACGGCAGCGGCCTCAGGATCACGCCGTTGACGACGCTGAAGATCGCCGTCGTCGCCCCGATGCCGAGCGCAAGGGTGCCGATCGCCGTCAGCGCGAACGACGGCTGGCGGAACAGGCTGCGGACCGCGTAGCGAAGGTCGTGCAGGAGCTTCTCCATGGGCAGAGCTTTATCAAAGGACGTGCCCCGTCCCAGGGCTGAAAACCCGCGTCGAATCGAAACTCGGGACGGGGTGCCGGTCGCGTACGCGCGACTCGGAGTCGCACATTCACCACCCCGCCCGTGGCATAGTCGCGTGATGGGCACCGATCCGCACAAGCCGCTTCGTGACGACGTGCGGCTGCTGGGCGAACTGCTCGGCGAGACGCTCCGCGCTCTGGAAGGAGACCGCGTCTACGAGACCGTGGAGCGCGTCCGCGCGCTGGCGAAGGAAGGACGGGCCGGGCACGACGAGGCGTTCCAGCGCCTCGCCGCAGACCTCGCGGCCATGCCGGTGGACGATGCCCTGCCGATCGCCCGGGCGTTCACGCACTTCCTCAACCTCGCCAACGTGGCGGAACAGCACCATCGCATCCGCCGCCGGCGGGCCTACCAACGGGATGCTGCGGCGCCGCCGCAGCGCGCCTCCTGCGACGACTCGTTCGGACGGCTCATCGCCGGCGGCCTCTCCGCCGACCGGCTGCACGCGGCCGTGGCCGGACTGCGCATCGAGCTCGTGTTCACGATGCATCCGACCGAGATCGCCCGCCGCACCGTGGTGCAGAAGTACAACCGCATCGCCGGCGCGCTCGCGCGGGCGGACCGCGACGACCTGACCGTCCCCGAACGCGAGGAGCTCGTCGCAGGCCTGCGGCGTGAGATCACCGCAGCGTGGGCGACACGGGAGGTGCGCGAACACCGCCCGTCGCCGCTCGACGAGGTGCGCAGCGGGCTCATCGTGTTCGAGCACAGCCTGTGGGCGGCGCTGCCGGCCTATGCGCGCGCGGTGGACCGCGCGCTCCGGCGCCATACCGGCCGCGGACTGCCGCTCGAAGCCGCGCCGGTCCGCTTCGGCTCGTGGATTGGTGGAGACCGCGACGGCAACCCGAACGTGACCCCGGAGGTCACCAGGCTCGCGTGTCTGTACTCGCGGTGGATGGCCGTGCACCTCTACCTCGGAGAGGTCGACGCGCTCCGCGACGAGCTGTCGCTCGCCGTCGCCAGTGACGAACTGCGTCAGCGGGCCGGCCATTCCTCCGAGCCGTATCGCGCGCTGCTCCGCGAGGTCCGCCAGCGGCTGGTCGCCACCCTCCGGTGGATCGAATCGTCGATCGCGGACGAGCAACCGCCGGCAGACGATTGCTACGTCACGGCCGAGGCGTTCGCGGAGGCGATCGGCCTCTGCCGGCGGTCACTCGAGGCGACAGGACTCGGCGTGGTCGCCGGTGGACGCGTCACAGACCTGCTGCGGCGCATCGCCACGTTCGGGATGACGCTGGCGCCGCTCGACGTGCGTCAGGAGTCGGACCGCCACGCCGGCGCCCTGGCGGCACTCACCCGCGCCGCCGGACTCGGCGCGTTCACCGACTGGCCCGAAGAGCAGCGCCTGGACTTCCTCACCGGGGCTCTGCGGGATCCGCAGCCGCTTCCCGATCTGCTCGACGCCGACGACGAGGTGCGCGACGTCCTCGACACCTTCCGCATGATCGCCCGGATCCCGCGGGGCTCTCTCGGCGCCTATGTGATCACGATGAGCCGCCAGGCCTCCGACGTTCTCGCCGTCGAGTACCTCCAGCGCGCGGCCGGCGTGCAGCCGCCGCTGCGCGTCGTGCCGCTCTTCGAGACGTCGAAGGACCTGCGCAACGCGGGCGCGGTGCTCGATGGCCTGCTCGCGCGCGACTGGTACCGCGCCATGATCGGCGGCCGGCAGGAGGTGATGATCGGCTACTCCGACTCGGCGAAGGACGTCGGGCGGTTCGCGGCAGGGTGGGACCTCTACAAGGCGCAGGAAGCGGTGGTCGCCGCGTGCCGGAGGCACGGCGTGCAGGTCACGCTCTTCCACGGCCGCGGCGGCAGCGTCGGCCGCGGCGGCGGCCCGACGCACCTGGCGTTGATGTCGCAGCCGCCCGGCTCCGTCGACGGCACGCTCCGCGTCACCGAGCAGGGGGAGATGATCCAGGCGCTGTTCGGCCTGCCCGACATTGCCCAGCGGACGATGGAGGTCTACACGACCGGCACGCTCGAAGCGTGGCTGTCGCCGGCCGCAGCCGCGCCCGCGGCCTGGCGCGACTACATGGACCGGCTCGCGGATGCCGCACGTGCGGCGTACCGCGAAACCGTGCACGAGGATCCGCGGTTCCTCGAGTACTTCCACGCGGCGACGCCGCAGGCGGAGCTCGGGGAAATGAACATCGGCAGCCGTCCCGCGCGGCGCAAGCCGGGCGCGTCACTGGCGAGCCTCCGCGCGATCCCCTGGCAGTTCGCGTGGACGCAGACGCGGCTGATGCTCGGGGCCTGGCTTGGCGTCGAGCGGGCGCTCGGCGAGGCGCTCGCGCGGGGCGAGCGCGAGGCACTGCAGCGGATGTACCGCGAGTGGCCGCACTTCCGGTCCGCGATCGAGCTGATCGAAATGGTGCTCGCGAAGGCCGATGGCCGCATCGCGGCCGAATACGACCGGCGGCTCGTGCCCGGGGAGCTGCGCCCGCTCGGCGCGGCCCTCCGCGAGCGGCTGGCGCAGGCGATCGTCGCCATCCGAGAGGTGAGCGGCCACGCCGAGCTGCTGGAGGGCTCGCCCGTCATCCGGCGGTCGATCGATGTCCGTAATCCCTACGTGGACCCGATCAACCTCGTGCAGGTGGAGCTGCTCCGGCGCGTCCGTGAATCGAACGACGCGCATGCGCGGCTGGCGCTGCTCGTCACCATCAACGGCGTCGCCGCCGGTATGCGGAACACGGGGTAGCAGGGGTCAGAGCTTGAATTTTGCGTGCTGCAAAATTCAAGCTCTGACCCCCCAATCTCACCGCCGCAGCTTGCCCACGATCCAGAAGATCACCCCCAGCACGAGGACGACGAGGATCACACCGACCCAGAGGCCGGCCTTGAAAATCCCCTCCACGACCTCGCAGCCGGCGCTCGACAGGGCCAGCACGACCAGCAGCGCCAGCAGCGGCAGATTCGCTCGAGTCCGCTCCATAGAAGCTCCCGTCCTTTCTCTCGAGGTCCCCCTCCGCAAAACCGCTGCCAGCCGCGACGTCAGAGATTCGCGCGCCGCAGCCGCAGCGCGTTGCCAATCACCGACACCGAGCTGAACGTCATCGCGGCACTCGCCCAGATCGGACTGATCAACAAACCGATCACGGGGTACAGCACGCCGGCCGCAACCGGGACGCCCACGGCGTTGTAAACGAACGCCAGGAACAGGTTCTGCCGGATGTTCCTCATCGTCACCCGGCTGAGACGGATCGCGCGGACGATCGCCCGCAGGTCCCCTTTCACCAGCGTGATGCCGGCGCTCTCGATCGCGACGTCGGTGCCGGTCCCCATCGCGATGCCCACCGAGGCCTCCGCCAGCGCCGGCGCGTCGTTGATCCCGTCGCCCGCCATCGCCACGACGCGTCCCTCGCGCTGCAGCCGCTGGATCACCTCGCGCTTCTGATCCGGCATCACGCCGGCGATCACCTCGTCGAGCCCGAGCTTCGCGGCCACGGCGCGTGCGGTGACCTCGTTGTCGCCGGTCAGCATGACGATCCGCAGCCCTTCGCGATGCAGCGTCTGGATCGCGTCGGCGGTCGTCGGCTTGACCGGATCCGCGGCTGCCACGACCCCGGCGGGCCGGCCGTCGACCGCGACGTACATCACCGTCTGCCCTTCGGCGCGCAGCCGATCGGCGCCGGGATCGAGCGTGCGCGTGTCGACGCCACGTTCAGACAGCAGGCGCGGGCTGCCGAGGAGCACGTCGTGCCCCTCGACCCGGCCCGAGACGCCAAGCCCCGTCAGCGACTCGAACGACTCGACCGGCGGCAGCGGGATGCGCCGCTCGCGTGCGCCGGCGATGACGGCCGCAGCCAGCGGGTGCTCGCTCGCCTGCTCGAGCGCGGCGGCGAACCGCAGCACGTCGGTCTCGGCGAACGGGGTCA
>Ga0247718_1000162_pt1 | contig 16434 bp, 17 predicted proteins | sample 21E_DmetaG_FD_189045 | JGI IMG/M metagenome (GOLD analysis project Ga0247718, IMG submission 189045) | Soil microbial communities from hillslope of Landscape Evolution Observatory, University of Arizona, Oracle, AZ, United States - 2-1-E_D | ecosystem: Engineered > Artificial ecosystem >...
CTCCCACCCCACGAACATCACCGGGTAGTTGGCGCCCAGCACCAGGGTGAGCATGAAGAAGACGAAGAGGTTCAGGTACGCCATGAAGCGCGGGTACCCGGGGTCCTCCTTCATGTAGCCCACCGAGAAGAGGTGGATCAGCAACCCCACGCCGGTGATGATCAGCGTCATCAGCATGGAGAGCTGGTCGAGCTGGAGCGCGGCGTCCACCTGCAGGTCGCCCACCGGCATCCAGCTCCAGTACGCGTGCACCCACGGCTGCTCCGGGTGCGCCCCGAGCATCCGGAAGAAGTTGGCAAGCGCCACCCCGAACGCCGCCAGCATCACCCCCGGCGCGATCAGCGACGGGAGGGTGTGCGTGAACGGCTTGGGCCCGTGCGCGTGCCCGTCGTGGGTGTCGTGCGCGCCGTGGTGGTCGTCGTGGTGCGCCTGCGCGGCGTCCCCCGGGTGCGGCTCCGTCCCCACGTCGTGCTTCTCGAACTCGCTGGGCTCATGGTGGTGGCCGTGGGCGTCCCAGTACGGGTCGCCCACCGGCGGGTGCTGCGGGAGCGCCCGCCGCGCCGCCATCAGCGCCAGCGCGCCGTTGACCACGAACCCGAGGAGCGGAAGGGCGAGGATGAGCCACGGATAGAGCGGCTCGAACGCGCCGTGCGCGGCCTCTTGAAGGAGCATCACGATGGTGTCCCCCTACCAGCGCAGGAGCTTGAAGTTGCGGATGTCCACCGTCTCCGCGTGCCGGAAGACGGAGATGACGATGGCCAGCCCCACGGCGGCCTCCGCCGCGGCGACCGCGATCACGAAGAAGACGAAGACCTGCCCCTCCACGCCGGCCCACGGGGAGAGCCCCACGAAGGCCAGGTTCACGGCGTTGAGCATGAGCTCGATGCACATGAAGAGGATGATCGCGTTGCGCCGGATCACGACGCCCGCCACCCCGATGGAGAAGAGGATCGCGCTGAGCGCGAGGGAGTGCGAAGCGGTAAGCACGGGGTCTCCTTACACCTTTCGCTTGGCCAGAACCACCGCCCCCACCACCGCCACCAGGAGGAGGATGGCCGTGGCCTGCAGGGGGACCATGAACTCACGGTACAGCGGCATGGCGATCAGCCCCACGGCGCCGTGCTCGGCGAGCTGCGCCTCCAGCACCTGCGGCCCTGCGGTCTCTCCCAGCGGAGCCGCGGTCTCCCCCCCGAACATCCGGGCCAGGAGCGCGATCATCACCAGCGAGCTCCCCCCCGCCACCGCCTTCCAGGTGGTGCCGCGGATGTCGCCCTGGTAGTCGTTCCCCAGGTTGAGGAGCATGATGACGAAGAGGAAGAGCACCATGATGGCGCCCGCGTACACCAGGATCTGGATGATCCCGATGAAGAAGGCGCCCAGCAGCGTGTAGATGGCCGCCAGCGCGAAGAAGGTGCCGATGAGCCAGAGCGCGCTGGCCACCGGGCTTTCGCGCGTGATCATCATCAGCGCCGAGAGGATCGCCAGCGCGGCGAAGAGCCAGAAGAGGGCCTCGGTCATGGTCTACTCGCTCGCCGGGTCCGAGGGGTCCCAGAGGAGCGTCGAGGGGTGCTCCTGGGCCATCAGGCGCTCCACGTCGTACACGAAGTTCTCGCGCGTGTACTCCGCGTTCTCGTAGTGCTGCCCCACGTGGATGGCCTCCACCGGGCAGACCTCCTGGCACATCCCGCAGAAGATGCAGCGGAACTCGTCGATCTCGTAGACGATGGGGTAGCGGTTCCCCTGGTCGTCCTCGCCGGGGACCAGCCGGATGCAGTTGGCCGGGCAGATGGTGGGGCAGAGCCCGCACGCCACGCACTTGGGGCGGCCGTCCTCGTGCCGCTCCATCACGTGCGTCCCCCGCCACCGCGGCGAGATCTCCTTCTTCTGCTCCGGGTACTGGATGGTGACCTTCTTGGGGTTCACCATGTGCCGGAAGGTCAGCGCCATCCCCTGGAGCGTGGCCCGGACGTAGGAGGGCTTGCTCCTGGCCGGGCGCTTCATCACGCGAACGTTGATCGCCATTCCTTATGCCCTCGTCTGGGCGGCTGGCTCCACCGGAACGGCGCGGCGGCGTGCCGCCTCCCGGGAGAGCCGTCGTCTGTCGTCGAGCGAGCCGGTCCCCGCCATGATCCGCCCGCGGTCCAGAATCCAGAGGATCACCGCGAGCATCGCCACGTTCACCGCGGTGAGCACCAGCCCGTACACCAGCCCGTACTCCACCCCCGCGGAATCCAGCGCCAGGATGGTCCCGGCGGTGATGGTGAGGGCCGCCAGCGCCGCGGGGAGCATGATCTTCCACCCCAGGTCCATGACCTGGTCGTAGCGGAAGCGCGGGACCGTCCAGCGCACCAGCATGAAGACCAGGATGAAGAAGAGGGTCTTGGCCGCGAAGGCCAGGTGCGTCACGAGCGTCTTCCACACCGCGGGCTCCGCGCCGGCTACCGTGCCGTCGCCCATGTTCACCATGTCGTCCCCCTGCCAGAGGGGGATGTCCCACCCGCCCAGGAAGAGGGTCGCCATCAGCGCGGAGACGGTGAGCACGTGCGCGTACTCGGCGATGAAGAACATGGAGAACTTCATCGACGAGTACTCGGTGTGGTACCCGGTCACCAGCTCCGACTCGGCCTCGGGGAGGTCGAAGGGGAGGCGGTTGGTCTCCGCGAACGACGCGATCCAGAAGAAGAAGAAGGAGACCGCGAGCGGGAGCGCGAACCAGAGGTTCATCTGCTGCTGCGCCCACACCACCTGCGGGAGTCCCACGTTCCCCACCAGGAAGAACACCGAGAGGAGCGAGAGCCCCAGCGCGATCTCGTACGAGATCATCTGCGCCCCGGCGCGCAGCCCCCCGAGCAGCGCGTACTTGTTGGAGCTCGCCCACCCTGCGATGACGATCCCGTACACCCCCAGCGACGAGAAGGCCAGGAGGAAGAGGACCCCCACCGGGACGTCGGCCACCACCATCTCCACCACCCCCCAGGGCGTCGGGAGCGGGGCGGCGAGCGGGATCACCGCGAAGGTGACCAGCGCCGGGATGATGGAGAGCATGGGCGCCAGGGTGAAGAAGACGCGGTGCGCCTCCCCGGGGTTGGTCTCCTCCTTGAGGATGTTCTTCACCCCGTCGGCGAGCGGCTGCCCCAGCCCCCCCGGACCCACGCGGTTGGGGCCCAGGCGGTCCTGCATCCAGGCGCTCACCTTGCGCTCCATGAGCGTGAGCAGCGCCACGATGACCATGAGCGCCGAGAACACCGCCAGCACCTTGATGGACGACGAGACCAGGAAGGCGGTGTCCGAGAGCTGGCCCACCGGGTGCCTCGGCGGCTCTGCGAAGATCAGCATACGGCTCTTCTAGAGATAAGGTCGCCGGGCGGGACCATGGCCCCGCCCGGAAGTGTCGCTCAGTCGCCGGCTTCCGCCAGCGCCCGGGGCTCCGGGAGCGGGCGTCCCTGGCTCCCCAGCTCGGCCCAGTCGAGCCCCGCGAACTCCGGCCGCACCGTGCCGAGCGCCGCGAAGGCGTCCGCGGGCGTGGCCGGCACCTCGCCGCCGGTCAGCCCGGCGTGCAGCACGCCCAGGATCTGCCAGGCGGGGCGCGCCATCCCCGGCGCCAGCACCGCCGGCCAGAAGCGCTGCACCCGGCGCTGCACGTTGGTGAAGCTCCCCTCCATCTCCGCGAAGGTGGTCGCGGGGAGCACCACGTGCGCGTTCCGCGCCGCCTGCGAGGTGAGGAAGTGCCCCACGTACACGAAGAGCGCCGCGTTCCGCCCGAAGTCGGCCGGCGCGTCCTTCAGCTCGTCGCCCAGGACGAAGAGCACCCCCGTGTGCGCCGCGGCCTCCTCCAGCCCGCCGGTGGCGTCCGCCGCCCCGGCGCGGGTGAAGCCGAGCAGCTCGGCCCCGTGCACGTTGGCGGCGCGGTCGTTCCGGAGCGCCAGCGTGGGGAAGCCCGGGAGGACGATCTCCTCCCCCTGCTCCACCCGGAAGACGCCCCCGCCGAAGCCGGCCACGTCCAGCACGCGGCGGAGCGCCCCGACGTCCTCGTTCGACATGAAGGGGCTCACCACCGCGCGCGCGCCGCCTTGCGCGCCGCGCACCAGGTCCACCAGGCGGGTGAGCGCCCCGGACCAGGTCACCGGACTCAGCCGGTCGCCCTCGCGGACGAGCGGGGCCTCGATGCGGTTCCCGCGGTTGATCCACGAGTAGTTGAGCCGCCCGTAGTCGCACATCCAGTGCGAGTTGACGTCCTCGTTGTGGCGCGGCTTCATCCGCATCACCTGGTTGTCGCGCGTCTCCAGGCGGACGTTGCACCCCTGCGTACAGTTCGGGCAGATGGACGGGTGGCGGTCCAGGTCCCAGGCGCGCGCCTTGTGCAGGAAGTCCTTGGAGACCAGCGCGCCCACCGGGCAGAGGTCCACCACGTTGTCCGCCCAGACGTTCCCGTCGAGCCCCTCGTCGAAGAAGGTGTCGATGACGTTCCGGGAGCCGCGCTGCACCACGGTGAGCCGCTCGTCCTGCGCGACCTCGCGCATGAAGCGCACGCAGCGCGTGCACATCACGCAGCGGTCGGCGTAGAAGAGGACGTCGCCCCCGAAGTCGTCGCGCCCCAGCACCCGCTTCGGCTCCCGGGTGCGCCCCATGGCCGGGCCCTCGGCCGAGACGTAGTCCTGGAGCTTGCACTCCCCCGCCTGGTCGCAGACGGGGCAGTCGAGCGGGTGGTTCACCAGGTAGAACTCCAGCACCCCCTCGCGCGCCTGGAGCGCCTTCTCGCTCTGCGTGTGGATGACGTTCCCGTCCGCCACCGTCGCGCTGCACGAGGGGACCAGCTTGGGCGCCTTCTCCACCTCCACCAGGCAGAGCCGGCACTGCGCCGGGGAGGAGAGTCCCGGGTGGTAGCAGTAGTGGGGGATCTCCGCCCCCACCCGCGCCGCGGCGTCGATGATCCGCGTCCCCTTGGGAACGGTGATCTCGATGCCGTCCACGGTGCAGGTGACGGTCTCGGTCTGCGGGTTCTGATCGGCCAACTCGGCCTCCTTAGTCGTTCAGCTCAGTCCCCGGCCACCGCGAACCCCGCGGCCGCGGCCATGGGGTTCCGCCGGATCAGGGCCAGGTAGTCGTCCCGGAACTTCTGGATCGACGAGGTGATCGGCGCGGCGGCCGCGTCCGAGAGCACGCAGATGGTCTTCCCCGACATCTTGTCGGAGATGTCCATGAGCGTGTCCAGGTCTTCCTCGGTTCCCCGTCCGTTCTCGATGCGGCGCAGGATCTTGGCGGCCCACGCCGTCCCCTCGCGGCAGGGGGTGCACTGGCCGCAGCTCTCGTGCGCGTAGAAGTCCACCATGCGGCGGACCTGCTTGACGATGTTGGTGGTGTCGTCCATGACGATCACCGAGCCGCATCCCAGCATGGTCCCCGCCGCCGCCATGGCCTCGTAGTCCATCCCGATGTCCAGCTCGTCGGCGGTGAGGATGGGCACCGAGGAGCCCCCGGGGATCACCGCCTTGACGGGGCGCCCGCTGGGGGTGCCGCCGCAGACGTCGTAGATGAACTCCTTGAAGTTGAAGCCGAGCGGCACCTCGTAGTTCCCGGGGCGCTTCACGTGCCCCGAGACACAGAAGAGCTTGGTGCCCACCGACTTCTCCGTCCCCCACTGCCTGTACCAGTCGGCGCCGTTCAGCACGATGTGCGCGGCGGCGATCAGGCTCTCGACGTTGTTGACGGCGGTGGGCTTCCCGAACGCTCCGGCGATGGCCGGGTACGGCGGCTTCATCCGCGGCTCGCCGCGGCGCCCCTCCAGCGAGTTCAGGAGCCCCGTCTCCTCGCCGCAGATGTACGCCCCCGCCCCGATGTGCAGGGTGACGTCGATGTCGATCCCGGTCCCCAGGATGTTCTTCCCCAGGTACCCGGCCGCGTACGCCTCCTCGATGGCCCGCGCCATGATCTGCGACGCCTCGAAGAACTCGCCGCGCACGTAGATGTAGGCGTGCTCGGCGTGGATGGCGTAGGCGCCGATCACGCACCCCTCGATGAGGGCGTGCGGCGTCCAGCGCATCAACTCGCGGTCCTTGAAGGTCCCGGGCTCGCTCTCGTCGGCGTTGCAGACCAGGTAGTGCGGCTTCCCCGGCTCCTTCTTGGGCATGAAGCCCCACTTGAGCCCCGTGGGGAACCCCGCTCCGCCGCGCCCGCGCAGGCCGGACGCCTTCATCTCGGCGACGATGTCGGCGCGCTCCATCCCCAGCGCCTTGCGCAGCGCCTGGTAGCCGCCGCGTGCCTCCCACCCCTTCAGCGTCCGCGCCTCGGGGTCGCCGAAGTACTTGGAGAGGACGCGGACTTCACTGGGATGCGTGTACGGATACGCCATCAGAGTCTCTCTCGTTGCCCGGGCTGCGCCCCCACCCGGCTCGCTACGCTCGCCACCCTCCCCCAATGCTGGGGGAGGGCCGGGGAGGGGGGCGTCACCGGAGCAGCTCCAGGAGGTTCGGGACGTCCTCGGGACGGACGTTCTCGTAGTAGCGGTCGTTGACCTGCACTGCCGTGGGGAAGCCGCAGGCGCCCAGGCACTCCGCCTCGATGACCGTGTAGAGGCCGTCGGCCGAGCGCTCCCCCGCCTCGGTGCCGGTGGCGTCCAGGAGCGCCTCCATCACCCGGTCGGCCCCGCAGAGGTTGCAGGAGATGTTGGTGCACACCTGGATCAGGTACTTCCCGACCGGCCCCAGGTTGTACATGGTGTAGAAGGTCGCCACCCCGCGCACGTAGGCGGGCGGGAGCTGCAGCGCCTCGGCCACCTCGTCCATGGTCTCGGGCGAGAGGTGCCCGCGGAGCTCCTGCGCCAGGTGGAGCGCCGGAAGGAGCGCCGCCTGCCGGTCCGGGTAGCGGGAAAGGATCTTCTCCAGCCGGTCGGCGTAGGGCCCCTCGAAGAGGGGTCCCTCGGGCTTCTTCGGCGGGACCTGGTACGGCATGGTCCCCGCCACCGCGGCGTGCCCGCCGTCCTCGGGGCGCAGCCCCACGTACGAGAGGCCGCGCACCTCGTCGTCGGTGAGCTGCGCGAACTCGCCGGTGTCGCCCGCGAACCCGGGGTTCTGCTGCGCGACCGGCCACGACTCCGGCGGGGAGTCGAACCCCAGCTTCTCGGCGCTCATCGGTCGATCTCCCCGAGCACGATGTCCAGCGACGCGTTGACCGCGATCACGTCCGAGAGGAGCGCCCCCTCGATCATGTGCGGGAGGGCCGCGATGTTGATGAAGGAGGGGCCGCGCACGCGCCAGCGGACGGGCTTGGCGCCGCCGTCGGAGACCACGTACATCCCCAGCTCCCCCTTGGAGCTCTCCACCGAGAACCAGCTCTCGCCCACCGGAGCGCGGACCCCCTCCATCACCACCTTGAAGTGGTGGATCATGGACTCCATGTCGTTCATCGCCGCCGTCTTGGGCGGGAGGATGACGCGCGGGTCGTCCACGTTGATGGGGCCGCCGGGGAGCCGCCGGATGGCCTGCTGCAGGATGCGCAGGCTCTGGCGCATCTCCTCCATGCGGCAGAGGTACCGGTCGTAGATGTCGCCGTGCTCCCCCACCGGGACGTCGAAGTCGTACGTCTCGTAGTCGTAGTAGGGGCGGTCCTTGCGGATGTCGTACGTCACCCCGGAGGCGCGCAGGTTCGGGCCCGAGAGCCCGAAGTTGATGGCCTCCTCGGCCGACATCACCCCCACGCCCTGCGTCCGCCCGATCCAGATGGAGTTGTTGGTCAGCAGCGTCTCCACCTCGTCCAGCGTCCGCGGGAAGGTGTCCACGAACTTCTGGAGCTGCTCGATCCACCCGGCCGGGAGGTCCGCCATCATCCCCCCGATGCGGGTGGAGGAGGTGGTGATCCGCGCCCCGGTGAGCGACTCGTGCAGGTCGTAGATCCGCTCGCGCTCCTGGAAGGTGTAGAGGAAGACGGTGAACGCCCCCAGGTCGATGGCGGTGGTCCCCAGCCAGAGGAGGTGCGAGAAGATCCGGTCCAGCTCCATGCAGATCACGCGGACCACCTTGCAGCGCTCGGTGACCTCGATCCCCATGAGCTTCTCGACCGCCATGGCGTAGCAGCAGTTGTAGATCAGCGGCGCCAGGTAGTCCATGCGGTCGGTGAGCGGCACCACCTGGTTCCAGTCGCGGTACTCGCCCAGCTTCTCGAACGAGGAGTGCAGGTAGCCGATGTGCGGGATGCACCGCACCACCGTCTCCCCGTCCAGCTCCAGCACCAGGCGGAGCACCCCGTGCGTGGCGGGGTGCTGCGGCCCGATGTTGATGAGCATGTGCTCGCCCGCGATGTCCTCGTGCACCTCCACCCCCTCGCCCTGCACCGGGACGATGGGGGCGTGCACCAGGCTCCCCCCCGGAGCCATCTCCGGGGTGCGGGTCACGTTGTAGACGACTCTGCGGAGCGCCATCAGCCTCCTCCTCCCATTCCGCCGAACTGCCCCTGCTGGCTGCCCGTCTCCCCCTTGTTGAAGGGGTCCGGGAGCGTCTGCCCCAGCAGGTGGGCGATCTCCAGCTCGCGCGGCGAGTAGTGGTCTTCCGTCTTCTGCGAGAGGGCGCGCCGCGTCTGCTCGGCGCGCGAGAAGCGCCCGCGCAGCGGGAAGTCCTTCCGGAGCGGGTGCCCCTCGGCGTAGTTGTAGGGCATCAGGATGCGGCGCAGGTCGGGGTGCCCCCGGAAGACCACGCCGAACATGTCGAACACCTCGCGCTCCAGCCAGTCGGAGGCGCGCCAGAGGTGGTAGACCGACTCCACCGCCAGGTCGTCGAGCGGGACCTCCACCTTCACGCGGAGGTTCAGCTTGTTGGAGATGGACCAGAGCTGCCAGACCACCTGCAGCGTCCGCCCGTTCCCGTAGTCGATGGCGGTGAGGTCCTGGAGAAAGTCGTACTCGTGCCCCGGCTCGTCCTTGAGCCAGGCCAGGATCTCGTGGCTGCGCGCCCGGTCGACGTAGACGACGTGCTCGTCGCCCGCCACCAGCTCGTGCCGGAGGACGGCGTCGCCGAAGCGCGCGCGGAGCGCGTCCACCGAGGGGTGGGGCGGGAGCCCGCCCGCGGGAGGCGGCGGCCCCTCCGCCTCCTGCGGGGAGCGGGGGCCGCCGGCCTCCAGCCCCTCCAGCCCCTTTTTGAACGAATCGTTGTCGCTCGCCATGTCCGCGTGTTCTCTAGGGCCGCCGGTCGGTGGGGCGCACCACGGCGCCCGTGGGGACCAGCCCGCTGGGGCGGTTCTGGCTGGTGGAGCTCCCGAAGGGGGAGGTGATCCTCTCCACCACGTGGTCCGGAAGCGCCGACTCGCCCGGCGGGAGGATGTCCGTGGCCCGCCACTCCTGGCGCCCCGTGGGGTTGGAGTTGCGGATCTTCTCCTGGATGAGGAGGATCCCGTAGATCAGGCTCTCCGGGCGCGGCGGGCAGCCGGGGACGTAGACGTCCACCGGGATGATGGTGTCGATCCCCTGCACCATGCTGTAGACGTCGAACACCCCGCCGGTGGAGGCGCAGGCGCCCATGGAGATGGACCACTTGGGCTCCGGCATCTGCTCCCAGATCTTCCGGAGCACCGGGGCCATCTTGTACGACACCCGCCCCGCGCAGATCAGGAGGTCCGCCTGCCGGGGCGAGAAGCTCATCCGCTCCATCCCGAAGCGGGCCAGGTCGTAGCGCGAGGCGGCGGTGGCCATCATCTCGATGGCGCAGCACGCCGTGCCGAACGGCATGGGCCAGAGCGAGTTGGTCCGGGCCCAGTTGACGACCGCGTCCAGGCGGGTGGTGAGGAAGCTCGGCTGCCCGGAGAAGATTCCTCCCTCCGGGGCCTGCCCGCCACCCTGCTGGTTGTGTATGGGAAGTCCGCCTTCGTTCAGTCCCATTCGAGGGCTCCCTTCTTCCATTCGTAGATCAGGCCGACCGTGAGGATGAAGATGAAGATCCCCGCCGCCGCGAACCCCTCCCACCCCAGCTCCCTCATCTTCACCGCCCAGGGCAGCAGGAACACCGTTTCCACGTCGAAGACGATGAAGAGGATCGCCACCACGTAGAACTTCACGGAGAACCGCTCGCGCGTGCTCCCGAGCGGGTCCATCCCCGACTCGTACGGAGCCAGCTTCACCTTGGTCTTCCCGCCGGGGCTCAGCACGGTCGAGAGCACCGTCATGAAGATCGCGTTGACCACCGAGATGGCCAGCATGATCAGGAGCGGGGTATAGGAGCGAAGCATGTTTCGCGCGCCCGGTACGGTTGCTTGTGAAATCGTTCACTTGTTCCAGACCGCGCAAAATACGCTGCGGTGAACCGCAGTGTCAAGCCGACGGCGCCTGGCTTTCCGCCCTTGCTGGAGGGCTGCCGCGGCGGTATGTTGGCGGGTCTGTCACAGCCGGTTACCCCAGTCCTCACGGCCGGTTCGTTCGGCATCTCTTCGGGGAGCGGGGGCGTTCCTCCTTTTCGCCTTCATTTATCGTTCCATGAGCATCAAGCCCGACCACTGGATCCGGCGGATGGCGCGCGAGCACGGGATGATCGAGCCGTTCGAGGACGCCCAGGTGAGGAGGGGGACCATCTCGTACGGGGTGTCGTCGTACGGCTACGACATGCGGGTGGCGCGCGAGTTCAAGATCTTCACCAACGTCAACAACGCCATCGTCGATCCCAAGCAGTTCGACGAGAAGTCCTTCGTCCCCTTCGAGGGGGACGTCTGCATCGTCCCGCCGAACTCCTTCGCGCTGGCGCGGACGGTGGAGTACTTCCGCATCCCGCGCAGCGTCATCACGCTCTGTGTCGGAAAATCGACCTATGCAAGATGCGGAATTATAACAAATGTTACACCCTTCGAGCCGGAGTGGGAGGGATACGTGACGCTGGAGATCTCCAACACCACCCCGCTCCCGGCGAAGATCTACGCCAACGAGGGGATCGCCCAGGTGATCTTCTTCGAGTCGGACGAGGAGTGCGAGGTGAGCTACGCGGACCGGAAGGGGAAGTACCAGGGCCAGGTGGGAGTCACGACGCCGCGCCTGTAGCCGCGCCTCCGCCCCCGAACGCACGCAGCCGGATCTCGTCACCAGGACGCCGTCTCCACCACCCCGCGCACCGACCCCGCAGATGGAGCAGAAAGCAGTACACCCGAAGCAGATCGACGCGATCCGCGAAGTCGTGAACATCGGCGCGGGGCACGCCGCGACCGCGCTCTCCACGATGACCAACGTGACGGTGATGATCTCCGTCCCGCGGATCCTCTGGCTCCAGCGGGAGGGAGGCGAGGGGAGCGCGCTCCCGGCGGACGACCGGGTGGTGATGATCTCCGTCCCCGTGGTGGGGCAGAGCGCGGAGAGCGGGGAGCGCGCCTCGCTGATCATCGGCCGCAGGACGGCGCTCAGGATGATCGGGCTCCTCCTCCGGCGCCCCACCGATCCCGAGGGGGAGCTGGGGATGCTGGAGCGCTCCACCCTGCAGGAGCTCGGAAACATCGTCTGCGCCTCGTACGTGGGGGTGCTGGGGAGCTTCCTGCGCGAGAGCGTCATGATCGGCACCCCCGACCTGTGGGAGGGAAGCCGCGCCGAGGTGCTGGACCGCGTGGGCGGCGGGCTGATGATCGAGACCGACTTCTCGCTCCAGAACTCCACCTTCGAGGGGGTGTTCATCCTCAGCCACACCGAGGTCTCCTTCAACTCCCTCCTGAAGGCGCTCGGCCTGGAGGACCCCGCCTAGCCCGCGGGGCACCCCGCGTGGCGGACCTCTTCCGCTCCTTCTCCCCCGCGTCCCGCGCGCGCCACTGGGACGCCCTGCCGCGGGAGCGCTGGGACCTCCTGGTGGTCGGCGGCGGGATCACCGGCGCGGGGATTGCCCGGGACGCGGCCGGGCGGGGGCTCCGCACCGCGCTGGTGGAGGCGGGCGACTTCGCGCGGGGGACGAGCGGGCGCTCCTCGCGCCTGGTCCACGGTGGCCTCCGCTACCTGGAGACGGGGGAGCTCCGCCTGGTCTTCGAGGCGCTCGCCGAGCGCCGCCGCCTCATGGAGCTGGCCCCCCACCTCGTCCGTCCCCTCCCCTTCCTCTTCCCCGTCCACCGCGGCGGCCCGGTCGGCCTCCACCGGCTCCGCGCCGGGATGTGGCTCTACGACCTCCTCTCCCTCTTCCGGGGCGTGCACCGCCACCGGATGCTCCGCTCCGACGAGGCCGAGGCCGAGGAGCCCGCGCTCCTGCGCGAGGGGCTGTTGGGGGGCGCCGTGTACTACGACGCCTCGGTGGACGACGCGCGCCTCACCCTGGCGGTGGCGCGCGGAGCGCACGAGTCGGGCGCGGCGGTGGTGCCGTACGCGGAGGTGACCGGGTTCGTGCGCGACGGGCGCGGGGTGGCGGGAGTGCGCGTGCGCGACGCCGTGAACGGCGGGGAGACGGAGGCCCGGGCGCGGGTGGTGGTGAACGCCACCGGCCCCTGGTGCGACGAGGTGCGCCGCCTGGCCGATCCGGCGGCGGCGCCGCGCCTCCGGCTCACCAAGGGCGTCCACGTGATGCTCCGGAGCGAGCGCATGGGGAACCGGGGCGCGCTGATCTTCCGCTCCCCGGTGGACGGCCGGGTGATGTTCGTCCTCCCGTGGGGGGCGTTCACCTACGTGGGGACCACCGACACCGACTTCGCCGGCTCCCCGGGGGATGCCGCCGCAGACACGGCGGACGTGCGCTACCTCCTGGACTCGGCCAACGGGCTGTTCCCGGAAGCGCGCCTGACCCCCGCCGACGTGCTCAGCACCTGGGCGGGGGTCCGTCCGCTCCTGGCGCCGGGCGGCGGAGGCGTGGCGGAGAGCGCCACCTCGCGCGAGCACGCCATCTGGCGGGACGCGAGCGGGCTGGTGAGCGTGGCAGGGGGGAAGCTCACCACCTACCGCAGCATGGCCGAGGAGGCGGTGGACTTCGCGGTGCGCATCCTCCGCGCGGAGGGGCGGGAGGAGCCCGGCGACTCCCTCACGGCGGACCTCCCTCTCCCCGGCGCCCCCGCGGAGGAGTGGGAGGCGTTCGTCGCGAGGATGCTGGCGGAGGCGGCGCAGATCGGGGTGAGCCGGGAGACGGCGCTGCACCTGGCGCGCGCCCATGGTGAGGACGCGGTGGAGATCCTGGCCGCCATCGCGGCCGACCCGGCGCTCGGAGAGCCGATCGTTCCGGGGCTCCCCTACTGCCGGGCGGAGGTGCCGCACTCCGTGCGGCGCGAGATGGCGCTCACGCTGGAGGACCTGCTGCGGCGGCGGATGCAGGTGTTCTACGAAGCCGCGGACGGCGGGCTGCCCGTGGCGCGCGCGGTGGCGGAGCGTATGGCCGCGGAGCCCTCCCTGCGATGGACCGCCGCGGAGGTGGACCGGCAGGTGGAGGCGTACCGCCGGGCCGTGGAGGCCGCCCGCGAAGCTATCGGCTAGACTGGAGGATGGGGATCAGGAACCAGAGGAGCATCCCCAGCACCGCGAGCACCCCGATTCCGATCACCACCCCCTGCATGACGCTGCGCCCCGGACCGGCCACCTCCGGCGGCGTGTCGCGCACCGGCTGCGATCCTCCCTCGAACGGCGGCTCGTCATGGTTCTGGCTCACGGGCTTCTCCCCTCCCTGTGGGTCTCCTCGCTACGTCTCTCCCCCCCGGCCGCCGAGCAACCATTGTGCCGACCCCCGTGGCTAGCGCGCGGGGGGCAGCCTGAGGGTGTCCCGCGGAGCCCCCGGGCGCGGCGGCTGCGGCTGGGTGTCGGGCGGCGGGGAGGGCCGCGCGGTGTCGGTGCGCGGCGGCGCCGGCCGCGCGCGAGGCGGGGTCGCGGCCGGAGGAGCCGTGCGCGCCGGGGGCACCACTCCCGGCTGCGGCGCGAGCTGCGCCGGCACGGTCCCCGGGGCGGGCGGAACCGCGGGCGCGGCGCTGTCCGGGCGCGCGAGCGTGTCCGTGCGCAGCGAATCCGGCCGGAGCGAGTCCGCGCGGACGGTGTCGGGACGCGGCGCCACCCCCTCGAACCGGGTGAAGGGCGGCTGCGTCGGGCGGCGCACCATCGCTACGCGGGTCCCCGCAGACCACCCCGCCGCCGACGGAAGCGAAGCCAGCTCGATCCAGAGGGTGTCGCGGCGCACCCGCCCCGCGACCACGCTCCCTGCGCCCGTGGGGTCGAACACCACCACGGAAAAGATGCTGTCGCGGCGCACCTCCCCTACGAACGGGAAGACCGCCCCCTCGCGCACGTAGTTTCCGGCCACCGAGTCCAGCCGCTGCGTCGCCACGTGGATCTCTCCCGGCGCGACGCGCCCCTCGCCGGTGGAGGCCGTGTCGCGCGCGGGGAGGACCCACCCCGCGAAGCGCCACACGCCCGCCATCTCGGGGAGGCCGATGCGCCTCTCCCGGCTGGGGAGGTCCACGGGGGGAAGGTCCTGCACCCTCACGTTCTCCGCCGGCTCGCACCCCGCCAGGAGGAGCATCGCCGCCACACACGTCGCGCGCACGCCCGGTCGCTTCACCATTCCGTCCTTTCGCCCGCCCTGAGTCCGAGGGTCCCGCCTGCCGCCGCGGCGTGCGCATCTCGCGTGCCGGAGCGCGTTTCCGCGGAAACGCCCAACAGTTGACGTCCCATGGCGCATTCCATACTTTCCAGACCGGGACCTTCCGAGTCGCCACCGGCCCGACGCGACGCCACAGAGGAACCATGCCCCCGACCCTTGCCCCCGCACACGCCGATCCGGACCGCCGCCTGCGCGAAGCGCTGGAGGCGAACGGGCAGCGCTTCACGGAGCAGCGAGCCGCGGTGTACCGCTTCCTGCGGAGCACCGACGCGCATCCCACGGCCGACGAGGTCTTCACCGCCGTCCGCCACGAGATCTCCGACATCTCCCTCGCCACGGTCTACAAGGCGCTGGAGACGCTGGTGAGCTGCCACCTGGCCATCAAGCTCGCCTACGGCGACGGCTCCGCCCGCTACGACGCCCGCACCGACGAGCACTGCCACTCCCGCTGCGTTCGCTGCGGGGTGGTGCGCGACGTCCCCGACCACGGCGAGGGACCGGTGGTTCCCTCCATCACGGTGGGGAACGGGTTCCAGGTGCACGGCTACCGGGTGGAGGTGGTGGGGATCTGCGCGGCCTGCGCGGCCTAGCTCGACCCGTCGAAGGCAACCAGAGAGCGCTCCCCGGCCCTTGCGGCCGGGGAGCGCTCTCGCCATTTCCGCTTCGGAAGGATGTCGCATGGCTCCAATGATGCAGGCCGCGCGGAAGGGGTGTCAAGCAAGGGCGCCCCTGCGCACGCCGAGAACCACCAACGGATGACCGGACCTCTCACGCGCCCCCCCGGGTTCCGCGGCGACTTCCACGTGGAGCACGCGGCGCTCACCGCCTATTCGCACGCCAGCGGGATCCTGGGGGTGGTCCCCGCCGCCGCCTCGGTTCCCGCGGACGCCGCGGACGTGGCGGCGCTGGTGCGCTGGGCCGCGGAGACGGGTACGCCGCTCGTCCCGCGCGGGGCCGGAACCGGGATGCCCGGAGGGAACGTGGGGCCGGGGGTGGTGGTGGACCTCCTCACCCGGTTCCGCGCCGTGGAGGGGGTCGACCCCGCCACGCGCACCGTCCGCATCCGCCCCGGCGCCACGCTCGCGGAGGCGAACGCCGCCTGCGCCCCGCACGGGCTCCACTTCCCGGTGGACCCCTCCAGCGGCGAGCGCTGCACCTTCGGGGGGATGATCGCCAACAACTCCGCGGGCGCGCACTCGGTGAAGTACGGGGCCACCCGCGGCTGGGTGCACTCGCTGGAGGTGGTGCTGGCGGACGGGAGCGTGGCGACCGTCGCGCGCGGCGAAGCGACCGCGCACCCCCGGCTTCGCGAGATCGAGGAGCGGCTCCGCGCCGAGTTCCTCCCCCAGCGGGAGCGGATCGAGGCGGCATGGCCGCGGGTGCGCAAGAACTCCTCCGGGTACGCGCTGCGCGAGTGGCTGCGGAGCGGCGACCTGGTGGACCTGCTGGTGGGGAGCGAGGGGACGCTCGCGCTCGTCACCGGGGCTCAAGTGCGGCTTGCTCCCCTCCCCCGCGCGCGAGGGCTGGCCCTCCTGGAGTTCACCTCGCTGGAGGGCGCCGGAGAGGCGGTGCAGCGCGTGCTGGAGCACGATCCCGCCACCTGCGAGATGCTGGACCGCACCTTCCTGGACCTGGTGCGAAGCGGCGGCGAGGACCCGGGGCACCCCCTGCGGCCGGGGCTGGAGGCCATCCTGCTGGTGGAGGTGGAGGGGGGCTCCGACGAGGAGGTGGCGAATGCGCTCGCCCGCCTTCGCCGCGCGCTGGATCCCGTCGCGGACCGGATCGTCACCGCGGTGGACCCGGTGCACCAGGAGCGCCTCTGGCACGTGCGGCACGCCGCCTCGCCGCTCATCGCGCGGATGGCGGGGAGCCGCGTCTCCATGCAGTTCATCGAGGACGGCGTGGTCCCCGTCGAGCGGCTGGCGGA